>OBZL01000003.1_pt1 | contig 241204 bp, 267 predicted proteins | sample 1476921 | NCBI WGS metagenome assembly OBZL01 (sample SAMEA2580239, study PRJEB22360) | human gut metagenome | biome: human gut; feature: human-associated habitat; material: faeces | place: Denmark | collected 2008/2010
ACGTACGGTGGTGTGAGAGGACGCTAAATAAAATAATTATTTAGCTCCTACTCGATCAAATGATAAGGAGGATTAGTATGGCAAGTCATAATATAAAACTTAGAGGAAAAATGGATCCGAGTGGGATGCACTATATCTTGAATCTATAACATTAAATATCAAGATATATTCTGGTAAAAATGTATAAAATTTGTTAATAATGTTAACATGTTTCTTTGTAAAAACAATTAAATAGTAAGGTAATAAATAAATTGACAAAATGTTGATCGAAAGGAGACTAAAGATAAAAGATGACAGTTCATAATATTAGAATAAAAAAAAGAGACGGATCTGAATGGATAACACTTCATCCTGAAACGATGGCAAAGAATGTAATTGTTGAAAATGGAAAAACAGTTCAATATGAATTAGATAACCATACTCATAGATACGCTGGATCTTCATCGGTTGGTGGAGCTGCAAATAGTGCGATAAAATTAACGACAGCTAGAACAATAAATGGCGTAGCCTTTGATGGAACAGCCAATATTAATATAGTTGATAGTAGCAAAGTTGCTCCAACTGGAACAATAGTAGCAAATAGAGTGGCAATTTTTAATGATACAACAGGTAAAATTATAAAAGACAGTGGTTTTACTATTGCATCATCAGTTCCAGCTAATGCTAAATTTACTGATACAAACACATGGAGAGCTGTTCAAGATAATTTAACATCTACAGCTGTAGACCAATCTCTATCAGCAAATCAAGGAAGAATATTAAAAGGATTGATAGATGGCAAAGCGGCATCTTCACATACACATAGTTATCTGCCATTAAGTGGTGGAACAATTACTATGGCCGATTATTACGGAGTAGTTATTAAAAGAAATCATGCGACCAATGGTAGTAGCATTGCATTTAGTAATACTACAGGACAATTGGGTGGAATAGGATTCCAAACTGGAATGTTTGTTGTAAGTAGTAAAACAGGCACGGCAGGAGACTTGATGACTATTAATGATACTACTGTAACATTAGGCAGCAAGACTGTAACTGCTTCTAGATTTTCTGGAGCATTAAGTGGTAACGCTACTACAGCTACAACATTACAAACTGCTAGGACAATTAATGGCACAAGCTTCAATGGAAGTGCAAACATTACTACTGCTAACTGGGGTACTGCTAGAACATTAACTGTAGGTAATTCTAGTAAATCTGTAAATGGATCTGCAAATATATCATGGACATTGGCTGAAATTGGAGCTTCTCCAACTAGTCACCTTCATGATGATAGGTATTTTAGAAAAGTGCAAGATATAGGAACTAATGTTAATTTAAATACATTAACTACTACAGGAAGGTATCATCAATCTTCTAACTCTAATGCAACAACAGCTTTAAATTATCCTACCGCAAAAGCTGGATTACTAAAAGTTTATAATGACGGGTATATTTATCAAGAATATCACGCTTACGACAACTCAGGAGCATATAGAAGAACTTGTTATAATGGAACTTGGTATGCTTGGACAAGCCTTCAAGGTTCATCTGGTTCAGTTGGGCCACAAGGACCACAAGGACCTGCTGGTGTAACACCGACCATCAAAGCAGGTACAGTAACTACTGGTGCTGCTGGAACAAGTGCTGCCGTAACTGCCACAACATCAGGTACAACTACAACTTTCAATTTCACTATACCTACAGGTGCTACAGGAGCAACTGGACCTCAGGGACCAGCTGGACCTAATACTGTAACTACGACAACTACTACAAGTGGTTTTACTAATGGTCATATTTTGTATAACAACAATGGTAAAGTAGGCGCTAAAGCAATAACTGCTGCATCTATAGGAGCTTTACCAACCACAGGTGGAACTGTTACTGGAACTATAAATGCAACAAATCTTCAGGTTGGTGGGGCTAATGTTTACACAACCAGCAGAAAGCCAACTTTAAAAGAATTGAATGCTTATGGTTTTCAAGGTTTGCTTGGAAACGCTGTTAATCTAAACAGTTATACAAGTACTGGTTTCTATACACAAGGGTCAAATGCTCAAGCAGCAAGTGGTACTAATTATCCAAGACCATATGCTGGAGTATTAGAAGTTCATGCTTCTACTGACGGTGCAATGATTTGGCAAAAATATCATGTGTATGGTTGGGAAAATACTATTTGGGTAAGAACTTACTATGCAGGAGAGTGGAGTCGTTGGAGAGAATCAGTTTATGCTTATGATTTAGGTTATCAAGAATCTTATTGGAAACCAACTTATCAAAATGGTTGGAGATCTTATGGTAGTCCTTATGATGTTAGAGTTACAAAAGATGATATGAGAATGGTGCATTTAGAGGGATTAATTACTGGTGGAACAATGGGTAAAACTATGTTTAATCTTCCAGTTGGATATAGACCAAAGCAAGGTTTCCAACAAGCAGTGGCTAATAATTTTAATGGTTATGGTCAAATAGTTATATATCCTGGCGGTGATGTTGTTGCTTATTGTGGTAGTAGTGGTTGGATGTCATTAGATGGAATAACTTATGTAGCTGATGTGTAGGAGGAATTATTATGTTAAAAAAAGTATTAAAGATAGATAAACAAGGTTTTTATATAGAAGATGTTATTTTACACGGTGACGAAAAAATTGCTCCCGATTGTATCGAAATACATTGTCCTGAAGGTTTTTATAAACCTAAATGGGATGGAGAAAAGTGGGTAGAAGGTTATACTGATGAAGAAATAAAACAAATTCAAGAAGAAGCTGAAATTAATAGAGAACTTACTCCATATGAAAAATTAGAGAAAGAAAACTTGGAATTAAAATTAGCTTTAGCTGAATTATCAGAAGAGAAAGATTCTGAAATATTAAAATTAAAACTAGCAATAGCTGAACTGGCAGAAGGAGGAATTTAGTATGATTGAAATTTATGCAGACTTAGTTGAAGCTGGTAAAAGAAGTCTTGATGGAAAAAATAATATTTCAAAGGTACCAGACAAATATTTAAATGCTGTTATAGATGAATTAGAAAAAAGAAACTATTTTAATTAAATAAATATAATACTCATTACAGACAGCTTTTCTAGGCTGTCTCTTTTAATTCTTAAATTATAGATATGTAAAATAAATAAATGATTAGGTAATTAAGTAGTGAAATAAAAAATAGGAGTGATAAGAATGGACATTATGAATCTTATTGTTGACCAAGCTTTAGTACTTATACCTGTACTATATGTAATTGGTAGGTTTTTAAAAATCTCCAGTATACCAGATAAGTATATTCCAATTTCATTATTAATTTTTGGAGTAGTATTATCAATGCTTTTAATAGGACCATCTGTTGAAGGATTTATACAAGGAGTTTTAGTAGCGGGAGCAGCTGTATTTACTAACGAGCTTGTAAAACAATCTAACAGATAAAAAATAAGCGGCTGCAATAGGTCGCTTATTTTTATTGTTTAATAATAAGATAGTAGAAAATAAATAAAGAAGGTGATTATAAATGGGACAAGTACAAAGTGGATTTTTTCCTCTTAGATATCCTAATGCCGTTAGATTAATTGTAACATGGACAGAACATTTGTCTGGAAACACCAACACAGTAAACTTTAGTATGACTGTTTATAGTAAATATAGAATAAGCGGAACTTGGAAATGTAAATTTGTTGCAGATGGCACTGATTTTGGTTCTCCAAGAATTAGAATAAGTCATGGTGGTAAGACAACACCTGGATCTACAGTAGTAAGAACCAATATGATAAAAACATTCACCTATAGCGGCAGCAAAAGTATAAGCATAACTGCTGCTATGCCTGATATGAGTTACTATGATGTAGATGAAGGTTCAAGTACTAGCCAAATTTACAAGCCATCATTTACAACTACAATAGCTTTAAAGAATAATAATTCAGCTCCTCCTACACCTAGTATTAGTTGTACCAATAGCAAAGTTGGTTCTAATCATTTAGCCGAAGGTACATTAGATGTTACACTTTCTAGTGTAAGAGATCCAGATAATGACACTGTTAGATATGTAATTTATGGTGAACGTAAAGAACCTGGAAAAAGTTATTGGGAGAAAATTGGAGATGGAAATAGCTGTTTATTATGGTCAACTACCAGTAGAAGTGTTTCACATAAAATAACGCAATATCCAAGAGGTACGCAATTTAGAGTATGGGGCCACGCAGAAGATGGCAAAACTAGATCTGGAACAACATCAACTATAAGTAACATATGGAGAAATAAAATACCTAATCCAGTAAATGAAATACTTCCTAAAGAGGGATATTTTAATACCGATAGTTTTACTATAAACTGGGATAGACCAAGTGATCCAGATGGTAACGTACCTACAATTAATTTATGGTTAAGTAAGGATGGAGAAGATTATATTAAAGTACTCAACAATTCCTCTGCAACAAGTTATACGCAAAACATTGCCAATGATGCAGAAGGTACTCAATATAAATTTAAAATATATTCATATGATGGTTTAGTAGAAAGTATAGCGACGACTTCTCCTACTTATGTAAAAAATACTAAACCTACTAAGCCTACTCAAATATTTCCTAATGAAGGATTTGCTTTAGGAAGTACACTAATTTCATGGAACAAATCTACAGATCCTGAAGGTAGAGGAATAGATCATTATATAGTTTATATAAATGATATAAAAGTAGGAACCTCAAAAACAACTAACTATACATGGATAATGCCTGATTCTGATCCATCTGAAAAAGAATATACTGTTTCGATTGAAGCTGTCGATGTAGATGGTAAAAGTAGCGATAGAGGATATGCTACAGGCTCATTTAAGAAAGCTAAACCTCCAGCAGCTCCAGCATGGATAAAGCCTGAAGATACCTATTTTGAAAATAATATTCCTTTAACTTGGGAGAATATTTCTAGTAATGGAGTATCAGTAACTTATGAATTATCTTATAGAATTAATAGTGGCCAATGGACTGTTTTAACAAATACATTGAGAGCTCCTCAATATACTCATAGTATTACTGGAATAACTAGAGGGAATAGCATTGAATATAGAATAAAGTGTAGCAATACATTCGGACAGTCATCTCCATATGCATATAGTAAAGTATATTGTAGAAATAGAATTCCACTAGCACCAACTATTTCATATCCTATTCAAAATTCTAAAGTTCATGATAGTACTCCAAGAATAGCATTCACTATCCATAGAGAACTAGATTCACAAAAACAAACAATTTATGTGAAATGCGGAGGAAAGACATATAATAGTATAGCTAATGCCAATATGTTTTCTAAAAAAGCTGGTTCATATTCTACAGAAGAAAAGATAATATTCACATGCAATGAACTTTCAAATGGTTCTCAAACTATAGTAATCTATGTTAATGATGGTTTGATAAACAGTCCTGAAGCCTCTAGAACATTCACTGTAGAGAAAAGTAATTTAAATGCACTTAAAAATGATCGAATTACATCTGAATTGTTTAATGCTATGAGAACACAAATTAACACTATAAGAAAAGCTTATGGATTAAAAGATTATGCTTATGATACAAAAATAACTGTCGGAGCTTTAATAAGATTTAAATATATCGAAGAAATGAGGTCTGCGATATTAGATGTTAGAAATGTAATCAATAATTATGATACAAGTAATCCAGACAAATTAAATACAATATGGGAAAGCTCAGCAAAGGATAAGTTAATAAATGCTTCTATAATACAACAAATTATAGAAATAATAAAAAACACATAAGAATCAGATTTTTAATGATACAATTTTAGTCCTAAAACAGCCGCACTATAAAATTAGTGCGGTTTTAATTTTAGCATGGATAGGGCGTTTTTAGAAAGTAATATAAAAATAGATTCAAACTTTTTAAAGAGGTGATTAAATGTTTAGTGGAAACAGACGTTTTAATGGTAGACAAGGTGAACAAATCTACAACGAAGAATTGTATACCTTGTATGAATTATTAAAACATTTTTTAGATGTTCCATCTAATCCAGATCCTAAATTTGGACCGCAATCTGGATTTGAGAAACCTGGTGCATTGTGGTTAGATCGTCAAAATCATCCTGGTTATGGCCACTTAATGTATAGAGATAGTGACCAGGTATGGAAGCCAATGTTCGATGATTGGTTCAAGATAATTAAAGAAATAAGAAATCCTGATGGTGAACCTGAAGATGCAAAAGAAGGTCAGTTATGGATTAACGATAGTGGAGTACTACATTGGTACAATGGTTCTATGTTTGTTCCTATAAAATCTAAGATGGCAGATGCAGTTGAATTTGATTCTAACTCATTTGAAAATTTTTTAATTATAGATCCTTTAAAAATGACAGGTGGATATATAGTTGAGAATTTATCAAAACTAGCTCAAGTTGCAAATGGAATAAACGAATGGAAACCTAATACTTTATATCAGATAGGTGATTTAGTTTATCACACGGACTATGAAAATGAAACTAAATTTTATCAATATGTAGATACGATTAATGATTGGTGTGATGAGCCTCATACAAGCGAACTTACTTTTGAAGCAGAACTTGACTCAGGTTTTCTAGTAGCTATTGATTTAAAAGCTCAATATCTTATACCTTCTGAAGTTTTAGATAAGATATTTATTGATGGATATTACACGGGTGATGATGTTTACGATAAATTGTCAGATGTATGTATTCAAATATCTTTAAGTTTATATCAAGATAAGATAGTTGCAGCAGTTCATGTTAATCCAGTTGCGTTAAAAAATATTAGAAAAAGAATAGTAAGAATTGAAAAAGATCCTACTGTATACAATGAATACGGAATGATTAAAGTTGGTCCAGATAATACAGAGTATTACGGATTTATTAATGGATTCGGACAATTATTAAACAAAGGTGAAGACTATATAGTTAAAGCCAATGGTATTCAATTAATAGGCGATGCATTAGAAATATATGATTTTGTATATTGCATTACTTATGATTTTGAAACAAGAATTAAAAATCCAGGGGCTTTATATAAAGGAAGGATTAAACTTACAAATCAAACTTGTATTTGGATAGGTCAAATAGAACCTACAGATAAATTAGTTGTATTTACACAAGGTTTATGTTTGGAAGATTTCTACTATAACTATAGTGCATACGATTCATCAGGATTGGTTAAATTTAATGGTTACGATAGTACTGGAAAAATTACAGATGATCCTACTAAAATGGTAAAACCATTATTTGAAAGTAAGACTGATGTTGCGATTATGAGATTCCATAAAAAAACTAACATAGGTGTATTCACTCCAGATATGCTTGAAAATGAAGTAGTTGATTCATTTGAAACACAATATGAAGGAACTTATTTAAAAGATGGCAAGTCAAGATTTATAGCGTCAATTGAAATTCCATCAGATTTTACTCAACCTTTAATATTTGTACAAGGTCCAAATTTAAACCTAACTCTAGGAGATTACACTATAAGCAATGGTAAAGGAATAATAAAAGATGCTATACCAGGAAGTGCTTATTATATCGTAGATGCAGTTAGAGAAGATGGATTTAATATGTTTGTAGAAGAAGGTGTTGTTAACTCTGAAGGAGCAATTCCTATAACAGATCCTGAAATATTATCAGGAGAATGTCAACCATTGTTATTTGTAGAAGGATTTTATATCTCAGTAAGAGATTTTGACACATCAGATCCTACTTGTATAAAAATATATGGACTTTCCGAAGGTCAAGATTACGTTTTACTAAAAGATAAAAATGATGAAAATTATCAGCTTTTATTTGATGGAGAAATATCATTTACTACTATACCTATGGCTTCAGATATAGACGATGCTTTAGTTTATATAGGTAATACAGTAATTGTAGATGGTGCTGCATGTACTACTACATCTAAAAGTACAGATTACGCAATAAGTAATGAAGTTAGACTTATAATTTCTGAAGGTAAACAAGAATGGTGCTCATACAATGCTGGAAATAAAGCCTGGTATCCAATTAAAGATGAAGACTATGTTGTAATGCTTGATGCATCTAGTTCAGGATATACAGTTGATACAAAAACAATTAATATTCTTCAAAACTTCGGTGAAATTGATTGTACTTATTATGCATATAGATTTGCTGATAATATCGAAATGCCATTAATCAAAGGATACACTAGTAGCTATATTGAACAGGGCGATGAATTATTTTACAAAATAGATTTTAGACATTCATACCCTATGGGTGAAAATGCTTTATCTGTATGGATGAATGGAGTTAAACAAAATATTAAGGAATATTATATCGTAGAGAGCGATGGTGAAAACGGAGGCGAAGAAAAAATAGTTCAAGGATTCCTTTTACCTAAACCAACAGATATAAATGGCAATGAATTAGAAAAAAATCCAACGTGTTTCTATATTATAGAAAGACCTGAAGCTGGAGAAATAAAATCATGTATTGTAGAAGAATTAAAAGAGCCTGTTGGAATAAATACTTATATAACAAGTGAAGCAATATTAGCTCCAGGGGTGCCAAGAGTATTTATTGATGGTTACAGACAACCACAAAATGCCTATATGATAAATAATATGAATACAATAACTTTAATTGAACCAGTATTAACAGAGGCAAAAAATACGGTAATGGTAACTAATGAATATGGCGAGAATAAGTTCATAGAAGTTGATTCTAAATCTACGGTTACTGTTGAAGTTAGAAGAGATTACAGATTAAAAGAAAAGACAATTGAACTTACTAAAGCAACTCTTGAATATATACTTCAAGGAGCTACAGCCGTATTTGATTCTGGAATGATATTTGCAAAAGATCAAAAGCTTCCAAGTGAATTATTTATGGCTAAATTGAGCGAAATAAATATATTCATCAATGGAGCTGCTTACGGAAAAGACTTTACTAAAATGAAAGATCAGGATGCTATAGTACTTACTAATTTAAATATAGTTAAATTACTGCAACCTGGTGACAAAATAACTTTTGAATGGAGATGATGAGATATGGCTTATACAATTAAACCAAGTATAGGAATGTTACCTATAGAAGATATAGATAAGGCTATGGTAGCACAAGGCTTTGTTAAAGGTCTTACCGCTAATGATATAGAAGACGTTACTCAAGAGAAAGATCCTATTACAGGAGCAGTAAAAACTACAGGTATAACAGATCCTTCAAGAATAGCTGTATGTGCAGGAATAAAAAATTCCAATGGAACAATAGATAGAGAAACTATTAAAAACGCTCTTAAACTTAATGGTAAAGGAGCAGAAGAGTTTCTTGATAAAGAAGATAAAGATGAAATAAGTGAAGTTATAAATTTAATTAATAAAGCTCACTCAGATGAAATTCAATTACTTAGAGATGAATTATATCATTTAAAAGCTGAGTTAGTTAAGACTGGTACTGTAGAAGATACATCTGTTGCTGATGGTTATATTGATGGATTTAAGCATTCTAATGTTAAATACAACACGGCTAAAACTGAACTTGAAACTGTTAATGGTTTGATAGTTAGACAAGTTGAAAATATTTTTGATAAAAATGACTGGCTAGTAGTTAGAAAAGATAAGACTGATGTTCAAAGTAATGTTATAGCTTCAGTTACTAAAGAAACAGGAAACGATCTTCAATTAGACATTGGTACTGCTAATCTTTCAGAAGATAAAACAATGCTGTTTAAATCACTTGGAGAATATAATAGAGGAACATATTCATTCAGTAAAGTATCTTATGGTACTCCTAGTTCAAAAGAAAATTACACTATGCTTAATGATGATAGCAATATCTACAAACACAAGATTGATAGTAGTTATACTGGATTTGCTACAGTTATAAAAATACCAAATAGATGTGCTGGATTTTTAACTAAATTCTCTGTACATGGAAAAGCATTTGGTAATCCAGGTTCCTTAACTTGTCATGTAATAAAAGGTTCATACGAATATATTAATCAATTAGCTAAAACTAATGGGTTATCTCAAGCAACAGCAGATGGAAACTTAATTGCAAAGTCATCACCTGTAAATGCTAATATAAAAGATGATGAAATAGTATTTGATTTCACTAAATTAGATTATGATACAAATGATTCTACATCAACTTTATATCCTGAAGTTGAAGGAATAGAGTATTGCTTTGTAATTGAAGCTGATAATGTAAATTCACAAGATTACTGGCAATTAGAATTTGGCCATAAAAAGAATGCACCAGTAGATTTACAAACTAACAATAAGACTTTTAAGTTCTACAATAAAGACTTAATTTCGGTTACTGAAAATTCATTTGTTGAAATTCCAGATATAGATATGTTATACATGGCTGTAACTAAACCTAAGATGCAGGAAGATGAAGTTCCATACTCTACAGGACTTTATACAACTTTAAATCCAATTAAACTTTCTGCACCAATTAAAGCTTCAAGAGCTAGACTTACTTTAGAAGTTAATAAAGAAGGTAACTTCGTAACAGTAGATCAAGGTGTAATAAGAGCAGAATTAGATACAATAGAATTTAGAAACTTTGATGGTTCATATGCAGAACAAACAGTGTTAGGTGGAGGAGACCATGTTATTATAGGGAATAATATCGCAAAGGTCAAAACTTCAACACCTAATACAGTTACTATTGATAAAAACATTTATGTATTACCGATGACACCAATATATAGATGTGGATATGCTGCTCAAATAAAAACACACTTAATTGAAGAAGCTGAAGATGGATCGCCTACAATAGTTCCTGGTTCAGAAAAAATTTATCCATTAGAACTAGTAGCTGTAATCCCAAGTGGCAGAAGCGATGATTCATCGGTATCAGATAGATTAATATTTGAAGTTAATATAGATAATACAGCTAAGGAAATAACTTACTTCAATGAAGCTGAACTTCAAATAAAGTGGAATAGTTTCTTATCATCAAACATAATTCATTCTCAAGCATCAAAGGGCAATGATTATGTTGGTAGAATTCACAGCTTAAGTTTAGCATTTGATAAGATAGTTTAATTTAATAGATAGAGGGGGAGACACCTCCCCCTTACAACAAGGGAGGAAATGACATGGCTCACGGAGTACGTAAAGTCAATGAGTTTATAGTAAGAGACGGTAGAGCATTAATAATGACGCAAAACGTTGCATCAAGTACATCTCAAACTCAGTGGGATAGTATAGCAGATGGAACATTATATATTTCTCCGATTAATGGAGATATAAAATATAAAAGTAAAGGTAGCGCACCTAGAGCATGGACTAAATTTTTACCAGGAAATTTATTTGAGGAACAAGATATAACTGGTAACTTTCTAAGAGATTTAACAATAACTGAAATAAAAATGGCAAAGGATTCTATAAGTACCAGGACAATCATTAATAGAAATGTAACATCACCCAAAATTGCATTAGGTGCAATTCTTACAGAACATTTTGAGAATAATAGCTTAGATGGTAAAGTCGTAAAGGATAATACCTTAAATGGCTCAAAGTTAGTTAATTTATCTTTAGATGGAGCTAAACTTAAAGATAGAACCATTGAAGGAATAAAATTAAAGCAGCTTACTGTTACAGATCTTGAACTTTCAAGTAATTCTGTAACTACCTCAAAAATTACAAATTTAAATGTAACTGAACCGAAACTATCTAATGATGCTGTTAGTACTAGAACTATTAAGGATTTAAATGTAACTACTTCAAAATTAGCAAATCTCTCAGTAACTAATCCTAAAATTGGAGAAGGAGCAGTAGATTGGAAAAATATTAATAAAGATGCAGTTAGAACAAATCATATCTTGAATTTAAATGTAACTGAATCAAAGTTATCTAATGATGCTGTTATCACTAGAACCATAAAAAATTTAAATGTAACTACTTCAAAATTAGCAGATGATGCAGTAACTACTCCTAAGATTTTAAACAAAAATGTTACTTTAGCAAAACTTGAAGATAGCGTTCAATCTGTAATTAGAAACGCAGTAGTACACGATGGAGATTACGCAACAGTTAATGCTAATCTAAGAGTTAGAGGAAATATAATTGCAGATCCTAATAATTTAACTAAAACAATTTCAGGATTTAAAGTTTATAATCCGTTATTCGCTGATTATGCAGAAGGATTTGTAGTAACTGAACCAGTTGAAGAAGGACATATAGTTGAGATAGATAAATATGGTTGTGTAAAAAAAGCTGAAGCTTATTCTAGAAAAATAGTTGGAATAGTATCTGAAAGATATGGTATGTGTTTAGATGCAGATGAAGAAGATATAAAAAGCGGTGCTAAAACAGCAGTAGGACTTGTTGGTAAAGTTCCTGTACAAGTTGTAGGTAAAGTTAGTGCTGGTGATTTTATTATATCTTCAGGAGATGGAATAGGTATGGCCACTAAGAAACATTTTACAGGTTCAATAGTTGGTAAGGCCTTAGAAGATAAAGACACTTACGGACTAGGATCAGTTTTATGTTTAATACAACCTATGTAATAAAGCCAGTAATACTGGCTTTTTCTTTTGTGCTTTAAGTACAATCTATAAAGTAATAGAACAAAAAGAGGTGATACAAATGGATATAAAAAATATGTTTGACTTCGAATCCAAAATTGATTTTCTACTGAAGTCTTACGATGAAAATATAATTGATAATATAAAGCACCAAGAAAGTTTCTTAGATAGTGAAACTGCTAATAATAACTTTTCTAAAATTGAAAACTATTTAAATGATATGTATGAAAAGGTTAGAGTACTAGAAGAAGTTATCGACTATGCAAAGATATATGTTAATAACGAGATTGATACAACAATAACTGAATGTAGAGATCTATTAAGTGAAATAGAAAATATGAATGACAATATATTTAATGATTCTAAGAACTTTAAAATAATAAATGTTCCTTTATCTAATGACGATGTTGAACAATCTCCTGATAGAGATGGAACTTCTTTAAAGATATGTGAAATATATAATAATGTTATTTCATTATCTGGTACCATAAAGAACACCATTGATATAAAAGATGTATCAGTTAAAAGAGAAGAGCAAGCTTATGAAAGTAATTATAAAGAACTATTAGATGGTGAACCATACAGAGTTCACTACTTACTTGATGCAATATGTAAGAATGGAGTTTCAGAAACAATAAAATTTGACTTTAGTGAACCTAGAGAAATTAATTCTATCAAAATCAAATTATCTAATTGTAAGATCACCGACATAATATATATGCATGAAGATAATACAGAAACTATTGATTCTGATATCTCTAAAGGAGTTATTCCTGTTAGAACAGTCAAGGGAATTAAGTTAGCATTAAACAGCACAAATTATTCTCCTAAATCTCTTTCTGTATCAACTACAGAAAATAATAAGTTTGAAGACTTAGACAAGGCATGGAAGGAATACCATGAAGAAGTAAAAGAAAAGGATTATACCTATTCTAAAAGTGAATATAAAAATCAAATGTGTAATTACTTAGAAGAAATTTATTTAAAGGAGGTAAAGTAATGTCTAAATTACCTTATTCAGATTATGCAGATAATTTGGTATCAACTTTAAATACAGATACTAAAGCTCCAACACCACCTTCCTCTCTTAAACCAGATACAGAAAATTCTACAGATACAATAGTATCTAAGAAATATTCATATCATTTTGGTATTGATTCAATTAATTTTTCACAAGTAAGAATAGAACAAAATATGTGTTTCATAAGTGAAAGTATTGAAGTAGGTTATTTGCAAGAAGATGAATACATTCAATTAACTGCTGAATTTAATACTGGTGAAAATGGCTCAATAGAATTTTATATATTAGATGGTTCAGAAGCTAAGTCTATTTTACCTATAGGTACAGAAGTAGTACTTGATGAAAAAATATTTTTTGGACTTAGACCAAGATTCTCTATAAATAATAGCGAGCCAATTACCATAAAGAAGAATGGAGTAGTTGTTGATGTTAGCTTAGAACAAGCTATCAATAGCAACGAAGATGGATATACAGTAAGCTATTCTCCAATAGATGCTCATGACTTGATTGTTAAAAACGATGTTGTAAAAGTAAAGGCTATTCTTAGAACTTACAATAAGAATACTGAAGCACCGTTTATAAAAAGATTAGCAATAAAAAAATATGGGAGGAACTCTTTATGGAAAGACAATATAATCAATTAAAAAAAGAGGAGTACGCTAGTAATTTAGCCCTTAAAGGAAATATCGACAGAGCTAAAGAAATTATTCTTCAAGATGATTATGAGCCAATTCTTAAGCCTGTAGAAATACATCCTGAAACTGAAATAAGTAAAGATGATATTAATCAAGTATTTGATGATATAAGCGCAGATTTAGATATCGTAAATAGCAATTTATCTATAACGTCTGCAAAGTTTAAAAATATGCTAGAAACAACTAGATTAAAATTAAATAATATTAAAAGAATTTTAAGAACTGAAAAGGAAAGACAAGAAGATATAAATATACTTTGTAATAAATACAGTGACTTTTCAAATGTAATTCTTATTTCTAATGAGAATTCATCTGGGGATCTATCCTACGATAAAAGTGCTTTTTCTATTAAGACCTCCAACTCAAAAGTAGTTAAAGGAGAGATTGTAGAAATAATAGGGAATGGATATGAAGGAAATAATTATGTTTACAAAAATAACGATTTTGTAAGTAATGTAAGCAATAGCTCCAATAAGGAATACATAACTGACGATAGTCTTATAACTTATTACGAATATTCAAGAATCACAGCAAGCAATTCTGAAAAAGAAGTATTTCCTTTAGTAAATTTTGATTCCATAATGGCAAGATGCTCTATATTAATTAAAGCAAATGATTTAATAAATACGATAGAAATGACAATGGAAACTGATGATGTAATTTTAGAATCATTAAGCACATCAATTGATGGTAAAACTTTTATCCAATCTGAATTAAGAGATGTAGCTATAAATAGTAAAAAAGCACGATTTGATACAAATGATTATATCTTTGGTTCAGGAATACTCTCATTCCAGGACTGTAACTATGTGAAGCTTGTTTTAAGAGCTGGTAAAAATTCAAATGATTCTATTGCTTTTATGAAAAAGGATTCCAATAATGTTGAAACACTTACGAAGCTCAAGACCGCTAAAAGAAGTGTTATAAGAATTAATAATATAGCTCTTGGAAGAAAGACGTATGAACTATCTGGACAATTAGTATTTAATGACTTTATAACTGATCCAGTTAAATCTATAGCAGTATTCGCAAATGAATATGTAGCTGATGAAATAGATTTAAGAAATAGTATTAAATACAATCTAACTATAAATGGATTGGATTATGAAATAATTCCAATTAACTCTCAATATAATGGCAAGAAGATAATTAGAACTACTAGCCATACTATCCCTGCTGAACATGTTCATTATATAAATGAAAGTATTAAAAGTGCTACTTTGACAATTAACATGAAGAGTTCAAAACAATATACAAGTCCTTTTATTTCTGACTTAAAAGTACTTATTGGAGGTGAGTAAATGTTTAAGGACATTGAGCTTAAATTAAATTATCATAAAGAAAGAATAATAACTAACTTTATAAAGAGAGGTATATATCCTGATAATAGATTGATACAGTCTCAATTAAATGATATAGAGTTAAGACTTTCTATTTTTAAAAACCCTAAAATAAAAGAAGGTTCTCAATTTGATACAGACATAATTAATAATGCAATTAAATACATCTATGATGATTTAGCTATACTATATAAGTTATTATATGAAGTTACAGTAACTGAATACAACAGGTTAAGTTATTATATAAACTCTCATTTAAGAGAACTAGAAGATACAGCTCAAATGTATTTAAAACGTGCTAACTTAGAAAGCTATAGTACAGCATTAGGTAAATCAATATTATTTAAACATAATGACTTTGAAATAGATAAGAAAGATAATAATACAGTAATAAATCTAGGAAAGATTTCAATATCAGATGCCACTAAAGTAGCCTGCATAGGAAATATAAATAATGTAGAACACAACAATGTTGTATTTAAGTTTAAGGAATCAGGAGTTGATAATCATACTACTGTATCATGTAATTCATATTCATATAACAGGGACTTCGTAGTATTCCCTGGAGAATTAGAGAGAAAAGAATATGAAATAAGTATTAGTGAATCTCAAAAAATTAACAGTACTTTAGAATTGCCTATAGTTGCAACTGATCCTAACAATGGTAAATTTACAACATTAGCTGGAAAAGATAAGATTCTATATAAGATGGCAAATGAAAATGGCGAAATAATAGAAGAAAAACCAATAGCTATTAATGCTCTAAGCTTTAAAAGCCACTCATATATAGACTTCTATATTGTTGGTGGTTCAAGTGTTACATTCAGATTTAATAAAAAGCCTCTAGCTACTAACTTCAATATAAATACAAATAGAGTAGAGAACTTGGATTACATTCACCATTTCTTCATAGAATGTGATGAAGACTTTAGTTTTGATTTTGAATTAGAAAGAGGTTCTGTATATGCAATTAAAGAGAATACTTTAATTAATCAAGAGAAGTTTTATTATAGTGGGCAAGTAGACGTTAAGGACTTTATGATAGTGCATTTCCTATCAAAAGAACCTAAGGAATACGATACAACTGTAGAGATTTATAATACATCAATATCAGAAGATGATATAGAGAGCATAATGATTAAAAAGATAGGATAGGTGAAATTATATGATAACTTATAATCATAAATATAGAGGACCATTTGAATATGAAAAATTTGCACTTAATATTCTATCTTTTCACAATGCCATCAATTCTTTAGAAACTATTGAAATTCAAGGCACTAATGAAGAGATAGCTACATTAATGTCCATGAGTAATGACATTGATAATATTTTCAATTCCTTTACTGGAAAGAACGGCATATGTGAACAAAGTTTCTTACTTGGATTAAAGGAAAGGAAGTGTATTAAATTATGATACCAAGAATGACAAGTCATGAATTAAACAATATACTTATGGAAGCAAACTCAAAGCTTTCAGGAGTAATTACTGATATAAAAATTCTTAAGAACGATATGAGTAAAAAGCTAAAAATATTAAGATATGAATCGGAATATATGGAATATCAGATGGCAGATTTGAAGAGAATACATAAGGAAACTTCTAAGCCATCAGTTCCAGGACAAAATAATAAAGTATTTGTATTACCTGATCAATCTCTTTCAAACTCATATGAGCAATACGGATGTACAATAACTCCTAAATTTAAAAATGTTCCTGTTAATGTATTTAATATAATGACTACAGCAACAGGTGAAGCTTTCTATAGAGATATAGCAGAAGTATCTATTAATAATGTGATTAAGGAAGAATATAAAAACATTCTAAAGCACGATAGCTTAAAGGAGAAAGAATTATTCTTTGAAGAAATTGATGGTGATAATCCAGCCATGAATATTAGCATTGTATTAGATAAAACAAAAGTTTTAGGCAATTCTATGTTCAATATGATAGAACTAGATATGTTTTTAAATGGCTCTTATACTATAGAATATATAAGACTTTTTACTGAAGATATAATCAACAACGATGAAATAACTAATAAGTATGACGAAATTACTACTATTAAAGAAGCTGGGAAGATGAGATTAGTATTTAATAAAGAATACTCATTTAATAGAGTAGATATTAAAATAATTCCTAAGTTCAATACTCAAGTTAATGGAGTAATGAAATCACCTATAGGAATAAAGCATATATATTTCTATAACGCTAAATTCTTATCTAATTCATATGCTATAGCTGAAATAGAGTCAGAAGAATTTATTGATAAAATAGATAATGAATTTACACTAATAAGGCCAAATGAGTCCATAGAATTAAATGCTGATTCGGAAAACATTCAATTCTATTTAAGTTATACAACTGATCCTTCAACAGGCGAACCTATATTAAGTTCACCACAAGAAACAAGTAAGCCTGACAACACAAAAACAATAAGTGTTAATGTTAAGAAGATATATGCAAAGATACCATTAAAAATACTTTTATCTTCTGAAAAGAAATCTGATTTGAACAATCAATCTATAATAGGATTTGTTTTTAATATATCATCAAAAATATTATAAAAAATAGCTCCCAGCACATAAGCTAGGGAGCATTTTACTTTTCAAGTTTATCTTTATATTTTTCAAGCAATAATTCCACTGCTTCATCAAGAAGTTTTGAGCGTGGAATTCTTGTATTTTCTTTTAAAATATTTAGCTTCTCGTATAAATCATTTTGGATAGCATCACCAAGTTTTGTTCTATTAACAAGTTTTCCGGCCAATATAGTCACCTTCCTTTAACTTTTCATAATATAAATATAGCACATATCTTTATTACTTGCAAGTGCTATTAACTCCTTGCAACTACTAGGAGTTTGTGTTATAATTTACTTACACATTAAGAAAGGAAGAGAACATATGGAATTAATAGATTTTTATTATTACAACTTAGGTGAAGAACCTAATGAAAGTGAAAAAACAATAACTGAAAACACATTCGGATTCTTAAAGGATAACAATTATACAGATAGCGATATCATCAGAATGTTAAAAGATTTTCCAGCTAAGATGGCATTAACACCTGATGATCTTCCAGAATATCTTTGGGAAGGAAGTTTAGCTAAGAGAAATGTTTTCTATTATCACAATGAACTTCATATAACATCTCCAGCTCCATACTGGGATTTTGTAAATGATAAGATTGTATCCAGTAGGTTTTTCTTAGAAATGAAAATAAAATATAGTATAGATGATTTGATTAAATATTTTTATAAAAACTTTCCTATGGATGGAAGCTTAATAGACAGCAAGAAAGATAAAGGTTCTATGGAATATCTCCTTAATAAATACAAAAATATTGATTTTGTAGAGCCATTAGATTTTGTATTATATCTAATTGATGAAGCTGTTAATAAAGAAATAGAATCTATTGAAATCATTGAATTAAAAGGATTTGAAAAAGCAACATATGAACATTTAAGAACAAAAACTTTAAATGCTGCTGTGGAGAAAATGAATAAAATAATTTGGAGGTAACACAATGGATTGGTACATTGAATGCGGTGGAATATATAACATAAATAATCAAAAAATATTTGGTAGAAAGGTTTTTGTTAAGCCAGAAGAATTAGACACTACAATAAAAAAACGTTTCAATAATATTGATGTTTACTCTACTAATTTCTTGTACAATGCTGAAGATCAGAATGAGAGTGATTTAATCGGACCTTTGTATATAGACTTGGATGGAGATATACATGATGAAGAAAGCTACAATAAAGTAAAACAAGATACCTTAACTGCTATAAGTTATTTAACTACAAACCTTAAAGTACCTAAAGAATACATAAGAATATACTTTAGTGGGAATAAAGGTTTTCATCTAATAGTTCCTTACACTGTGTTTGGAATTACTCCTTGTAAGGACTTAAATGATAAATACAAGATGATAGCTTTAGATATAAAGAAATATTCATTAAATCAAACAATAGATACAAGAATATATGACAAGAAGAGATTAATAAGACTTCCTCATTCAATAAATGGAAAGACAGGTCTTTATAAGGTTCCTCTTACTGAAGATATCCTTAGAATTTCTACTTATGCAAGCATGAAACTATATGCAAGTAAAGATAGAAATATTGAATATACAGAAACTAATCTAGTAGAAGATGCTAGGAGAGCATTTATAGAAGCTACGAAAGTTAAACCTAAGACAAAGAAGAAAGTAAATACATCATATATTAATCCTAATTATGAGATACCACTATGTATAAAATATATTTATGCAAAAGGATCTGTGCAAGGAGCTAGAAACAATACCTTAATGATATTAGCTTCTTCGTTACTACAAAAAGGCATGGAACTAGAAGAATGTATTGATACACTAGTCGAATGGGATGAAGAGAAAAATGAGCCATCAATGGGTGAAAAGGAAGTAGAGACAACTGTTAGAAGTGCATATAGAAACCTGGTAGATGGTAGAAGATATGGCTGTGCATCAGTAATGGAATTAGGAATGTGCGTAGGAAAGCAATGTAAATTATACAAGTAACGGAGGAGAATAACAATGAACGCCACTTTAGCAAAAGAATTAGAATTACATAATATATATGAAATAAAACCAATAAGCAATGAAGAAGAGAAAGAAATTTCAATGGAAGATTTCTTTGCAACATCTACTGCTGACTTAGAAGCATTTGATACTAACGCTTGGAGCAAAGGAGATGGTTTGACATTACCAAACTACCCTTATATAACTGAACAATTAGAAGGTTTAGACTCAGGTCTATATTTATTTGCTGGTAAATCTAATCATGGTAAATCAGCTGCAATGATGAACATAATGGAAGACGCATGCTCGTATGAGCCTAACAAATTATATGGATTATATTATTCATTGGATGATAGCAAGAATGAAATTATTCCAAGACTTATTGCTATGGACCAACGTATTCCAATAGGGGTTGCTGCTAAACCTCAAAGATATCAAAACATGATAGATAATATGGAAGAAGGTTCTGCACAATATATTGATATGCTTGAAAAAAGACAAGCTGGATTAGACAAGCTTAAAGCTAATGTTAATAAGTTAAAAATAGAAGATTCAAGTAAGATTAAGAATGCAGATGATATGCACGACCATATTAAGATGGTATTAACTTATCTAAGGGCAATAGATCCTGAATATAAGATATTAATTGCGATAGACTCTATAAATGATGTTAGATTAACATACACTCCTAAAGACAATGACGTGTTAGCAGAAGTAGCGAGAGTGGTTAAGCATTGGACTGTAGAATTTGATTGTCCTATATTTGCTAGTACACATATAAGAAAACTGAATGGTAATAGAAGACCTACTATAGAGGACTTAAAAGATTCTACTGTATTGGTATATGAAGCTTCTGTAGTTTGGATAGTATTTAATGATGTATCTGAAAATAAACAAGCAGCTAAAATATTTCAAGTTAATCCTAATACTGAAATGAAACTTCCTATCTTAGAAATAGACTGGGCTAAGAATAAGAAATCTTCATACAAAGGAAGAAGCTTTTGTTATTTTAGACCAGAATACTCCAAGACCATTGAATGTGATAAAGAAGCTATTACAAGATATTCTGCATTAGTTTACGAAGCTTAAATTATAGTTTTTTAAAAAAATAACATAATATAAAACCAGTAGAATATAGGAGGAATGATTATGGCACTTTATAGTAGAGAACAAACTAAAAGTTTCTTTTCAGAAATAGCACACGAACAAGATGTGTGTTTATATTGTGAAAAGGCTATATCTGAAAAATTAAATACTGGTAAAATCAATCGTGATGAAATGTACAAAGAGTTAAAGCTTCTTAGAGGCAAGTTAACTGGTAAGAGAGTCATGAAATTTAGATATGTAGGGCACGATTTCTGTATATGTCCTGAATGCGTAAGCAATATAAATTCAGAAATCAACCCTGCACCTAAAAAGCAAGAAGTAATGTCAGACGATAGTTCAGTTAAAGTAACTGATATAGAGCCAGCTACTGAAACTGTAAAGCCTGATAATAAAGGTAAAGGAAAGGCAAAGACTAATGCGTCCAAATAAGCAGAAGACAGTACATGATGTAAGGGGCAGTAGAATTAACTGTGTTAATTTTCAAAAATGCCCTTTATGCTATGGGTGCAGAAGATATAGCTCTATAGATCCTGAATGTAGAATCTGCTTACTGGAAAATAAGAAGCAAAATATATGTAATGTTAATCTTCACAGAGATGAAGTTACAGCAAAAATGATAACTAAAGGAAACATATTATTACAAGGTAGCTTAGAATTTAATAGCTTGCCTGTTTAGGAGGAATAATCAATGATTAACTTTGAAGAATTACACCAAAACCAAGCAATGTATATTGATAAAATTAATATAAGTCCATTAAAGAAATTCGTTACAAGTTCTTTAGCTCAATTCAGTACAACTGCTAAATTAAAGAAAGCTAATAAAGTAGCTGATATAGTATGGCAAAAGTTTGAGCACTTAGGATATATAACTGAAACTGTACATCAACAATTTGTTGATATTACTATAGCTGGATGTCTATTACACAACTTATTCTATTCAGAAGATGATATATCAACAATCTTAAAACACAGAACTAAGTTAGCTGAAATAGCTAAAGAATCAGAGATTGATGAAAGATTACTTGCTTTAGTTTATGAAATAATTGAATCACAATTAGGTGAAACTCATCCAGTTCAAAAATTAAAACCAACAACTAATAGTCCAAGCTACACATTTGCAGAAGCAGTATGGCAAGTTAATGGATATAAAGCAAGAGTTTAATTAATTATAGGCCACACTAAAAAGTGTGGCTATTTTAAAAGGTGAATCAAAATGAGTAAATATGTTATAAGCGATGTACACGGAATGTACGACAAATTCCTAGCTATGCTAGAGCTTATACACTTCTCAGATAAAGATGAGCTTTATATACTTGGCGATGTGATGGATAGAGGTCCAAAGCCATTAGAGATAATTGACTACATTGTAAATCATAAAAACATTCATCTTATAAAAGGTAATCATGAAGCAATGTTTACTGAATACTTTGAAGAAGGTTCTCTGAGTTTATGGTATATGAATGGTGGCAATGCTACTCATTCACAAATAGCACAAAGAGATTATCTTTATGAGGAGAGCTTATATAAATATATAAAAAGACTTCCTTACTATATGGTTGTAGATAATTTTATTCTGACTCATGCAGGAGTTTTCTTCCCAGAGAAATATAATGATATGACTGTTGAAGAATTCTTAAGTTGGCAGGATGAAGAAACTAGTCTATGGAGTAGAAGTAATATACATTCTACTAAATCTTTTAAAGACTACAAAATAATATGTGGTCATACACCAGTTCAAAGTATCAATAATAATTATGATGATGTTAAGATAATTCATACACCTGGTCATATTTATATTGACTGCGGTTGTTGCTTTACCAAAGCTAATGGTAAGTTAGCATGTTTATGCTTAGATGATATGAAAGAATATTACGTATAATACAAGGAGGTTTGTTATGGGAAGCATTATAGATAAATACTGGAATGGATATAAATTTACTTATATGGGTGACTTAGAGTTAAATATATTAGGCCAGGATATTATCCCAGGCAAACCTTTTTATGTATCTAAAAATACCTCTCATGTAATTTTAAATAATCTATCTATAGATGAAAGGTTCAACTTTGTATACGAAAGAGTATTATTAAGTAACCATATTAGAGGAGATCTATCTCGCTCAGAAGTAATTAGGATAGTTAATGAAAGGAGTGTCAAAAATAATGAATTTAACTGATGAACAGTTATTTGATTATATATCATGTCCTGCTTACTATGATATGAAACATAATAAGCGATTAGGATATCAAGAAGGACCTACAATGCAAAAACTACTTGATCATGTGGCAAGATACTTCTATACAAACCTGCTTAACAAAAAGATATGTTCAATGGACGAGCTTAAAAGAAAATGGGATTCAGTATGTAACAACAACAAAGAGTTCATTAATAGCAAAAGAAATATTGAAGGAATGAACTATATCATTAATTTTGCCAGATGGACTTCCAACAATAAAATAATGTTAGCTGACTTTGACAGTTCCTATACAGTATCAGTAGATGATATTCAAGTACATGGAACCATTGGACCTGTTGCAGTATTACCTGGTAGAAAGTGCGAACTTCTTGTAAATAGATTTAGCAATAGAGAACCGGATCAATATGATATTGATAGAAAGCTAAAGTATACATTAGATTGTTATGCTTTTAAAAATGCATACCAGCATGATATTGACGCAATTAAAGTTGTGCATTTTAAGAATAATAAAGAGTTCTTAACTCATAGAACGCAGACAGATTATGATAGACTAATATCTACTATAAGGGGCGTTGCTAATGGAATATCTGCTGAAGCTTACTACCCTAGAGAAAGCATATTTTGTAGCACATGTGAGATGAAACCTTATTGCAAATACTGGAGCTAATTTATATTTATATTTATATGTTAAATAGATAAAAAGATAAGTAATAGAATTGGTACGGAAGGCGAAACGCCACAAGCACCATTGAATCAAGGAGTGAATTTAAAATGTCAATTACTATAAAAGAATTTGATGGTTATGATTTAAAGGAAGAGGTGAACTCAATGGCTAAAAAATGTGCCCCAAAAAAGAAGGAAGCTTGCGCTTCTACTAAGAAGAAAAGCACTAAAGAAGCTTGCAAGACTAAAAAGAAGAAGAAATAATTCTAAGGATAGACTATTGCTAGTAATTTCTAGTAGTAGTCTTTTCTTTTTAAAAAACATAATATTTAAACAAGAGTGAATAAGAGAACTTTATTAGAAATTCAGTTCTCTATCGTTTAAATAGGATGGTGTAGAACATGGCTTACAAAAGAAGATTTACTCGTAAGAAGACAACTGATGATAAGAAATCAGAAGTCAAAAAGATGGGTAAGATTAAACATAAGATTACTGAAGTAGACGGTATCAAATTCCATAGCGAGATGGAATCAGATTACTATCTATACTTAAAAGATTTAAAGGCTCAAGGAATTGTAAAGGATTTTAGATTACAACCTGAATTCATATTACAGGATAAATTTATTATTGTAGATGGAGTAATATATGAAGGATCTCATGAAGACTTTAATAGGCTTAAGCGTAAGACCAAAGCTCCAACAGTACAAGCAATTAAATATATATCAGACTTTGAAGTAGAATATACTAACGGAGAAATAAGAATAGTAGACACCAAAGGGCAAGAAACAGCAGACTTCAAGATTAAGAAAAAGCTGTTTGCATATAAATACCCACATCTTACTTTAGATGTAATAATACAAGATAAAGAAAAAGGTTGGATACCTTATGATGAACACCAAAAGAACAAGAGATTAAGAGCTAAAGAAAAGAAATTAAGAGGTGCATCATAATGGCAAACTACGACAATGAAAATCAAAGACTTGAAGAAAAACAAGAAGAATGGTCTGATATTGAAGAATATGTAATGATTTATAAAAAACAATTTGAACCTGGAGCTACTAGCAAAGATATAAGAGAAGCTAAAGACGCTGCTCAAGAACTAGTGGCAAGATTCAATCCTTTATTTAAAAAATATATAATGCTATTCAAAACTGGCCAAATAGATTTTAAAGATTCAGATGTAAAAACATTCATCAGTACATTTATAGATGATCCAAGATTACACAGAGCTTTAAAAAGACAGAAAAGTAGAACTGAATACAGGTCAGACATCTATAAGAAATTCGGTTTCGTTCTTGAAACCTACGGACAACTTCCAGAAGAAGATATACTTATCGACATGCAGATGTTATTATTAATACTTGCTAAAAGATATAAGCAAGTTGGTAAAAACTTCTGTGCCTACGTACACAACTGCTTCAGATATGAAGTAAGTAGACATATCAAGAAATACATCAAGAATCCATTAAACATTTCATATAAAAACACATCATACGAAGACACAAACAATGGACAAGGTGATACTAATATCACTATGATTCATGAAGATCTATACTACGAGCCACACAACGGAATTCCAAATATGACTTGGATAAATGGCGAAACATGTTCTGAAATTTTCTCTTTATTAAATCCACTTGAAAGAAAAATTATCGTCAAATACTATGCAGAAGAATACAATGACAAGCAAATAGCTGATGCATTAGGATTACATATAAATACTGTTAATCAAAAGCGTAGACAAGCTATTGCAAAATTAGCTAAAGACCTTAACATAAACCTAGATTCTGTTAAGCGTAATAGACATAGTGGAAGACAATCAAATAGCTTTTAACTTGTTTCATGCATAATATTACGCCATTGTCATTTTGACAACATCGTTAGAAAGGATAGATATTATGGAAAAATTCAATAAGATAAATATCTTAGGAACAGTATATGAGTTCAAACTTACAAAGAGGGAAAATGATCCTAATCTAGACAATAATGATGGATATTGTGATTCCTCTACGAAGACTATAGTTGTTCAGGATATGATTCCTGAAAAGTATTCTAAAGCAAACTTAGAAGAATATACAAAACAAGTAGTTAGACATGAAATGATTCATGCATTCTTATCAGAAAGCGGTCTTGCGGCTTGTAGCTGGGCAGATAACGAGGAAATGGTAGATTACTTTGCTATACAACTACCTAAGATAGTTAAAGCAATGAAATTGATGGATGTATTATAGAAAGGATTGATGATAGATGAAAGAGTTAACTATTAATAATTTGGAAAATTGTTTTATTGCAGCCAAAAAAAATGGAGCAAGATTTGTAGGAGTTAAGATATCTATGAAGGGATTCCCAGTTCCAGAAGTAATCATAAATGAATATCCTAACTTCGATAAAAAGCTAGAGTATTATAAAGGGGCATATAATACAGACCTAACATTAAAAGCTACAGATGCTATCAAAATAATAGGATTTACTTATGGAGATAGCTATGAAGAAATCCAAAAGGACTTAATCTAAAATGAAAGAATTAATTAAAAGATTTATAGGCTTTTGGATGCTCCCTCCAAAAACAATGAAAGATCTTGTATACGTATAATAAAAACAGCTTATTAGGCTGTTTTATTTTTTTACATTCCTTTTAATCTTTTTTCAAAAACTCCCAGTAATTACTTGCAACTCCTAGCAGTTTATAGTAAAATATATTTACAGAAATGAATTACATAATATATTAATAGATTCAACAAAGGATGTGAGTGAATGATTTGGAAGCAAAATAGAGAAATTACTTCTGAATATATAGAAGAACTTGCTAGAGAATTTGAAACAAATGAATTACTAGTAAGAATACTACTTAACAGAAAAAACGATAAAGAGTTTGCAAGAATAGCTCTTAGGGATTTATACGAAGCTATCATTCCTGCTGAAAGACTAGTAAATGGTCAAGCAGTAGCAGATGTAATAGCAAGACATATTAGAAATGGTAGTAAAATTTACATTCACGCTGACTATGATGCAGACGGCTTAAATAGCGGATTCATTATGTATGAAACAATTAAAGAAGTTATTGAAGTCGCTCAAAGTAATGCTTACGTAGAAGTTTACTTCCCTGAAAGAATTAATGGATATGGATTATCGTTTGATTTTGCTAACAATCTAATACAAACAAAAGGTGATGAAGATATATTAGTAATTACTGTAGACAATGGAATTGCTCAAGTAGAGCAAGTGGAATTACTTATGAATAATGGTATTGAAGTAGTTGTTACTGACCATCACATGAGTAAAGAAGATGGTATTCCTAATTGCTTAATCTGTGATCCACATAATGAATATATAGAACAAGACGATACATTTAAACATTTATGTGGTGCTGGTGTAGCATTTAAAGTTTGTGAATTACTTCAAAAGAACTTTGGATATCACGATATGTATAGATTTGTTACTAATGTAGCAATAGCTACTATAACAGATGTTATGCCATTAAATGCAGAGAATATGGCCTTTGTAAGATATGGATTAGATATTATTAATTCAGAATACTGTCCTGTAGGAATTAAAGCTATGAAAGAGTTCTTAGGAATAACAGTTATGAACTCAGCAAACATAGCTTGGGAAATAGGTCCAAGACTTAATGCCTGTGGCCGTATGAATAATACTAAGATAGGTGGAGCCTTATTAATGGAAACTGACTATCATATGGCAGTAGACCTTGTAAATGAAATTGAATTAATAAATGAATCTAGAAAAGAGAAAACCAAAGAAGCTGAAGAACAATTATCATCAATGAACTTTGACAATGACTATGTATGTATTATTAAACTTGAAGAGTTGCCAGAAGGTATAGTCGGAATAATTGCTGGAAGAGCTGCTGAAAGACTTGGTAAACCATCAATAGTTGTAACTGAATCAGAAGATGGAATATGTAAAGGATCTGCTAGAAGCATTCCAGGATTAGATTTACATTATCTATTCAATATAGAAGTTTCTAAAGGTAATATAGAAAACTTCGGTGGACATAGTGAAGCAGCTGGTATCTCATTTAGAGAAGATAAGCTAGAAGAATTAAAAGCTAGTTTAAATGAATCAATACAGAATCTAGCGTTATCACAACAACATGACTTAAGTGTTGTAGAAGAAGAACCAGTATTAATGATTGATGAATGTATTGAAATAAAACATTTAAATCAGAATACTTTCAACTTAATAAATGAACTACCTTATGATAAAGATACATTTGCTAAGCCAGTTTTTGCATTAGTTGACTGTGAGGTTAAAGACTTTGTACCAACTAAGACTAAACCCGAAAACTTATGGCTAACAGTTAAGCAAGGTAAACAGACTGTTAAGTTATGGTGCCAAGGAATGACAGAAGTTTATAAATCAAAAGGTTGTCCTAAAGTAATACATTTAGCTGGCTACATTGAAAAGAACTTTATGTCAGGCAGACCATATATTCTAAAAGTAATAGATATAGCTGATGCTTCATAGTGTCAGCTTCCTACAAAGGAGAAACACAGATGAATATATTCGACAGAAAAGAGCTTAAGTTAAAACAAAATATAGCAAACTTTGCTACCGATATAAGAAAGGCTCCTACATATAACCCAATTAACTTTGCTATTGAAATGGATATAAATGTTGAGATATTAAAAGGATTAGATTACTGGTCAATTCCTGTAGAACCGATACTAGAATACATTGGGCCAGGCAAGATAAAGAGTGCTAAATTAGAATTGGAGTCTATGACTGTACTAAGTGTAGCACTAGGAGAAACTAAAACAAGACAAGCAAGATTAAGATACGTAGGTGAGTACGAAGAAAAACCACGAAGAGAAGCAATATATATAGGCACATCTCAAACTACCAACTGGGAAGAATTCTTAAGACCTCAAGTTCTTACATCAGCTTCTGTATATACTGATGAAAGTGTAAGAGGTGCAAGGGGCACAAGAGGCATAAGAGGTCTAGAATGGAGATTTGAAGATCATACTTATGGATTAGGATTGAATGACGAAGAATAACTGGAGGATAATTTTATGAAAAACTTTACTCATATACATGTACATGATTATTTTAGCTTCTTAGATGGATACGGCTCACCTGCAAGTAAAGCAAAGAGAGCTAAAGAACTAGGAATGACAGCAATAGCTACAACTAACCATAATCACTTAGGAGGTTGTGTAGAATTCCAAAAAGCTTGCTTTGATGAAGGAATTAAGCCAATACTTGGAGTAGAACTTTATTACACAGAAGATACTTCTATATTAAGTAAAGATTCAAAAGTAAGGTATCAATTAGCTTTAGATGCAGCCACTGAGGCTGGAATAGTAATACCACCAAAAGCTAAGAAGAAAGATATAGCAGAATTAATAGCTCCATATGAATATAATACAAAGCAACACCACATTATATTCTTAGCAAAGAATCAAACTGGCTGGAAAAACTTAATTAAGCTACAATCAGAAGCTGCTAAAGTATGCACTTATAATGGAAGATTCCTATGTGATGATGATATGATACTTAAATATAGAGAAGGTCTAATAATGACTACTGCTTGCTTAGGTAACATAGTAAATCAATATTTTATTAAAGGCAAAGTAAAAGAAGCATATAATCAACTAGATAAATGGCATACTATATTCGGTGAAGACTTCTATGTTGAAATACAACCTTTAAATCAAAGTGATCAAGCATTATGCAACTATTATTTAATTGAATATGCTGAATCTCGTAACATTAAGATTATAGCAACTAATGACTCTCACTACACTTATGAGACTGATATAGATGACCATGATACATTATTATGTATAGGACTAGGTAAACTTAAAGAAGACGAAAATAGAATGAAATACGCTCCTGAATTTTGGTTAAGAAGTTATGAAGAAATGCAAACTGCATTTACAGCACAATATTTAAACAGTCCTCTTTTAAGAGAAAAGATGTCTTTGGAAGAATACTTAGCTGTTACAGAACTTGCACTAGATAATACTAACTTAATAGCTGATAAAGTAGAAGCAAATATAAAGATTGGTTCGGACAAGCCAATACTTCCAAAACTTAATATACCAAATGGATTTACATCAGAACAATACTTAACTCTATTATCATACAAAGGTTTATTTAAATACTTATCAAAACATAAAGAATTAAACATACAAGAATACTTAGATAGATTAGCCTTTGAATTAAATGTAATCAACACTAAAGGATATGCTGACTATATGCTTATAGTTAAAGACATAGTTGACTGGTGCCAGGAAAATGATATTCCAGTAGGTCCAGGTAGAGGAAGTGCAAGTGGTTCATTATGCCTATTCGTTAATGGAATTACTAAGTGTATAGATCCTATAAAATATGGATTACTGTTTTCAAGATTCTTAACTATGGATAGAACAGCTTTGCCTGATATTGATACTGACTTCTCATATTTAAACAGACAAGAAGTTATTCAATATTTAAGAGATAAATATGGAGAAGACTGTGTATCGTTCATAGGAACTTATACTGAATTAGGTGTAAAGAATGGACTTAAAGATGTTGGTAGAGTTCTTAATATAGATTTTACTACAATGAATGCATTATCTAAAAAGATAGATGAATGGACAGGAGAAGCCCCTTCAATTAAATTCAAAGATTTAGATAAGCTTGCTAATGGTAATGCTATGGATAAAGAAATCTATGAAGAATTTAAAGAAACTGAAAGCCAATACTCAGAATTATTTAGATTAGCTAGAGCATTTGAAGGCACACCAAGAAACCAAGGCGTTCATGCTTCAGGAATATTGGTTACTCCAATGCCAATAAATGATATGTTTCCTACAAGAGTTGATAAAGAAGGAAACTTAGTTACATTATACACTGGACCACAAGCTGAAATGGTTGGTGGAGTTAAGTTGGATATACTAGGACTTAAAACTCTTGATGTATTAGATTTAACAATTAAAGCAGTTAACCCTGAAGCAACAGTATATCAATTATATGATATTGTAGATGGTCATTTAGATGATGAGGAAATGTTCTCAGCATTATGCAGAAAAGAAACTGAAGGTATCTTCCAATTAGAGTCAGCTTTATTTAAAGGAATGATTTCAGACATGCTACCAGATAAGTTGGATGATATAACTCTTATTACTTCATTCGGTAGACCTGGACCATTGAGTGCTGGACTTCATACTGAATTTGCGAATCGAAAGAAAGGCGAAAGTGAAGCAAGAGAACCACTTCCTAATACATGGGATATAGTAGAGGACAGCTTAGGTGTATTAGCTTACCAAGAACATACAATGAGAATAGCTCAAAGAGTAGCTGGATTTGATGATAACCAAGCGGACTCATTCCTTAGAAAGGCTCAAGCAAAGAAAAAGAGAGTATTACTAGACCTATGTAATCAATGGTTTGTATATGGAAAGATTAATGAAGAGCCACCAACTGGATATGATTATGAAAACAAGAACCAACCTTATTATGATCCAACAGCTAAATATGGCTCAGAAATTAAGGGTGGAATAGCAAATGGATATAACGAACAAGACCTTATAGATTATAACCATATGATAGATGGATTCTGCTCATACCTATTTAATAAGAGTCATGCATGTGCATATTCATTTATAAGTGTTTGTACAATGTACTTAAAGACTTATTATAGACCTCAATTCATGGCTGCATTATTAAGCTTACAATCTAAACCAGAAAAGATAGACTTATATTGCAAGGTTGCACAAGGATACGGAATAGAAATGGCAGCACCAAATATAAACCTATCTAATGAACACTTTACTGCAATAGATAATAAAATCCTATATGGATTAGGTTCAATAAAAGGAGTAGGGGCTACAGCAATTCCAACACTAATAGCATGCAGACCTTATACAGATGTTGCGGATGCATATGAGAAAGCTGGTAAAAAAGCATTCAATAAAAAGATTGGTGAGTCTTTAATAAAAGCTGGAGCATTTGAGTTCCAAGATGAAAACAGAAACAAAGTTCTTAATATATTCCAAGATGTTAGACAAGCCAAAAAGGAAGAAAGATTCGATGAAGAAGCTTATAATGAAGCACTTTGTATTGAATATGAGAAGAATACTCTTGGTAGTGCAATAACTTACAGACCATATTGGGATACAGTACAAGCTGGAGAAGTAGTTAATGTAACTATGACTCTTAAATCAGTAAGAGAGAAGATAGATAAGAACGGTAATATGATGGCGTTCATAAATGTTGACATAGGAAACACAGACTTAAAAGGAGTTGTGTTTGCAAGCACTTACTGTAAGAATGTAGATGTTTTTGATATGAACTTAAATACAGAGGTCTATGCTACAATTAAGAAAGATGATAAAGGTGACTTTATAGTAAATAGAATATTAAAGACTCCACCTAAAACAAAAATAAATACTCCAAAAGAAGTTACTGATAATATGATTGGGACATTCGATAAGTTATTATCAAGAGTAGCAAGCTAGACATTAAGACTAGGTTTTTCTTCCTAGTCTTTTGTTATATCAATATCACTCACACGTAATATTTATTATGAAATACGATTAAGGAGTGATAATTATGGCTTTAATAAAAGGAAAGCAAATAGAATCCATAATCGCTTCTCAAGTTATAGAAACAGATGATAAAAAATTTGTATCTCAAGCTGAGAAAGATGAATGGAACAATAATAGTGGTAATGGATTGACAGATGAAATACTTGCCAAAATTAACAAAGCTGACGAACTAAAACATAGTCATGATAATAAAGAAATTATTGATAAATTCTCTTTAGTAGATGGTGTTCTTTTATTTGATGGAAAAGAAATCGAAGGATCTGCTGGAGAACCAGGACAAGATGGTAAATCAGCTTATGACATCTGGCTTGAAGAAGGTAACACTGGAACTGTAGAAAAATTTCTACAATCTCTTATAGGACCACAAGGTAATACAGGGAATGACGGTAATAGTATAGAGCTTAGAAAAACTGCCACTAGTATCGAATGGAGACAAGTTCCACATAAAATTATAACTGCAGATTTTAATGCAAGTAAAACTATGATGACAGCAAAATCAAGTGATATCCTAGAAAAAGTAGTTATAAATTCTTTTCCAAGAAAAGCTAAATATGCTCAAATAAAAACAATAACTGTTTACGGAGCAGATAAGGATGGAAAAGATCTAATAAACTCAAATCCTTCTATATCTACAGCTCCTCCTGGAGTGACGTTCCCTGAGTTTGGTGGATTTGATCCTGTTACATCAGAAAAAATAGATTTAACTATCAATCCTGAAATAATAGGTAATGCAAGTATAAAAACTATAATGGAAACTTATTTGCCAGACTTGCAAAAGTATAACCCAGAAGTAACTCATGTAAATAAGTTTTGTTTATGGGTTCATTTTTTAGATGAAAACAATGAAGATATTAAATTTGTTACAGCTTACTGTCATATAACAGATAGTAGAACTGGCACAAAAACAATAGATGTAGATAGTGAATGGAAAGAATTAATACCATTAGCAGCTATCACTGGTAAAGATGGAGAACAAGGTCCTCAAGGGCCACAAGGAGAGATTCCTAATATAGATCACTTAGCAACTAAAGAATATGTAACTGAAGCTATTAATAAAATAAATGGAAACAATCATAGCCATACAAACAAAGAAGATGTTTTAGATAAATTATCTGTTATTGATGGAAAACTTAATTTTGATAATATTCCAATCCAATCAGAGATAACTTCAATAAATACATTAGATATTCAAGAATACGCAGCTTCATTAATAGGCGGTGAAGAACAGCTATTAATAACTAGGGAAGATGGTTCTATATATTTTACTGACGGAAAAGGTTCATATATGCAATGCGGTGTTTCAAAAGAAAAGTACGACAAACTCGAACAAAGATTAATAGAATTAGAGAATATTATTAAGGCAGCCAACTAAAGGCTGCTTTTTCATTAGTTTGTTTTTAAACTTTTGCATAATATAGTTATATATGAAAAAATTAAAAAACGGAGGATATAATATGTTGAAGCGTAGAGATTTTAAAGTATACCGCTTCAAGACAATGAACAAAACTATTATATACGTAGGCTACACAGGAAAAGCTATTATAGAAAGATTCCTTGAACATGCTAAAGATAAATACTGGATAAACGAAGTCGTTGAAGTGGAAGAGTGCACTATAGAAAATGAGGCACAAGCAAGGTTAGTAGAGATGTACTATATAAACTCTCTTAAACCTATATTTAATGCAAAGGATAAGTTTGCAGGAGCTATCCTAAGTAAATTAAGACCTCAGGAGAAGAAATTTACTCATAGTTTTTATGTATTAAATGGGACTGCTACAACTTGTGTAGCTAGAACTAATGACGATTATACGTTAGTAAATTTTATCCAAGTTGTTGATACTCATATAGGTATGTATTACGATTCATTCTTAAACCTATATTATTCAGCAAATGATATATGTAAAGCTCTAGACATCAAATCAAAAGATTTAATTAATTTGGCTAAAAATAATGATATGTTTATCAAGACTTCATACGATTACGTGCATAAAGGAAAAGATAAAACATCAGATTTATATTTATGTACTTATGAAGCAATAGATAGTATTTTAGCATTATCAAATAGTGAATTTAAAGCTCAATGTAGAAATAGATTATCCATCTCAAGAAGATGTGCTGATATAGCTGTTATTTATAAAAATCCAGAAGAAGCTCTTTCTGTTAAGACAACTTATGATGAGCAACTAAGATTCTTATCTGGTAATAGATATAAAGATTCAAACATAAAAAGAAGATTAGTATTTAAGGCACTTAACTGTGATAGAGGAATGGAAGTTGTAGTACATTCATATAACCAACAAATGAATACCTATGATATAAAATTCCCAGCAGAAATATTGGCCTGTGATATTTTCTCTATGGTAGAAGATTTAAGTAACGAATACAATCTTTCTTATAAAGACGTATTCTCAGAATTCAATGAATTTCTAATTAAATATAAAAACCTTAACTTTTGGCAAATCAACAATTCTACAAAAAAGAAGTTTAAAGACTTCTCATTACAATCCCATTTTATAGTAGCCTTAAATAAAGATCTACTATATAATCATTTCTTAGAATTCTATGATAAAAATATTGAGAATGCGGCTTAAATGGCACTCGCACGCTACTCAGTTAAAAAAAAGTGGACCAGGATTTCACCTGGTCCTTTTTGTGTACTACAAATACTATTAATTTATTTTATAGTTATTTCATTATTATTAATAGTTAATTCAATTGCAGTTAAACAGTTATCACAATCATGGATAACCTTTTTATTCATTTCTCTAATAGTAATAGTATCGCCTTCATAATACATAAGATTACATTCTGGGCATTGAAAAGTATTTTTTATTATCTTTGTCTCACTCATGCGTTGTCTCCTTTATACTCTTTTAAATTAAGCACTGTAGCACACATTAGTGAGATGTATTTAAACTCTGCTTAAAAAATCCATAGCACTTTCTAAGCATTCTATATCATAACGCTTATTCTTATCTTCTATAGTCTCTGGAAAGCCAGTATAGTCTTCTACACTATCTGAAATTGATCTAATTAATTGTTGTAAGTAATATATAGTTACACTCTTATGTTTTGAATATAAAATAGGTTTATTTTTTTCAGCTTTATAAGCACCCCTATATTCTCCAACTTTAAATGCAAGTATTGTTATAGATAATAAAAATATAATATCAAATATCATCAATTTGACTCCTTAATATCTGTTGCGAGATGATTCGCAATACTTATTTAATTCTTTTTTAAAGTTATCATAATTTTCATTAGATCTCTTTTCAATATCCTTTTCCATAAGAAATATCTTATTTGCTAGAAACTCAGCAATCATATGATTCACTTCTCTTTTAGCATGATTAACGAAGCTATCTTGATTCGTTGATTCTTTTATTAGTCTATTTTTTTCTTCTTTCATTATAACTAGTATTTCTTCTCTGCACATATCATAATTATAAATTTTAGCTGAATTATTATTTAAATCCATTCCTATCATATTTTATTTCTCCTTATCTTTAATTACTGCATAATCAAGTCCACAAGTTGGACATGTAGCAAACATTATTAGTTCATTATTTACTTTTTCATAATAAGATACCTTTAAAGGCTTATTGCAAAAAAGGGCACAACGTAATCTCTTAAGTTTAATTATAAATTCTATCATATTATCTCCTAATCATACTCTGGTTCACCATATTCATACTTATCACAAGTTTCTGTATTAATACGATCTTCATAGTTATTCTTAGAACAAACGCCAGTGCAAGTTCCAACTAAAATAAAGTGAACACATCTACCACATTGACCTTCACTGGCAAAATTACCACTTATATGAAACAAAACAAAACCACACTCCTTACAAAAGCAAAACAAGGAAAAGGCAGAAGAACCCAAAACCAAGATTATTAATAGCTAAAAAGACGCACCCACAACAAAGCAGGCACGTCCAAAAACTACATTGCAGTGTCTAAGTATTCTTCATTATCACTATCTTCGATATCATGATCTTCAATATTACTTATTTCAAACTTCTTAGGCATATTTGAATATCTATATTTCTTATATAGCCATTCAACACCTTTTGGAGTTACCTTTACAGTAATTCTGCTTGATTCATTATCTTCGTCAATAGGTTTAACTTCAAATAATCCTTGGCCTATAAATCTTTGATATGGAGTATTTCTATCTTCTCCGCTAGAAATTAAAACGCCATCTCTTCTTAACCATGCTAATAATGTATTTCTACCTATTATAGTTTTAGAAGTCGCTGTTCTTGGTATAGCTACCATTTTAGCAGCGGCAGAGAAGCTATATAATCCATCACTATTTATAAAGTCTTCATAGGCCATAAGCTTTGGAGCATTATCAACCTTTTCTCTTAATAATGCTTCTTTTTCTTCTTTTTCTTTTTTATAGTTTTCAAAAAGTTGTATAGCTGCATCTGGATCATTTAAGAACTTCTCAACAGTAGAACTAGTAGCATAGAATCCATGTTGTCTTATATCAGGTAAAACTTCATCAAATATCCAAGATTCAAATTTTTGAGAAGCTGGAAGATTACTTCTGGTTATTAATCTATAAATATCTCCTTCAGTAATTAACAACCATTCTTGTGATGCTTTTCTTTCTAAAGTACCGTTTTGGTACTCGGCTTTTTTTATTGGGGCTTTTATTATATTTTTACAATGCCTTTGGACATCTCTACTTATATTTTTATATCCTAATGATTTTGCTATATCATATGCAGCGAAATATGGCTTATTATTAATTGTTATATATCTTATATTTCCAAATATATCATTGTTAACTTCAGATGTGTTTTGTATTGCTTCAATTATAAGTCTTATATTATAAGAATCACTGTAAGAATCACTAACCCTAATAAATTCACATCCTAATTCTTTTCTAATAATAGATTCTCTTAGTTGTTGTCTCTCATATGAATAATTTATATGATTATTTTCATCATATTCTACAACTACATTTAAACCTTTTATATATAGATCTACTTTATAGTCTAAAACTTTATATTGTCTTATACATTCTAGATTAAAACATTTCAATTTTTCTTCTAATTTATCTAAGAATTCTATTTCTTTTCTAGAAAAAATCACAAGTTTATCTGTTAAAATGTTTTCTTTTACGAGCCATTGTCTAAATTCTTCTTTATAATTTGCACTTTTAGTCCTAGAACTTTGTATCAACAAATTAATATCATTATCACTTATTAAAGAAGTGTATTGATGGCCACTATTAGATTCAATATAACATTTAACAGTTTCCTTACAATGTCTAGCTATTGCATCTCTGTAATTGCTGTATCCAAGCGCCTTCGCAACGTCTTTTGCTACAGCATATTCTTTGTGGTTTATAGCTACAAACCTTACTGTACCAAATATTTCATTTTCCTTAAGAATAACCTTACTTGGTTTACTGTCTAGTTTTATAACTTCAGTACTAACCATTATCTTCTTAGGTTTATTTGTTTTACGAGTTCTAGTTTTAGTCGCATTAGATTCAATAGAACCAACGCTACTAAGATATTCTATTATTTCAATAGTAGTATCATTAACTCTCATTCCTGATACTATTTTAATTGCAGCTTCAACTGTTATATCATAATTTATAACAGGTCTACCTATAGTACTTTTATTAACTACAGTTGTAACATAATCTTTATTTGCTATAAGATTTTCAGATTTAATCTTAGCTCTAATCCAAGTAGGGAAGTCCCTTCTTATATTTAAGCTACCATACAATTCTCTTGCATCTAGCATTTTTTCATTTCCTTCATTAAATATTTTTATAGTTCCTTCTTTTCTCATAATCAATTCCTCCATATTCTTTGTATTTTTATATTATGTTGCGTTTTTAAAAAAGAATAATAAAAAGTCGATACTCTCCGAAAAAAGTATCGACTTTATTATTATTTCTTAGTAAGAGTAATATCATATCCACAAAAAATTGCTATGACTAAAATTACAACAATTAGCCATACTGCAATATCTAAGAATACAGCTCCTCCTTTGTAAGAGATTTCAAGACTCCAAATAGCTTCTAATATTATGTCAAACAAGTTATACATAGCTATCTCCTTTTAGTGGGCCTTGTAGTTATATATAGGCTTTATTATTTCAATATCATCTACAGTGTCAACTATATTTTCTAGAATTTCTTCTATTGGTTTATAAGCCATAGGAGCTTCATCAAGAGTTGATTCACATACAGAAGAAGAGTAGATATCCTTCATTGTATCTTTAAACTCTTCTATATTTAATAACTCTTTAGCTTGACTTCTAGAATATAATCTTCCTGCTCCATGTGGAGCAGAGTAGTTCCATTCTGGATTACCTTTTCCTACAGCTATAATAGATCCATCTCTCATGTTGATAGGAATCAACACGACTTCGCCATCAGCAGCACTAATTGCTCCTTTTCTTAATATAGGATAACATCCTGTTTTAGAAGTAACATCACAATCAACTTCAATATAGTTATGAATAGTGTGAAAAGATCTACCTGTTTTTAATTCCATTTTTTCAATAATAATATCCGCTATAGCTTCTCTATTCATTTGAGCATACCATTGAGCTATTTTCATATCATGAAGATAGTCATCATAGTTTTTTCCTGCAAGATAACATAATGAATCTGGTATTTTAGGTCCATCTAAGAGCTTTAAAGCTACTTGAAGTTCTTTTTCTCTTCCTTCTTCTTTAAGTCTTGCAATTAATTTTTCTTTTTCAGCTTTGTTATCTTTTATAGTTTTAATAGCTAATTTTTGATAATACTCAGCTACTTGTTTTCCTAGATATCTAGAACCTGAATGAACAACTAAATATAAGTTACCATCAGTATCTTTATTTAACTCTATGAAATGATTACCACCTCCTAGAGTTCCTATGGACTTTTTAGCTCTATCTAAATTAATTTGAGACTTACAAAGTAGTTCATTTAAATTTACGTATTTATTGTAATCATGATCTTTTTTTCTTATGTTTTGTCCTGATGGAATATAGATTTTTATAACTTCATCTAAAGCTTTTAAATCAATTTCTTTATCTTTTAGTTTTACGCAAAACATTCCACAGCCAATATCTACTCCAACTAGATTTGGAACAACCTTACCATGTAAAGTCATTGTTGTTCCTATAGTGCAGCCTGCACCAGCATGGGTGTCAGGCATTATTGCAATCTTTGAATCTTTAGCAAACTCTTGATTACATAATTCAATTATCTGAGAGATTGCTTGCGATTCTATGTTATCTGTAAAGACTTTTGCTTCATTAAATTTTCCTTCTAATTTAATCATATATCCTCCTTAAAATTATCCTAATGCATTTTTAGCTCTTAACATATTTGCTCTTAATATAATCTTAGCAACATAAGAAGTACATTCATCTTGTTTAGATGGACCATATCTACGAATAGCTGAGTCAGCAACATACTGTGCTATAGGTCCAGCTTTAACTGTATCTGCACCTGGTCCATAATTATTACATGCTTCATCAACAGTACCATTACCTGCATTATAAGCATAAGTAGCAAGTACTTGGTTTTCACCTCTAGGTTTCTTCATGTAATTTCTTATCTTATGATAATGAGCACAACCTACTTCTAAGTCATGTTTTATATCTTCTAAGTTTCCAGTTGCTCTAGTATTCTCCTTACTTGTTTGCATGATTCCCCAATAATAGCCTGTCTTATTTGTAGGATCTCCAGCAGATTCTGTTGCTATTAATCCTAATACAAAATATGGATCTAATCCATGTTTTTTAGATATATCAATTACAGCTTGTTTATATCCATATTTATTCATATTATCAATAACTGATTTAACTTGGCCTTCACAATATTTATTAGCAAGGGCAGTGATAGTAGAGTTGAAACCATGACTATCATAATCGAAGAAACCTTCTCCATTGGCTGTTAACTCAGCTGCTTTCTTGTCAGCTTCAACCAGCTCTTTAGGTCTACCAAAAGCAAATATTCTTTTATCCCAATTCTTTGTAGGAGATTTTTTAAGATGTTCAGTTATAGGTGCGTTATTAGTAGAAGCGTGAATATATTCTCCGTTTCCTATATATATACCTACATGACCTATTTTATTTAAAATAGCCTGTGTCAATTCTTCTTGAGTGCTAGGCTTTGGCTCTTGTGAAGTAAACCATACTAAATCTCCAGGTAATGCTTTATCTTCTTCAGTATGAGGTATAATGATTCCTCCAGTAGAAGGTAAACACATTGGATACTCAGTTTTTGTATTACCAGCTATACTTGTTAGACCAGCATGTTTATATGCAGCTTCACAGAAAGAAGAACAGTCCCAATAATGAATGCCATTTACGGCCTTATCATTGTGATTATATCGTGTAGGACCATTAGCACTATTGGTATTCATAGTATATCTACCTTTACCATCATGGCATAGTTTAAGTCCATTTTCAGCATATTCAACGATTTTCTTTCTTATTTCAGATCCGCCTCCATATAGTCCAGAGATACCTAAATCACTTTCAGTACCAAAGTTTTCAAAACTATAATTATTAGAATCATATTTTAAAGTTTCATATGCTTCAGTTTCTTCAACCACATTCTTAAATTCATCTTCTATAACAGGCTCATTTTCTTTTTCGATTACAGGTTTAACTGCTTGGATTCCTTCTGTTTTGTATTCTGCAACATTATGTCTTTGTGCTTCAAGTGGAGTAGGGTTCCAATCCATTTTAAAACCTTCCTCAAAAAATTCACTAAAAGGCTTAGGTTGAGTAGCTTCAGTATTTAGCTTAGCTGGATCTCTTTCTACATGCATTTCTTCAGTTCTTGTAAAAGCTATATATTCTTCCATGCTCATATAGCTCATTTGAATATCATCTAATACTTGAGCAACATTAGCTCCAGTATCATCTAATATAGCGTAAACTTGACCAAGTATAGGTTCATATCTAGTACATGATAAGCATTGGTCTAAAGTCATACTTTGACCATCATTAATTCTGTCATTATGAAGACATCTTATGCATTTATATTTACCATAAACGTCTTGACCTCCATAATAGACGCAGTTAACTTGCATTCTGGATGCAGTTCTAAACAGATTCCTCATTACAGTTGAAAGAATATTTTCTAATTTAACTAATCTTCTTTCAGTTCTTTTGGCCATAGTAATAATTTCATCTTGTATCATAGCGAAATTACTAGCTACTGCTGGACCAATAATTGAATCTGGGTGATTGCAGTCATGAAAATTAAATGCCACTTCATCAATTTTGACTTTAGGCATATGACTCTCTAACTCTTTTATCTTATCGTCAGTAGGGAATGGATCGTTATTATTTACAGGTTTACCTTCAATTTTTTTAACAGCGCCAACATAGTCTTTTATATTAAACGCTTTTTCACGATTATCAAATTCCTCAACAGATAGTGGAACAGAGTTAGATTGAATAGGCTTACTCTCTGTGCTAGAGTTTAATAAAGTAATGGTTCCTCCAGGGGGAACTGCTAGATCAGGGTATATTGGTTCAACTTCGAGATTATTAGGAGTTGCTTTAGCTGTTAAGGTATCAAATGCTCTGCTACAATGGCCAGTAGAAGTGGGTACATTTTCTACAACAGAATAAGTAAAGTTAGTATTATTTTCAGTAGTAAATGATTTTATTTCCGAAGGTTCATTTGATTTGAAGTTAACTATTTCTTCAATATCTCTATGATCTGGTTCAAAATCTTTTGCATACTTTTCAATATCAGCACCATTATCCAAATAAAAATCTCTTAATTCCTTATCTGTATATGTAGTGGTTGCTTTCTCTAACTTATCATCATTATACTCATTTTCCTTATCCATCATAGCTTCATAAGTATCTTCTATAAGCTTTATGAACTTTCTCCATTTATTTTTTTCTAATAAATGTAGGGGAGAGCCAAACTTGTTTAAATCGAATCCTCTCATAACATGTTTAGGTTCTAAGTTCTTTTTTACTAAATAATCAGCTATAAACTTTACTGTTTTTCTTTCTATATCTTCATACTTTTGATCCTGAGGGAAAAGCATTATAACAGATATAGAAGATTCATTAGCTTTATTATTATACATAGCTCTATTTATAAAAGTATCTTTACCTTCAAAGATATGTTCAGTTTGCTTATTATCTGGAACACATTCTATAATACCTTTACTATCTATAGCAAAATGATATCCCTTAGAAGAACAAAATTTATTTCTAATAGCTTCAGCAATAGCATATCCTGTATGAGCAGAATCCTCAGTATATTCAAATAAATCAGCTCTAGTATGAATTACTATACCTTTTAATTCTTCAATATCTTTCAGTTTCTTTACTTCATCTTCATTTATAGCATCGCTAGTAATTTCTATATCAATCATTGCTAACGCCTCCATTATAAGAATTATATAAATCTTGTATAATTTCATTTTCTTCTTCAGGTCGAGGATCATACTTTCCAGCAACTTTTCTATCTAGAATAGTACTTCCTAGCATTTGTCTAGTTGCATCTTGAAGCATTCTTTTATAATCAGCTTCACTTTGAGCTGCATTGATTTTTGAATAATCCCATGTTTCTTCCTTCTGTTTATCTTTCAATTCTTTATAAACAGTGGCTTTTATTCTAACTCCATCTACATCATCTATGTAGTAGTAGTCACCTGGTCCTATCAGTTCACCTGATACATCACACTTCATTAACTCATTAAATCGAGTATTTCTTTTTAACCATAACATTTCTTGTCCTCCTTAAATGTAATTTATATCATACTATAAATTATGTTTTATTTTGTATTTTAAGCTACAATATATATTACGTTGCATATCATAATATATATTACATTTAATATTGTCATTCATATTCTATTATAAAATGTATTATATATTATATTTTCTATTAGTTTATATAATAGAAAAACCTACAACTTAAATTAGTTGCAGGTCATTCAGGAGATCCGATTTTGTTATTTTCATGGTACATATCGAACAGTTTAGTGTCTTATTCAGGACTATGTATGTGGGAGCACCAACCGTTCAGTGCCCCCTATATTTACGGAGGTAATATATGAAAAAGAAAAACTGTAAGGGTAGGGAATACGATGAGTACAGGAGGTGTTTGTTCCATGTATCCCTGAGGAAGTTTTACATTTATATATTATGTTATCTATGAATAATAGACTACTAATTTTAAAGTTTTTCAATGATTTTATTTAAAAAATTTGAAATCTCATTACACTCCAAAACTATAGAATCACACACATTCTTTTTATTATCTCCAACGTCTTCGGATAATTTAGCGAATGCAGTAGATATTCTATTTAATGTTTTTATGTATTCATTTATTTTTTTATATTCAAGATTTTTTATTAAAATATACTTACTCATGTTAAATTCCTCCTAGTGCATTTACTATATTAATACACACAAAAAAAGCACTAATTCAATAGTGCTTAATTTAATAATTTAATGGATTTAATTTAACGGCTTTTCTTAATTGTTCTTCATCAACATGAGTATATATTTGAGTAGTTGCAACACTTTCATGACCTAAAATGCTTTGTAAGCTTCTAATATCAGCTCCACTTTTATACATAAGAGTAGCAGCAGTATGTCTTAGCTTATGAACAGAATATTTCTGCGATAAACCAGCTTTATCTAAAGCATTATTTACAATGTCTTCAACAGCTCTTTTACTTATTCTCCTTTTTTGTTCACTAATAAATAGAGCATCCTTACTATCTTCTTTAATATATTTCTCTATGTTTTTTCTAACTTTTTTATAACTTTCTATAGCTTCTAAACAAGCATCATTCAAATAGACAAATCTCTGTTTATTACCTTTACCAGTTACAACAAGAGTATCACCTTTAATTGAAGATATGTTGATTCCACATAGTTCAGATAATCTCATTCCAGTGTTAAGAAAAACGATAATAATGCATTTATCTCTTACTGTATTTCTGCTATTAACTGAATTTATCAACGTTCTACTTTCTAAAATAGTTAAATATATAGGTAATTTCTTTTGAATCTTTGGACTCTCAAGTTCAGCTCCTAAATCATAACTTAAATATTTAGCTTTGTTATGAGAATATTTAAAGAAAGATTTTAGACAAGCTACCTTTCTAGCTCTTGTAGTTCCTTCATTCTTTCTGTTATTTTCAAGATATTCTAAAAAGCCATAAATATCAGCTAAGTCGATTTCTTTAAGAAAAGAGATGTCTACATCCATAATAGAGATCTCATGGAAAGGAGTAATTTCATCAACCTTGCCATAATATATTTTTAAAAATCTAAAAAATAAAATTAAGTCATTTTTATAAGCATCTACAGTTTGTTTACTTGCACCTCTAATAGAAGAGAGGTAGCTTAAGTAACCTTTAATTACTTTTGGGACATTGGTTTTTGGCTTGCGTATCAATAAAACCCCCTCCTTATTTATATGATAATATCATTGTAAATAAAAAACAAGTAGGAGAGTAGAGTATTAGCTAGCAGCACTTTCTTTATCGTCCTTTTTTTCTTCTTTATTACTATAAAGTTTTTCAGGCCATCCATTTAGCATGAAAGCAGGTGTATACCATATATCTTTAAATTCCACTAAAAGGCTATTGCCTAGTATAACATAAGCAGGTATTCCTAATAAACTAAGCTGTATGTATGTCATCATAACGCAAGTTTTATCAACATCTTGTGCAGTAATTATAAGATGTTTTTGAGAATCAAATCCAGCTTCCTCCATGGCTTCAGCAAATGCTATACACATACCACCGCCTCCACAGCACGGCTCATTCATTGTTATATATCCTTTTTCATCTATTAACTTTGATGTTCTATCTTTATCTACTGTCATTTTCGCCATCATCTTACTTATAGTATAAGGAGTAAAGAATTGACCTCCACATTTTTTGCCAAAATTCATTTGCATATAAACTTCACCAAGTAAATCTGTTTTCTTTTCAATAAGCCCTTTGGCCAGTTCAGCCAATATTTCTATAAATATATAGAACTCTTCTTTAGAATATTTTGATTGGACTTCATAGAAATGTTTTTCTCTTTCTTTAGAATGAATAAAATCAACTTGATTACTTAATGATACTGAAGCAATAACTAAAAAATCATAAAATACATTAGACATATCATATTTGTACCTGAACTTTTCAAATAATTTAATAATCTTTTTAGAATGCATAATTCCCTCCCAATTATTTATTTTTGTATGTAAAAAAGCCTTACAACCCGCATTATATCTAGGTTTGTAAGACTTTCAAAATGATGTTACAACTCTGCGTAAAATAACAATTTCACGCAGAGTCACTTTGGATTTAGTCAAAAGACTTTAACAGTGATTTATCCATATCGAATTCTGACGCTCTTCGGATTTTTAAAATGTTTCAAATGTACAAATACTAGCCTAAAATCATTTTAAAATTTTATTTTCTGTCAGAATCGGTGTTATAAAATATGTTCTTTTTGACTATTAATTTTATTATTCTAGTTAGGTACTCATTAGCTTGTGAGTCAAATTCTTTTTCTTTATAAATTGGTCCATAGATTTCCATAGTGGTCTGTAAAGTATGTTCTGCATATTGTAAAAATCTATCTTTTGGAATTGTTCCATTTTTTATTCCTAAAAGAATTCCTCTCATTGGATCTTCGTCATCATACCATAATGCTGCTTTAAAATCTGTAAAATTATTATCAGCATATCTTTTTATAAAATTTAGAGATCTTATTGCATGCATAGCTTCCTTAGTATCATATCCAAATTTATCAACTAGATGCTTTGTTCCTGAAGTTCCTTTATCTAAGTTTTTCATTCTTTGATTGAAGGTTCCAATGCATGTGCTATATAAATTTGATAAATTCATTCTGGCAATATGATCTCTCATTTTATATAATTCTTGAATTAGGTCCTGAGTAATCTTATGAGTACCAGTACCTAATATCAATTCTTCTGTAAATAATAGTTCTAGAAAATTAGTATTTGCTTTGAAAAACAAATTAGGTAATTTTCTAATATCATGAACATCTAGGTCTACTTCATTACCTATATGTGATTTACTATATTTTATATTCTCATACATATCATCGAATGTTGGTAATACAAATACTTTATAGTCTTTATCACTACCAGCTGTATTAAGATTATAGTTATGAGAACCAACTAAAGCTCTAAAAGCTTCTTTTCTTCCTTCGTGTAATAGTTTGTCCATATTTTCACCTTTTATACTTTCACGACTTCCACATTATTTAATTTAAATAATTCATATGCATATTCATCTACCCTGTAGTCATTTTTATAAACTACTTTAGTTATACCTGCTGCTATTATACTTTTTGTACAATTTAAACAAGGAAAATGTGTTACATATATTGTGGTTCCTTTTAAGGCTACTCCTTCTCTTGCACAATAAGTTATTGCATTGATCTCAGCATGTATTGTTGCAATACAATGATCATCTCTTAATGTATGTCCTACATCATCGCAATGAGGATTATTAGCAACGCTACCATTATATCCAGTACTCACAATTCTATTATCTGAATTAACAATTACTGCACCAACACTTGCTCTATCACAAGTTGATCGTGTAGCTAGTTTTTCAGCTAATTCCATAAAATACTCTGACCAAGGTTGTCTAGCCATACTTACGCCTCCTTATTCTTTTATGCTATATATTACGCAAAAGAATATAATAAAACTAATAGATATGATACATCTATATAAAATGCGACAGTATAAACTGCCGCATATAACTTCTTTATATTTTCTTTTTAAATGTATTAAAATCTATAAACATTTCAGGATCATTATGCTCGTCATATCTATTTGGGATAGTGTAGCCATATCCAACATACACTTCTTCTCCACTAATAGATTCAAGTATAATTCTTGAAGAATGACTATATTTTTTGTCAGTTCTAATTGTAAAGCCCAGCTTTTCAATAGCTTCTTCTAATTCATTATCAAATGAAATTCCTCGTCTACTATTTTCAGTATCAGCACCATAACAATATTTAGTTTTAATTTCCTCTAAATATAGAGTTTCGTTAGGTTGTTCAGCATTAAGCTGCTCAATAATTTCAAGTATTTGTTCATTTACGTTTTTTAAATTAAAGTCTATCATATCACATTACCTCTATCTTTCTTGCGTATAAAATAAAAGGGAGCTTTCGCCCCTGAATTGTTATTCTTCAAAATATTTTTTAGCCATTGACTCCATTAAGTTTAGCCATTTGTCTACTTCTTCTTTACTTTTAAAGTCTGGCCAATGACCAGGAACAACTCTTATATCACTTTTCTCATATTGCTCCATAAAATACTTTTTTACTTCATCAGTCATTTTATTCCTCCTATACAGCATATGGTCTATATAAGTTAGCTACATGTTGCTTTCCACTAAATATAGACTTCATTAATTTAGTAGTTGAAGTAGGTTTACTCTTCTTAACTGCTTCTCTTGATAAATAATCTAAATGTTGTCTTACGAAAGATTCTACTAGTAACTCAGCTAGAAGTTTTCTATCTCTTTCAGCCTTAGTTGCCATTATTACACTATCATTAGTAGATCTCTTTCCTGTAAATACTTCAGCCTCAACAGTATGTTTGATACCTTCAACAACTGAACTTGCTATTTGAGATAATAAATCTTCATTATCTGCCATAGCTCTTAATCCTTCTTCTGAGAACTTACCTTCTAATGCCATTGAAGCTTGTAATTTACTAGCCATTAATGAAATAGCTTGTTCTTGGATAGTTCCTTTATAGAACATAAAGTAAACTTCTATATCTCTAGTTTGAGATAATCTCCAAGATCTTCTACTTGCTTGTCTCATTGTAAATATGTTATATCCCATTTGATAGAATACAATAGTAGTAAATTCTAATAAATCTAAACCAGTCTTAACTAAGTTAGGATTACACATTAGAACATCTATATCATTTTTCTCTAATTGCTCTTCTACCCATCTTTCTCTACTCTTAGCTTTAACTTTTGAAGTTAAATCAACAGCCTTAATTCCTTCTTCATTTAAAGCGTCAATTAATTTAGACGCAACGTCAGTTTTATTAGTCCATTCATAATAAACTAATACTTTTTCACCAGCAGCTTTCTTTTCCTTAACTAAATCAATAAGAGCTCTTTCTTTATTTCTTAAGCCCTTATCTAATTCTCTAGGAGTACAAAGAATATCTGCAGTATCAGGATGTAAGATAGGCAGACAATTATATGGCATATCAGGATAAGTAGATAATGATTGCAATAAAGCACCCATTGTCTTCATTCCTCCGCCACCACCCCAAGAACATAAATTTCTTAGGTTATTTTCTAATTCTTGATAAGATGCATTTAATTCAGCATCCATATCGACTGCTAATGGATATTCAGTATATTCTGGTAATCCTTCGGCCATATCAGATATAGAAACAAATACTGCATTTTCAAGTAAGAACTTTGTGAATACAAGTGGAGAAACTCCTGGTAATCTCTTTTCAGAGCCACTCTTAATTTTATCTCCCCTTCTTCCATTTCTACCAACTTCATGTTCAGATGTTCTTTTAACAACACCGTAAGATCTTTGGAATGAAGCTTCATCAGAGTATTCAAATCCTTCTGCCTTCATTACTTCTGGCATAGTTCTATAAAGAATATAGAATAAACCATCAGCATATCCATTTAAAAGAGTTCCTGTTAATCCAATTACTTTATTAGCAGCCATTGCTAAATCTCCCATGGCTTGTCCTTGTAAAGAGTCTCCCTTGTATTCATGTCGTTATGTTAATTTAGAATATTTTCTTTCTAGAAAAAAGTTTGCATTTTTATATAAGAATTCTTTTAATTGTTTTATATCATTTTTATGAGCATATTCTAATATATATATGTTTTTATTTTTTCTACTTTCTCTATAATCTTCAACTATATTAGCTGAACCATAAACATATATATTATTAGCTATCTCATCTTTAAACTTAATAGCATTTGCTGATTTGATATAAAACCAATTATCTTTGTATCTTTAGATCCATTTGTTATCCAACCATCGCCATCTAAAAAACCTCTTATAAAATGTCTTTTTAGTTTATTTGGCATATTAGGAAATGATTCTTTGCCTGTTTTATTAGGTACTACTCCATGTTTAATTAAATCATTGCATAGTTTCATAGAGTTTATAGTCAAAGAGCACATTTTATTGTTTGAATAAGTGCTTTCAGCAGGAATAAATTCTCTTATAGGATAGCTGCATTCTAGCTCATTTTTGATAAATTCAAGTATACATTTATCTTTTATTGATATACTTATTACTAATCTATCAGGAGCTGATTTAGTTGGCTCTGATTTACATACACATCCATCAGCCATTATAAATCCTAATACATATGCCTTATTTTGAGTATTTATAATCCTAAAGTAATCTTCATTTAAATCATGTAATCTTTTTGACTGTTTGTATCCTAATTTTCTTATATAATAATACAGTGTTTGTAATGGAATTCCTTCTCTAATCGCTATTTCTTTTGCGTTTTTATTTTTACTATACTCTTCGCAAAATTGAATAAAATCTTCATCTTTATATTTTGACTTTATCCTTCCATTATCATCTCTATTATCTATCATTTGTAATCACCTCTATAATTTATATTACATGATTATAAAGGTCAAATCTACATATATTCTAAATTCTTCTTTCGAAGCTCTAGCTTTCACTAGATGTCCAGATCATATCTTCATCCACATAATAAAAAATATGTGGAGCCGTATTTTCGATTTAAGGGAGTCTCACCCGCCTACCGACTGTAGGCCCTACTCCTGTTGAACCATTTCAGATTCCAAGGGATGATCGTTGAACCTCTATCTACTTGAGATAGTTGGCTGCGTGATTGCCCATACTTATCTTTAACCTTTTTACTGTACCCAGTTAATTACTCTGGCCCTTATCTATGTCACCATGATAAGTTAGTAGTTAAAGCTTTAGGGATTAGAGCTATTAATAGCCATTTTTTCTTCCCCGCAGTTAAACGGATTTTACGCACACATTACTGTGTGTGGAGCCATCAAATCTAGCTCATCTGCTATAAAATAATCTACATGTCCTTTAAGTCTTTCTCTTACATATTTAGCTATAGAATATTTTCTCACTCCATTTGCAGATGAAGAAATATCACCTGTTTCTTTTAATTCATCTTTCTTCTCCATTAACTTTAATAAGAAACCTTGTTCTTTCTTATTTAAAGTTTCTCTTCTTGAGAAATAATCATTATACATTTCTTCAAAATGACTCTTCATTATCCAGCCTTCAGATCCTAACTTAATCCATTTAGAATCTTTTTCAAATTTATTAAGTGGTGTCCATAGTTTAGCATTACAAGGTACTTTAACAATTCTATTTTTCTTAGAGTCAAATTTGTTTACATCATTACCACATACAATGTTATAAGCATATTCTTTTATAAAGTCCTTTTCAGTTAATCTTTCTCTTACTTTATACTTCTTTCTTCCTTCACCTTTGTAAATTTCTTTAAATAAAGTTTTACCGCATTCAGGACATACAAAGCATTCCTTTGATTTAGACCAGATAGCTGCTGGTCTTTTTTCATAACTAAACTTTGCATTTTCTTTTGATAAGATTATAAATGAATGTTCTCTCTTATACTTATCTTTAATTGTATCTTCAAGCGCCATTAATTCAGATATATTTTCTACTATATATCCTTTAGAGTTAGGTACTAATCTTTCTACTTCTCTTTGCCACTTTTCAACTAAGTGTCCAGGACACATTATAATAGTAGAACTTCCTGCTTTTTTTTTGTAATGAGCATAAGCCATTCCTGCACCTAATAGTGTCTTACCAACACCCATCTCTCCTACTACTATTGTAGTTTTGTTCTTGTTCATGTTATTAACTACAGCTTGTATAACTGCTTTTTGAGCTTCATATATTTCAATTCCACCATAATGACATGCATCATCATAATTATTTACATACTCTGTATAAGTATCTTGATGTGGATCAAACTTAGGTACAAATGCTCTTTGTATTTTTTCTGCAAGTATATCTCCAAATACATTTAAATACATATCTAATCCAGTAACTTCAGTCATTATTTCTGAAACAGAATTATTATTATTGATACTTAATACTCCACTTCTTAATCCATTTTGAACGATATCTAGTAAGCCACTTTTAGACATAGAAAACTTCAAACATTGAAAAGGAGTATTTTCATAACAATGATATACGTCTACTCTTCTAACACAACTTAAAGATCTTAAGTTACTTAATATGTACGGAATCCAATTCTTTAATACAGGTACAGATGTATTACCATATATTTTATCATATAAAATTTCTTCTAATTCATCTTCATTTCTATAAAATACATAGAATGTATATATTTCATTTGTATCTGTTCTATCAACAACATCTTTTTTCTTTATAATCATGTGTGAGAAGTCACTTCCATTTTGCTTTTCCTTCTCAATATCGAACTGTCCTTGAATAGTAGAATAACACTTATTTTCTACATAACAGTTAACTCTTTTCTTAAGAGATTTAGAAATGTTCTTTAAAAGCTTATCAGATGCTACAATAGAACCGAATACAAATTCCGATGCATGTCTATCAATAGCAACAGCGTCATAATGCATAAAACTACTATTATCTATAGTTATTCTTCCAAAATTCTTTGCCATAATATTTTACCTCTTTCTTTCTATTTCGTATGTAAAGCTCATTAAATGAGCATTTTTTTATTTACTTTAACATTTAATTGGACACCATCTTGGTGTTGTTTTTATAACTAGTGAACTTTCATAATTGTTTTCTCCAAATCCAATAAATCCTTCTGCTTTATTTCCAAAAACCTTATTATCTAGTTCATTAGTTAATGGATGTTCACACCAATATTGTTTTCTTCCAAATGTATATCTATTTGAATTTTGCCTTCCAAATTGCTTGCAAAATTCACATTCTCTACATCTAATCATTTTTATCTCCTTACAATATTTTTGAATCATAAATATCTTTAATATTCTAAATCTTTTTGTATATCTTCCCAAATATCTAATTTATTTTCATATGCTTCGACAATATCTTCTGTAACTTTAAGTAAAGCTTTTTCTAATGATAATTTCTCAAATATACGATAATATCCCAAGACACCTTCAAAATCAGTTCTAATTGCTTTTCCAATCTTTATTAAATTATTTTTATTGTTTGCTATTAAATTGAATACTATTTCTCTGGTCATTTTAATTCTCCTTATATTCTTCGTAATATTTTTGAATTATTCGTTAAAGTATATCCTTCATAATTTTATAGACTTTTTCTGTTGTCTCATCATCAAGATTGGACCAATTATATCTATATAACTTCTGCTTTATTTTTTGCATTTCATATTTTCTCTTATATTCGTCTAAATCTAATATAAGAGCTGCTCCTGAACCAGTTCCATTTACTTGTCTAAAAGTATCTTTATCAAATCTAAGTTGCCATGCTTTAACTGTTATATATTTTCTTCCTACAGAAATTACTTCTGTTTCAGTTGTTCCACAAAAATCAGCCACAATCCATACTTTTTGACCTTTTTCAATATTCATTTTAACCTCCTACTTAACCTCACTATATAATCAAAAGAAGAGAAAAGTTTAAAACTCTTCTCTTATAAAGTCCAAGAAACATTTATTTTATAATTTTGCCTCTTTGTTTGATATTTTTTCTGCATCTATAAACTGATATTCATATCCATTTTCTTTGAATATCTTACTAGCATTAATTACTCTAAAATCTCCTGGTTCTGTTTCAAAAAACGTATCAGCATCAGTTTCTGTAAATACTTGAGTCAGATATAATTTATTACAGTAAGGCATGAAAAGTTTATATATTTCTGCTCCACCTATAATAAAGATCTCTTCTTTACTATTATCATTTAGAACAATGTTTATATCATTTATATAAGTTACATTTTTAGTGGATTCTTTTGGCGTTCTGGTTAAAACAATATTTTTTCTATTAGGCAAACCATTTTTAAAAGGTAAACTTTCAAAGGTTTTTCTTCCCATTACAACTGTTTTACCAGTAGTAATTTCCTTAAATCTTTTTAAGTCACCTGGAATATGCCATAATAGTTTATTGTCTTTTCCTATGCCTCCATTTGAATCAACTGCTACAATCATATTAATATTCATATTTGTACCTCCATTAGCTATTAAGCCATCTATTATCTAAATAACAGAAGCCATAAATTGCTGCACATATAAGTGGGATCCATATTACCCAGAAAATAATTTTCTCAAATTTAGAACTTAAAATATCAACAGTTTCGCTTATTGTATAACCATTGTATATTTTTATATCTTTATCTTCTATATTCCCATCTTTTAATTTAGTGAATATAGTACATGTAAGCTTAGAAGGTACCCCATAATATTTATATCTAATATGAGATGATTCTTTTATAGTTTTAATATGCGGAGCTGAAGGCATTGAAAATTGAGATGCATTGAATTTTACATTTAAAAATGTTACTTCTTTAGACATAATGTCCTCTGAACCTGCATAATCCCAAGTCCAATATGTTTCAATCTTACTATGCGTTTTCCCTTTAGAATCTTTATAAGTTACTGTCCTAGTGTGCATAGTATATTCTTCTTTTACCTTTTCTACATACAGATATTCTCCTCCTATTTCAGGATAAGTTACTGTATCAATAGCTTTTAAATCTCCGTATATAAAAGCGTTTCCAACATTAGTATTCATTGCATATTTAAATAATTCTTCATCTTCTATTTTAAGAGCTTTGTTATACTTTTCATTTCTATCCATTATTTCTTCAGATATTTTTCCTGAAATTATTATTCCTAACACTAACATTATTGCTACTATTGCTACGCTAAGTATAACTTCTCTTTTAGTGATCTCCATATATTACTCCCCAAATAAATTTTGAGGAGCATCTGATGGAGCATTATAATCTAAATAATCAAATTCAATTAATTCATATCCGAATAATCCAAGTATTTGTTTGCTAGGGAACTTCTTAACGTATCTGTTATATTCCTTGATTTGTTTATTATAGTTACTTCTATATTCAGCAATCATATTTTCTGTAATACTAAGTTCATTCATCAATTGTTTATAGTTATCATTAGATTTTAATTCTGGATAAGCTTCAGCAGCAGCATTGATCATTGTAGTTACTTCTCCAATGTCACCTTTTCCATTGTTTCGAGCTTCAACAATATCTTTTAAAGTTTGTGCTTCATGCTTGTCATACTGCTTTACAGTGTCAACTAAATTATAAATTAAATCTACTCTTCTTTTTTCCTGAACTTTAATATCAGAATTTGCTACTCTTATTTGTTCTTCAAGACTTATTGCTTTATTTTGAACAGAATTAAATGCAAATACACTTAAAATAACTAGTGTCAAAATAGCAACTATAATAGCTAAAGTTGTTTTTAAATTTTTCATATTTTTAACCTTCCTTTGTTTATATTCCTAATTCGAATTTCAATTGAGGTTTAACAGGTTCATAGTCTATTAATTCAAAATCATCAACTGTGAAATCATAGAAATTGTTTTTACCTTCTTTTAAAATTAATTTAGGTGATTTATTACTAGGTGTTCTAGAAAGCATTTCCTTAGCTTGTTCAGTATGTCTATCATAAATATGAAGATTATCTACCACATGCATAAACATACCTGGTTTTAAGCCAACATGTCTTGCTACCATCATCATTAATGCTACATATTGCATTTTATTTATATGGCCAGCTACAAGATAATCGTTTGATCTTTGAGTAAGAGTCATATCTAAATACTCACCTCTAACAGTCCAAACAGTCATAAATGCACAAGGATTTAAGCCCTTAGTTTCTTCAAAATCTGAATATTGATATAGATTCATAATATGTCTTCTAGTATACGGTTCATTCTTTAAACCATTTAATAGCTTATTCATTAAGTCGTATTTCTTAACTGTAGCTCCATATCTTTGACCTATGGTTCTAGTATTATCTACTTCCCATGAATCCCACCAAGTAATACCATACTTGCTAGCTAATAAATCTAAATCATTTGATTGCTCTTGGTAGATCCATAAAATCTCTCCAATAGCTTTCTTAATATAAATAGGTCTTAATGTAGTAATAGGAAATTCTCCTTTACTAATGTCATACTTCTCAACTATTTGGTTAATAAATATTGTATGGGCTGGCTCTCCATCCTCATATACTGGTCTTACTTTGTGACCTTCTGTACTTGTACCTTCTGATAATATTTTTGATATATTATTCAAAGTATACTTATCTGCTTTTGTCATATTATTTTGCATCTTTGTTCTCCTTGCTATATATTTCAATAATATCTTTATCAGTAAAATCAACACTGGCTAAATGCTCGTTATTTAATACTTTTCCTCTATACTTTATTAGATCCTTTGAATCTGGATTAAAGCTATCTAAGACTTTAGAAATTTCTATTACCTCTACATAAACCATATGTCTCAATGTATCATTAACTTTAACAATATCTAAAACTGAAACATTCTTCATACACTCACCTCCTTAAAATTAATGTCTATATATTTTTACATTGCTCCAAAATTCTATATATAAAATTTCATCAAGGAGATTTTTAGTAAAATTATTTATCTCATTAAAAGGTAGTGGCACTTTATCAATAATTAGTTGGGCATTTATATTGCTGGAGTCTAGTAACTTAATACCTTCTCCAGCAACTGTACAGTCCCATGTCTTATCTACAACTTCTACATATTTCACTTCGTTATTCATCTTCTACTAATTACCCATCATTAATTTATGAGATTTTAGAACATTTTCACATAATGCTATAACTGTTAATACTCCAGTATGACCATAGCCACTAGCTATTTTAATATGAGGACATTTTTCTAAAATATCTTCCTTATCAAAATCTCCTACTCCAGGTATTCCTTCTACTCTATCCATAGAGCAATCAATAATTGTTTTAACAGTTTCTTTTCTTATATCAGAAGCATTAAATAACTTTCTTTTCCCGCAACCTGTCACTATAATATCTGAGTTTTCAAAGCTATTAATCTTATCAAATCCGTTACTTTTTGTATGAAGAATAGTAGGTGTCATATTCTTTTGAAGAGCTAATTGTATTAATGGCTTACCTATTAGATTACTTCTATTTACTATAGCAATAGATTTACTAGTTAAATCCCCATGTAGATACTCTAATAATCTAATAACTCCTAATGCTGTACATGGTATTAATGCATTATTACTTCCTGAAGCCAGTAGTCCCTTTTGCTCATTAGTAAATCCATCTACATCTGCATTTGTAGGAATCAATTTTGCTATATCTTCTTCAGTTAATTGAGGGAAAGGTAATTGAACTATTATTGAATATCCTTCATATTCATTTATGGTATTTTTTAGAGTAAGTAATAATTCTTCTTTAGTTTTTTCAATCCACTTAACTTTTTCTATTACAACTTCAATATCTAACTCATTTGCTACCTTTATTTTGTTAGAAACATATTTCTTACTTGGCTCATAATAATTTTCTGCCATAATAATTAATAATTTAGGTGTAGAATCAAGTTGTTGAATCTCCTTCTTAAGTTGTTCTTTCCATTGTTCTGCGAATGCTTTAGTGTTAATTTCCATGTTAGTCTCCTTTCTTTAAGCAAGCACTTTAAATTCTCCATTAGGGAGAAGTACATTTATTTCAACTTTGTTTACAGTAGTTTCAGTAATTTCAATACCCTTATTAGTTTCAGATTCAGTTTCAACTATTTGTTTCGAAACTCTACCTTTAATAAGGTGACTATTGCCATCCCCCTCATCTACTATTCCATCTAGACATCCTGATGTTAAAACTAATCCAAGTTGTCCAATATTAAATGGAAGAAGAGGATTCTTAATAGTTTCGTCTAACTTTTTAACTTTTTGATTTTCCCACATCTTATCCATTAAAGAAGATTTCTCAATAATTTGCTCAACTTCTTCTAAATCCAATGCAGATCCTTTAAATAAATCAATATAAACACTTGATCTAGGCAAAATGTATTCTGTATCAAGATCTCTAATATCTGGTATTATTGAAAATTCAAATAATCTTCTTAGTTTTGCATATTCTTCTTCTCTAGGTTCTTTGATAGATTCCTTTTGGCCAATGATATGAACTAATCCAAAATTAGAAAATGCAATACCTTCTGCTTTTACTATTTGAATATTTTTTAAGTGTTTACTAAGCATTGTACAAATATCTTTAAATAATCTGGTATATGGCATTGTTATTACCATTACTCCATCTGTTCTAAGATACTTAAACATATCTGCTATATAACTCTTTTCATTTCTTCTATTAGCAAAGATGTCATCTTCATCTATTTCTAAATTAAGCCTTGGCTGAACATATAATATATCAAATGCATTATTTTGTATTCTTGAACCTCTTAAAATACCTTTTACTACCTTATGCATGTTTAACTTAGCTCTGGATAACATAACATCATTAGCTTCATTTCCATATGCCAATACTTTATTTGGTATAAAATTAAATGGATCTATATTTTCTCCATCATAACAATCAGGATAGAATAAAGTTATATCCCTATTTCCTGTTGGAATTATTTTTTTAGCTATTTCATATAGAGAGATATTGGAACCTAAATCCTTCTGTTCTCTATTGAAATAAGCTCTGTGCCATTCTTGAGCATATCTATTGAAGCTTGCAGATGAAAAATCTTTAAAAACTATTCCATCAAATTCTTGACATATTGTATTTAAAGCTCTTTTAAATGTTGGTACATCTTCAGCCGTTTGTGCATTACTTATTTCTAAAAGTATGTTTCTATATTTAGAATGAAACATATCTCTTCCAGTAGTGAAATACGCTTCACCTGTTGCTAAAGCTATGTCATATGCTAATGCGTAAAATTTATTTTTGTATGTAGGTAAGATATCTGGCTTTGAATCAAGTTTAATTTGATCATTTAATGTTCTCATTCTTACGATATTGTCTCTGATTGTATATAAACTGAATAACATTTTCATTCCTCCATTTTTTCATTAAGCGTCACAAATAAAACACTTTTTTATATTATGCTTTTTAAAAAAATAAAAAGACCGGATTTGCTCCGATCTTTAAAATTTATGCAATAAATTGTTGAAGGATTAAAGAATCCTTATCTTTTTTTGCCTTAATTGTGATTACTTGATTATTTTTCATATATTTTGTATTCCCTTTGTATGCAGTACTGAATACAGTACTATCAATATATCCTGATGTAGTTTCTAAAGTCAAGAAAGCCATTGGCTTATTATTTTTATCTTTTATTTTCTTAACTCTTCTAACTATAGCTTGTAATTGACATACTTCACCATTCCTAATAGTTTCAAAATTAAATGGTTCAAAGTATTGAACTGGATTACTTGTTATAGGTACTTCATATAGTACAGCTTCTATATCCTGAAGACTAGCTTCTGATTCAAATATCATATCTTTTGAAATTTTAATCTCAGATAAAGGTTCTTCCTTTCTAGCTTCACAATACTCTTTATATACTGCTAATCTATTTTCTTCAAAACATTCAAAAGCTCCTCCAAAAATAGAAACTACAAATGCCTTCTTATTGAATTTACTTGTAACCTTATCCATAGTTTCTTTTAAAGAATTTAATGGTCTTGCAGCTTCTAGTGCATCATATGCAACCTTACCTAATCCTTTAGCTGCAACAAATCCTATTCTTAATTGATTATCTTCTATTGAAAATGGCCATAATGATTTATTTATATCTAATCCTAAGAATCTTATTCCTACTCTTCTACATTCTTGTATTGTTTCAGATATAGATTCTTTTCTATCATATGCATTTGTTAAAGAGTTCTTCATCCATTCTAATGGATAGTATGTCTTTAAGTAAGCTGTATAATAGCATAGTAATGCATAAGCAACTGCATGAGATTTATTAAAGCTATACTTACCAGTATCAAGCATTATATCCCATATTCTAGTTGCTATATCTTCAGGAACTTTATTCTTATTAGCAAGCTCTCTATATTCAGTTTCTGCAGCTGCTAATTTATCCTGTTTCTTTTTAGCTGCAAATTTCATTACCTGGAACGCTCTTTCTAAATCCATTCCAAAGTTAACAAGTATTTGCATCATCTGTTCTTGATATAAAAGTACACCATTTGTACTAGCTGTAACAGAATCATAGAATGGATGTATAAGCTCTATTTCTCTCTTACCTTCAACTACTTGCATATATACTTCATCTAGCTTAGAAGATATACATGGTCCACGAACTAATGCTAAACAAGCAGCTAGTTCTTCTATAGTTCTAGGTTTTAATCTATCCATTCTCTTTTTATAAGTATCTGATGATATTTGGAATAACGTAGTAGTATTTTTAGATCCTATCGTATCCCAAACATAAGGATTATTTAGCCAAACATCATCATCAAAATCAGCTTCAAAATTAATATCTATTTCTGTAGCTGATGTTACATCAAGTGTAGCTAATGATAAATAGTCATACTTAATGGCACCTGCATATTCAGCATCTGATAAATTTAATGCTGTAGCCATCATACCATCATCTTTTTTATTTTTGATTAATGGAACATATTCTTTTAAAGGAATAGGGCTAATAAGAGTACCAGCAGCATGAATACTAGTTGTTTTAGATAAGTTTTCTAATTTCATAGCAGCTTCGAACCATTCTTCATGTTCAGACTTAATAGCTCTTAATTCTTCACTGATTTCGAGAGCTTCTTCAATAGATAAGTCGGTTTGCTTTTCTCCATCCTCATCATTGTAATAAACTTGAGGAATTAATTTTGCTACATAATCTGCATAATCAGTTTCTATACCAAAAATCCTAGCAGTATCTTTAATCGCAGAACGAGCTTTTCTTATAGTAAAAGTACTAACAAGAGCACAGCATTCCTTTCCATACTTATTAAGAGTGTATTCAAATAGTTCCATTCTACGATTACTAGCAACATCTAAGTCTACATCTGGAACAGAACCTTTTCTATGAATAGATATAAATCTTTCAAATAACAATCCATATTTAATAGGATCCACTTTTGTTATACCTATTAGATATGCAATTAAACTTCCTCCTATCGAACCTCTTCCTGGTCCCATTGGAATATGTTTCTTTTTTGCATAATCATAAATATCTTTAATAATTAATAAGTATCCACTAAAGCCTACTTCTTTTAAAGTTTCAAGCTCATATTGAGCTCTATCATAATAAACTGATGGATCTTTTAATCTATAACTTATTTCATTTAATTTATCTATAGATATTTTAGCAAGATATTCGTCCTCATTATATCCTTCTGGTATATCTGCCTTAGGCATTTTTATTTTACCATCATATAAATTAGACAAATCTATTTGTGAAGCTATTTTTACTGTATTACCAATAGCTTCTTCTACTACTTCTCTATCTAAATAAGGAAACAATTCTACTATTTCCTTGTGATTCATTAAATAATAACATTTGTCAGGATAAATCATAGCGTCATCATGCTTTTTCTTTTGGGCCATCTTCACATGTTGATCATGTGCTATATAGTCCTCTGCATTTAAATAATGAATATCGTTAGTTACAACTAACTTTGTGCAGGTTTCTTTAGCTAATTTCACTAATAATTTATTGACTGTTATTTGCTGTTCAAAATCTCCTGGTTGAATTTCAAGATAGAAGTCAGCAAATATTTCTTTATATTCTTGAATTAAGTTAATTATCTCTTTATATTTTATATTAATATAATTATTTATAATATCTTCTTCAGATATTGTTATTGGATCTATTCCTGCTGTCTTTAGAACATTATTGATATTATCCATGTGTATTTCTAAATCTTCAATACCAGCATTGCTCACATTAACTATATCCATAATCATCTTAGGTATTCTTCCACCTAAACATGCAGATAAAGCTATTAAGTTTGAACCATGTTCTCTTAATACTGATATATCTGTTCTTGGCTTATAATAATATCCATTAAATTGTGAGTCTTCTGATATATGTAAAAGGTCCTTATAACCTTGTTTATTCTTAGCTAGTAATACTAAATGATAATACCCTTTTTGTTTTTCTGTACGGTCATCACATTCATAGGCTTCTAATCCTATTAATGGCTTGACACCATGTTCATTGCACTCTTTGTAAAATTCAATTACATTGGCCATAGAACCATGGTCAGTAATAGACAATGCTTCTATGCCTATATTCTTAGCTTTTTTTACAGCATCCTTAGTTTTTAGTATACTGTCACCAATTGAACCTTTTGCATAGTGCATGTGTAAAGGTATATACATTGTTCTCTCCTCCTGAAGTCAAATAAAAAAGACCAGGACAAATTAATCCTGATCTTAAAATTTATTGTATATTTATTTTAAATTGTGCTATAATATTAGTAAGGAAGGTCAAGTGTTACATTTGACCTATGGCTTATGATATGTTTAAAAGATTAGAGTAGCTTAACTTTGCGAGTGTGGGCTACTTTTTTCTTTTTGTATCTTTATCTTCAGTTACAGATAATTCAGCTGTAACATGATCTATACTTCTATCAACTTTCGTTGAAAATTTCTTTCCAAATACAATAGAAACTATAGCAATTATAGTTATACTAATTATAAGTAAAGCCTGTATAAATTCTGACATAGATATCACCTTCTTCCCATCATATAAATTGCCATAGAGCAATCTGTAACACTTAACCTTGGGAAGAAGGAACCTATCATAAGTTTCCTTACTAAAATATTATACCATAATTGGTATAAGCTATTCTATATTAACTTTTAAACTTTCTGTTTCTATTGTTGTTGCATTAAACATATGCAGATCTCCAGTTATTTTATTAAAGCCTATAATATTATTTAAAATATTAAAAGTAGTTACTGCACTTGTTAGATTTGCACCTATATTTTGAATATTTTCTAACATGATTTCACCACAACTTGCTGTGGGTTCTTTTACTTCTTCATCTTTAAGTATTTGAGGAAAATAAGTGCTAGCAGATGGAAGCACTATCTCATCATGAGTTCTATAAGCTATTACAGTTTGTCCTGTAAGTTCATCTAAGCTACCACTATTGCCAGTATCAATAACAATAATTCCTGGGCAATTATGATTAGTAAATTCAAAATCATTAAAAGCTTGGTCAATATATTTTCTAGCTTCGTTATTATCTACACACGAAACTATTATATTTGTTGTTCCATAAGATCTATCTAATAATTTCAAAATATCTTCTTTAGATGATATGTACTTATCAACATAGGATATTTCCATTCCAAATACTGCAGAATATCTATCAGATAAAACTTCAGCTTTTAATTTTCCTACATCGCTTTCTAAAAATTTTTGTGTTCTCAAATTCTTTTCTTCTACTCTATCTCCATCAACTAATAAAACTTTATGTTTCATATTGTATACTTTATTGTTACCTATTAGTTGACTTAAAAATGAAGTAAGGTGAGAACCTGTCCCACCTACACCTACTATTATTATATTGTAAGATGAATAATTTTTAAGCTCTATCATAACATAACCTCCTTATGATATTTAACCTTTAGTTTGGAATTTAAGAAGAACTTCCAACGTTCCAGTAGATTCATCAAAGTCATAGAATACCTTATCTTTCTTAAAGTTTGGAAAGTTATATTCTGTAACTAATTTAACTCTAATATCTTCAAATTTTGCATTAGTATCTTCTTCTATATATATTTCTCTACCAAATACCTTAATAATTCTTGGACCATCATACTTAGGTTCTTTTGGTTTTGAACTCTTCTTTTTAGAAGTTTTCTTTGGTTCAATTTTAGTTCCATCAGGATTCCTATCCTTATCATATTCGACCAAATGATCTATAGCAAAATCTATTGCATCACATGCATTAGTAAATGCATTTGGATTTAATGTAGAATATCCATCTTCATTATCTGCAGGAGTTAAAACATCAAATCTTCCATCTCCCCATTCCATTACTCCTATCGTTAAATTTTTATATTTTATTTCTCTATTTTCTCTAAAGAAAGACTCAAATTGCTCTCTAGTCATAGATTCTGTGATATTTGTATCCTCCTCATCATGAAGGTCGCTTACATAGTTAGTTGTATTTTCTGTTGTCATAATTATCTCTCCTATTCTTATCTTAATTTATCTAAAAAGTTTTTATATGTTGGTGTATTATATGATTGCACTAAAATATCATTATCAAATGAAGAACCTTCCATTAGTTCTAAAAGTTCTTTGTATGAAAATGCAGTGGAATTACTTCCAATATATCCATCATTATTATTTGTCATTGATAAAAACATTTCAGGAATCATTACTATATTGCTTAAATCTTTTAATTCAAAATCACTTAATGTATTCCCTCCAAGGCATACACTTTTTGTATCAAATACATTACTATAAGGGTATTTATATATAGGCATGTCCATAGTTATAGGACCATTTTGCACACATCCTATTCTTAATGAAACGCATTTATTATTACATACTTTAATAGCATATAAAGTTCTAGGCATGGCTACTTTCTTGTATATCTTGTTTGCAAGTTTCATATCTACAGGAACTTGCTCTCTTAATAAAACGTACCATTTAGATTTACTAGAAAATATCTCTTTAACTTGAATTGTAGATATCATATGATCTCCTGGTAATATATCTGATATTTGAACGTTAACTAATGAACTATCAAAACTATCTTCTGTAGTAGAGCAATTTAAAAGTGATAATAAAGTTTCAAAACTTATATTTTTGTTAGTTTTAACTCCATTTTCATTTTCAATAGTTACTTTGCAAAAATTATTATCATTCAATTCTATTATTGTCCTTTCGCTCATTAAGCTACCTCCTTTTCATTTAAAGTTTTTATATTTGATTCTTTTTCATAAAGTTCTATTTTATTTCTAATCTCTTCTAAAAAAATACAATATGTTTCAAAAAACATATCTATCATAAAATATTCTTCTGGTACAATTATATAAGCATAATCATTAAAAATAATTTGCACATCTGATACTGTGCTTTCATCACAAAAACAGCAATTATCTGCAAATAATTGAATGAATTTATTTATAAAATTATCATCAATTAATTTATACTTTATAAATTTATCAATATCAGGATTTTCTATTTTTATAGTCATTCCAGTAATACAATCTTCATCAAAAGTAGAATATGGTACTTTAGCACCTATAGAAATCAATTCATCCTTCATATATTCATTAGTGCCACAGCCACCAGTTCCTATTGAAGTACCTAAAAGTCCTACAAGAAAATCTAATTGATCTATACCTCCATATCCATCTTCATCGGCTCTTGTATCTATAATTATATAAGTGCCTTCTTCATAAATATATCCTAACTTTTTTATTCTCATACAATTGCCTAGCATAACTAATTTCCCAAATAATCTATCTAATTCATCTTCATTAATATCAATCATAATTCCCTCCTAAAATAAATCAGCTTGTAATACTTTCTTTTGTGTTTTAGTAGATCTAGCCAATACACCCATTTTTGATGTAGCTGCCATTGAATGCATTAATATTGGATTATTTGAAACAATATCTATTGCCTTATCTAATGTTTCATCTGTTAAATTCATTATTGTGGCTGCTTCGCAGTCTATGTAATCTGATATTATTGAAATAAGTTCATGTGCTTTTATTTCAATATCAGTCAAAACTTTTTCTTGTTTTATGTTCTTAATTTCATTATTAAATCTTTCAAGATTAAAATTTATTTTGACCATTTCTTCCTCCTTTAAAACAAAAAAAAGAGCAAGTCTAAGCTCGCTCTTTCTTATCTATATAAATATCTAAAACAAATTCATTCTTTTTATTCCTAGAAACTATTGCAGTAGCTTTTTCTACTGTCGTAGGTTTAAAATCTGATTCATATTTAGTTATAAATACTACTTCAGTCTCTTTTTCATTGCCAATAATCTGAGCAAGAGGCTGAAAATCAATCTTGCCGAGATTAAAGTCAAATGATGTTATTATCTCATTATTAACCTTAATCTCTTCTACATAATGAGTTTTGTCTTTAAACCTAACTAAAGTTATAACTATATTATGCATTAATGATTTCCTTTAATTCATCTAATGAATTGATTATAGGAGTACCTAAATCTGTAGCCTTAATATACTTAGTAGTACCTTCTTCACCAGGACTAGCTAATAAATAACTTGTCTTTGAAGAAACAGAGCCACTAGTTTTATGTCCTGCATCTTTAATCATTTGTTCGATTTCTTTTCTAGGAATATCAAATGAACCAGTTATAACAAATGTTTTAATATCTGAACTAGAAACTTTTTTAGCTATCTTGGTTACATCTGAAGGCCTTACTCCAGCATCCCATAACATTCCAAATCTTTCTGCTCCATATTTATTAAGATTTTCTATCATTTTAGGTCCTATTTTCTCAATAGAAGCTATAGTTTTATAACCTGTCTTTACTTCATTTATTAAATTAGGTAAAGTACGAATAGTGTTAGCTATATCTTCGCTAGCAGACTTTCCTATTAAAGGTATATTAGCTGCTAAAATAAATCTCTTTAATTCAGTTTGTTTTGCTTTTTGAATACTGTTATATAGCTTTTCAGCACTCTTTTCAGCAAAGCCTGGTAGGTTTAATATATCTTCTTTATAAAAATACAATGGAGTTGTGAAATTATACTCATATTCTTTTTCTTCACAATAATTCATTATTTTTATAATAGTTTCTTTTGATAATCCAGCTATATTTAAAGCTTCTCTTGATGAAAGTTTGATTGTTTTACCTAGTTCTTGAGCATCACACTCTTCACCAGTACAATATAATATATTATTTTTAAATTCCGTAGGGGCTCCACATACTGGACACTTTTTAGGTGGTATTATTGGAAAAGTATCTCTAGTTATTTTAGATTCACCTTTTACTACTTTAGGTATAACATCATTGGCTTTAACTACAAATACTTTTTCATTAATCCTAATATTTAGAGCATTTATAATACTAATGTTATGCAGAGTAGCCCTATTAATTGTAGATCCTAAAATTCTAATAGGCTCAATTTCTCCAACTGGTGCAACAATCTGATTGTTATTAACGCTAGGCTTTTTATCCTAACCTCTGGAGGTTTCCCTCATTTTCATCGGCATGTCACTTCATGCCCAGCATAGCATACCTTTTTACGTAGTCTTTAACTAAGACTATTTCAGCTACAACGTAGAGCGGCCTCGTGGAGGGATTATTTCACCCTCTATGCGTTGCCCCTGACTAACTGATATTACAGTTATCATTATGTCACAATAATTTAGTTACTTATAAGTAACGCCTTCGGTTCTGATTCCCTTTTACCAGGTCCCAGCTTAATTCCACTCTAATTCTCTTGAGACTCCTGTAGCCTTGTCTCAAGACGGCAAAATTCTAAATATTTATTATATTTTCTATCTAAATATATATTGGCATCTTTGTATAAAAAGTCTAATATTTTTCTAATCTGATTTGTGCCTTTCTTTTTCCAAATACACATATTATTATTTTCAAAATTTGAATGTAATTGTAGTTTTACTTTACTGATTCCTAGCTCATCATAAAGATAATCCATCAATTCTTCGCAGAATTCTTTAGTTGCTATCATTCCAGTAATATAATATTGAAAACCGCTCTTTTCTTTGCCTGCTGTAGTTATCCATCCATCACCATCAAGATAGCCTCTCAAGTAATGCCTTATAAGATCTTTATTTAAAAAATGAGGAAAAGATAAAACACTACTTTTTCTTTCAGATACTCCATATTTCATTAAGTCATGATATATTTCTTTACTATTTAAATCTAATTTATAGTAATTATTAATACTTCCTGATAATTTACATTCTTGGTTTTCTTTACGATATATTGTATTATTTCCATTGATAGATGATATTAATTTGTTTAAGTGTTCCCCATCTCTTTCTTGCAATGTTATTGTCATACAATAAGAATTGTTATGTTTATAAATACAACCATCTGCTGCTATAAAGCCTAACCAATATGCTTTTTCTTCATTATCAATATTTTTAAAAAACTCCTTGTCGTATATTTTATGAGTTTTATCTATATTTTTTTGAACATTATTAATGTTTATATATCGTAACAATGTTGATATACCTATGTTATATTTTCTAGCACAATCTGTTACTGTCATTTTTTCAAAAATGTAATCATTTATAGCATTGTCAATAATTTCTTTTTCTAAAACATGTGCCTTTTTAGAAACCTTATGCTCTTTTGCGTACCTTGCTAATGTTCGTTCTGGTATCTTGTACTCTTCACTACAATCTTTCATTCTCATTCCATTTTGATAAGCTGATACAGCTTCCTTAATTAATTTTTCATCATACTTTTTATTCTTCATTTGTTTTGTCCTCCTAGTTGATTATATTTTTTATATTACCATACAGGAGTTTATTTTCACACTTGCCAAATATAAATACTTGAATTCATTTACCTGTCTTACCAACTTGCCAAGTAACAGCTTTAAGTTTAGTCCACTCACCTTGAGCTTCAAACTTAACAGCAATAGCATTCTTAGGATGGTGTCCTGTCATACCAAATCTCTCCAATGAGTTTGGTATATCAGATTTAATAACAAGACCATCTATTTCATAATCTAATTTTGTTCTATCAAATTCTTCTATGAAATTCATAGCTGCTTCAACTCCTGCTTCTTTGCTTCCATATGCATTAGAAAAAGACCATCTATGAGTAGTTATTTCGCAACCTTGTTCTTCAAATTCCCAAAGTGAACGAGTATGAGCTTGAGTATCTCCTATTATTTCATAAATATACGCTATTAAACCTTTTATTTTGCTCTTATCAAGATTACGTAACATTCCTGATGCAGCATTTCTTGGATTTTCATATAATTTTAATCCCTCTAGTTTTCGTTCTTCGTTAATGGAATTAAATACACTTATAGGCATTAGCACTTCCATTCTAATAGGATTTGGATATGGATCAATATCATCAAGACAACTTATTGCCTTACAGCTTTCTGTTACATCTTCTCCAATTTTACCATCTCCACGAGTAACAAACCTTCTTTCTGGATAAGCCACTACAGTTAATCCATCAAATTTCGGTTCTATAACTATTGGCCATAATCTATTAATCTCAGCTCTTAATTTATCTTTATCTGTTATTTGTACTTTATCTAAAGATAATATTGGAGTAGTATGTTCAACTTTGTTAAACATAGCTTTTCCTGGTACATAATCATATTCTTCAAGACCAGTTAGTTCTAAATACCTTGCTTTAAGAGCATCATATTCTATATCTGATATTTCAGGAGAATCTTGATTATAATATAAGTTATCATGATAATCTAATAATCTTTTAATTTCAGTAACTTCCATTTTTAATCCTCCAATTCTTCAAAATCCATTTCCTCTAAATCATACTCATTGTCACAATCAGTACAATGAAATGTATTTCCTCTATGCTTTAAATAATCTTTATTTTCACAACAAGGACATTTTAATATAAATCTCATAATTAAGCTCCTTCGTAAAAATTTATTGCTATTAATCTTCTTTTCCTTCGAATAGACTTTCTAATCTAGGAACTGAATATATTATAGCTTCTTCAAAATCAGTTAAGTATTCTAATTTCATTGGAATTGATCCACTTAATATAGTTCCAACTAAAGCAAAGTATTCATGTCCAAATTCTTCTGGATCTTGGTCTGTATTAAAATATAAATCATAGAAAAGTTGAATTAATATCTCCTTTTCTTCAACTGTTAATTCTGCATATACTGTTCTGTTACCCATTATTATTCCTCCTAATATTTGTGTAAATTTGAATTTAGTATGTCACATAAATATAACTCTGAATTATTTTCTGTAAGAATCTTACCATCTTTAATGATAGGTGCTGTATCATCAACGCATTCAATGCTATAATTTGAATGACACTTATCTATTGCATCCATTAAGTTGTCTGCTTCAACTTCCATATCTATTGATGTTGTAACCAATCCTTTTAATTGATATTTAGGCATTATTACTCCTCCTCTAAATCCTCTCTTAATTGAATAAAATATTCTGTAACTAAATCATCTATTCTTGTTAATGTTTCTTTATCATTTAGTCCAGAAGAGATTAATATTTCATTTATTTGTGATAATACGTCATGTGCATCCATTATTCTACCTCATATCTTTCTATAGTTATTTCAATTAAGTCATAATCGTCTTGTAAGCTATAACTATATATTTTTTCATTTGAATTTAATTTTTCTTCATCTTTATAGTTAGATTGTCCAAACTCTTTTTGAGCTTTATTTCTAACTTCTATTGCTTTATCATAAGCCTTTTTAAAGTCAGTTGTTATTAAATGAATATTGCTTCCAATCTCACATTGGTTATTCATATATCTGTAATCTTCTTTAACTACAAATACTCCAATATTTTCAACTTCATTTGAAGTTAATTCAAAGATCTTTTCCTGTCCATCTCCATAAATATAATGCTTATAAATAGCGTCATCATTATCAATATCTTCTTCTAATGAACGAGTCTTCCATTCTTCAATTTGTTCATCTGTTACATCTGGTGAATCATCTATTAAACAATCTTGTTTGTTGTATACCCATTCTTTTTCGCTATCTAGACAGAACTTTCTAGCTTCATTTAAATCTAAGAATATATTTGTATAATGCTCTGCTGCTTCCTCTAAATCTGTCCAAATTATATTGACTGCATATGCTTTCATGATTACGCTACCTCCTTAGGAAAAAGTTCTTTAGTAATTTCATATGATAAATTATAAGCAGTATCAGATGCTAAATCTGAATTAAATAATCTTTTAGCTAAAACATTAATGAATTTAGTTCTTTCTTCTTCAGTTAATGTCCTATTTATATCTTCTTCACATTCGCATACTCTTGATTCAGCTTCCATGTAGCAATAAGCTTCTGATGCTGAATCATACATTTTAAAATCTATATTATTATCCTTTAAAAATGATTTTAATTTATTTTTATTGTCTTGACTTAATTCTATTTGTAAGTACATAGTATCTACCATCCTTTATCTATAATAAGAGGCAACTAAGGCCTCAGTATTAGTTATTTAATTTTCTTTCATTATCAATAAAATCAGTGAATGGACATTCTAGATTACTGAAAGGTGTATCTGATTCATAATCAAAAATCAAAGTACTTATAATTGCACAATCATCTATAGCATGATTACTTTTATAGCCTTTGTATTTAACACCTGTAAATACTTTGAATATCTTATCATCATATTCATTTATAAATACCTCAACAAAACGTCCATTGTTCACTGATCGAAGTTCAAATTCAGTTTTAGGAATAAAACTAAATACATTAAAATCTATTTCTATTGTTTTGTTGATACTATTAACTCTACATGCTTGCATATCTCCATATACTTTTCCATTGCAAAGCAAAACAAAATCTGAACCCACAAAGCTTGTATATGTTTTAGTTGTCATTTATTACATCTCCTTTATTTAAACTAACTACAGCAGCTTCAGTAGTTAGGAAAGTTGAAGCAACTGATGCTGCATATTGTAATGCACTTCTAGTTACTGTAGTAGGATCAATAATACCTGCTTGTATCATATCTACATATTCATCATTATAAGCATCATATCCTATAGTAGTTGTTCCACTTTCTGCATTTCTTGTTACTACTGCTAAAGATACATTATCAGCTGATACACCTGCATTAATAGCTATTTGTTTCAATGGTGCAGATAATGCTCTAACAATAATTTCTATTCCTAATTGAATATCACGATTATCTGAAGAGATATTTTTCTCAACCTTATCTTTAATAATCATATAAGTAGATCCTCCGCCAGGAACTATTCCTTCTTTAACCGCTGCTTTTGTAGCGTTAAGAGCATCTTCAATTCTTAACTTTTTTTCTTTCATTTCTGTTTCAGTAGCAGCTCCTACTTTTATAACAGCTACTCCACCTGCAAGCTTACCAAGTCTTTCTTCTAGTTTTTCTCTGTCAAAATCAGAAGAAGTTGATTCTATTTGAGCCTTAATGCTATTAACTCTCTTTTCTATTTCTTCTTGGGTACCGAATCCATTGACTATAGTAGTCATATCCCTTGTTACTTTTATTGAATTAGCTTGTCCTAAATCTGCTAATGTTACATCAGCAAATGTTTTATCTAGATCATCAGAGATTACTTGACCACCTGTTAAAACAGCTATATCTTGTAACATATCTTTTCTTCTATCTCCAAAACCAGGAGCCTTAACAGCTACACATCTAAATGTTCCTCTTAAATTATTTACGACTAACATTTGTTGTGCATCGCCATCTATTTCATCTGCAATAATTACAAACTCTCTATTGGCTTGCACAACTTGTTCTAAAATTGGCAATATCTCTTGAATATTAGATAATTTCTTATCAGTTATTATAATATATGGATTGTCTATAATTGCTTCCATCTTTTCTGTATCTGTAACCATATATGGAGAAATATATCCTCTATCGAATTGCATACCTTCAACTACTGATAATTCAGTATTCATTGATTTAGATTCTTCAATAGTTATAACTCCATCTTTACCTACTACTTCCATAGCTTCTGCAATTAAAGCTCCAACTTCAGGATCTCCTGCTGAAATAGAAGCAACTCTTGAAATATCCTTACTATCGTTAACCGATTGAGACATATTCTTTATTTCATTAACAGCTTCATTTACAGCAATATTAATTCCTTGTCTCATAAAGATTGGATTAGCTCCAGCTGTTAAATTCTTTAATCCTTCTCCAATAATAGCTTGTGCTAAAACTGTAGCTGTTGTAGTTCCATCTCCAGCTACATCATTAGTCTTATTTGCAACTTCTTTTACAAGTTGAGCTCCCATATTTTCATATGGATCTTCTAATTCTATTTCTTTAGCTATAGATACACCATCATTAGTAATAAGTGGTGCTCCAAAAGATTTATCTAAAATAACATTACGACCTTTAGGTCCTAAAGTCACTTTTACAGTATTAGCTAGTTTATCTACTCCTGCTTTCATTGAAGCTCTTGCGTCTTCTCCAAATTTAATAACTTTTGCCATATTTATTCTCCTCTTTTGTTATAATCAGTTATTGATGCTGGTTCATCTTCATTATTAGTGTAAGCTATTGTTCTTACACGTTCAGTATTTGAATTGTATTCTGTTTTTGAAACTAAATCTCCATTTAAATAAACAGAAATTCCAGGATAATTAGTATCCTTACTTTCCACTACTTCAAGTACTCCCATTTGAGTAGGAATTGATATTTTACTCATATCTATGCCTCCTATAAATCATCTAAAGATCTATCTGGTTTTTTAATTAATCTATATCTTATTTCATATAAATGCTCTTCAAATTCTTCTAGATTTGTTACTTCTATACGATCATAATCACAACATATTTCAAAACATCCATAACAAAGTTCTTCATCTTCTTCATTAGTAGTTTCTATTCCTTTAGATTGTTTTTCCCAATATGATTTAAGCATTTCTACTCTTTCGCTTGAAAAAACTCTTTCTTGACAATCAAAGTTATGATAATGACCACATGATACAATATAAATCTTTTCAACTATTTTCTTTTCTAATAAAAATTCTATTACTTTTTCATCAAGACTACTAATTGCATCTCTTCGGATATTTCTCTTAGAAAGTAATCTATCAAGCTTTATCTTTTCTTCTTCTGAAATGAAATCAATTTCTTTTATTTCTTTAAAGTAATGAACACCAAGAACTTCAGGATATAGTTCTGCCTTTTTAGATTCCATTATTTCTTTAACGCTAGATGTTGTTTTATCATTACTTACATACATTATTAGCTTATAAAAATCTTTAACTTCTTGATAAGATAGCTTTTTTACATCCTCTAAATCTATATCGCTACTTATATCTTTTAATTCTTGATATACTTTTAAGGCAATATTGTTAGCATTTTTATATTCTTTATTTTTTTCCAAAACTTCTTTAACAGTATACATGTAATCTCACCTACCAATATCTTAATCCTTCTTCAGGGATTTCTATTTTCTTAGAAGTTAAATAATATGCAATTCTATTTACAAATCTTTGACCTTCTACTAACCAAGCTTGTTCTTCTTCACAGTCTACTACCGTATAAACATGAATGTTTGGTAAAGCTTTTATAACTTTACTTGCTTCTTGACAATCATCCCATCTAAATCTTTGATTTAACTCATCTATCTTTTGATTTCCTGGTGGTATAAGAAAAGCTTCCTTATTTTCATTAAAGAAATTTTCTAGCATTTCTTCTTGTTCATCTGTCATTTCATTAACTTCTATACAATAACCTCCACATTCAGGACATCCTTCATCGTGTTCATCTGTTTCAATAATTTCTTCTCCTAAATAATCACATTCTTGACATCTCCAAGACATCTTTATCTCCTCCTGTATGTTTATTTTTTATATAACTAATACTTTTGTAGTTTCTATACCAAACATCTTGCATAATAAGTAATCAATATAACCATCTTGCAATACGTTATTTTTATCAACTCTTATATGTTTTGCAAATTTACCATTATCCTTATAGTAAGTTAATTTATTTATAACTTTATCAGGTGATGGGGTATGGTCCTTAAAAACTTGTTGTATTTCAATATCTTCAACATTTATAACTTTTATTTCTTTATTAAGCTCATCACATTTTTCTTGAGCTTCTTCCCTTGTTAAGAATAAGTTTTCTTCAGTTCTATTTAAGATTTCAAATCCACAATAACCTCTATACTTTATATCTAATTGGCCAACTCTATTAATTGCAATCTTAGTCTGAGTAATTATAAAAGGATTTTCATGAACCACATTAGTAGTCTTCTTGGTTTCTAATGATCCAGTTCCCATACATTCAGGACATCTCATATCTTTTTCATTATATTCAATAGTCCCTTTACCTTCACATATACAGCAAGGTACATTAACCTTAATCTTTTTTATAGTATATAATTTTTCTCCATTTAAAAATTTAACTGGTATTTGTAATGTATTTTTCATAATGTTTTCTCCTTTAGTTTTCTATTTTTTATGCAGAAAAGAAATTAAGTGATTTACATTTTGGACAACAAGGTTCTCCACTAAGTATTAATTCTTCCGCTTTTTCTGCTGTAATTTTATATTTATCTATTAGTTTGTTGGCATCTATTGTATCCAAATCAAAATGTAGAGGATTTGGACCTGGTTCTGGTTTTACTACAAAAAATTCTTTAACATGAATTAATCCTACGTAACCTTCAACCTTCCAAAAACCTGTTTCGCCTATGTATTTACAATCAGTACATTCATTTAAAAATTTATTTGACATTATTACACCTCACTATATTTATTTAAATCAGGAAATATTTCTTTTATCTCAATAACATTCTTTTCAAGATAAGATTTACTGAATGAATACCATATTGCTCCTTCAGGGTATAACATTTCTTCAAATCCATATGTATATCCTGAGGAATCGTCTTGTAAATCACTTAGATCTCTAATGTATTCCTGCTTTTCATTAGAATCTAATTTAATTGTTATTTCTACGGCACATCCTTCATAATAATGAGCCAATGTTTCCAAATTATTAGACCACCAAGATATAATTGGAAAGTCCTTATTTAATAGTTTGGAACCACTTATAATATTTGTACCAGTAAATATAGTAACTATTTCCATAAGTTTTCCTCCGGTTATATATAAACAATTACCTTGTTTAATATTATGCAAATAAAAAAAGATAGACTATTATTTGCCTATCCCATCGAAATATAAAATATTAAATTATTCTCCTCTTAATATTTCTAATTGATCTTTCTCATTTTTAAGTTTTCTAATTAATGCTGCAATACAATCATCAATAGTATGGTTTCTACCACAATAGAATTTAATATAAAAATATTTACCTATAATTTTTATATCAATTTTTACAGCATTTTCTTTTGTTAAGTTTTTATTTATTCTATTATTTATAAGTTCATTGTTATTTTTAAAATATGATGAACATTCATTAACAATATAATCTTGAACTACTCCACTTTCTAATATCTGTTTTAAAATTGTATTATTCAAGTAAAGCCTTTTTTTATTAAAACTTGCTGAAAATCTAAGAGTAGCTATTAAACATTGCTCCATAGATACTTTTATATCATTGTCAGTATCGTTATTTATTATTAATCTTCCTGAATAATATCCCATATTTTATACCTCCTTAAAAGGATCATCTTGTTTAATATAAGTTTTTCTTCCGAATTGTATGTCAGCAGCTTGATCTATTTTATTCATATACTCAGCTGATAATGAGCCTATTTTTTCTCTTAGCTGAGTCTTATTAATAGTAGTTATTTGTTCCAATAAAGCCATAGAAGGTTCTTTTAAACCAAAACCTTCAATTAATACATGTACACATAATTCTTTAAGTTCACTACTTACTGGAATGGCTTGAAGAACTGGTGCAAATATATTATTTGTGTTATTTGAATATATTATTACTGGTCTAACACCAACTTGCTGATTTCCTGTTCCATATAATTCAGCATAGAAAATATCTCCTCTTCTTATTTTTGGTCCTCTCCCCATTTTGTCCTCCTATATGTCTAAAAGTAAATTCTTTCTTTTTTCTTCAAATCAATAATTCTTTGATTAGCTGAACCTGTATAAAGTTGAGCTCCTTCACGATTATTAATCTCGAATCTTCCATCAGCTAAATAATCAACTATTGAAAGTATTTCTTGTATATATAAATTATTCATATTTATTAATTCTTCATAAGTTCTACCAGAATAAATCATTATATTTAGTGATGGACATTCAGATTTTATTCTTTTACAAAGTTCTAATATTTCCTTTGGTTGTTCCATAGGATCTCCACCACTAAGAGTAACTCCTTCTATAAAAGGACTATCTTTTATATGACTTATTATTGTATCAATAGGCATACTTACTCCTAACTCTTTATTCCATGTATGAGTATTATGACACCCAGGGCACTTCATTGAGCACCCTTGGGTAAATAGAACATATCTCATACCAGGTCCGTTAGCCAAGCTATCATATAATTCACCTGCTGTTTGTATGTTCATAATATATCTCCTTAAAGATTTTCTTTTTTAGCATTAGCATATATTTTTGCATCACTATCATTGTTATGTGCAACTCTATCTGCTCTCTCTGCTTCTTTACCAGCACCAAATCTTTCATCTAATGCTAAATATCCTGTTATTCTAGATACACCTTGTATTTTTCTAGAACCACAATTAGGACATTCTTCTTCAGTTCTTAATAACTGTCCACATTCTTTACAGTATCTAACGTGGAAGTTAATTCCGATATATCCCATATTCGTATTAGTGAAAGTCCAAGTAATTATTCTTTCTATTTCTTCTGGTGTAGGATAATCATCTAATTCAATATAAGAGATTCTTCCACCATTACATAATTCATGGAATGGAGCTTCTTTTTGAATTTTTTCTTTAACAGATATTTTAAATCCTGGATTAATATGATATCCATTAGTATAATATGCATGATCTGTTACTCCTTTTATAACACCATATTTAGCTTTATCTATTGCAATAAATCTACCACATAGTCCTTCTGATGGTGCAGCATAACAGCTCCAGTTTAATTTATCTATTTCCTTATACTTATCACAGTATTCTCTAATCATTCTTACTACAGTGTCAGCTATTTCTAAAGCTTTTTCATCTTCACCATGATGTTTGCCGATAGCAGCCATTAACATTTCATGGATTCCAATAAATCCTATTGCATAAGATCCTTGTTTTAATATAGGCTCAATAGAATCGTTTGGTCCGATTTCTTCTGCTCCTACATACATATTATTTTCAGTTAAGAAAGGAACGTCTTTTCCTTTTAATTGTTTTAATACACTGTATCTGTATAATAATGATTCTCTAGTTAAATCTAACATTTTTGATAAACTATCATATAAGAACTTGATTTTTTCTTCATCTGTACATCCTGTTTCTTTTTGATATAATGAAGCCTCTATACCTAATCTAGGTAAGTTGATTGTTGTTGGTGCAATATTACCTCTTCTCTTAGCTCCTTTAGGTCCATTAATATTATCAACAGTACTTGTTCTACATCCCATTGTGCTTATTCTTACTCCTTGTTCATAAAGAGGTAAGTTATAAGAAGCGTCAATGTTTAAGAATGTAGGATTTAATCTTCTTGAAGCTACTTCACAAGCTATTTTATATAAGTAGTAATATGGATCACCAGGATTTCTATTAACTCCTGATTTAACTGCGAACACCATATTAGGGAATATTAATTGTTCACCAGCACCTAATCCTTTTCCATATTCTATTAATGCATGCTTACATACTAATGCTGCATCATCATCATTAGGTAATCCTATATTTAAAGAAGAGAATACTATTTGAGATCCACTTCTTGATTCCATAGTAGATAAGTTATACATTACAGATTGCATAGCTTGTCCTACAACTTTATCAAGTTTAGCTTCAACTCTTTCTCTTATTACTTCTTCAGGTTGATCAATCATTAATGCTGAGTATTCTTCATAAATTTCTTCTCTTGTATATTTTACAAACACAGCCATATCATTATCGAAGTCATCTATACTTTGTCCTCCGAACATTTGATTTTGGGCACATTGTAATAATATACAAGCTAACTCAGCAGCAACATCAATTCTCTTAGCAGGTCTAATTGTTCCGTATGAAGTTTTAAAACCAGTCTTTAATGGTTCTAAGCTATGAGAACAACAGTTAAATGTTAAGTTAAAAGCATCTAAATCATGAAGATGATAATCTCCTTGTTCATGTGCTTTTGCAATATGTTTAGGCATGTTAGCTAAGTTTTGCCACTTATTAGATTCAGAAGCGATTCTTAATAGTTTAGCTCCAAAATTATTACCAACATTACCATTATCTCTATCAGTATGAACACCTATTTTTCTAATAGCCTTCATTATGTCAGATTTAGTTTCTCTTACTTCATTTCTTTCTTTTCTATAATCTAAATAAGCGTCCTTAGTTAATCTAAGTCCATTTACATATATAGCTGTTTGAATAAAGTCTTGTAACTTTTCTACTGTTATTTCTAATTTATTTAATTCTGTTATCTTAGCTTCAACTACATCTAAAATTACGCTAAGAATATTTTCATCTATTGATTGCTTTGCACTCTTAGCAGCATTAAGTACTGATGCAGCAACCTTTGCTCTATCATAATTTGTTTTTCTACCATCTCTTTTAATAATTGTAATCATCTTTAGTAACCTCTTTCCTTTGCTAATATCTTTACACTCTATTATTACTAATAGCTAGCTCCTTATTTTGGTCGCTAGCTATAAATTTAATATATTTTTTTGTTCTTAGCAAAGTGGTCTACAATGTATTTACTCCATCCTTCTAGATTTTCATAATTAGCTATTAATTGATTTAAGTCCATCCATTCGCCAATTAAGTTATCTTTCTCTTTAACTTCTACATCACCAGTAGCATGTGCTAATATCACAACTCCTGTATGATCACTTGTACTTGAAGCTAGATCTCTTACATAACCGATTATTTCTAATGGTTTTAATATGTCAGCTTGAACTTCTTCAAATAATTCTCTTACAGCTGCTTTGAACAATACTTCTCTACCTTCATCACATTTATCTATGTGACCTCCACAAGCTATGCTCACTTTATTGACAAGTCTTGAATCACCAGCAACTCTTTTTGTTGTAAATACTTTTTGACCGCTTTCATCTAATATTAGAATATACGGTATTATTTGTTGCATATAAGGTTGTCCTTCTGCATCATATCTATAGATAAATTCACCCATAGAATCAAACTGTCCCCAAATTCTAACATCATGTTTTAATGGCGTAAATCCGTCAGGTATAAATTCAACTTTTGAATATGGAACAGCAAAAATTTTTTCTTCACCATATTTGGCCATTAATTGCTTTTTATTCATTATACTAATTCTCTCCCATTTAAACCTTTTTTGATTTTGGTTGATAATCCTAATCTAATAGTTCTGCTATCAGGAATAACAATTTCCTCTTTAGTTGTAGGGTGTTTTGTTTTCTTTCCTGGCACCATGCCATATTTAAATACTGCGAAGTTCTTTATTCTAACTTCTTCTCCTTCTTCTACAAGTATCTTTGAGATTTCATTAAAAGTATCCTCTATGATGTTGTGCGCATCTTTCTGAGATATTTTTTGATTTTCTGATACTCTTTTAGATAAATCTTTAATATTCTTCATTTGTGTTCTATCCTTTCGTAAGTCTATATTATAAATTATGTTGAATTAAAAAAATAAGATACAGTAGGGAACTATTGAAGCTCCCTACTCTTAATTACCTTGGTTTAACTTGCTTATTACTTCTCATTTTCAACATAGTTCTATGACATTTAACACATTCATAAGGTCTACAACCTATATGATAAAATTGTTGAACAGCCATACATGAGCTATGTGCCTTACCCCTTTTAGGGATTTCTCCTGTTGATGTTGAGTAGTAATTTTTTATACATTTTATCTTTATCTCATTAGTTAATAGGATAGAATCAAATACTATTGTATCTATTTCAGGTTGTCCTTCTGCTGAATTATAATTAAGAATATCTTCTAAATCTTTAATATTAATGCCTTCTATTTGATTTCTTGCTTTTCTTTGAAATATATTCATTGTTTATCATTCACCTCATTACAATGCTTGCCAACACTTAGGGCATAGCAGTTTTAAAGTATCACCATCTACAGTAGCACAACAACTACAGATGTCTTTTCCGCAAGTACTACATTTAGCAGCATCTTCTTTAAATGTACTAGCTCCACATCCTTTACAGGTATGGTCTAACACAAGTGGTTCAGCTACAAATGTCGCCTTCGGTTTAGCCTTTTTTTGGGCTACTTTTTCTTGTTTCATTCTTTCTTGTCTATTTTTATTTGATAGTTCAGTTATTTTATTTCTATCAACTTTTGGCTTACCAGTGAAAGGATCTACTTCTGTCTTAGCTATCTCTACCTTTCCTTTACTGCCTATTTCATGACTATTAAAATCACACCTATCAATATTAATACTTGCATGAACCATATGTTTTGCAATATCACTATAAATAGTGCATATTGGTTTTATATCACATTCTTTACAAAGTGACATAGATATTCCTCCTTAAAGTCGCATATTCATTCTTTTAAGAATATATTCTTTCATAACCATTCTTTCGGCTTCATAAGGAATTTCTTCAAGTACCTTCTTGATGTCTTTATATTGCTTTAATTTTAATTCATTAATTTGACTATCATATGAATTAACTATCTTTTGCATTTTATATTGGCCATAAGTAAGAGCATTAGCTTTTATATAATTTTCAATATCATCTTTAAGCTCTATTGATAATTCACATAAATCTTTATTACAAGGAAGTATTAATATCTTAGAATATATTCCTTCATTAGATAGTTTTGTAATAGCTTTTTCTGCAGCAGCTATTCCTGGGCCATCTCCATCCATTATGAATACAGGTGTCTTATTCCAACTCTTAATTACTTTTACATGCTCATCTGTAAAAGCTGTTCCTAATGTAGCAACTATATTTAATGCATGATACTTATCAGCCATTATTACATCCATTGGTCCTTCAGTTATTCTTATTTCATCGAAGCTCTCTATTATATTATGCGAACCATAAAAATAACTAGACTTATTGAATATCTTACTTGTAGAACTATTTTTATATTTGTCATTTCTTCCTTCAGGAACTTCAAGCCATCTCTTAGTAAATCCTATTGGATGGTTATATCTATTAAGTAATGGAAAAACTATCTTTTCTCCTTCAAAACCAATCATCCATTTCTTAATATCTTTATCACTTAAACCTCTATTGTATAAATAATTTAATGGTACCGAATAGAGGTTTTTAATATAACTTTCAGTTTGTATCCTCCTAAGTTTATATAACTTATCAAACTCAGAACTAGGAATAGGTATCTCATACTTTTCACAAAGATCGTAAACAGCTTGTTTCCAATTAACTCCTTCTATCCATTGATAAAAGGCTATACAGTCAGAGCCATAATTCTTATGTTCTTTGCTAGTAATATTTTTATCTCCAGAATGACAGACCATACAAGCCCAACTATCAAACTGGCTGTTTCTATATCCTCTCTTCCAAACTCTGAAAGATGGATTTTTATCATCATGATTAGGGTGAGGACACTTGCCTTGATAGATATTGGTACCTGCTTTATGGAGAGCTGTGTATTCTGAAACAAGTTCTACTAAATTTACTTTTTCTTTTACTTCATTAATAAACTCTTGTGGAAACATGTTAGAATTTACTCACCTCTTTCAATTTTGTATATGTAAAAAGACTCCCATTAGGGAGCCTTTAACTTAGTTTTTAGAACTTTCTACTATTTTAACTGAACCATTTGCTTGTACTGTTTGAGTAGCAATTTCTTGTACCTTAGCATAAGCAGTATCTAATTTAGTTTTAGTAATTTCATGAGCAGCTTTTTCACTAGATAAAGCTTCTTCTAATGAAGCTATCTTTTCTTCAAGTCTTTCTTTTGCCCACTTAGCTTCTTTTTCAATATAACTCTTTTGAATATTGAATTCCTTAGAAGCCTTATCTCTACCTTCTTTAAATGAAGCTTCTTTAATTTCTTCTATCTTGTCATTTAAATCAGCTATATGTTCATTTAATTCTGTTATTTTAGCATCCTTTTCATCAACATTAGCTTCTCTCATAGCTACAGCTATTTCTTTTTCTGCTAATACAGATTCTCTAGAAGCCTTTTCATCTTCCCAAGCATCGTTATCCTTTTGTCTTTCTCTTTTTAGGTTATATTCAAATTCTTCTTTTTCTCTATCTCTTTCCTTTTGAAGCTTAACCTTTTCTTCTTGGTACTCTGCTCTTAAATCTGATTTTAATTTATCATATTCATCATTTAATTCTTTTATTGCCTTAGCAACTTCTGCTTTCTTATCAGCTAAGTTTGAATTTAATTCATCAACTCTCGCTGCATATCTAGCATCAAGTTCTCTATCTTTATCTTTACCAGCATTTATTAATGCTTCTAAAGAATCAGCTTCCTTCTTTATGCCATAAAGTTCTTCTATTTCTTCTTCTAATAAGTCTACAGTCTTTAATAGAGCAGTATACTTATCCTTCATATCATCATTTAATATGTCTAAATCTATTATTTCTTTAGCCTTCGCTTTAACTTCCTTTATTTCTTTTGCCTTTACAACTTCTGCAGTAGTAGTTTTACCTTCTTTTAATCTCTTGATTTCTTCTTGTGCCTCATTGTAAGCCTCTAGTATTTGATCCTTTGTGTTTTTTGATGTTACTTTTGCCATTTAAAATTCCTCCATATCTCTTATTGAAAATTTTTTAAATTCACATACTTTATATTATGTGAACAATAAAAAAAAGAGCATTAAAATGAAAAACATTTCACTTCAATTTCTCTTTTTTATTGCTATTATTATTTTTAAGTATCTTAATTAAGATATTACTTAATTTCAAATTTATCTTCTTGAATTTGAACTGTCACAGAAGGTATAATTGTATCTCCTAAATAGAATTTACCATCTTCGACTCTTCCATTTTTCTTTAGCATACTCTTATCAAGTTTTTCAACTGTTTCTACTTTTATTAAATCAGGATTTACTTCTTTAACTAATGACTTAAGTTCATCCTCATCTCCATAAATGTATTTAGGTTGTTGCTTTTTAAATGATAAGTTTCCATATGGAAGTTTTATAGTCTTCGCTTTCTTACCTTCTAATTCTTGCATTGCAAAATCTTTTAATATACTAGAGAAATATAATTTCTTTCTATCTATTTCATCTTGCCTTTGCTTTCTAAATGCATTAACTCCTTTAGCAACTCTTTCTATTTCAGAATCACATAGCTCATTCATTTCTGTTTCTTCAAGTATTAGTTGATTGTAAAGTTTAATATAGAAATTAGCTTGAGCTTTACTCATTGAACTTGGTTCTTCTATAGAATCTACATTCAAGTCAGTTTCTGCAAATTCATTCATAAAATCCCTTAGTTCTCCTAAGAAATCTTTTGCAAAAGCACTTTGAGGCTCTGCAACTGGAGTTTCTACTTTTTCTTCTTTTGGAAGCAAAGTTTCAACCATATCACCAAAAGGCATAACATTATTAGGCTTTTGTGAAAATGGATTAGATTTAATTACTCCTGGTGGTGGAGCAGGCATTGGCATAGATGGTGTAAGTTTTACACTTTCCATTAATATATCCTCCTTAAATAAGATTTTTATTTATATAATCTATTATTGTATTTAGTCTTTGATTGTAATTACCGCCAATTTCAACAATTTTATCTTCAAATCCTCTTTCGATATACATATGTTTAAGTCTTTGGTGTAATTTCTCTCTTTTTTCTTGGTCTCCATTAAGTCTTTGACCATCTGATACCCATTCAACGTCAGGCTTAAGTAAAAATACTACATCATATTTGTCAGAATCTACGCAAGCTTCAACTTGTGCATTTCTTTCACCCATATATAAAATGCTATAATACTGAGTGATAGTGGCATCTGTATCAAAGAAGCATAACTTATTAGCACATCTTAATGCCTCATAATCTTGTTCAACTTGTTGGTGAGCAATTCTAGAGAAGTCTTGAGTAGTAAATATTTCTTCATTTCCTCCAAGGAATCTTTGAGCATAATATCTACCTACTTCTTCACTCCATGAAGTGTGATATAGTTTAGCTAATGATTTAGTTAAAGTAGTTTTACCACAACTTTCACTTCCAGCTATTAATACCTTCTTAGTAAAGAAAGGTCTTGCTGGTCCTAAAATGTGATCCCAATGTTTAATAGGATTACTTCTAATTTCAGTTGCACTAATGTTATAAGTAGTTCTCATTGGATCGAATAGATCTACTTTAGCATTAGGAAAGTATTCTTCTAACTTTTCTACATATTCATTCTCTCCACAGAAGAAAACATCAATATTCTCTTTTACTGCTTCTTGCATTAATTTTGACCACATTGGCCATCCATTAGGATATTCTGGTATATTAGATTCATCTAATTTAACTACTTTAATATGAGGCATGTCTATAAGCTCCTGAGATAACCATTGTATTCTAAGGTTAACATTGATTTCAGGAATTCCTGATTCATAGCAAAGTCTTTTACTTCTGCTAACATTATCACTTACTACTACATAAAGTTTTTGAACCTTAGTAGCTGCATTTAATATAGCTGTTAAATGTCCTCTATGAGGTGGCAGGAATTTACCAAAGTAAACTCCAACCTTAGGCATATCATTTAAATTAAATACTGAAGTACTCATTTATTTCACCTCTTTTATTTGAGCCTTTTTCCATGAGTATAATCCAAATACAGAATTACATAGATAAACTATCCACATAATTAATGTAGCCATATCTCCTGAACCATTCATTAATGATAATGCCCACATAATTATTGATACTACATTGATTACAACCCATATAATCCATTGCTCCATAAATTGTCTAACCATTAATATCATTGCTATAACGGATAATACTGTAGAAGTTGAATCTAAGAATGGTAAATAGTTACCTAAAGATTTTAAAAGGAATCCATAGAAAATAATCAATGAAACTGATATTCCAACTAATTTAATTCTTCCTTCTGTAGTAAGACTTCTTGATTCTACTTCACCATTATTTTTTTCTTTAGCTTTCTTCCACATGTAAAGACCTACAAATTGCATAGGTAGATAATATAATGCATTTAGCATTACTTCTCCATAGAAGTTAGATTGATAAGATAAGATAGCATAACCAGTAACATTTACAATACCAAACCAATAATTTAATGACATTCTCTTAGCTACTAGGATTACACATAAGATACCAGTTATTGAAGATACAATCGCTAATGGACTATCTCCCCAATAAAGACTTAAACCTAGTGTAGATAATGTCGCAACTACTACCCATAGAATTTCACAAAGCTTCCAGTTTTTAAATATTGTTTTGTTCATACATTTTTCTCCTTTGATTTTTATTTCAAAATTATGTTATGTGATTAAATATAAAAAGACTACTTTTACGGAAAGCTCCGCAAAAATAGTCTCTAAATATTTGATATTAAAACCTTTATTATAAATTCCTAATGTTAACTAGCTTCTTTGGCTAAGCTTTTAATAAGCTCTGAATCATAGTTTTCCTTTTTTTCTACTATACGTTGTTGTATAGTATCCCAACTATTTTCCATTATAAGCTGGTAAGCATATACTGTTGAATGAATAGAGTCTGCTCTTTCTAATCTACCATGACGTTGAGTCTGAATAGCATGACTATTAGCAAGATCATATTCTATTAAATATTTGCATTTTGATAAGTTTACACCTTCAGCCATTGCATCAGTTCCTAATAATACTTTGTATTCATCATTATCTCTAAACTTATCGTATGCCTCTACATACCTGTCTGTTGCATCTAAAGTTCCATTGATCTTAGCTATTTTAATACCTTTAAAGTTCTTATTAATTTCTTTCTCTAATATAGTTTGCATTCTTTCATATTTAGTGAATATACAAACTTTTTCTCCAGAAGAAATAATCTCATCAACTAATTCCATACACACATTTAATTTAGGTGACTCTTCATCAACATAATATCTTTTGGCCATTTCAGAATCACTATCTATTAATAGCCTTGGGCTATCTACTATTTCTTGAGCGAAAGTCTGCAATGCCATTATTTTCGCTTTGCAGGCTAAGAAGTCTTCATTAAATTCTAATTCATGAGGTTTTAGCTTTTGTTCTAAACTTTCAGCTCTTTTTGATTCTTCATCCAGTTCAAACATGATTGTATCATTCATGTCAGCAATTTTAGATGACATATTAATATATCTAGGAGTAACTACTATACTAGGTAATTGATCTCCTATATCCTCTTTGCTTTTAACAAGCATATATGGTGCTATCATTTCTCTAAGCTTACCTTCATTCTTAGGCTTAGGAGGTCTTTTATAGCCAGTATATCTTAAGAAGTTTTTACTGAATGTTTTCCAATCTGTAAACAACTCTTTATCTATGAAGTTAAATATGCCAAATAGATTGCTTGGATTATTTGTTATTGGAGTAGCTGTTGCACCGACTTTATATTTAACGTAATTAAATTCAGCCAATGCCTTACTGCGAGCACTATCATAATTATTAACGTAATGTATTTCATCACTATAAATTAATTCTATCTCTTCTTTTTTAAGCCTTTCCATAACTTTTTCATTTTTTAGTGTTTCATAATTTGCTATAAATACATCACAATCTTCAAACTGCTTTTCAAATTTCTTCTTACCAGCTTTTGAAGGTGTGTCTATTATATTAGCTTTTAAATCAGAAAACTTTTCTATTTCTTTAGACCATTGATATTTTAAACTAGCCTTTACTACTATTAAACATTTACCAGTTATAAGTCCTTGCTTGTATGCTTCTACACAAAGCCCTACACCTATTGGACTTTTACCTGATCCACATGGAAGTATTATTAAAGCATTCTGCTTATCTAGAGCAAACTTAATAGCTTCTCTTTGATACATATATGGTTTTAATTTCATCGTTAAACCGATTTCATCTAGTGCCTTATCATATCTTAATATTTTTGGTCTTTCATGTATTACAGACTCTATCAAATGCTTATAGTTGTTAATGAAGTTTGGCAAATCTTCTTCGTATATTTCCCATTGTTTAGTAATAATGTTAAAGTGTACGCATTGATCGTACACCATAACATTAATATAATTACTTAATTCAATAGTTTTACCTACAAATTTCAATCTGTATTTACCAAAAAATAGTTTTTCAATCCTTAAAAAATTCATGGGCTCACTCCTTTTAATCATGAACTCCAATTATATCTAACATCTCTTTGCAGATATTAACTGTTTCTAGCTCAAGATCGTATTTTTCGCAGATATAAATTGAAGATTTTCTGCTCAACAGGTCTTTAGCTAATGAATCTCTTTCTTCTTTATCTATATAACATTGTTCATCTAAGGAATCATACAGTAGCTTAAATTTTTTGCCAAGTCTTTTGTATACTTTAGGAATATACGATTTTGACACCTCTGCTTCCTCGGCTATTTCTGCTTGGCTTTTTCCTTTTATTTTTAGAAGATAAACTCTTCTTTCCTTGTCTGTGCAAGCATCTATTAATTCTAATAAAAGATAAATAAAGTCAAGCAAGAACTCTTGAAAAACTATAACATCATCTATATCACAATTATCTCCCACTAAATTCAAGAGTTCTATACTTTTCTTATCCGAAGAAGGGTTTGGAATTATAGAATCTAGCGAATAGTTCATTTCATTTCTTAATATGTTATTTTTTTGAGCCTCTAAAGAACGTTTAATCATTCCAAGCTTGGACTCACATACTATAAATATCCATGATGATAATCCAGATCTATCTAGATCGCATTTGTTTATGTTTTTAAATATGTGTGCCCAAAGCTCATTATGCATGTCTTCTAGATCATATTGACCTTTGCTCAGAGTATTAATGGATGGATACCATTTTTTAGATATATCCCATACTAATCTATCATAATTTTCATAAAATACAGTTGTTTCCGGTTCTTTGCCATCAATAACACATTTCAAAAAATCTTTATTGCTATTAATATTTTTTAAATCCATGATTTTCCTCCCCAATTTACAGACACTATTCTGCATATCTATACATATACTGCTTATCTATCTCTGTAACAAATCTTGATTCTTGAGTCCTGATATAGCTTCCTTGCTTAAGCGTATATATAGGTCTTGTAATAAAAAGGAGTTTTTTTGCTCTCGTAATAGCAACATACATTAATCTTCGTTCTTCTTCGTAATCTGCCTCTGTAGTTGCTCTATATGAAGGTATTACGCCTTCATTTGAGCCTGCAATAATAACAATATTCCATTCCAATCCTTTACTGCTATGCATAGTTAATAACTGTACGCAGTTCTCTTCATCCTGATTCTGTTCTGCAATAGTACTATCTAAATTTATATTATCAGATAATTCTTCCATACTTTCGAAATGAGTAGACAATTCTATTAGCTCTTGAATATTCTCTATTCTATCATTTGCAATATTTTTCTTTTCACTCTCTCTGATATAAGGAATATAATCTGTTATTCTTAACATAGTCTCTATTGCAACGTCTGGAGTATTAGTCTCCATTTCCACAGATAGTTCACCTATTATATTTATAAAATCTTTAGCACTTGACTTTGCTTTTCCTGTTAAACTTATTTGTTCTAATGCTTCAATTAAGTTGCATGAATTTGTTTTCGCAAAGTCAATTATTTTTTCAACTGTTTTATCTCCTATTCCTCTTTTTGGTGTGTTTATTGCTCTTGAAAAAGCAATAGTATCGTTAGGGTTTATTATCAATCTGAAATAAGATATTATATCTTTTATTTCTTTTCTACTATAAAAGTTGGTTCCTCCTACAATTTTATAAGGAATTCTATATTTAAGAAGAGTATCTTCTATTTGTCTAGATAGATAGTTCATTCTATATAAAATAGCTATATCACTGTATTTATAACCATATTTTTTAACTGATAATTCAATTAATTTAACTATTCTTGCTGATTCTGCCATAGGATCTTTTTCAGGAAAAAGTATAATTGGATTACCTTTTTCATTATTAGATCTTAAGCTTTTCTCGACTAGCTGTTTATTATTACTTATTAAACTTTTAGAAGCATCAACTATCATTGAAGTACTTCTATAATTAGTATTTAATAAATGTACTCTCATGCCAGTAAATATATTTCTCATATTCATTACAGCTTCTATCTTAGCACCTCTAAAAGCATATATACTTTGGTCATTATCAGCAATCATACAAATATTTTGATTTTCTCCTGTAAGAAGATATATTAATCTTAAATCCATTACAGAAGAATCATGACTCTCATCCTTTCTGTGAATCTAATTTATTGTCAATGTTTCATTATAAAAAAATCTCCTTTCAACGCGAACTAATGTTCCCGTCATATTTTATCATATTTATAATCTATTTTTCAATAATAAATACATTTATTATTGAAAAATGTGTAACATCAACAATATATTAGATTTTTCTTACTTTCGCAAGTATGGACTATATCTTCATCTTTTAAAAAAAGATGCCTCTTATTTCACGCAGAGTTACCTTTCGGCACTTTGCTAGTCTCTGAACCTTCTTCCACCCTGGCATATAATTATATGTTACATTGGAAGCTTGGCTGCTGATTCCCCATTATCACAGTCCTTAGCATTATCATATTTAATGATAACTTTTATTTCAGCTTAGACCATCCTTAGTTATTTTTTCTGCCTTTCGGCTACATTCACGCTTGTCCTTACGGACTACGTTGTAGTTAACTTAGGCTTTAGGGATTGTTCCAGCAATTAAAGAGGTGCACACACTACGTCACCGTAATATGGGCCGATGAGTTCAGCAACGATATATTGGTATTGTCTATTAATTTCAGATTTGACTTCAGGGAATTGTTCTAGCAATCTAACTGTTTTATAAATTAAGTCGTCAAAATCTACACAGTTGTCTTGCATCATTCTGGAATGATATAGTTGATAGAGTTCTGCGAATTGTCTTTCTATTGTATTGGTTGATTCTCTCAACGCTTGACTTGGACTTATTAGCTGACATTTATAATCTGATATTTTCCATAACACTTTATCAGCTTCATAATTATAACCAGATGTTTTAATTATTTCTTTTATTAATTTCTTACAATCTTCAGTATCGCATATACTAAAAGATTTAGTAAGTCCAATATAATTTGCATATTTCCTTAAAAATCTACTGCATACACTATGGTATGTACCGACCATTATACTATTTGCTTCAGGTCCTATAGTAGCAGTTACTCTTTCTTTAATTTCCATAGCTGCTTTCTTTGTGAATGTAAATAATATAATTTTATCGGCTGGTATTCCGCTTTTAATCATGTTAGCTGTTCGAACTACTAATGTAAAAGTTTTGCCAGCTCCTGGCCCAGCTATAACCATTGAAGGTCCATGAATATCTATTGCGGCTTCTTTTTGTTCATCATTAAGTCTATTAAATAATTCTGATAATTCCATTTTAAGCCTCCAAAAAAAAGGGAGTAACTTAATACTCCCTCAATACTTAATTTAATTTTATAGTTACAGGTGATGAGGGATCTGCTTCATAAAATTCTTTTGTTTTTTCTTTTGATACTACTGTTCCACCTAATGCAAGTTCTAAATCTTTGGTTCTTTCTATACATGAAGTACCTGAAAATCCTTCCTTGGCTTGAAATGTATATCCACCTTTTTCATTTATTCTTATTTCAACTGTTTCTTTTCTCATAGTTTCCTCCTAATATTCAATATCTTTTAATATTGCGTCAACTGTTTCTTTAGCTATTGTTGCTATATTGATATCATAAGAAAATGTATTGAAATAATCATCATCATTTAATACATTTTTATTTGGATATCTTTTTAGAACAAGTTTATTTTCTCCAACATTATCTTTTATTTCTTCTAATAAAATTATTGGAGTATTATCTAATTTTACTGTCACTCCGTTTGGAAAGTTCTCAGCATTTGTTTCAAAAGTTAATTCTCCTACTATAGTATTAAGTATAAACTCTTTTACTTTTTTCATATCTTTAAATGTATTTTCATAATTTGATTTCATTCTATTTAATATATCTGTTCTTTCTTTAGTGCCAAACTTTAAGAACATTAATAGTTCTTTAAGATCATGACTATCAATATGAGGCATATTATTGGTGATAATATTATATGGTAATACTACAAGTTTTACATTCTCATATCCACTTTCTTTATTAGCTATTTTATATGCATCTTCTATATTATTTGTATATAAAAATTTGCTTAAATCAACTTCTTTGTCATAATATATTATTGCAGTTGCTTTTGGCAAATCATTTGATTTGTTAACCAATTGTTTAACTATGAATTCTATTCTGTCATCTAAAGATACAGATAGAGTATGAACACTATTAATACGCTGTTTAACTATAGTGACTATTCCTATTTCTGTATATATTTTAAGTTCAATTTTGTCTATCATTGTATGCACTCCCTTAGTATTTTTAAGGTTTTAACTTATGTCCTTGAAATTACATTATACAACATAACGACTTGCTTGTATAACAATTTCATTAGTTTTACTATCTATGGATATATTTTCCTTGTTTACTGTCCATCCTTGTTGCTCACATTGGAAAATTACATCATGTTTTTTATAGGCTTGTGACAATCTATCTATAAAAGTTTTTTCGTCTACTCCTGTACAGAAGAAGTCTCCTGCAACTTCTACATTCGTATTTTTTCCTTCTTTTATAAATTTTAATCCTATTGATAATGGTTTCCCATCTCTAACAAATCCAGCGTCAACTTTTTCAGTTATCCAAGTATTTTGAATTAATTTGATATTATGATCTATAGTCAACCCTAAATCTTTTGCTGCTCTTGATAATAATACATTTTTACAGTTTACTAATACTTTTGAATTATAAGTTGTTAAATGTGACATTATACTCTCTCCTTTTGTTTAAAAAAATATTTATATTTCTTCCCATTTTGGGATATATATACGTTATTATGATTTGCCTTACTTAAATGAAGTTGTAAAGCTGGCATATAATATTTAGCAGAAAACACTTCTTTTAATCCATTTCTTGAATTATAAAATATAGGCGTGTATTCTATTTGCTTACTTTCTAAATAATCTAATATTATTGCTTTTATTAATATGCTATGAGGCTTTCCATTCATACTATATAATCCAAATGCTTCAGCTATTTCTTTTGGATATAGCATATGTTCTTCAGTTTTTATTTCTAAATAAAATTTATACATTAGAATGGATTGTCTTCTTGATTAGATATATATTTATTGATTAAATCTTTATACATATCTTCTCTCATAGCTAAATAGTCTTGCTCGGAAATAAATGGTGGTCTATTTCCTTCAAAAATAGGTTTTACTAATGATTCTAATATCTCTTTTACAAGAAAGAACTTTACTTGCTCCCCCATAACATCATTAAATATTTTTTTAAATGCAGCTAAACTCGATACTTTTCTAACAAATTCATTTGCAAGATTTTCATATTCTTTAATCTCTTTATATCCATTTGCTTGTACTATTTTTAGCTTATTTAAAACTTCTGGATTATCAACATTAGTTACTGGCTCTGTTTTTTTTAAGTTTATATTAATAACATTTGATGACATAAACTACCTCCTAACCCCTTTTTAAATCATCTATTGAAAGAATTCTTGATATTTCTTTATTATTGTTAATATTGCAACCATATTCATTGATTAACTGATTACTAAATCTAGCTCTGCTTTTTGCATACTCATTTAATGCTGCAATCTTTTCTCTAGATGATTTAGCTACAGGAATAACCTCAACACAAGCTTTTTGAATATCTTCTTGAGTTATTTCTTTATTGCCATCTTTTTTATATCTAGAAAAAGCCTTCTTTAATGTATTCTTAACAGCTTCCTTTATTTCAGCTCCAGTAAAATCATTTGTTATATCAGCAGCATAATTCAATAAGGAGTCGTCTAAACTTTTTCCTAACTTATTAAAATGTATATTGAATATATCTTTTCTTTCATTCTTTTCAGGTAGTCCAAAATACCATATGGCATCTAATCTACCTGCTCTTGTAAGTTCAGGTGGTAACTGAGATACATCATTTGATGTCATTACAACAAATACTCCATGATCTTCTGCTAAAAATTCTAATATAGCTCCTATTGATCTTGCCATAGTACCTGCATCACTTGATCCACTTGATTGCATTCCACTTAAAGTTTTTTCTACTTCATCAATTAACAATACACATGGAGCTGTAGCTTTTATCATTCTAATAGCTTGAGCCATATTCTTTTCTGAACTACCTACTTTAGAATCTAAAATTTTTGACATATCTAATTTTAAAAACGGAAGGCTCATTGATGTAGCTAAAGCTTCAGCTAACAAAGTTTTTGCAGATCCTGGTACACCTAATGCTAAGTATCCTTTTGGTTTTATGCATCCGAATTCTATTGCTTCTGGTGTCATTGCATCCATTACTTCATCAACCCAAGCTTTGAAGCCAGCATTTCCTCCAATTTCATCAAGACTTGAATTTGGAATTTTATAATCTAATACATTTGATTTTTTTACTAATTCTATCTTATAATTCCCAATTTCGTCTACAGAAATTGTTTTGTTTTTAACTAATGACATTCTAAAAATATATGCTATTTCTTCTAGCGTCAAACCTTTGCATGAATTTACTATTGATTCTTTATCTTCTTCACTAACTGGAATGAATCCTGATGTTCGTTGTCCTGCCATTAAAGCTGCATTAAAAACATTTCTAATTAAATTTTCATCAGGAGTATCATAATCTATTACTGAAAAAATCTTTTCATGTTCTATTGGTATCTCTGTTACTGGAGAAATTATGATAATTGTATTATAGTTTAGGTATTTTCCTTCAACTACATCTCTAAACATTCTTTTTATATTTGGATTATCTATCATAAGATGAAAGTCTTTTAATATAAAGATATTATTTTTATCTTCTATTACGGTTTGTCCATCTTCTTTCATCATTTCAATAATTTCTTCATCCATTTCTATGCCTCTAGTAATGTTATATATATTTTTTAATAATTTATCGACACCAATAGATGGATCTAACTTATTTTCTCTATTTGAAGTCAGCTCTATTTTCTTTATGCCAGTAGCAAATGAATGAACATATATTGGCATAGGTATTCTTAAAGCTGTAGAAACTTCTTTTATATCATTAATAACTGCTTCTTCTTCATATGTATTTATCCAAATACATTTTGCCTTAGCGTTTATTAGATTTAAAACTTCGTTCATACATTCTCTCATACGTTTGTCTCCTTTCCTTTGTGTCAACTAAAAATCAAAATCAGCAAACAAATCACTTACAATATTTTGATCTGAGTTATTTATATTAAATATAGATTCTCTGCTAGCAAGCATTTCTGCTCTTTCATCAAAATAGAAATCATAATCTAATATATTATTGTTTGTTTCTGCTATTATTGGTTCGTTACTAGGAACAGAATAACAATTTGTTACTTTAAGTTTATACTGTCTTATTATTCCTTCGGTATTTCCTATAGTATCAAAATTATTAATTACAAAAATATAGTGACCAGTAAAGAACTCTATTTTTGATACATTTATATCTTTTAGTGAAACATAAGATACTACATCATTTAAATTAATTAGAAACTCATTATCTTCACTTAATGAAGTTTCAAAGCTATTAATAATTGCTACAACTTCATTATCTGTATTTACAACTCTGCCAACAAAATCATATTTTTTATCTGCAAGAATCTCTCCAGTAAATGCGAAGAAGTCTCTCATTAATTCTTCTACTGCTTTTCTCTTAACCTCCAGTATTGCTTCATGTTCTTCAAAAGGACTATTTTCATATATCGTTTCACATAATGCATCTGTAAAATCTTGAATTTCTATTTTTGCCGCAGTAGCTTTATGATCATTAATTATTGCAGATACATTAACATTAATAGGATCTATATCTTTATTGAATTCACATACAAATGATATTTCTGTTTTCCCATTTTTGCATGTAGCTTTATTAATAATATCTACTTTCATAGGAACTATAACTGCTTTAGATACTTCTTCTAGTAACAAATAATCATACGTTCCATCATCTTCACATACAAAACTAGCATATACGCCTTCCTTACCAGTTAAATCTACTTGTTGTATACTATTTCTTTCATATAAAGCCATACTATACCTCCTATCCTATAAAATAAGTCTTACATTCTAAATCTTTTAAGATATACTGTAAGTCATTACTATTTGTTAAAAACATGCTATCTATATCTTTCATAGCAAATCCATACTTCTTTTTTGCGTTCCATATAATTTGATTTCCCGAACCTACTGAACTTAATAATCCATCTTCTTTTTCTCCATCCCATAGTCTTTCATCTTGCTTATATTCTCCATCAACTATAATATCTACGATTTGAGCTAATCTTCCTAGCTTATCTCTAAATATACTTTCTGGAGTTAAAGCTGAGTTAACTATAAGACCTTTACCTATATACTTCATTAGTTCTAAATGAGTATAAATCATAATGTGAAATCCATATTTTTTAAGTTCTTCACATAAAGTTAGTAGATTATCTATTTGATCAGTTGGTTCACCTCCACCAATAGTTATATATTTATTAGGAGCAAATTCATTTATATGTTTTGCCATATCTATTGGATCGTGACTGAATTCTGCTTTTGAAGCATCCCATGTACTGCTGTTAAAACAACCTTTACATGGATTACCTGACATAGCCTTTTTGCATCCTAATAAAAATATCTCTGTTCTATTATTATCATCCGGACTAGGACCTGCAGTTTTTACACTCCATCTTACATCCCTTAATAATAATCCATTTAAATCATTTTTAGCCTTGTACATGGTTTGTTCCTCCTATATTATTGGATATTTTACTACTTGATTTGTCACATCTGTTTCACAAGTTGAACAAACATAAATAGTTTTTTTATCACCTTTAATTAATTTGATTCCTGATGGTGTATTAGTTTTTCTTAAAGTAAATACATCACTCTCTTTGAATACTACACCTTTACATTTAGGACATTGTATATATTCATTTTCATTAAGCATATTAATTGCCATTAAAGCTACCTCTTTTCTCTATATCTTAATAGTAAGAACAGGGAGGAGCTATTAAGCTCCTTGTGATTGCTCTTGAGCAGAAACTAATCCTTTTAAGTAATTTACAAATTCTGAAATATTATCAGGCATTAAGTAATTTGTTGTTGTTAAAGTACCATTTGAAAAACTATTTACATAGTTGTCCATATCTGATTCAACTAATCCATATTTCTTTTTGAATTCATCTAAATAAATGAAATCTTCTTTATGTTCTTCTAAAGCTTCTTCAGTCCATGGATCTTCATAATTTATTAAGCTAAAGAAATAAGCTTCATTTTCATCTCTATAAAGTTCTAAGCCTATACCAAACATAGTAGCAGCTTTCTTAAGAGCATCTGTATTAGCACCTTTAAATATATTTTCTTGTTCAGATTGTCCTCCGACTAAACATTGTGCTCCAGGGGCAGTTTTAGAAACTTGATAAAAACGTCCTTCTTTATCTTGTAAATGAACTGTTAATTTTCCTACAACATGAGCTACTGGAGGTTGTGGTTCAATTATAGGAGTTTCTAAATTTACTTTTCTACCATTTTCATACTTAATTTTAATTACTTTAGGTTCACTTTGTTGAATAAATCTTTCAACTATATCCCAAGACCATCCTGCATATCCGAATGTAGCATTAAGCTTATCAATAACAGCTTGTCCACTTACATATGTTAATTTAGTATTTCCCGCAGGCTTTTGTTTATGAATATACTCTGGTAACGGAGTTGCAAGAGCTGTTTTTAATTCTTTAGGTGTGTTTATTACTTGTAATTCTGACATAAAATTGCCTCCTTAAGTTTCAATAATTAAATTTGGATTATACTCAGTCAATGTCAAGCTGTCTATATCATCGTTTTCGATGTTGATTTTAAACATTTTTATATCATTTTCTATCATGAATTTAGTCATAGTTGGATCAAACTTGTCTGATATAACACATACAAAAGCTAAATTGCCTGCTACATCAACATAGAAATTTCTGAATTCTAGCTGCTTTTTTAATTCATAAACAAGATCTCTCATTTCTGAATTATATTTAACTTCGAAGAATACAGGGGCCATATGTTTAAATGGACTCGGTTTAAGTCCATAGGCTTCCCTGTCTACTTCTAAGTTTGCAGCTATATCAACTCTAAAATTTCTAAAACTAAATTCAGTTCGCCAAAAATGTAGTTGAGGGAAGTAATCTTCCCATGAATCAACTATCTTTTTAACTATGTCTTTTTCTTTTAATTTAGTTTTAGACATTAATTATTTGAATGATTTTTCTCCATCTTTATTGCTGAAGACATTGTAATAAGTACATCTGATTTATATTTAATAGTGTCCATAACACTCTTTAAGAAATAAAATCTATTCTTAGTTTCATCATAAACTTCATATAGATTTACTTTTTCTCCTTCTGGAGTAACATAGTTCATCACTGCAAGAACTCCAGCTTTCTTTCTAATAGTTTCATTAGCACCTTCTAAGCTAGCAAATTTAACTCTTTCAATTAATCCTTCAGTATCTTTATTTGATAAACTTTCGAATAAAGATTTAGTATCTACAAAATTAACCCATATCTTTTCTCTTAAGGCATTTAATTTAGCTATAGTTTTTTTCATAGCTCCTTCTTGCATATCTGATTCAATAACTATCTTATCTGATTCTTCAATGATTTCTTTTCTAAAGTTTTCCCATTCTTCATCTACAAACTTACTCTTAATAGCTTGTATAGCTTCAGAATACTTTACACTAGTAGTTGGCATTTTAAATAAAGTTTCTATAGTTTCAGTAACTTCTGGAGTATCAACTACATCTTTTGTAGTAGTTTCCTCTGCTTTCTTTCTAGTGGAAGTTCTTCTGCTCTTTGTTTTAGTAGCCTTTTTATCCTCAGTTGATTCTTTTTTAGTATCAACTTTAGTTGTAGCTGATTCTTCAACTGTAGTTTCTTTAATGTCTTTGATCATTTCTTCAGTAGAAACTTCTTTAGCCTTATCCTTAACTTCAGCTTCAGCTTTAGCTTCTTCCTTAGTATCAGCTTTAGTTGGAATCGGAGATGTTGCCGGTTTTGTTGGCATTGGTGCCACTCCTGGTTTCGGTGCTGCCATTCCTGGTGCTTTAGGTACTCCTGAAAAACTTGGTGCTCCTACAGGTGCAGATGGTTTATTTGGCATTGCTCCTGGTGCTACAGCTATATTGAATGGTGCTGCTGGTGCAGATGTACCTTTAGGTGCAAATGGATTATTTGGATTATTTGTCATTTTAGTTCCTCCTGATGTTGCGAATGGATTAACTCCTCCGCCTATTCCTGGTTTGTTTGCTTTAACGTTATCTAAAAAACTCATGATTTTCGTCTCCTTTATCTTAATTTTTATATAATATTTTTTGTCTTAAATTTACCGTTTATATAATTATGTCAAGCATCTTACTAGCTGCTTCTTCTGCTGTTATGTTTGTAGTATCAATTATTTCTACTTTAGCCTTTCTAGGCTTATAGGTATGAATCATATTTAAATAGTTTAGATTGGCTTCTAATAAATTAACTTTTTCAGAATCTTTATCTAGTCTATTTACTTCATTACGAACCTGCATTCTTCTCTTTTTTTCTTCCTCTGATACTGTGAAGAAGAAAATAATATTTGGTTCAACTCCATTCAAAGCCTCTTTATTTAAATTGAAGACTTTTTTATGGCCAATACCTTTCATTACACCTTGATAATATAGTGAAGAATATAAAAATCTATCACATATAACTGTTTTACCTTGGTCTAATAAATCTTTAATTTTTTTAGTATGCTCTGCTCTACTTGAAGCAAAAAGATAAGCTTCAGTTAGTGGATCCATATTGTTTTTAAATATTAGTTCTCTAATATCTTCTGCAACAGCATTATTTAATCCACCTGGCTCTCTTGTAAAAACTACATTATCATCTGAACCATATAATTCTTTAAGCTTACTAAGTGCTAAAGTCTTACCAGCAAAGTCCATACCTTCTGCTATAATGAATTTCCCAGCCATGTTATTTCACCTCTTCATATTTAAATTATGTTTAAAAATAAAAAAAAGCGAATTACTTCGCTAAAAATTTGAATATTTTGAATGTAAACTTTTTCTTGTAGTTAATACCAAAGCAACTATGCATACATTTAGATACATTTTTGCAAGTATTACAATCTTGAATCATGTCTATCACCTATTAAAATATTGAATTTCCTTCATTAAATTCTTTTGTAATATCTCTAAAGAAATCTCTATACTCGATTTTTTCATTTGTTATTATTGCACAATCAGCTGCAACATATCTTAATTTCTCATGGCCTACTGATGATATAAAAGCTTTTTCTCCATCTTCAATGTGTCTTTTGATTAAATTATAATAATCATCTTCAGAAAATTCTTCATTACCATCTTCATCTATTGTGCTAAATAATGGTCCATAAATAGCTACTGCTACACTATTGTCATTAATACTAAAAAATTCAGTACCATTAACTTTTTCTAATTCATCTTTGAATAAATTTATGTCTTTAACTTTAAACCAATTTGATGTTGTATAACTATTATAATTTGCCATATTAAAATTCTCCTTTAATCCAAGTTTTCATTATTTTTTATTCTTAATCTTAATTCTTCTTTTAACAATCTATAAATTTTAAATTCTTCAGGCCATACATAAGCCTCGTATGCTCTTCTTTCAATTTTCTTTATAGTATTAATTAAGTGGGTATAGTCAAATTCATTTGGAAAAAGTTTTCTTCCATTTTGTGAAACCCAGTAACCTTTATTTTGACGTATACTATATTCTTCTATATTGCCATCTTTAAGTCTTCTTACAGATCTTATATCAAAGTTCTTTCTTACTGATTCATAATAACTTTTTTCTATTCTCATAGCTATATCCTAAAAAGGTAATTGTATATTTCCTATACCACAATTAGGATTTTTAGCTAAAGCAATATTAAAAGCATTATATAAATCAGTTAAGAAATTATCTTTATACATATTTAAAATTTCTTCATCGAATTTTTCGGCCATTTGTCTAAAAAATCCTGGATGAAATGTTGGAATTACAGGATAGCCTCTATATTCAAATTCTTGTCCTCTACTTTCTAATATAGATATCTTTGTTGTACTTAATGCATTTGATGAAACACTACCCAGCGTTATAATAACCGCTGGATTAAGTGCATCAATAACTTTATCTATATGAGCTTTACAAGTAGTTCGTTCTTTTACACTAGGAATTCTTTTATTTATAGATCCTTTTACTTCTCTAGCTGGATAACAATTAACACTATTCATCATATAAATAGCATTTCTATTTGCATTGATTACTCCAAGGGCCCTATTTAGAGTATCACCATCTGTATCCATTAGAGGTAATGTTACTGCATTTCCTTGAAGATATTGTTCTTCTGAAACATCATCACTAATCATAAGAATAGATGAGTTAATATCTCCATAAGTGATTGTTTTAACTCCGAAACTACAAAGATCACAATTATTACAAGATTTAATATTGTTATTAATCTTCTCTAATGCATAGCCTTTAACTATGTTTTGTGTATACTTTATAGGATCTTCAGGATTAGTCATTTTAACTAAAGCCAATATTTTATCTTCTACTGTAATATCCATTTATAGGCCTCCTTCAGCTAGTTTAAATTCTAATTCTTTTATTTTTGCTTTTAATAATTCGTTCTCTGCAAACAACTTAGCTGATTCTGCTTCTTTAAGCATTGCCTTTTTCTCTGCAATGTTTATTTTATATTCCGCACCTTTTGCTACTCTTCTATCTTCAACCATTGTTTTAACCATTGACATTATAGTGTCAGATTCTACTACAACATAGTGGTCATGATCTTCATCTTTAAATGCAAACTTTAAGTACCAAAACTCCTTATCAGCTTCTTTAGCTTCTTTGTTCAGTTTTATTAACCAATTTTTTTGAATAGTGAATGATTCTTTACCTGGTTGTCTACCTTCATTTTTCTTTTGGTGAGTTTTTAATTCTTCCATTATATTAATAATTCCTCGAATCTCTTCATCACCTTTAACTTTTCCTGCTCCACTGTTAGGAGTCATTCTAGAGGATACATCATTAAGTAGGTCATGGTTGTTAACATGATTCCTTGCTTCAAATAATGATCCTTGTCTTTTAGTTACTTTAGCTTTAGCCATCGTTTGTTTTTTCTTATACTTTGGTTCGTAATGATAGTCTGGTGCTGTACATAAATGACATTTACTATCTTCATTTTTGCAATCTGTTCTACCCCAATCGCAACTCATTGTTGACACCTCCTACTAAATTTGGTCTTAATTTATGTGATAGTAATTTATATTCTTTATCACTATACATTTCTATTCTAACTGTACAATACTGTTGGAATATATTTTTCCATCTTGATACATATCCATCATTTTTATATATCATTTGATTAACTGCTATTAATGCTGCTTCTTCCCCATACATTATAGTGTTTAGGCTTCTTAATAGCTTTGGAACATCTTGATTTACGCTCATATCAAAATCATGTTTTTCATTTTCAGTTAATATTTCTGGAATAGAATCTATAATAAATAGATCTACTACATTAATAGTACTTTTTACGAAATTTATAATTTCAATTTCATCATTAGTTACACAAAGTATTAATTTATTACTTTCTGATAATCCTCTTGCTTTTAAAAAACCTAATGATTTAGTAGAAGTAGCTATATAAGCTACAATTACTTCATCATTTTTTAAACTCTCTATAATGTTAAACAAGAATTTTGTTTTGCCTATGTCTGGCTCACCTACTAGTTCTATAATTTTACCTTTAGGTATTCCTCCACCAATTAAATTATCAAATGACTCTATATTGGTTTTTAAGCATTTAAAATTATTCTTGTTAAGAGGCAATGGAAACCTTGTTAACATTTAATTCACCTACTTGTCTTATAAAATTGTATATAATTTTTTGCTCTGACTTAAATTGATTTGATTTCAATGTATTTAAGTTTATTGATATAGCTTTAGTGTTTTCATTTATAACGTCTTGAAGGTCAATTGAACTCAATACGTTATTTTTTAATTTAGTATCTACAGATTTGAATACAAAGAAGTATATTTCTTGGCCTATGGCAAAATCAATTAATACAATATCATTTAGGAATAAGTCTTTAGACGTAAAAGCTCTATCAAGCATAGTTATATTCTTAATATTATTTCTTTTAAGAATTAATGCTCTATCAAAAATATTCATTAAGAGAAAAGGGAGATGTGACTCCCTAATCCTCCTATTTCTTCTTTTTCTTAGCCTTACTTGCTATTGCTATAACGTCTTCTGGATCTAATACTTCTTCCATCTCTTTTTTGATATCTTCTTCTTCAATTTTAGCTTCTACTACTTCTTCATCAGACATATTAACTATTTCACCTTTAATCATTGATTGTATATTAGCAAAGAATAAAGGATTATCCATGCAATATTGTCTGAATCTAGCAGCGCCTTGCCATTGCATTTTTTCTCCATTAATAATTTTTGCTTCACCATTTTCATCTGGTAATCTTATAAAGGATCCTGCTTTGCTAAGTATACCTTGATTAATAGCTAAGTCTAATGCTTCAAGATAAACTTCAGTACCTTGTCCATATATCGCATAGTATTGAGTTTTAACATAAGGGAATCTATCAACAACAACGTGGTTCTTCTTTACAGTAACACCTATCTTTACTCCATCTTCTCTCTTTATTGGATCAGATTCTTGTATTGATAGTTTTCTTAAATCAACAATTAACATAGCACCATATTTGATAGCTACTCCACCTGAAAGAGTAAGTGGATCTCCATGCATTACACCTATTTGAGTTGTTAAATGTTGAACTATTACCATTGCTATTTCATTTTCCTCTACTATAGCAGTTATCTTTCTCATCATTTTGGCATTCATTCTTGATTGAGCTCCTACTTGTAAAGAATTCATATCTTTCTTGAATTCTTCTGATGGAACTAAGCATTTTAATGAATTGATTACTACCATATCTGCAACTCCAGCAGCAAGGTATGCTTCAATTCTATTTATTGCTTCTTCACCTGCACCATCTCTATCGTGTTCAATTAGAATGAATCTTTCTCTATCTATGCCAAACATATCAAGAGTTCTTTCTTTTAATGATGCTTCTGATTCTAACCATATTGCAACGAAGTCTGGATTCTCCCTATGGTGTTTACCAATAGTCTCAAGTAAGATTGCAGTTTTACCACTATCTTCTTTTCCTGTAACGATTGATATATTACCTACAGGCCATCCTCCACCTATAGCTTCATTAACATTCATTGAAGGAGTTGAGATAAATTTAGCTTTAAGTTTTTCTTGCATAGCTTCACTCTTGCTAACTCTACCTACTATATCCTTACCTGCCTTTTCGTTAATTTTTTTTGAAATATTGTCAACCATTTTTAGTCTTTCTGCTAAACTTTTCTTTGCCATACTACACGCTCCTATAACTTTGTATTCTTTAGGATTTTTTCTAAACTCTCAGAAATAAACTTATAAGATTCTATTTGTCCTATAACATCTGGAGTTTTAGGCAACTCTGATAGTAAATTAATCCTTTGTTTTGTTATACCTGAAACTAATCTTAAGATTGGTTTACAAGTATACATATCAAATAGCCCATCTTGATCTTTACACAATGTAGCAGCTTCCTCCAAAAGGATTGCTACTACACTATGTTTTACTGCTTTTTCATTATCAAATTTAGAAGATGATAACATTGCTCCAATATAATTAACTAATCCAGCTCTGATTTGAGTTTGGTCATTTGAATAAGCCATCTTATTCTTCACCCTCCTCTGAATTATAGGAACTTACTGAAATTCCTACTATTGCATCGCCTTCATTTAAAGTTAATAGTTTAACTCCTGAGGCAGATCTTCCTGTAATAGAAATATCTTCAGCCTTAACTCTGATCATTAAACCTTGCTCAGTAACTATAAATATGTCATCTTCATTATTGACTGTATCAGCTGCTATGATATAACCTGTTCTTTCATTGATCTTATGAGAAACTATACCTTTTCCTCCACGACCTTGAATTGTATATTCATCTATAGCAGTTCTCTTACCTAATCCTGAGGAAGTTAAAGTAAATAAGTGAGTCTTATTACATAAACTCATACCTACAACATAGTCATTTTCATTCTTGAACTTCATACCAGTAACTCCAGTAGCAGTTCTACCCATTGGTCTTATGCTCTTTTCGTCAACTGTTGTTCTTAATGATAAACCTGTTGCAGTATTTAAAATAACTGTATCTCCTTCTGATACTAAAAGAACAGCTGTTAAACTATCTCCTTCTCTAAATTCAATTATCTTAGTAACAGATAATCTTGTTGATAGTTTATCTAGTGGTAATCTCTTAATAACACCTTTTTGTGTAGCTATTAATAAACTCTTAGAAGTGTCATTTGTATTTGCTGCTATTACATTTACAATGTGCTCACCATTTTCAGTATCTAAAGATAAGAAGTTAAATATAGACTTACCTCTAGCACCCTTATTACTCTTTGGTATCTTATAAGCTTTTAATAAATGAACTCTACCTAAATTAGTGAAGAACATTATGTTATCCTTACTATTAGTAGTAAACATATACTTAATAATTTCATCATCTTTAGTATTAGCCGCCTTAGTTCCTTTACCGCCTCTTTTTTGAGTGTTATACTCATCTTCGCTTACACTTTTAATTAGGCCAGTATCAGTAATTGTTATAACTAAAGCTTCATCTTTTATAAGATCTTCTTCATTTATTGATGAAGAATCATTTGTAATACTAGTTCTTCTTTCATCTGAGAACTTATTTCTTAAAGTACTAAATTCTATTTTCATAGTTTGAAGTAAAGCATTATTATCAGTAAGTATTTGATACCAAGCTGACATATTAGCTTCAATAGAAGCCTTTTCTGTATTTAATTTCTCCTCAGAGACTTTACTTAAAGTCTTAATTTTCATTTCAGCAATGTACTCTGCTTGTTCTTGATTAAAACCTAATTCTACTAATGCTTGTACAGCATTTTCTGAATGTCTAATAGCGTAAATAACTCTATCTAGCATATCTCCTTCAAAACACATTAAGATACCATTAACAATGTTGTATCTTTTTTCTGCTTTTGCATAATCATATTGTGTTCTTCTAATGATTACATTGGCAGAATGAGCTAAGAAGCTATTTAATATTTCATATATATTTAAGACTTTAGGCTCACCATTAATAATTACAGTATTATTAATAGAGAAATTGCATTGTAAATCTGTATGTTTTAATAGTTTATTGATTACTAATTGAGGATTCGCATCCTTTTTAAGTTCAACAACTATTCTTATACCTGTTTTATCAGATTCATCACTAACTTCTTTAATTTCACCTATAATAGCAGGTTTATCTGGCTTACCTTTTTCTTTTATTACTCTAGATAAAGCATCTATTCTTTCTACTAGTTTAGCTTTATTAACTTTATAAGGAATTTCTGTAATTATAATATTATTTTTTTCATCAGCTTCGAAAGTACCTCTTATAGTGACTCTTCCATTACCTGTTTTATACGCTTCTTTAACTGTATCAATATTTACGATAGTTCCTCCTGTTGGAAAATCAGGAGCTTGTAATAATTCAATTATTCTATCTATTGATATTATTTCTTCAGTCATAGTGCAATCAATCATATAATCTAATGCATTATAAACATCATTTACATTATGAGGCGCCATACTAGTAGCCATACCTACAGCTATACCTGAACTACCATTAAGCAGCATATTAGGTACAAGAGTAGGAAGTACAGCTGGTTCAACTTCTTCTCCATCAAAGTTAGGAACTAAATCTACAGTATTTTTATTTATATCTTCCATCATGGTTTGTCCATATATAGATAATTTAGCTTCTGTATATCTCATAGCTGCAGCTACATCACCATCAATGGATCCAAAGTTACCATGACCAGCTATCATGGGATATCTCATAGTAAAATCTTGAGCCATTTTTACCATTGCTTCATATACTGAAGAATCTCCATGAGGATGATATTTACCCATAACATCCCCAACTATTCTTGCTGATTTTTTAAATGGTTTATCAAAGGTTACACCTAAACCATTTGTTCCATATAATATTCTTCTTTGAACTGGCTTTAACCCATCATATACATTAGGTAAGGCTCTCTCAGTAATTACACTCATAGCATAATCAACAAAATGCTTTTTAATAGAGTCCGCTATGCTTACTTTATCAATTCTTTCAATTATATCTGACATGTTTATACCACCTTTTTCTTATAGTATTTATTTGTTTACAGCTATCACTTGAGATGAACTTATTTCATAAGCGAACCTTTCTTGCTTATTGCCATCTGCATCTCTTTTAAAATATTTTCTTGATTGAAATCTTCCTGTGACTTCAAACTTTGTAGAGATATCTTTACCAAATACATACTTAGAATCTTTACCCCAAGCTAGTATTGCTAAATAGTCTGACTTATTAAAAGGTCTATTAACAGCTAATATAAAATCAATTACTTTTCTTCCTGAATAAGTAGTTCTATGCTTACCTTTCTTACATAAGTAACCTTTTAGCTTAACTTCGTTTACAAACGTGCCTTCTTCTGACACTTCTGCATCTTTTGCAAATAAATAAGTTTCTACGCTTCCGTCAGTTTTATTAAAAGTTCTTATTTGACCTTCAAAACTAACGTAAGCCGCTGATTTTATTTCAGCGTCTAATAATTTTTCTGATACTACAACTGGAAGTGTATCTATTTCTCCACTTTTTCTTTCAACATCAACATCAACTATTAAAAACTCTTCTCCTAGTGTGCTATGATATTTTCTATAATCGCTTGATATTTTCCCAGATAGCTTCGCTATGTTATTGTTCATTAATTCCATTTTTCTTCCTCCGTTAACAATCAATATTTGCTTCTAATGCATGTTGCATAATAAACTCTCTTCTTGGGATTACTTCCTCACCCATACATAAACTTAATATATATTCATCTTTTTCTATTTCATCTATGCTTATTTGCTCTAATGTTCTAGTAGCAGGATTCATAGTTGTTTCCCATAATTCTTCAGGATTCATTTCTCCTAATCCCTTAAATCTTTGAACATTAGTTACTCTATTTCCATATTGATTTATAAGAGCATCTCTTTCTTGCTCATCTTTAGCAAAATAATTTTGTTTATTAATAACAAGTTTATATAATGGTGGGCAACTAAAATATACATAGCCATTTTCTATAAGTGGCTTCATATATCTATAGATGTAAGTTAACCATAAAGTTTTAATATGAGAACCATCTACATCGGCATCACTCATAATTATGATTTTGTGATATTTAAGTTTAGAAATATCAAATTCTTCACCTAAACCACATCCACAAGCTCTTACTAGATCCATAAGTCTTTCATTCTTAACTACATCATGCAATCTCTTCTTTTCAACATTTAAGGGCTTACCAAAGATTGGTAATATAGCTTGAAAATATCTATCTCTTGCTTGCTTTGCAGATCCACCAGCCGAATTACCTTCAACTATATAGATTTCACATTCTTCAGCTTTTCTGCTTGTACAGTTAGCTAACTTTCCAGCCAAACCTGTAGGATTATCAGAACTCTCTTTTATCTTTCTTACAGCTTCTCTTGCTTTTTGAGCTGCAAGTCTAGCTTTAGATGCATTTGCAACTTTATCAACTAAAGCTTTTGCTATAGTCGGATTATGATCAAATAATTCAGCTAAGTTTTCTTCAACAATCTTTTTAACAGCTTGTCTTACTGATGTCATTTTTATCTTTGCCTTACCTTGTCCATCAAAGAATGGATCTTGAACTCTAATGCTAACAATCGCTGTTAAACCTTCTAATGCATCAGATGAATCAAATTTTATATTTAATTTTCTTTCATTAATGCAATCTGTTACTACTTTTGTAATTGCTGTTTTTAATCCCGTTACATGGTCTCCATGTTCTGTTGTAGCAGCATTATTACAGAAACTTAATATGTGTTCAGTATCATAAGTATCTGTATATGTCATTCCTACATATACTTCTACGTCATTATGTTCACCTTGAATAGTTAAGGTATCAACTATCTTAGTCTTACCATTAACTTTGCTTTCTACTAACTCTCTTATACCTTCTTCGAATTGATAAGTTTCTTCTAATTTAACTTCATCACCTTCTGATACATATAGGTAATTCATTAATCCTGGATTTAAGTAAGCAAGAGTTTTTAATCTATTTGCAACATCTTTAACATTAATAATGTCATCTTCTTTCCATATAGTTCTGTCTGGTTTAAAGATGACTTCTGTTCCTGTATCTGTAGGATCTAATCCTTCTTCTATAACTGTTAAATCTTGAGCTTTAATACCTTGTTGGAAAGCTATTTCATATTTCTTTCCTCCAGTTTTTACTCTTATAACTAACCATTCAGATAATGCATTAACAACTGAAAGACCAACTCCATGTAATCCAGTAGTTTTAATTCCATTTTCTTTAGATTTAAAACCACCATTACCATCATCTTCTACATTAAACTTACCACCACCATGTAGAGTAGCTGCAGCGATTTCTACTTGTGATACATTTGGGTTCTTTTTAGAAGGTGCGATAGGTATTCCTCTACCATTATCTAAGACAGTAATAATTTCATCTTGAATATAAACTGCTATTCCAGTAGCATATCCTGATGTATATTCATCTAATGAATTATCTGCTATTTCAGTTATCATATGAGTTATATGAGGTAAATACATTCCAGGTCTAATTCTGACGCAATGCGGGAATTCCAATTCTATTACTTCTGCTTGTTGTATTTCTGACATTCTTATCTTTCCTTTCAATACTATTTTTTGTCTTAAATGTATCTCTTAATGCTCTTTAGCATTGTTTTTTTTGAATTTTGTCTGCTATATTAATTAACTTGTTAGGTAAATTAATAACAGTTATTAAAACTGTTCCTCTGAATAAATAAATTTTTCTATTATACACCCTTAAATTATTAGCATTCTTATGTGTGAGATACAATTTATCAAGATAGCTTTTAAGATTACCTTTGGCTTGAGCATGAGTTATCCCATGCTCTAATGCTTTATTTGCAATCTTATCAGCTATCTTTTTGCTTACGCCAAGTCTATCTTTTGTTCTTTGCTTGGCATGATTAGTAACTATAGCTTCCAAAGTTATTCCAATACCTCTGGCTTAATACAACCTGTAATATGACCAAGAATAGCCTTTATCCCTGCGATCAAATTCTCTTCTTTGGTAAAGTTTGTATCTATAATTAAATCTGCTTTGATAATTTTTGCTTCAGGTGTTACTATAGCTAGTTTTTCTCTAGCAACTAATTGAATCATTGGTTCTCCTTTTGGTCCTTTATGAGTAGCAGCAACTACAATAAAATCACGATTTTGTATAGTGAATGGAACCATCGGGCTATTAGCCAAAGCTTTGGCTGTGTATAAAGCAACTTCTTGAATTTCTTCTTCTAAAGCAACTTCATCATCTATTTGTTTTGTTAAAGCCTTTTCTGCTTCATCAAATTTCTTTAATTCTTCATTGATATTCATTTATTACACCTCCAGTTAATATAAACTGGGCTGATAAGCCCTAGATTAGAATCTAGGACTACCTGCACCTGTTGGTACTCCTGGCATTCCTGGTCTACCTCCTGGCATTCCAGGTGCCCCTGGCGCTCCTGGTCTACTTCCTGGCATTCCTGCTGCTGGTGAACCTGGCATTCCTGGTCTACCTGGTACTCCTGGAGTTCCTTGTGGACCTGCTGGATTAGAAGGAGCAAATGCATTATCTCCTGAATTATTTTGAGGTAATTTCTTTATGAACTTAAATTCTGAAACTTCTATTGCAGCACTGTTTTGAATATTTCCATCTTTATCTTTATATCCTGGTGTAAATCTTCCTGTAATAGCTATGTTAGAAAACTCTTTTCTCATTGCATCATTTTTATCTAATGAGCTAATTTGTTGTAATTGATCAGCATAGTATCCCCAAGCTGTAAAATTAACTAATGTTTCATCATAATATCCATTTTCATTTTTTGTATTTAATTGAACATTCATTGCCCAGTTCATTCTTGATTTTTTATCTCCATTCGCAGGTGTGTATTTCCCTTCGAACATTGGTAATCTTCCTTCTAATTGTATTGAATTTATCATAGTAATCTTCTCCTTCGCTTTATATATTTTTTATATTCATTTCTTAAATAATAAAAAATGATTCGCATGCCTTTATATTATGCGAATCATTTAAAAAAAACTATTTGTATCGTAATTTTTTTATGCTGTTTGAGCCATTGATTGTTGTATGAAGTAAAATAATCCTACAACATTAGTATCATTAACATTATCTATAGTTAATGAAGGATTATCAAAGTATTGTCTTACATATCCATTTAATTGATCAGCTGACATTTCTGATTTAAAAGAATTTAACCAAGCATTAGCATTATATAATTCAATATATTCTAAGAACCAGAATATATTTCCATCACCAACATAATCATCAATAGTAGCTCCTGGTGTTTGATATGCTTCAGCTATTAAATTATTTAGACCTTCTTTTTTTAACCAGCTATTTTCCCATTCTTGTAATCTTACTCTAGCCTTAGCTAATTCATCTTGAATAAAGAATAAGAATGCTTCTATTGTAGATGGACTAATTTCTGCTAATGTTGCAGAAGTTCCATCTGTAAAGTTACGATATAAAGTATCTAATTGAGCTGGATTATTTGCATAATCAAAAGAAACCTTATAAGCTTCTAATTGATCTAAATGTTCTTGCTTATATTCTGCAGCTGGTGCTGCTTGAGGTGCTTGTGGAGCAGGTGCAGTAGGTTGTGGAGCTTCAGCTACAGGTGCAACTGGTGCCTCATTCATTATAGCTTGTCCTTGTGCGTTAGCAATTTCTTGTTTCTTAGCTTCTAATTCTGGAGTCATTGCATTATTATATGCTAAAACTCTTTCTGGAATAGCAAAATCCTCATCATTTAAATATGGTATACCATGTTGATCATACGGTAATGTCCATTGATCTCCTGCAATAGCATTATCTATAGCAGCAGCTACCTTTTGATTATTAGCTTGTAATTGTTCAATTCCTTCATTTAATGTAGACTCTCCTACTTTTTCTGGAGTGCCTAAATCAATTCCTGTAGTATTAACAGCTTCATGTTCTTGAGGTAGATTAATTACTGAAGTATTTCCTTGTAAATATACAGCCAATGCATGTGCAATAGAAGCATATGCCATTGGTTTTGCATTAATATCACTCATTACATCTGCTGCTGTAATTGCCTTGTTTATATTATTCACAAATAATTCATTTAATTTACTCATGTTTTTTATCTCCTTTATAATCCTTTTATTTTAATTCAGATTCTATTTTTATAAATTTATCGTTTATTTCATCGAACAATTTTTGCTCGAATTGTTTGTCTGTAAATTCAAATTCAGAACTCTCCATGTAATCCATATTATTTAAATATAATTTAGGTCTACCTGGGTTTTCATCATCATTTGGTAGTACATATGGTTTTATGCCAATTTTAATCTTGTTTAAAAGATTACTGATATGCAAATTAGTCAACCAATTACTATCTTCATAGTTAAGTGGATGATCTTCTTGATCATCTAAATATTCTATGGTCATATGCTTACTATCTAACTTATCTAGTTCTAAAATATTTGAATCTTCTATGCTGTCTTCTGAAACTGTTAAGTCTATTTCTTGAGATAAGTCTTTATGTTGAATTACAAAAACTATTTCTCCTTTTTCATTAACTGTTAATTTTCTTACATAATCATAAGTGTCAATGTATAAATTATTTAACTTCACAACATCATATTTTCTTTGTCCCGCAAGAATATTATTTCTTTTTAGAACAGTGACTGTTAGCTTAACATCTGGAGTTATTATGTTGCACTGATAAAATCTATCAGGCTCAACAGGAGGTATGACTCCAAAATTTTGAAGCCACATTTCCTTTGCCTTGTTTTCTTCTATCCCTTGAGCTTTCATATTATTTAAGAAATCATCAAGTACTTCTCTAGTTTCTACGTGCTCATTTCTCCATTCAACCAAGCTTTGATTATTAATTGGTCTTGTAATAGGCTGAATGTAATTCACTATTATCTCCTCCTTTAACTAGCTTTATTTACATATTCTAATTGAGGATCTCCTTCTTTTGTTAAACACTCTTTAGTTAATGTAATCTTAGATACTTTTGTATCAGGTAATTCAAACATATAATCTGTCATGAACTCTTCCATAACTGATCTTAATGCTCTAGCCCCTGTACCTGATTCTATTGCTTTATCAGCTATAGCTTCTAAGCATTCTTTTTCAAATTCTAACTCTATACCATCAACTTCAAATAGAGTTTTATATTGTCTTACTATAGAATCTACAGGTTCAGTAAGAATACTTACTAATGCATCTCTATCAAGTTCCTCTAAAGTACATATAACTGGTAATCTACCAAGTATTTCAGGCATCATACCAAATTGTCTTAAATCCTTTGGAGTTATTTTGTGAATTAACTCATTATAAGAATGTTCTTTAGAATCTATTTCTTTGTTTTGAGTAAGACCTATTTTAGATTTTTTGAAAATCCTTCTTTGAATAATTTTTTCTATATTCTCAAATGCGCCCCCACAAATGAATAATATATTAGAAGTATCTATTTGATAACATTCTTGATTTGGATGTTTTCTATTCCCTGACATAGGTACAGACACAATGTTTCCTTCAAGCATTTTTAATAGTGCTTGTTGTACACCTTCACCAGAAACGTCTCTAGTAATAGATACATTTTCTCCTTTACGTCCAATCTTATCTATTTCATCTAAAAAGACGATTCCGTTTTCAGCTGCCTTGATATCACCATTAGCATTATCTATTAATTTCTTTAAAACTGTTTCTACATCATCTCCAACATAGCCTGATTGAGTTAATGAAGTTGCATCTTGTATTGCATAAGGTACTCCCATTTTCTTTGCCATAGTTTCAACAAATAATGTCTTACCACTACCAGATGGTCCTACCATAAGTACATTAGATTTTTTTAACTTCATATCTGTAGCTATATTATTATTGTAGAAAGTTCTTTTATAATGATTATAAACTGCTACTGCTATAACTTTCTTAGCTCTCTCTTGATTAATAATATAATCATCAAAGTGTTTTTTCATATCGGATGGTTTTAATCCAGACTCTATTTCTTTGATATTAACTTTGTAATTAGCCATAGCAGTATCTATTGCCTCATTACATATTTTTACGCAATGTTCACATATAAGAAGTTCAGAATCCACATCTGATCTTAATAATAATGTGTCTCCATCAATGTCATATGATCTCCCGCAATATCCGCATGTTAATTTATTCATAGTCATTCCTCCATTTTGTCTATTTGTATTCAATGTTAAGTTTATCTAGCACATGTGCCATTCCTAATCCCTTCTCAGGAATCCATATTCCTTCATCATTATATGTTCCGCCTCTCATACAGTAATCGTACATTTCAGGATGTGATTCTTTCATTCTCTGAAACCTATTCTTACCTTTTTCCATATGACAGCCGAAAATGCACCCTACGCATCCGGTACGTTTTTCTCCTGTTGTTTTAAACTTCTTTTCATCGTTATCATAAATAACTTCACCATACACTTCTGCTATGTCGAGTTTGCATTCATAAATGTACTGAAGGATATCTTGTTCTGTCCAAAAACCTAATGGATTGGACTTAGGTTCACTACAATTAAATGCATTGCAGCCACCATTATTTAAATATCTTATTTGTCTATTTTGACTTTCATCAGCCATAACTCCAGTTATAGGAATTCTGCCAGTTTTTTTATTATATTTTTTAAATGGCCTTTTCTTCATAACATCGCAACACTTTTCACTTATTTTGAAATCTGCTGTTGTTAATAAGTAATGCCATTTATCACTTAACTTACCTGCTTTCCCTTTTTCATCACCATGTAATAACTTATTTCTATAAGCTGGGCTTAAATTTTGGGTAGTAAGTTTTCTAAATGCCATAGCTTGAGATTTAGAAATACAAGGATATCCATAATGAGTTATTGTTTGGGCATAATTCATATCAGGCCTAATAATTTCGTCAGCTAATTCTTTTGCTTTGTCTATTACTTCTCTATATTCTAAAGTAGTATTACAAAATACACTTGGTATTTTTGGATACTTATTTTTTACTATATGATGCAAAACTGAACTATCTTTACCTCCACTAATAGATGTATATAATCCATCAGTCGTGAATTGATATACTGCTTCATCAATTCTTTTTTCAGTCTTTGCAACTTTCAATTCCAATGGCAATGCTTGTGCCATTTTCAGTTCTTGTATATTCATTCCCGCTTCACCTATCAATTACGTATTGCCGTATGTTGATAGGGAAATCGTGATTACAGTTATAAAACCTTCAGCTCAATAGCCTAGGAGGGGATTTTTAAGTCTTTACCTCATTACTTTTTTCACAATTACTTTAATGGCTAATTAAAATAATTATTATGACAACCTTGGTTAGCCAAGGGCTTGAAGCGTTTTTGGAATGTATATTTTAAGCAACTATTTTAAAATCTGCGTATCCCACATGCTTTGAACTTAGAATTTCAACATTAAGTAAAGCTCTATGAGGGTATTGTTCATTATATTCATTAATAGCTAAAAGCATTTTTCTTTCTGCATCCTCTTTACTAGGTGCAACAATGTATCTATAATCTTTTTTCTCATTATTTCTTCTAGTAAAATACCTAAGCTTTACCTTATAAACTGGTTCGCTTAAGTACGAGGACATTAATCTTCTGTTAACTTCATCCAAATAATTGATATCTATAACAGCTTTCATAAAGTACCTCCTATATTCTTTTATTTTCTTTTGATGTATCTATATTAGAGCTATTGCATTTTGGACATTTTGAACCTTTACTGCCACCATAAACACAATATATACATCCGCAATCTAAACATCTTGCCATATCTATTCCTTCTTATCCTTTAAGCAATCTTGGCATATTCCATTTGGAGTAGAATGATGAAAGTTCCCATAGCTATCCTTATAACAGAAATTAAAAGACTTACATTCAATGCAAGTTTCTAAAGCTATTAAAACTTTACCTGTAGGCGAATCAATATAAAAATTCTGTTTCATATAATCATCTCCATTAAATTATTTCATCAATCAATCCCATTTCTAATGCCTTTTCAGGTGAAAGGAAGTTATCTCTTTCACATTCATCCCACATTGTAGCAGGATCAGTCTTACCATTAGTTGACTTAGCCATCATTTCTGTAAGCTTTGCTTTCATTCTTGATATTCTAGCTGCATGTATTTCAATATCTGTAGCTTGTCCTTGATATCCTCCTAATGGTTGATGTATCATAACCTCTGAATTAGAAGTACAATATCTATGTCCTGGCTCTCCTTGAGATAATAAAAATGCTCCCATAGATGCTGCCATTCCCATACATACTGTATGGACAGGTGATTTAACTTTATTCATGGCATCAAGTATTGCCATTCCATCTGTAATAGATCCTCCTGGACTATTAATATACATAGTTATTGGTTCATTACTTTCTGAATCAAGAAATAAAAGTTGTGCTTGAATTAAAACAGCCATTCTTGATTCTACTTGTCCGGTAAGCATAATTACTCTATCTTTTAATAATCTAGAGAATATGTCCATTGATCTTTCTACTCTTCCATCTTGTTCTATAACCATTGGAACTGTTAAAGCTCCCATTGGTTGTAATGTTGTACCATAATTGTTCATAACTTTGTCTCCTTCGTATATAAAAATATTATTTAGTTCCTCTTTACAGTCCTAAAGACAGTCTTATAATTTCAACTGCTTCAGCTGTAATAGTAACTATCATCCAATCATTTTTTCTTTCACAATAAATTTCACTAGGATTTTTTAATATTGTTCCATCTTTTAAAAGAATGTAATAATCATCTTTATACATAAAATGAACTCCATTCCATTCTGGCCTTGTTATAAAGCTTTGAGCATCTCCATCTAATATATGTGATTCATTTACTGCTTTATCATATTCTAATCCTTTTAATAAAACTTCCTTCCAATATCTCATTAGTTTATCCTCCAGACATATTAATTTTGTAAATCCCAATCTATATAGTTGAAGCATGTATATCCAATCCATATAGATATGTCTAAACATTTGTCACCGTTTTTCTTCTTAGCTCCATTAGAGTGAATAGTAAATCTTGGTTTACCTCCCCATTCTTTATGAGCTTTTTTGTAATTATTTATTTGAAATACTTTAGTGTCATTGTCCCACCATTTCTCAAAAATACGTTTCATATATGTCTCCTTATCTTAATAGCCCATACTAAGATGGGCTAATGTATAATTATTCTAAAGTCCAAGTACCCTTAAATAATGCCATAATGACAACAACTTCTGGTCTTATTCCTGGTAATGTTTCATTTATAGCAAATCCTGGTACACCATTTTTAGATGTTATATAACCTTTTGCTTCTGTACCAAACATATCTACTGTAAAGAAAACCTTCTCTCCATTAATAGCCATTTCTAATGCTTTGGTATTATCTATTGGCTTAACTTCTGTTTTTTCAAATTCTAAATTTACAAAATTAGAATCTATTGAAACTGGGAATACAGCATTTTCTGTTACTATAAGTAAAGTCTTGCTATCAGTATCGTATTTAATTACATCTCCTTCTTCACTAACAAAAGTTCCTTTATATCCATTATCAAATTCATCTACCATTTCAATGAAATTATATGTTGGAGTATGATTTGCTTCCTTATTTCTTATATCTTTTAAAATCATCTTTAGGAATTCTGGGAATGATGGTTCTATATTTGAATCATCTTCTGCTTTCATTGATTCATTTATTTCATCACATAATTCTCTTTTATCGCAATTATCACAATCACATTCATGTTCTTCTATTTCATTATTGTCCTCTTGTTCTAGAATAGCTCCTAACATCATTTTGATAGCATCTTCCTTTGATATTTGTTTCATTGTTACTTCACTCATTTTATACTTCCTCTCTTTCATTTTCTTTTTTTAAGTCTTTATCTGACATTAAGACTCCAAATAGGTGATCTAGTTCATGTTGAAATACAACTGCTTCAATGTCTTTAAGTAGTTTTTTGATTTTTTGTCCATTTTCATTAATGTACGCTACTTTTAACATCTTGTATCTTCTTGTAAGACATTTAGCTTCAGGTATAGATAAACAAGATTCACTAAAGAAACCTATTTTATTTGGATACATTTTTATAATTTCTGGATTTATGCAAACAGTAATCTCTTTTATATTTCTTGGATTAACCATTGCAAAAGCCATTTTATTTACTCCAAGTTGTGGAGCTGCTATCCCAAGACTTGTATTCTCTTCATTGAAATGAGCTTTTAATGAAGTAATCAATTCTTGTTCTTCTTCTAAAGATTCAATAGGTTCAGAAATTTTTCTTAATACTTCTAAATCTTCTTTTGATTCAATAGTTAGTACTCTATTATCCATTCTTCCTCCTTGTATTAACTAAAACTTTTTCCGTTTTAGTTCGATATTTTATATTATGTTTTTATAAAAAAAGAGCCTACTAATGTAGACTCAAAATTTAAAACTTTTTTATGCAGCTTTTTTCAATATCAATAAATCCCTTGCTCCTACTATAGAATCATTGCTTTGATATTCTATACCAAAAGATAAATATTCAGTATTTGAATTTTCTTTTAATCTATTAAGATTATTAATTATTTTTTCTAATCCTTCAGGATTTATAGATTCTTTTATTATAGATGACTTCTTACCGTAGATAGGTTTATCATAAGAAGCATATACGTACAAACTTTCTATTTTAGTATGAGGACACTTTAATTCTTTTTTAATTTCATTTATTTCTTTTTCTAAATTTCCTAATGTTAAATCACTAATATTTTTTATCATAGCGAAACCTCCAATACGAAATATAAAAAAGCACAAAAGGACACCAACCATACGAAGATATCCTGTTATGCTTTAATTTGCTTATAGTTTAAAATCAATTATTATCTATTTCTCTTTGAGTAATTCTTTTAATTCTTGACCTAGATATCTTATGTAACATTCTTTTATCTTTTGGTCTAAGTTTTGTATTTTGAACTACTATCTTTTCATAAAAATCTAAAGCAGTTGCTTCCTTTGAATTATTCTGTTTAAATAAATCCATAATGCTATCAATCCTTTTTTTATTCAGAAATTAAGTTTGCATTTTCATATTTATTTCCTACAACTTCTATTGTAGGTATGTAATTCATAAATTTAATTCCAAATCCTTTTGAGCTATACCAAATGAATGTTCCATTCATATACGTGCAAGTCATATATCCATAATCAATATCGAAAATAATATCTCCTTCATATATTTCTTTATCATTTTTATCCTTAATTCCTGTATATCTTAAAACTTCAAACCTATTAGGAAAAATACTTTCATGTATCATTCTACGATGAGTATGTTCATCTACATCTTGTTTGCCTATGCATTCCATAATTAAATCACCTTTATAATTTAAGTACAGTACACATAAATTATTTTTATATGCTTCATAAATAGGCATAAACCATTTTTTATTTTTCTTGTCCCAAATTTTATATCCTAACTCTCTATACATATATTTTTCTCCTATAATAAATATTATTTAATAAATACTCTATATATAGTTTCTAATACACCAAGCCATTCAAATTCAAAAGAATTGATTTTTATAGAGAAACCACTCAATCCTATTAATATAATTGCTATCCACATTAATGTTTTATCCAACTTTTTCATTCTCCTTTACCTCGTAAATTTAATAAATTATTTTTACCTTCTATATTTAACCTTTTTAGTGATTCAATATTATTTTCATTATCTTCTTTTAAGGAAAGTTTCACTTGCCCTCTATGCCATCTATAAGTTTCAATATGATTGGGTACATCTTTAAATAGATTGTTATAACAAATAATATTCAATTTTACATATTTATTTAATAATTTTTGATATCTATTCATTATTTGCCTCCTTATTGAATTATTTATTAAATATCCTTTACAAATACTTTCCCATTGGGATCGGTATAAAATATATTCCTTTTAAATGACATAAGATAAGAAACTCCTGGAATAACTAATACATTCATATCTGTAACAATAGTATTTAATTCAAAAGTTGCTATTACTTCTCTCGTATCTTTTTTAAAAACAACTAAAATTTGCATTATTTCACCTCAACTTATAATTAATAAATCCTTTTAATATTCAATATTTGTTGTTTTTCATATTTTCTTAAATAGCCATTGTCACATATCCATTTAACTGCTTTATGTCTTGGATGTTCATTATTTTCAACAATTACCCTAACAATGTTTTGCCAACTTTTTTCGTTATTTTCTATTATTGTTACATCATAAATTTTCATCTTTTAACTCCTTCTCAATAATTTTAAATTAAGAATTACGCCTCAATAATTTTTTTATGTCCATTTCTCCATCCATCTTCATAATCAACCTTGCCTTCTTTAATCTTAATTGCATTGGCTTTAATGGTAGTCCAATCCATATTGTTTTCTGCCCAATCAATTAATATATCTGGATTTTCTAATGTCTCATTAAAAATTTCTCTAAAATCTTCATTCTTAAACTCATCATAATATTCAGCTCTATCTTCAGCTATTAAATCTGCTCTTACATTCCATACGCTATAATCTGGCATAGTTATTTGTAATAATTTCATAATTATTCTCCTTTTATATAAAAAACCCAGGACCTTTCGGATACCTGGGTATGATCTGGCGGAACTAGTAGGATTCGAACCTACAACCTATCGGTTAACAGCCGAGTGCTCCACCTTTGAGCTATAGTTCCATAATTCCAGCATCCGTATGGATCTGGAGATCTCCTTCTACCTTAGGTAGATGAGCTAATGTAAGCACCACATTTTATAATCCCTTGCATGGATTGGGTAGGCACCATTATTTTTATATGCATGGTTGCATTGACCTAGCTTACTTTTTGTTCTTTCGGTCTTGTCAATAATTACTACTATCTCACTCATAAATAGCATATTTGTTTTAATTAATCGCCTGCACAATGCAAGCCCCAGAAAGAATTTATCTTTCAAAATTAATGCAAGGGTGGATGACACCCCACCATCTCCAACCATATAAGCCTAGCAGAACTAAGTGTTATATGTAGTATAGACTGCCTGTTTCTACTTCTTGCATTTTAATTTTCACTTGAAACCCCTGTTAGTTCATGAGCCCCCAATAGATGGAAGTGTCATAACTAACCTCACATACTAAGTAAAATATATTAACCTTCTAGAGATATCCTTATACCATCACGCACTCTTCCTTCAGTTAATGCAGTTTTTCATAAGCATAGATGGTTCAATTCGCTTATGCATTTAGAGGAAATTTGTTATAATTTGCTTACTTGAAAAACACGAGCTAATATAATTAGCTACTAAAACTCATAAGCTTAAATATATCTTCTTATAAGAGTTCCCAATCTATGTCTAAATAAGAAATATATCAGTTTCGTAAATATTTAGATTAGGCTTCAATTTACTTTTATTATTGCTTGAAAAAACCCTTAAAAAATACTAAGCAATATATATATTCTTCTCACTTCCGAAACCAGCACTCCATGTCCTTCGAATATATAGCTTTTTGTTTTGCGGAGCTGGTCCTCTAGGCAAAACTTTAGAGAGAAATGCTTATCGCCACAGTTCCTTCCTGCTCGTCCATAAGCTATTAAGTAGATTAATTACTTCTACTTAACTAGTGCGTCTCCAGTGAGCATAGTAAATCATTACCAGAGGCTTGAGAGGATCTATTTGGAGCTTCGAGTGAGATTCGAACTCACAACATGCTGATTACAAGTCAGCCGCTCTACCATTGGAGCTATCGAAGCATGTATTATAATACTTTCGGTGTGCTACAAATATCTAAGTCTTTGTTAATAGGCAAGGCTGTATATATCAGGTATTCAGCAATTATGTACACTTTTAACTGAACCATACTATATATCCCTACACGCTACTCTTAACTATAAGAATACCGGAAATATTATATTGGTACTCGATAGGGGAATTGAACCCCTGTTACCACCGTGAAAGGGTGGTGTCTTAACCACTTGACCAATCGAGCATAAATTATGCTATCTCTTTTAGCGTGTACTTAGCCAAGGATGATAGCTATCCTTATCTGTACAAATTACAGATTTCTCTGGTGCAGATTGCTGGAGTTGAACCAGCCTTTATAATCTTATGACAAATGCTCTACCTTGAGCTAATCTGCATATTATATTTCCGAAGCTTACAGATCCTATCTTCGGTACCCAGGTTTCACAGCATTATTGATTCTCTGCTTATCCACATTCTCTTGAATGTACTGAGTTATGCCTGCCTTTTTTTATGAGTGGCTTTTCTCATCTAATAGTACACTACTCTACACCATTGATTATATCAACCTTGCGGGCTGTTCAGGCTGCTACCCCTTATACGCTCTCCGATATAGAACAATCAAGCTTTTGCGAAGCTATCATGCGCTTCATTCACTTCTTAGTGTGAAGCATTAAGACACTTTCATGCACTACGAGGATGAACTTTCGCTTTAATCTAGAATTAATATCTTTTAAATTCTCAAATATTGTTTCATTATCCCAAAACATATAGCTTAAATTCATCATTCATTATATTTCTCAAACTGTAGATGTGTCATCCTATCAGCTCGCTTCCCTTTTGAGGAAGTAAATACTGGACACCTACATAGCTTTCACTCAACTAAGTTACTAACTGGTAATAAATCATACTCTAGGATTCCTCCGCCTCTCGACTTCTAAGGTCCCATTTCTTTTCTAACTTTTACGATTTTTTTAATTAATTCATATTCTCTATCGAATTCTTCAGCTAGTTTGATCATTTCTGGATTCTTTTTAAGTTCTGCATCAATCTCGGCCTTGCAATTAACTTTTTTGAACCCCATTTCTATACACCTCCTTTTTCTAATTTAATTTCTTCACTTAATTTTTTTAAAGCAATAATTTTTTTATTGAAAAGATCCATCAATCTGAGTCTGTTATTGGAGCTCCCTCAGTGCGTTACCACTACGCTATCTGGATATATTAGAGCCGCATTTTACTAATCGAAATAGCGGCTAAAGATAGTGAAATCACTGTTTACCGTCATACTCATTCACTACGAACATCTGACAAGGGTATTTAGTAATTAATTTTACTAATCCATCCTTTGGGTGCAGAGGAGAGATTCGAACTCCCGACCTTCTGGGCATGAACCAGATAAGCTACCACTGCTAACACTCTGCATTATTATGAAGGCTTTGCACCTTCTTGTCGCTTTGGAAGTTTAAGATAACTTCAAACATTATCCTGTTACCAGGTTGGTAGCCTCACGAACTATTGAATAATTGTCTTAACCTTATAGGGATATAGGCAATTATTCTCATTATACGAGCTCAAGTGCCCTAACATTCTGGCATTTCACCACGGGTATTTATCAACCCCGGATTTTTATTATTGAATCTAATAATTTAAGATCCGTTCTAAGCACTGCAAAAAAATCTTAAAAAAATTTCGCTTTGGCGGAGTGTGCAGGATTCGAACCTGCGGAAGTTTTACCTTCGTCTCGTTAGCAGTGAGATGCCTTAAACCACTCGACCAACACTCCATATTAATAGCTCATTTTGAACAGTTGAGCTAAACTGCGGTTATCCATTTCAATAAGCCGATATTCCTTGGTCGTTTAACTCATTTATTTAAGATGAGCACTTTTGAGCTTGCATCAATGTTGAAACTAGTTGAATAACCATGTTAATAGATTCCCAACCTAATCTATCCTGTGCTATCTCAATAACACTCCGAGCTTAACGTCCAACTCTGTTGACAAACCTCGATGCAGATTACTCTAGTGTTCTTATGTGAACTTATGTAATCGGAACATAATACTGGTTTTGGCGACTCACAAGGGGATCGAACCCTCGACCTCTGGCGTGACAGGCCAGCACTCTAACCATCTGAGCTAGTGAGCCATATTAAAACTTAACTATGTCTCTATATTATGTACCTTTGTAAAAAAAGACTACTATTGAAAAATATTTTTTAAATTTTTCGTCGTACTCCATTATTACAGCTTATAAACTTCTTATACACATTTAAAGATAAAAAAGCTGGGATTTTTTATCCCAGCCTTATATTATAATTTTTTTATTAAATCATTAACTATTGTATTTATGTTTCCTGACCATGTGGTACCTTCACAATATTTAATATTTACATCATATATACTAAGACCATTATAATAAGCTCCACCTTCAGTAAGATAAGCAGTACTAATAAGATTTGCTATATAATTCAGACTCTCTCCCCAGCTATTAAATCTTCTCCATGAATTACCCTTTTTAACTCCACCAATATTGTTATATGTTTTAGCTAAATATGATCTTCCATGTCCAGATTCTTCTGAGTTAAGTGCCATTAAAAATATTGCATTTATGTTATATTTTTTCTCAGCATAGTAATATGCTCTTGATAATGATTGTAATGCACTACCTTCTAACATTCTATGAATTTGAGACTCTGATAAATTACTTAATTCTCTTAAATTATAAGGGTTATAATGAGGCGTTCCATCTACTTGTTTTTTTACCTCTTTTTCCTTATATACTTCATATGGTGGATTTTCTTGATATTGTTCAATTAATGACATATCAATAAAACCTTCTTTACCATTATAATTAATTTTTAGCCAGTTCCATTGTCTTTCAATTATTTCAAAAGTCATACCTTTTCTTAATAAAGATATTACTTCTGAATCATAATTTGGTTCAGTTCTAAAACGAGAATAATCAGTGATAACTTGTCCATATTTTTGATGTTCAGTTTTTAATCTCTGTTCTTCTTCTAATCTTTCTTCTTCTAAGATTTTTTGTTCAACCAACTTTAAATGTTTCTCATATATTTTTCTTGTACTCATTAAAATAGGATTTGTAAGAGATTGGTCTTCTGTTGATAGCTGTATTGCTGTAGGTTTTAATGCTTTACTGTTATACACATTGTTTTCAGTATTATAATATTGTACTGGCCAAAGTGTACATGTGCATGTATATAAACCCACTAAGCATTTAGCTAAATGTGTCATAAAAACACTCCTTTCTGATTTCTCCCTCATATCCTCTATTACTATTTAGGATAATTTATTTAATGTTTTTTCTTCTTTTGTAATCTGCCAAGCTAATTACATTACTTTTATTCTGTTTAAAAGCAGATACTGTAAAAGCTAATGTATATAAAATTGCATGTGTTTCGTCATCTGAATAAGTGTTATCCATGATTATATCTTCATACAAATCCAATATCAGAATATTTTCTTGATCTTGAATAATGATAATAGATAATTCATTGTCGAATAATACTTCATATTCAAATGTTTTATTTTTTATATCAAAATTGACTTCTCCATATATTTTTATAATGTTGAAATCATGTAAGTAAATGTTAGGCATATAATCACATCTTAAATAAGAGCAATTTTCTGTTTCAATTACTTCTGCACCTAAACAAGTAAGAAGTTTATTGAAGACTTTTTCTTTATTTAATGCAATATCTATTTTGCCTTTTCCTAATAATCCTGTATATGCATCATGAAAATAATTAGATATTTCTTTCAATACCTTAGCTACAGCATTATCTTTAGCAAGCATAATTTCATAGTCATATTCATCGAATACATTATCAAATATGCTTTCATTTGCATTTACTTTGAGTGTACAGTTATCATTCATTTGCATCCCTCCTATATATACATAAAGCGGCAATTAAGCCGCTATTTTTTAACTCAACACTATATTTTATGTTGAGCTATGTAAAAATGAATACTATTTGATGTATTCAAGTATATCTTTATGGGATTGGATAGTAGTTTTTGATTTAAAATATTTGATATAGTTCTCTCCATATGATTTGAATATAGACTGTAATCTTATATGTCTTGAGCTTATATATTCTTCTTCTCCTGTTCCTTTACATCTAGGACAATCTTCTTGAACATAATAATCAGTTCCTCCAATAAATGGATTGAATTCATTGTCTTTTTTAAATACTAAAAAACTCTTCTTCCCTTTGCATAATGAGCATTTCATATTAAGTCCTTTCTTTAATAGAGATTAGGAGTTGCTAGATGATAAAACTGTTTAAAGTTAATACATAAAACAATGACGAAACAGTTTATGCTATTTTATTACATAAAAAAAAGATTATAAAAAAATATAATCTTGATTTTTAGCTTTTTTCCTTGCACTTTGAAAAAAATATTCAATTTTCTTTATTCACAAGTAGGCAATTATTTTTTAGCAACATAATATACAAGTGTTAAGTGATTAACAGTACATATTATGGAGCATACACCAAAGATGAATGCAGTTGCCCTATTACTTAAATTGGGAACCTTGTGAAAGGAGTCTTGCGAAGACTATAAAGATTTTCTACCGAAAGGTAAGAATACAGAAAGCACAACTGATGCAAAATAGTGCCTCTGAACAGTAAATGGCCATTCCCCTAGCATATGGTCGTTCAGGTTGAGACGTGATGACGACGTAATGGTCAGGAGGGAGTTCTGGGTGCATAGGTGCACGGGAACTGCAAGCAATCACATGGACAGAACCAATGTGGCAAAAGCTTGTAGGTGTTTTAACACGTAACTGCTAGGGTGTAAGATAGTGATGCGACTGACATATACGAAGTACAGCTTATAGTTATTCTTTATTGATTGTAGATTAATATAACTTTTTATATTTTTTACAATTGGTAAGGAAATAACTATATCCGTTCCACTCCGAGCATGCCGAAGTATAGTTGCTTTCGCTTCTACATCCAAAGCGTTCCTGGTTCTCAACAGTTCTTACTCGTCTACAGTATCATATGCCTTGGTCCTTTCCCAAGCATACTCTTCTCCACTAACGACTTCTAAGTTTTCTGTCTCAGCTATCTCAAGTATAGAGTCGCTGATCCTTCTCATAATACTTTCCCTCTGAGATTCTGTTTTATCAGCAAAATCAATCTCAACAAGAAGCTGGTATATTGGTTGTTTAGCCATTTAAAAGCCTCCTACTTTTTAATTTTTATAGTAGTCTTCTTCTTTAACTTCTTAAATAACTTATCTAATTCTTTATCCTTATTATTCATTATTGCTTGTACCTCTCTTTTTAAATATTTATTTAGATTGTTGACATAATAATAAGTTCTTATACATATAATCTCATATAGCATTGTTTGAAAGGGGTACGCTTATGTTAGAAACAGTTAAGAATCCATCATTATTATGTAGAGTAGCAATCAGTATTGATAATTTAATAGAGAGAATTTTTGCAGTAGAAAGTGATCCTGAATTCGAATTATGCATACCCGATAGTATTCTACATAGAACTGAACTCATATGTGAATATATTAAAACTGAAAAAGGATATGATTTCGAAGTTGAAGGTTTTCTTATGCTTTTATACCTAGACTTCATAAAGAATTGTATTAAAAGCTATAACCCACGTAAAGTATTCAAACAATTAACTGAAGAATACTATCAAGATCAATATTTAACTGCTGTTAACTGTGGTGTCTCTGAGATAATACCTATTGTTAAATACAGCAAAACTAATCTAGTTATTAGCATGGCCGAAGAAGACGTTAGGAAGGGCCAATTAATACTAGATGAATTATATGATTTATATGGATATAGAATTTCTTTCTCCAAACTTCTTGAAAACCTATGGATAGGATTCATTGAAGATTATAAAACTGGAGAAAATAAAAGAGCTTATTACTCAATAGTAAAAATTCTTAAAGAATGCATTGGTTAAGCTCCCTTGAATATACGTTGTATTTTTTGATTCTTTTCGAAAAAACATTGCTTTTATTGTAAATTATAGATACAATGTAGATACAACGTATATGCAAAAAAGCTTAGGGAGGTAATACTAATGTCAAAAAATTCTAAGAAGTACGTTTTAGTACTTGATTTGGGTAAAGGTGTAGCGAAAAGTTTAGGGTGCGAGATTACAGATAGTACACCTAATCCAGAATCATTAAAAAAATATATGTTTGAAACAAAGAGCTATGATTTAAATAAAGGCTATACTGAATTACAAGGAAATTCTCATAAGGTAGATTTCAATGGTAGTTCAGTAATTTTAGGTGAACAAGGTATAGATCGTAGTTTTGAAACTAGTAAAACTACTCCACTTCATCAAATGTGTGCTTACACATTAATCAGTCAATATCTTGAACCTGATACTAAGGATAATGAAATATATCTTGTTCTTGCTTGTCCTATAACAGTATTAAAAAGTGATAAAGCAAAGCAAGAATATAAGAATCTCATTAAAGGTAATGGACCTATATCAATAACTGTTAATGATAGAAAATATGAATTTGAAATTAAAGATATTTTAATTAAGGCTGAAAGTTCAGGAGTATTATATTTAATGCCTGAAGAATTTAAGGATAAAAAAATCCTAGTAGTAGATTTTGGAGGCCTTAATATGACTAATACTATCTTTACTAATGGAGTATGTGCTAATCCTGACAATGATAGATTTGCTGAAGAATGGGGATCTGTTGAACTAATTAATAAAGTAAGCAAATACTTAACAGATTATTCTAAAGGTAACATTGTAGATTTCCAAACTTCTGAAGAAGCTTTAAATAGAGGTCATTTATTAGAATATGGAAAACCTGATTTAGCTTCTACTGAATATATAGAAAGAGCTAAACAAGAGTTTATAGATGACTCTCTTAAAAAATTAGCTAGACATAATGTAAGAACAAAGAACTTAGATGCTACTATTTATATTGGCGGAACTAGTTCTTATTTAAAAAATCAAATAAAAGCTTTACCTAATGGTCAAATTACAGATAACCCTCAATGGTCTTCCGTAGAAGGCTTACTAAAAATCGCTATTAAAAAGTATATTAAATAGCTATGGCTAAAAGACCAGGCTCATTTGTTTTCACATTCAGCAAGAAAAATGAAGATGTGAAAGATATTATTGACAACAAAAAGAAATCCGATAAGAATTTTGTAAAAACTGACTACATGTGTGATGCAGTTAGGTTTTATGAAAAATATAAGGATAACTTTAATAACAACACTTCTCTTAATGAGAATGATGTAATAAGAATAGTCAATGAAATATTAAAAACTAATCAAATTAGTGTTGATAGTGATGTTAATATAATTAATACCTCACTTAATTTAAATACAGATCACATATTAGATAGCGATTTAGAGGAAGATTAAGGCACTGTATACTTCAGTGCTTTTTTGATATAATTATTAATGATAGAGAGGTGTATGTATGGACGACCATTTATTAAATTTTATTATAGAAAATATCAATAAAGATAAAGATCTCAAAGAATTTTATGATAAATATTATTATGAATATTCTGAGACACCTTATAATGATTATATAAAAGAATTATGTATTGATAATCCTGAATTCTTTAAATCTGAATTTGAAGAGTTTAGAAAAAAGATTTTACAAGCATATATCAATACTCGTTCAAGATTAAATAAAAAGGCCATAGTTTCAGGTAGATTAATAACTTTTCCTTTGGCTTCTGAATCTAAAAAAATTACTTTAAAGTCTATTGTTGATAATGAATTGAAGTTATTAATAATTGGAAATATAAAAGAATTTTTTGAAGTAAATTCTAAAATAACTGAAAGACCTTTATCTTTAGATGGAATGTATACTACTAAAGAAAAAATGACTTTATATAATGCTGATTCTCCATTGAATATTGACGATAAAAAAGCTTATATGAGCGAAGAGACATATAAACGTCAGATAGGTATTGTACAACCTTTATTTTTTGCAAATCCTACTACTGAAGTAATCTTTGTAAAGAAAGGTGAAAAGTCATATCTTAAGTCAAAATCAATGGATACTAAGGACCAAAAGATAATGGACTTTTTAATAGAAGAATATAAAGAAGTAATGTATTATCCAGATCAAGCTTTAATATACCCTATTCATCAAATATCTAAATTAATATATAACAGAAAGGGTAAACAATATTTAGACTTGACTAGAGATAGATTAGCTAAAATCGGTAATTTAGGTCAGATAGTTTTTAACGATTCTATAATCAACAAAAAGGATGCTCAAGGTAAATTAATAGATCCTAATAATAACTATGAAATAGTGAGCTTTTTTGATATTAAATTCTTTACTAATGAATTAGGTGTACGTTATTGTAAAATACTTATGTCCAGATCTATTGAATATGATTTAAAGACCAGCAATACAATAAAGTTATATAAACATAAGATTGAACAAATAAAAAATGATTTTACAGCTATATTTGTAAACTTCATTCAGTCTCAACGTATTAATTCTTTAATTTCTGATGAAGAAGAAGCCATAATACCATATAAGGTAATTAAAGCTGGAGTAAGACTACCTAATGCAAGAAGTAAAGTTAAGAATCTACAAGTAATAGAAGAATCTCTAAATGAATTAGTTGATATGAATTTCTTAATTGATTCTTATGAAGTTAAAAACACTTATATTAAATTACACTTCATACCATTTGGATATATAGAGCTAAAGGAACTAAAACTTGATTCTAAAGCTAAAGAGTTAGAAATTTAATATTCTAGCTCTTTTTTATTTTTAAATTTAGAGATGTATTTTATAGGTACTATATTAATACTACAAATGTATTTCTGAAGTACCATATTAAAATTAGAGATGTATTTTATAGGTGCTATATTGATACTTTTTTATAAATACATTTTTATTAATTATTAAACTTTAAAAAGTTTTTAAAATTTATGAATTTAAAAAAGAGATGTATTTTTTAGGTACTATATTGATATAAAAGTATATTTTTGTGGTACTATATCGAAACTAGAGATTTATTTTTTAGGTGCTATATCAACATAAAAGTTTATTTTTTGGGTGCTATATTGATACTTTTTGCAAATTAGACATAATTATTTTTTTAATATAAACTATGTTTATAATTAGAATATTATGTGAAAGGAGTGAGAAGTATGGTAACAAAACAGATGATTAAATTAAGTAAACAACTACTTTTAGACTTATCATCTCTTAAATATACTCAGGATGACAGTGTGAATCTTCAACCAGAATATAGAGACTATAAAAAATGTAGCACTAATTGTCCGTTTTATAAGAATAGAGATGTTTCATTGTTTTGTCAAAAAGAGTGTGTATTCGTTTTATCTACTAGTTCAATAGTAAAGCCTAGAGAAAACGTACTTACTTATACTCAAATAAAGCAGTTATTATTTTATAACTCAACTGTATTTGAAAACAATGGTGTAACCATAGCACTTTCACATAAAGATGTAGCTAAAGCTATTAACTGTTCAGAAAGAACAGCTAGAGATAATATCAATGCTTTAATTAAAGCTGGTTATATTGTAATCTCATCATATAATAATAGTACTTATAAGGTGTTTATAAAGGATTATCATAAATATCATCAAAAAGGTAATCGTGGACACCTTTATTTGAGCAACAAATGTTTTAAAGCTTTAATAAAAATAGATAACATTAATACATTAAGATTAGCTTTATTAGGATTAGTACGTCTTGATGATATGCGTGTATCTAAAGATAAAAATCCTTCCAAAGAGTTATCTTATAAAGTTCTTATTAACTTATTGCCTTCAAATATAACTTGCCCTAAGCAAATAGTTAAGATATTTGCTAAAGCTAAGGAATTATTTAAAATAATATTCAAAGAGGACTCTATATCTATATCTTTTAATAAGGATATAGATTCAGTAGCATACGCAAAAAATCTTAATAAAAATAATAAAAAGGCATTATCTAAATTCCTTAAAAGATTTGGATTAGATATAACTAATAAAGATAAAGATGATCTTCTTCAAATGTCTATCCAATATAATATTCATATTGTAACAAATGCATTTAAATATATAAAGGATAAGAATCCTGAAGAATTAGGATCATACTTAAGAACAGTTATAAGAAATAACTTTAACTCTTTAATTTCTTGTTAGATTAGGGCTTTTTTGTCATGCCCTTTTTTATTGTTTTTACATATTTTAGATACAAAATTAATGAAAGCTATTACAATTCATATTATTTCTGTTGATAACCTGTTAATAATATGTGAGTAATAGCTTTTTTATTCACAGATTAAGGAAAAAAAGATTGTTAGTAATTAAAAATAAACTGTTTATATGTAAAAAAAATTTGTTACTAAAACTTTTTAATGTCTTAATAACAAAAAAATATATGTTCACAATTTTAAAAAGATGTGTTGATAAGAATTTATTAAATTGAAGTCAATTCCATGAATTAAGTATTCATCCTATCTAACACATCCTTGAAGCATAAATTTATTAACACTAACTTCTCTTCTATAACTTCTCCCCTATAACTTCTGCTCTTTTAATATCTGGAAAGATAATTACTAATATATATATGTTATATCTTTTTAATTATGCTTCTATTGATTTTATTTAAAGTCTTTCCTATTGTTTTTCTTTTAGTCCTTTTAATTATCTTTTTTGGATTACCAGTAAGTATAGTTTCTATATCATTTACTGTAGAAGCTATTTTATTAATAGTTCTAGATGTATCATAAAAAACTTTAGATATTTTTTTCAAGTGATACTCTCCTTTCATATTAAAGTTTTAATATTCAAAATTCAAGATATTTTATAATATATTTTCAATTTTAAATATTATTAAGTTTCCTATTAGTAAATCTAATACATTTTATATTATAGAATAAATTAGTTTTTCGTTGTATATCGAAAAAAGTGTGCTATAATTTTCTTATAACTATAAAAAGGAGATGAATATATATGCCTAAAACTATAGCTATAGGTACCTTTAAAGGTGGAGTTGGAAAAACAATGACTACTTTTAATTTAGCAGGTATATTAGCTGAAAGAAACTATAAAGTATTATGTATAGATGTAGATCCACAAGGAAATCTAACAAGTAATATCGGTATTAATAGAGCTAATAATAGACTAGTAGGTGTAGAAACTATTTTTAGCGAAAATTCTTCTGTTAATATTAATGACATATTAATAAAGAGTCCAATAGAAGAATTACCTACATTAGATCTTTTGCCAAGTACTGTTCTACTTCATAGATCAGAATTATTTATGGCATTAGCTCCTGCCAGAGAATTAAAATTAAAATATTTCATGACAGACAATAAAGAAGTTCTTGATAATTATGATTACATCCTAATAGATACTAATCCTAGTATGGGATATCTTAATCAAAATGCTTTTGTAGTTGCAGATAAAATAATTATGCCAGCAACTGCAGATTTATCAGATTTAGATGGAATACATCTATTCTGTGCATTATGGGATGATTTAAGAGAAAAATTAAGGATAGAAGATAATATAGCTGCTGTAGTTACTACTAAAAATGATAAAAGAGTAAGTTTAGATAGAAGTTTTATAGAACATATTAAAACTACTGAAGATAATGAAGATATAGCTGAATTATTAGTAGACACAGTAATTCCTATAAATGTTACTCTTAAAGAAGCAGCAATGAGTTGTAAGCCTATTAATCTTTACAAAAAAAATTGTATTGGACATGAAGCTTATAAAGACTTAGTAGATGAACTATTTGAAAGAGGTGTTTTTTAATGGCAAGAACAAGTAAATCCAAAGGCAATAAATTTAGTTCTATTGCTAGTGGTTCTTCTCGTAATTTACCATTTAGAGAAACTCTTTCTATAGACGACAGAGTTATATATGATGAACTTAGTCCTGATGAACAAAAAGCATTTGAGCAATATTGTATAGAACATGAACAAAACTATACTATAGAAGACTATATTAAATATAATAAATCAAAATCTACGCCTAAAATAGTTGCTAATACATCTAATAAGGCAACTAAGCCTATTGAACAGCCAGTAGAAATAAAACAGTCAGAAACAAACATAAAAACTGATATAAAAGATTATAATCCAGTTCAAAGTGTTCAAAGTATGATAAATAAAAATTTATCTGTTGAAGAAGAAGCTGGTAAAAATATATCTGTTTATTTGAGTGCCGAAGCATTAAATTTAGTTTCTGCATATATGAAAAAGCATAAAATAAAAAATAGATCTAAATTAATAGAAACAGTATTGTTAAATATACTTAAAGAATAAGCTCCCAATTACTAGGGAGCTTTTTACTTTATGCTATCTGTTCTAAGTTTTTAAATATTTTTATTTGAATAACTCTTAATATACGCTTGTAGCTATATAATATTTTACATGATGGAACCTCTTGAAGAATTTCTGATACTTCTTCTGCTAATGTATTAACTACATCTTCTAGCCCTATAGCTACAGGTATTTGGTGAATTTTATTTCCATCTATAAAAGTATTAAATAATGCTAAACTACCATTCATTTCAGATAGATCTAAACCTACTTTGTCAGCTATCTCATTCATAATCATAGCTTCTTCTAATGTTAAAGTAGTTAATATAAAGTCATTAAACATATGCATTTCCTCCTAAAATTAAAAATATCTTAAATCTATTTCTTCGTCTTCTGCTATTCTTATAACTCTATCTTCTTCAAATTTGCCATAAAGAATTGCATATACCTTTACTACTTCTGGTATAGTAAGTCCATGAATTTTTAGAGATTCTAAATTCTCTCCAATTATTACATCATGCCTTTCATGTTCTTCTATTATTGCTTCAACCATATCATCTATTGTAGGTTTACAATCAAATGTAACACCATCTAATGTTTCTAAATATACATTAGGTTTATTGTAAGTAATAAGCTCTAATGTGTTGAAATCAATAAAATCAAGATTTTTAGATAAAGGACTTGTATACCTTTTAGCAGTGTAAAATTTATTATATTGAGTTAATATGTATAATTCATCATTTCCAATTAATAAATCTATATCGGAACATTGAAGTATTGTTTCTAAATCCTCTTCGATTACAATAGAATGACCAATCGAGCATAGCTTAATATCTTCTTCATTTCTATATTCTTTTAAAATAGCTTCATTTCTAGATAAATAAGTAACTTTTAATAATTCCTCTAAAATAATTTTTTTCATAATGCCTCCTAAAAATTAATAGGGCATACACCCTCTTTTATTTGATGATGCTATCTAATATTTGTTTTCTTAACTCATAAGAAATTTGAGATCCTGCTGCTTGAGGATGACCTCCTCCACCATAGTAAATGGCTACTTCATTTCCAAGATCTATATCCTTCTTTACTGTTCTATAACTTACTGTACTTAATCCAGCAACCATAGCAATAAAATCTAAGTCAGGATTTCTCTCGGATAATTCATTACCTAATTCACTTAGGTAATCATCTGCTACTACTATTCCAGCTTTAAACTTCTTACCATTGATATTTAATATTTTTTTATAAATGAATTTATTTTTCTTATCAATATATTTTTGAATCTTTTCATTTTCTAATTCTAGTAAAAATTTATCTGTATCATTAATCATACAGAATACATCACTGGTAAGTCTTTTATAATATTCTGCTTCGAATCTTTCTTGGCCATATATCTTAAATAAATCATTAAGCTGTTTAGCTCTTAAATCATTGTATTTATCTTTCCATAGCCATGTATCATATCTTTTAACTGTATCGACAAATAATTCTATAGATACTTTTCTTTCTAATATATTCTTATTAACAAGATAATTATAAAGTAAGCTTGTACCACATACTTTTTCAATTTCATCTTCTATTTGAACTGTACACCATTCATATTTATTTAATCCTATTACTGTAGGATGATGGTCAAGTAAAATAGTCATGCCTTTAAGTATGCTATTGTTTTCAATGATTTGAGCTACTTCTTCAGTGATTGATATATCTGTTATGAAAATATAATCATAAGATTCATATGATCTATTATCAATAAACTCCATTATTTTTTCATTGATATTATAATATCCGCAATAATCTGCGTGTACATTTTTTCTACCTACTGCTAATTGTGCGATAATAGAACATGCATATCCATCTAAATCGTTATGTGAAAAAATTTTTATTCGCATACATATCCTCCAATATCTTCATTTGTTATTTTGTGATAAAGTATTCTTTCATACTTTCTTATCTTTTGTTCTTTTTCATTTAAAGAACTTTTTAAGTTATTGCTATATCCTATAAATATTAAATTACTAAATAATAAAATTAAAATTATTAATATCGTAAACAACGTTAATTCCCCTTTATCATTTGATTAGCATTTATAAAATAATAGAAATTTATTAAGCAAATGATAAATTGCCTACAGAAATATCATCTAATTTATACAATAAGTTAGAAACATCTATTTTCATTCTTTTTCTTTTTCTATCTGTATCATATAAATAAGAAAAAAGAGAATTATATCCTGTATCTTTATTAGAAGGTATCTCTTTTTTTACAGGTGAATTTATACTTTTTTCGATACTTTGTTTTGCAATTATATTATGTGCTCCAGTAGCATTAGCTGGGGCTGAACACCCACTAAGTAATAAAAAAACTCCTATTATGCTTGCTATTATTATTGTTTTTTTTACGATTATTTTTTTCATTATGTACCTCCTTGAATAGACTAATATTGTTTTACAATACAATTAATATCCATTCTTTTTGCAATTTCAATCATATTTTTGGCTCCCCTACTTATACCATCCCAAAATATTAAACAGCCGCTCTTTGGTGCCTGTGATGCAAATATGGCCATTTCATTATTTCTTTTATATCCTGCACTTTTATCATAGCTACCATCTGGTTGTCTATTCCATTTAGCAGGAAAACGGTATAATTTATATCCTTTTTCTTTTGCATATCTTTCTCCTAATTTATCTGCGCCGTTAGCTGTACCAGAAATAATAGTAATTTTATGTGTTTTCGCAACATTACTTAAAACATAATCACATACTTGCTTTAAGTAATTATAGTCATTAAAACTTCTTGTACCAGCTATTATTAATCTAAACTCGTCTTTCTCTTTAGACTCATTTAAAGGAGAGTATATGTCACAAAAATTTGCCCACATTTTTATATTTCCTTCTCAAAAGCTTCACCTGCAAGTTGATCTGCAAGTTCATTATATGTATTTCCTTTATGGCCGTAGACATGAATAAATTCTGAAACTATACCAGGATTGCTATCTATAAATTCTGAATAAGCCTTAGTATATTTGTTTTTACGTTTCCATTCTTTAGTTGCCCACTTACCTACTCCTTCGTAATCATGGAATATTCTACATGTATAGTTATTGTCTCTAGCCCAACATATAGCATGCATTGCAGCTGATAATTCGCCAGCAATATTATTAGTTGTTGCAGCTCCTTCATCCTTTCCTACACCGGAATCGGTATATATTATTTGATTATCTTTTACGGCTACGAAAGCATAACTATACTTTCCATTTTTAAAAGAACCGTCTGTATAAATATCTATACTATTATTTAAATTAGCAATTTCATTTTGAGCAAAGTCTTTAAATTCATCTGATTTCTTAAGAATAACTGATGCTATTGAAGACATTGTATATGCTGTAGCATGAGCTGGACTAAAACCAGGATCTATTCTATCAAGCACTTTTAAAGTATGTTTATCTAATGATTCTGGTTCAATAAATCTTTTAGCATTTATATTTGATTCTATTTGCATATTAGCTATACCTACATATTCTATAGCTTCAGAAATTTGACTAATCTTGAAGCTCTTATATTCAGCACCAGAATAACCATTTACTTGTGCTTTGCATTCGTCCCAAGAGTTATATAATCCTGGTACTAATCCTTTTTTTACTGCATATATTTTATTCGCCATTAAGGTTTCCTCCTAACGTTTTCATATAATAATTAAAAAATAAAACATAAAAATTTATACATTATAAATAAAAAAATAAATGCACCTATAAATGCAATTACAGTGGTTTTAAATTCTTCTTTTTCTGATTGCTCCTGCTCTTTTATTTGTTGAGCTCTTATTTCTTCACCACGACCTTTTATACTTTCAATATATTTCATTACATCTGGATCAGTAACTTTGGGAATCCTTCCTTGTACAGTTTGTTCATAGGATCTATTCCAATGAATACCTGTACGTTCTTCAATAATATCCTTCATATGATCTTTGAATTCTATAACTTTAGGTTCATCATTGATAGATTCACTAATTCCATTTGCATCATCTATAAATTGAATAACATCAAAAGTTGACTTTATTATTTGTTTAGTTATCATACTTTTACTGGTACTCATTGTATATTCCTCCTATCTATATCTAACTTCGTATCCTAAACTAGCATAATAATCTCCTAATATTTTTCTATGGCAGTGCTCTAGATTGCCACAGAAACATACTAATAGAATATCTACACCTTGATTTAATAGCTCTATTATCCTAGCAAGATTAACTTGCATATAATCTTCATGCATTTGTGCTATGAACTGCTCATAATATAATGACCACCAGGTAGCCCCTGGGCCAAAATCTTTTAATCTATTTTCTTCTTCCTGAGTAAATTCATTGTATTTCCATCTAGTTATATATTTTTTATATAACTCAGGAGATGGAGCTAATTCAGGAACATGAACCATTCCATATAGCTCACAATTAACTTTCATAGGATTTCTAACTATAAATAATTTTTTTGTATAATTATCTTTAAAATCCTTATATTTAGATAAAGAGCATAACTGAATATGTCCTTTATTCATAATTTTCCTCCTAAGCAGCTTTCTTTATTACATAATCAATTAATTCTTGTTTTATCTCTTCGGTAAATAAGTTTTCAGCTCTTACTTCAGCAACTTTAGATTTTCTTTTAACAGGATGTATTAACTTACATATACCAGTAAATGCTGTATAAGACTCTGTTGTATACCCATCGCATTCTCTTAATGTTACAGGTTGAACACTTGAATAATATCCTCTTTCCATCATTCTTCCGGTACCATAATTATAACCGCCAAGATTATAATAAAGTTCTATCTTTAAAGTTTGTCCATTGACTTCTATATATTCTTTAGATACGTTTTCTTTACTCATGTATATCCCTCCGTTTATTTATTCTTTAATAAAATATTATTTTATACAGCTTCTTTATATATGTACTTATTTTTTACTATTACACATGCATTAGAATCTCCATCTATCATATCTACATTTATTAATGAAGCATCTGTACCAACATGTTCTACTGTTCCATAACTAGAAACTTTAATCCATTGATTACCATAATAGACTTCTCCTGAAACACGTACTCTGTCTCCAATATTCATATTGTTTCCTCCTATTTAATACATAATTATTTAATCGTAAGAACTATCGAGTGGCCACTATTAAAATTATGAATTATTTTTCAAGTTCACTTTGCAACTCTTTTAATAGTTTTAATGCTCTATGTTTAATATGCTGATTTGTTTGATTTTTCTTAGTAACTAATGTCCCACAATCTATTCTTGATATTAAACCTTCTAATTCACCGATCTTTTTTCCTACATTTAATGAATTCAATTAACCTCGCTCCTTTTTATAAATTATCCAACATATCCTAGAGCATATAACTTTAATCTTGTTTCCTTCTCATATTGTTCCATAATATTTATTAACTCTTGTTCAGTATAATCACTTCTTTTTCCATAAACTGCTTGTTTAAAATTTAAGCCAAATACATTGATTGTAATATAAAATACTGGCATATAAATTTCTCCTTTTTAATTTGTTATATTTCAGAATTATGAATTAAAAATAGTGTCCACATTTTCTACAAACATTTTCCTTGTTCCAGATATCATAACTAGTATGCGTACTTCCACACTTAGGACACTTATCTCCACCATATCCCATGTTATATTCTCCTTTCTACACAATGTCTTAGTATTACGACTAAACTATGTCAAAGCATTCCTCTAACCAATTGAATACAGTTTTTAAGTTATATGAACTATAACCTATATGACATTCTCCATCATCAAAGCGGTAATATTTAATCTCATAGTATGGTTTATTTGCATTCCCATGAACAACTATCTCTGCACTTGTTACTTTAATTTTCTCAATATCATTATTTTCTTTAGATTTCAAATCTTTCATTTTGCAACATCCTTTCTTTAATTCATAATTTCTACATAAGATAAATCAATTTTATTTCTCTACTTTAGCCTACTATTACCATAAAAAATATTTAAATATAGACACCTTTTTTATTAATTTTCGTACCTTTTTTTTCTTAATATCATCATTTATAATAACTACAGATAATAATTGGTGCCTAAATTATTATTTGTAGTTCATAGAAAAGGATAAGTTCCCCTCAAGATCTTACCTTTTCTTTTTTGCGTTTCCATTTAATTTATAATTTCTTAAAATTGCGAATTATGCAAATCATATATAAAGCTTTCCATTCTTCTTTTATTGAACTTATACATATATGGACAATCTTCATATGGTCTTTCAAGTTTAAGTCCATCTTTCAATATTTTTAAATAACCATTATTATCATATTTTTTATCATAATACTCTTCATAATCGGAGCTAATTGAATTAGCTTCCTTTGGATAGAAGTCTTTCCATATATCTTTTGAAATGCTTTCTAGATATTTAGTTATTTGTTTGAAAATATCTTTACTAAAATGTAGGTTTAAATAATAATTTCTTTCAATATTTTCAATATCTGTTTTGAAAATTATATTAGTTTTAGTGTGTTCTATTATTAAATTAATGCCATAGTCATCTATGAAATTTTTAATAATCATTTGAATTATCCTTTCTGCATATTTTGTACTTTCTTAGAATTATGACTATTCTTTAGGCTTGATTGATATTAATAACACATCTTTATCTATTGCACTAATACCAGTCACAAAATATTCCTTATATCTATCTAAATCAGCATAGGTAGGATAAAATTCTTCACCATCATAATTTGATAGTTGTATTTTATCGTATGTTCTTATTCCCTCTAACAATTCTTTTAGCTTCATAACTAAACCTCCACTTACTTCTTACTTTCTACAGATTACGAATTTCTATAATTAAAATCCTGTAAAAAATTTTGCTGTTATTTTAGCTTTTATAAATCCATAGTTATTAAGTAAATGTTCAATAACTAGTTGATCAGAACAATAAGAATATTTTGCATCTTCTCCTAAAGGAGCTTCATCACACATCCTGTCAAATTCCTCTTTTGTAAATTCTTTCTCATGTGCCAAAATACAATGACATTCATGTCCATATACATCATATAAAAACATAGCTTACTTCTTCCTTTCTATATATTTAAATTATGTAATTAAAAAGATAAAGAATACTGAAGTACAAGGAAAAAATTAAGCAACATCTCTTACATCTTTGTTTCTCCATTTATTTTTGTTACTTAAACCTCCACGTAAATGACGAATACTTTTGTTGTATTCTAAGATTATTTTGGTTCCTCTAGCCATTATTGGACTAATTGATTTAATTCTTTCTGTTAAATCTCTATGTACTGTACTTTTACTTACACCAAAGTATTTAGCAACGTCTCTAATAGTAGATTCTGAGCTAATTATAAATTCTGCTTCAGCTCTAACTCTTTTTTCTATTCTTTCTTTTACTTTACTCATAATGTTAAACCTCTCTTTTCTTATAAAAATAAAAACCTCTAGATTAATCTTCTAGAGGCACGTATATATTATATTTAAAATCTTGTGGTATAGTTCTATTTACTAATTTACTTTCAAATTTAGAAGAACAATAAACTTTACATGAAAGGACTTTGTTCATTTCTGTATCATAACTGCTATAAGTTTTTATCGCAATGTTAAGCTCTCGTATTTTATCTGCAAATTCCTTTCCTTCATTAAAGCTATTTGCTGTAACATCAAATATCCATAACTTATCTCTTTCAGATTTTTTAATAAGTATTCCTGGTAAATAAGTTCCTATAAATGTTGCTACACACATAGCTATAATACTTTCTAAACTGTTACTTTTAGTTAGCTGAACTATAGCAACTAAATAAAAGAATGCAGAGAATGCATTAAGCAATGCTCCTAAAAAATATTTTTCTTTATTAATATAAATAGTCTTAGCTGTACTAAGTCCATTATCAAGGATTTTTAATATAAATGCTATTATTGGTTCCATAAATTAAAACTCCCTTTGTGATAATTGTAATTTGTGTTGAAAATAAAGACTTCTCATAATCAGAGCTGTCTTAATAGAAACCATATTTTCATCAACGAATTTTAATGCATCATTCATTTTAACAACTATAGGTTCTATATCTTCATGACCTTCATTATGCTCGGTAGAGATCTCTCCAGTCACATTTGCAATATAAACTGCACATGATTCATCACTCATACCTACAGATGTATAACTTGGTTTAATCATTTGTTCTATACAATAACAAGATAAACCAACTTCCTCATAAAGCTCTCTTTTAACAGCAGCACTAGTTGATTCTCCTACATCTACTAATCCTGCAGGAAATTCATAAATATAGTCATCTATTGCTGGTCTATATTGCTTTATTAATACAATATCTGAATTATCAAATATAGGAACTATAAGCACTGCATCGGCCTTATTATGTTTTTTAGTTACACATGATAATTTCCATTTATCTTTTCTTCTTGAAGCAACATAATAAGGATATGTATCTCCTGTTTTATCATTAGTAACTTCTATGTTATATAAATTAAGATAGTTATTATCCGTTACTTTATCTATTCTATTTACTGACATCTTAATTGCTCCTTAATTATTTTAATGATTGGAGGGCTATACATTTCATATAGCCCCTGAATATATTATTTTTTATTAAATAATAACTTCTTAATACTAACTACTGGAATTATAAGTGTTGATAAAATAATTACTATAATCCATTCTTTAAAAGTTAAAGGTACACATGAGAATAGATCTCCGCCTACAAAAGTAAGTAATATTTGTACAATTACGATACAAAGCATTACCTTAATAAAGCCTTTGTTTTGGTCTAATCCTTTAAAGATATGAATATCAGTACTTCTAACATTAAATCCATTCATTACTGCTGTAATTACAAAGAATGAGAAGTAAGCGGTTAAGTGTGATTCTTGAGATTCAAATAAGCTTTTGAATGTTGGCAAGAATAAGAATAGTAAACTAGCAATAGTAACATATGCTCCAGAGAATAATATATCTTTCATCATTTCTCTAGAAACTATTTTTTCATCTCTTCTTCTTGGAGATTCACTCATATACTTCTTTAATGCTGGTTCTGAACCTAGAGCTATTGAAGCTAATCCATCCATGATTAAATTAATCCATAGGATATGAGTAATTGCTAGTGGATGTTCTAATCCTAAGAATGGTGATATAGCAGATATTGAAACTGCAGATACATTAATTGTTAATTGGAACTTTAAGAACTTTAATATATTATTGTATATTGTTCTACCATATAAAACTGCGTTAGCAATAGATGCAAAGTTATCATCAAGAATAATAATATCTCCTGCTTCTTTTGCAACGTCTGTACCTGATCCCATAGCGAATCCTACGTCAGCTCTCTTTAATGCAGGAGAATCGTTAACTCCATCACCTGTCATTCCACAAACTAAGTTTAATTCTTGTGCTAGTCTTACCATTCTTGATTTATCTGTAGGTAAAGCTCTAGCTATTACTTTTATGTTAGGAAGAATAAGCTTAATATCTTCATCAGACATTCCATTTAAATCCTGAGATGTTAAAGCTATATCTTTATCCGTTTTTATAAGACCTGCATCTTTAGCTATTGCAACTGCAGTTTCTAATCTATCTCCAGTGATCATAACTACTTGTATTCCAGCTGCTTGTACTTCTTTAATAGCTTCTCTAGCTTCTGGTCTTACATCATCTCTTATACCAACAAAACCTATTATTATTAAGTCTTCAGGTATTTGATCTTCTATAAGATTTCCGTTACAACATCCGAATGCTAATACTCTCATAGATTTATTTGCTAGTTCAGTTATTTTTGCATTAATGGCATCCTTATCAATAGAAATAATTTCTCCATTTGAGTCATAACATCTATTTGCATAAGATAATAATTTTTCAGGAGCACCTTTAAATACAGTTGTAAGATTATTTAATTCACTAGCTGAATACTTATTCTTTGAGTTGAATTGTTGTGATTTAACTATTTCAACAGAAGTTAATCCTTCTACTACGTCTTTACCTATAAAATTCATTAATGCTTTATCAGTAGCATTACCTCCAAGAACTTTGCCTGACTCATCAAACATAGTACTTGTATTTTTAGCTATACATAGATTAACTAATTGATTTATTCTTTCATTAGTCTTATATGAATCAGTTAAAGTTGAATCAAAGAATTCTACTACTTCAAGCTGACCTTTTGTTATAGTTCCAGTTTTATCAGAGAATAATATATTTAATCCTCCAGCACTTTCTATAGAAGGAGCTTTTCTTACTAATACATTTTTCTCAAGCATTTTACCAGTATTTTTCATTAAAACTATTGCAATCATTAATGGTAAACCTTCTGGCACAGCCATAACAATAATAACAACGGCTAACATAATAGCTTCTAGTAAACTTTTAAATATGAACATTGCACCCATATCAATATATGCTTGTAGACCACCTATTGAAATTATGTTGCTTATTAATAAAGCACATGCTATAAAAATTGATCCAATATATCCAAATTTAGATATTGATTCGGCTAATGCTTTTAATTTAACTTTTAATGGACTATCAATTTCTTCACAGTTCATTTCTTCAGCCATAATACCCATCATTGTTTTTATTCCTACTGAAGTAACTTTCATTATACCTTTGCCATCTACAACGATTGAACCTCTAAATAGAGAATTTTCATCTACAAATGTATCTCCAGTGATATCACGATTATAATTAAATATGAAATTTTCTATTACATTTTTAGGACATTCTTCAGCTTCACCATTAAGAGCAGAGTTATCTACTTTAATATTTCCTTCAATTAAATATCCGTCAGCATATATCTTATCACCAGACTCAATAATTATTATGTCATCTACGACTACATCATCTGCTAATATCTCCTGTAAAATACCATTTCTATATACTTTAACTTTTGGTTTCTCAGTAGAATCTTTTAACTTCTTATATTCATTAGCAGATGATATTTCAGTTTTAGCTGAAATTATTGTTACTATTAAAATAGAAATTGCTATACCAATTAGCTCTGACCAATCAGCATATCCAAAAGTAGCCATAGCACCTAAAATACCAGCTATGCATAATAAAAGTATAATCATTGGATCTTTAAATCCATCAATAAATACTTCCATAAAAGTTTTAGCTTTTGCTTCTTCTATGATATTAGTTCCATACTTTTTTCTTTGTTCTTCAACCTGTATATTATTTAAACCTTTGTACATTTAATATCCTCCTAGTACTTATGTGAAATGTTTCTTAAGTGATCTATGCCTCTAACATCTACACCATCACCTAAAGCAATAAATTCAAAATCGCCATCATTTTTAATAACTTTACCTACAATAACGCCAGTTTTGTTTTTGTAGTCATCACTTAAATTAAAATAAGCTATTTCATTGTTTGAATCATCATATACTTTTACATAAGCGTTTTGGATCATATCAAAAGTTTGTTCTTTTGAATGAGCATTAAATATGTTTAATACAAGATAGAATGTATCAGCATGATTTTTTACTTCTGATAAGAATAATTCAATTCTTTCATCATCACCTTTTGAACTACTTCCACCTGTAGTATCATCTCCTGAATGATATAGTATTGTTCTTCCAGTTATTCTGTTAAGAACACGTCCATTTCTGTAACTACATTCATCTATACATTTACCATCTTGATAACAAAGTATAGTTGAATCTATATCTATATTGCCTATAGGTTTTTTAATTTTATTTATAACTTTCTTAGCTTTACCTAATCCGAAGAATCCTCTAGTAGTAGTTTCTTCTTCTATTTCAACATATCCTTTAGATGGATCCCAACCAACTCCAAGAGTTATTTTCTTTAAACTTAATTCATCTTTTTGTAATTTTATTCCTTTATTCTTTTCTAATTTAATAGCCATATATTTATCTCCAATCAATATTATTTAAATTATTAAGGGGCATAAGCCCCTATGAATTACTCTACTTCTAATCCAGCATCTAATAAGATTCTTTCTAATGAAGGCATAGGTTGTCCTAATGCTGTAAATCTCCATACTGAACCTTCTTTAGTAAGTTGAGCAATTTTAGCACAATGCTCACCTATTAAATCTTGATCTAATGCATATTGAACTAATACTTCATTAGTATCTTTATCAATAAGCTTACAAACAGCATCTGTAGCTTTACCAAAGTGTTGTCCTCTATTAACTGCATTATGAATTGAAGCAGATAATAATATTTGATTTTTAATTGGAGGAATCTCATCCATTACGATAGTTATATACTCATCATCAACACCGGTAGCTCTAGAACCATCTTTAACATCTCCTGAGTGTATTATTGCTCCTGATGGATGTTCTAAATTACCATAGAATATAAAATCATCATCTTCTCCAGCTCTTCCATCTGTTAATAATAAAGCATGAATATCAATATCCATCTTTGTATCCCAACTTACTGTTAAGATTAAATTCTTTAAACCTTTTTCTAAATTAATTCCTGAATTCTTTTTTAATGATATAGCCATGTTTATATTCCTCTCCTCTTATGTTAATTATAAATAGCTTTCTAATTCAGCATCTAAATTTGCATTTTCAATATCTCTAGCAGTTGTGGCCATAACATTTCTTCTGTCATGTTCACTTCTTCTACCATGAGCGATTTGCTCTTTTTCTCTTATAGCTGCTTCTATTCCATCGGAATCTAATCCAACTGATATATTTCCTATGTCATTCATTAATTCATAGATATCATTAGATTGTTCAGCAAATTGATTTCTTTGTTTTAGATCCTCTAATTGTTCTCTAGCTTTTGCTATATTTGAATCAAGGACATCTAAATCATTTTGAATCTTCTTTTTACTTTGAGAAGCTTGAATTAATAAGCTCTTAGTTCTTTCAATCCTTTCCTCAGCAGATTTCTTTTTAGAAAGAATTGTTCTTGCTTGTTCTTTATTATTGGATTGCATTAGAGCCTTGATAGTTTTATCGTAATTTTGATTATTATAATCTTTCTTTAATCTACAAAGCTCCTCGTCTAATTGATCTGGTAAACCAATCGCTTTAGCAAGATTAGGATTATTTAATATTGATTCTCTTTGAGCCAATAAATCCTTGATCTTTCTATTTAATTGAGTTTCGATATCAATAGAATTATCCATTGCATCATTAGCAGCTTCAGCTTTTAATCCAAGCCATCTTTTAATGACTTGCCACCAGCTAGTTCTTTTGTTTTTTGCCATATTTATACCTCCTATAATTTTTATAAAATTCAACTGCTGATTCAGCTTTTTCTTTACTTTCAAAAACGCTGTCCCAGCAAAAAGAATAATGATCACTCCAAGTACCAATCTCTACATGCATGCCAGCACATTCACTCATTGGTGTTTTAGAAACCATTTCTATAGCTTCTTCCATACTCATATTTGTAAAATCAAAAATTTGAATTTGGCTACATTTTTTACATATGCCTACTATATACATAATTCACCTCTATTAATTTCTGACAATTCTAGCTTGTCCATTTTTAATGCGTAATTATTTATGTTTTCTATCGCATTTTTTATGTCCATAAATATATTATGCTCATTACACAAAAAAGCATAATGAGCACAACATTTTTTAATATTCATTTGTAAGTAAGATTGTAGTATGATGGTTTGCGAATTCTGTTATGATATAAAATTTAATGTCTTGTCTATCTCTATACATACTGAATACATTATCAGTTTTGTTAGAGATAGCTTCATTATTCATATCAATAATATCTTGACCAACTAAACCAAAATCTCCTTTTTTATGATTTGCTAATGATGTCATAACATCATCTTTGTTTAAGGTGGTATTAGCACCTGGAGTAATTAATACAGAGCCTAATTCAAACATAAATGATTCCTCCTAGATTGTTTTACCAATAAAACTAATTAAGGTTAATAAAAATAACATAACTATAAGAAATGAGATTACAGTTATTTTTTCTTGAGGACTTTTATTTTTTATATGTTGCATAGATCCTCCTAAACTTTAAGGCTACTTCTTACTTGCATAAGAATTTTACCTAATTTGTTTTGACCTATACCAGCACATACGCCCCAGTATCTATCATTCCATGTATTGCCTTCAATAAGTTCAGCTTCTCCTGTATTTAATAGCCATTTAGCTAATACAGGATTTTGTTCAAATTTAGCTTGTACTATTTCGTGCATAATTTCATCTTTGACTTCTTCCCAGTCTTTTCTTAAAGGAACTCTTCTACCTAACCTTTTAGCTTCGCTAGGATTTAAATTTGCAAATTGCTTTCTATCTTCTCCAAATACTTTTTGAGCATGAAAAGCAGCCTCTGCATTTTTGTATGTTATATTTTTAAAAGTAATATCTGAATTATAGAAATTACTTAAAAAGCGATATTTGCCATCAAATGATGCTATTATCATTTAATTACCTCCTTTTCTTCTTCGGCTTTTAATTGACAGGCTCTACATCTGCCCAGTTTATCTAGATATTTAACATCGCTAAATCTGGAGCAATATGTACATCTTTTTAGCATAAGACCTCCTATAATAAAAGTTATATTATATATTATGTTATATATTATATTAGAAATAATATTAGATTACTTGTTGCTTTCACTTACTCTATCTAGTTGTAGCAATAAATCATCAATAGTAACATTATCTTTATTACACATAGCAGTAGCTACTTTTAATGCTTTATTCCATTCTTCTTTAGTTTCTATACAATCTATCTTACTCTTTTGCTTTCTTTCATATACATTTAAAGAGTATCTTCTACCAGTTAAATCTATTTCATAATCATTTCTTAATATTGTATATAATTGCTGATAACATAAGTAAGGCGTGCTGAATTGTTTCTTTTCAGCTAATCTAATCATCATTGATATAATTACCCTTCTATATGTTTCAACAGTAGCAACAGTAGATATTTCTTCTGATAAAGCTCTATTTGTTAACTGTAAGCTTTTAACTAAATCGCCCATTTCAGCAATAGTTTCTTTAAGGTCGAAGTTTTCTTCCTCTAAAGCTTTAAATGATTCTTCATTATACCTATTGTTATAGGATCTAAGGTCTTGCATAGCAGTTATGAATCCATCTATATCGTTATTCATGAATGCTGCACCCACTGCTCTTTGTAGTAATTCCATTTCCTTATCTATTTCAGTTACCTTAACTTCTGGGGCAACCTTCTCTTCTATGTTAAGTAATTGAGTTCTTACTTCCATAGCTACTTCGCTATCTCTAAGTAGCATACCTATTCTAAGAACTGATCTTCTTGTAAATAATAAATTTTTACCGTTACCTATATTAATAGATGAACCATCACTTAAAGGTATTTCTATATGAGATTTATACTTAGTAACGCCGTTGTCATTTTGACAATATCGTTCAAGTACGTCCTTTCTAGATAATACAATCATTCCATCGCTTTCTAATTCCGCTCTATGTCTTTTAACTATATTAGTTTTTATATTAGCAACATCAACATCATAGAAGTCTGCAACTCCTTGTGCTGTAGTGAACTGCATTCCAGGTATAAGTAATAATTGTTTAACTTTATCTAATACTTCTACTCTGTTTATAAGTTCTTCTCTAACTGCTACATTGATTATTATTTCCTCAGGATTTTTTTCATACTTCATTTCTAGTTCCTCCATTCATAAATAAAAGCAGTGACCTTTCGGCCACCGCTTAAAATTATTTAATTGATTCTAATTCTTGTGTTAATTTCTTTATTTCATTAGCTAATTGAGCTTTTCTAAGTTCAGTATCTTTATCTATACTTTCTAAACTATTTTGCTTCCATTCAAGCTCCTTTTTAATTCTATTAATATTCTTTTCTTTTTCAGATGTATTTATTTCAGTTAATAACTCTTCTAATGCATCTGTCATTTCTTCTTTTATATCTTCATACATATCACTACAACTATGACTATAGCTGTACTCATCTGCAACGTCAGACCAAGATTTTTCGCATAAACCATAATATCCGTCCCAAATTAAATTCACGTACATTTTTTTGATCTCATCAATATTCTTACTTTCAATAGCTTTTAATTCTATCTTAGCAATAAATGCTTTCGCTCTATCATTAAGTTTGGTTATATATTTTCGCTCTAATCCTTCTGCGCTTGAATCTAAGTAGTTAAAGTAATTATCTATGCAATTCTCCATAGGTATGTTAGCTACTTTTTCCTTTAAAGCCTTACTGTCGTTTATAAACATTTTATCTATTACCATATTAATCGTCTCCTTACGCACTCATTTTAAAATCATATATTTCGTTAACTTCTTTATTAAAACTGTCTAAAGTATCATAGCATTTTGAATCTATTATAGTAGTCCTACTTAAATAACAATCCTCATCTGATATTTTCGTTACAAATATAAAATCCGGATATAAATAAAGAGCCCACTTCTTTTTAAAAGCGAACTCTATTGCCTTTGATAAATTATCTTTGTCTTTATTAAATCGTTTATATTTGTTACCTTCCATAAGGCACCTCCATATTTTTCACTTTGTCTTCTACTAAAGCTGAAGCATTGTTAATCATCTTGTCCAATGAATCAATTTGCTTCATTGCTCTAAATACTTTGTATGCAGTTAAACTTAGTGATGATAGAATAAGAATCATCTTTATTACATCAGGTAACATTATAGCTACAGCAGTAACTAACAAATTAAATGTAGTGACTATTTGAGTTTTTGTAGCAAGTCTCCTTCTCTTTTCAATCAATGAATTCATTTCTATTTCCAATAGCTTTATTTCATTGATAGTTGATATTGTTCTTTTGAAATTTTTAAGATTAAATTCTACTCTATCATATATGTTCATCTCTTATCCTCCTATAAAAGTGACGGTTTTATGCTAACCTCTATATTATATATAATAGAGGGAATCATATTTTCGTCATTTTCTATATATTTTTAATGTTAGATTTTTAAATAAAATCTACACGATTAGTTATTATATGTTTTCTCCAATATAGTTTTTAGTCTCATATATGTTATATGTGCATCATTGTAATCCTTAGCTGTATACATCCAATTGTAAGTTAATTTATTATTTATTAGTCTACACCATTTACTGAACTTACCTATGAAAGGTGAGTGGCCATATATATTTTTAAATTTACTAATGAATGTTATCATATCATTATCAGTAACACTATCATCAAATATTATTGAGAAATCATTTTGAGCATCTCCTTGACAAGAATGTTTTGTCATCAATCCTTCTTGATTAAATAGTTTTACTAAATCAACACATTTAATATCTATTTCAACTTCTTTGTCTCCAATATAAATTGTTTTAGTTTTATGTTCAGACATTATACGTCACCTCTATCTATAATTAATAATGACTTATTATATATTATGTCAATTGCTCTTTTACAATCTACTTCTGTGTCAAAGCATAAGCCTATGCCTTTATAGTATTTAGCTTTTAATATATGCTTCATAAGATATGTGAAATCTTTGCTGGCCATATTTAATGCCTTTGCTATATGACTATCACGAATATAGATCCATCCATCAGTTCTTTTCTTTTTAGATAATTGCTTATCTCTTTTTTCATAATCATACATCTTCAATCTATATACTCTTTCAAATGTATGTAAGTCTTTATATATAGGCAATACTACTAAAGCCTTTTTCTTTTTAAAATTATCTATATATAAATGTTGTCTGTTTGCTATATTCATTATAGTGAACTCATCATTGAATCAGATTTTTCTCTATAACATTCTACGCCTATAATCTTTTTGCATTTAACACAAACATATGAATCAGATGATTTATGTTTATAATCTATATGCATACTTCTTCTAAATTCCTTAGAACCACATTCACATACTACATGTTCTTTGATTAATTTAAAATCATCTTTACATTCTGAGTATGCGAATCTTCTGCCACCACATTCACATGTTGTAACTGAATCTTCTTTTATTTCCTTACCACATTTTAAACAAATTGTATAATTACATTCTTGGATCATACTATATTCCTCCTTAGTTAATATTGCGGGCCATGAGAATGTATGTTCGTATTCTGTTCTAATACATACTATATTATATAATAGACTATCTAATAGAAGCTATAATACATTAAGTAACATATAACCTATTCTCCTATATTAAAGGCAATGCTTCTCTACTATATTAAGTGCTACTTCTAATCCAGTAATATATTGCATTCTTGTTTGAGTTATATTCCCTTTTAATATCTCAGCCTTTTCTGCATTAATCTCCTTTTGTATTTCGTTAATAGCTGCTTTAATCTTATTATCCATTAACTCGTTTCTCCTTCCTGCTTTAAAATATTCTACTTGTAGTTCTCCTACAATAATCATTTCATTTTCAATAGTATATCCTCGTCTAAGCATACGCTCTGAATCGTGTTTATACTTCTTCTTACTTTTATAGCTTTTAACAACTGTGCTCTTGCTCATATGGTATCTCCTACTCCCTATATATTAGTTCCAACTTTTATATGTAATCTTAAGCATTCCATCTTCAGTTGTTGAACTGTCATCTATTTTATAACCATGACAACTCCAATATGTTTCAAGATCTTCTGCTTGTCCTATATGTTCGTATACTCTATCAAAGTACTTTCCTTTAGTTGGACCATTATATAGGTAGATCTCCAATAATTCTTTTTCATATATTTCGCCCTGAGATTTAATTGTTTCTATGCATATGTCTTTATGCTCACGAATATAATATTCTATAGTAGGACATTCATCATATATACCATAGAAACCATCTAGCGGTTCATATATGATAAATACCTCGCCTTTATATAGTAAGGCATATACTCTTTCTTCTACCATGGCTAATAACTTACCTGGTAAATGTTCTTGTCTTAATTCAGTGATTAAATCATATAATATATTAGTTATCATATTACATACTCCTTTCTATACTATATTATATCTTGTACTATATAACATAACTTATATTATCATACATACTCAAATCTATATTGCATTACATACTATGCCATATAATAAAACTTATATTATATTATCTTATGCAATAGCTAATCTACTAACAAATGCAATCATTAATATAATTAATAATATAATTGTTAATGCAACATAGAACATCTTATCACCTCACTTATATATCACACTATACATTATATTATATAGTGCAATAGCAATCTATTATCTTTTGCATTATCTAACAGAAGATATAATATATTATAATCTCTGTTAGATAATCTATTAGAAATAGTATTAACATTAGTCATATTAACACTTAAGAGGGGTAAGTTTTCTTATATATGCATGTGTAAATAGCGAGAAAACCCTAAGTAATTAAACGTGGAAATACATTTAAAATACTTAGGGCTTACCATTTATTAATATAAGGAGGTTATATATGATTATATCTAGCCTTAAGCCAGTTTACATAATACTTTACGTTAACTGAAACTAGATTTCTATGAAACGATAGTTACTTTAAAACTACTGAGAAAACCGTCCACGGACGAAGGTGGGGTAGGTAGTCTGGGAAACGTTTAGTGCTTTTTGTGCTAGTACGCAAAAACGTTATCGGTTAATTGCACGTTTTTTTCGATGAATTAACCAAGTAAAGTAATGCCATTTTTAAGCTTACTCCTAACGATCGCTTCACTTAAAGCATTACTTTAAAAAATATAGTTTTTACACATAGACTATTATAATTTATGTTAGCCTATGTACTATATTTTAAAATGCATTATAAATTAGCCTATATAATAGACTACATAATGCATAAGCAACGCTATTAGTAATAGCTTATATATTATAATACAGTCTATAAGTGTGATCCTGTTATAATACATATGCTTGTCCCTGATAGGGAAGGGGAGTGGTCCTAGTAAGTACCAACTCCTTTATATAAGCCTACATTATTATCATGACTGTAAGGTCGCTCGCATATGCTCGCTCCCACATGATAGTGCAGGTACATTATATAGTACAGGTTATATTATGCTATAGGACATAACATAAGCTCTACTATATAATAGATTAGACATTATAATAGAAACACTATTATATCTGTCTATGTATAAGCTAGCTTTCTTCTTCACATACGTTCATTGAGTAGCATACGCTTTATTGCTCGCTGGCGCTCGCACGTTAATATGACACTCGCACGCTAGTAGTCCTATATTATTTATTATTGGCACTCGTACGCAATATTCAGTACTTTATGTATCACACCCTATTTCACTTGTACTTACTTATATAAATAGTTTTTTGAAGTTATATAAATACAAGTTGATAAAATGTGATACATATAACCTGGATAAGCTATTAACAAAACTGTCATATAGCAACTATATGGAACTGGAACATATTACGGATGAGAATAAGAGGGTAGAGTATCTGAATCGTTTTAATGCCTAAACTCGCAATCAGGTGTTCCGTCCTGTACGTGGCAAAGCTCATCTCTTAACATTCGTAATAGAATAGTAGTCGCCCATTACAATCTTATTAATAGCAAATCTAGGATGTACCAAAGTAAAAAATGTTTACTTCTATATGATGCCTAGAATACATATAGTATGTAAGCATTACTTATTTGTAACCATATGTCTCTAACTGTTCCACATGCATGTCTAGAATAGCCAGTACTGAGAAAGATAATATGATTAAGAAATAAGATTTCCTGTTTCGACCTCCTATAAGGTCATCATCAGCTGGGCTGTTACTCCCAGGACAGGGGGAAGAGCAGGGGAGCTATTCTATAATAACTCCACCATTTCCTCCGAATGAAGTATTTCCGAACACTCTTCTCATAGAATGTACACCATCAATAACTTCACCTTTAGCTTCAGCAATGTAGCCATCGTTTTTGATTTCATCTACACACTGTTTAGTAGCCTTAGTCACTTCACCTACTGCAATACCAGCAAGTTTAGCACCGAAGCCAAATAATGATTTAGCAACTTTAGCAGAAGTACCTATAGCTGTTTTAGCAACAGGAACTGCCACATTATTTAATGTCATATCAGTAACGTTAATAGCAGTCTTAGCTGTCTTATCAACTACACCTGATATAGCTTCAGTAGCTCTCTTAAAACCAAAGGCTCTTTCAATAGAACCATAAGTTTTAACAGGACAGTTAGTTATAGTTACAAGAATACTAGTTCCTTGCATTTCAACGCCTAATTGTTCTTGTTTAAGATTAAAGTTTCTCATTAACTGTTGCATCATTTCTTGAGCATCTAGTAAAGTCTTAGCAGGGAAGCCTACTTTACCATAATAACCATGAGCACCAGATTTATAGTTCACTCTATCTTCTCTATCCTGTTCTATAGTCTTAGCTTTTTGAACCGCCATAAGCTCTTGAGCGATTGCGTCAGCCATTTCTTCTTCTTTAGATTTGTGACTATCAACTATTTTAGCTCTACCTGTTTGTATCCATGCTTCAATAAAAGCAAAGAACTCTTCCTGAGAACCATATACGTCCTCATTATAAATATCTGATAAAGCTTTCCTTTCAGATGAACCCTTAAATTTAAAGTCTATTACTGTTTGCATTGTTAAGTCTTTCATTATGTATACCTCCAAAAAATATAATTATAGAGGAGATGAAAGACTAAGCACTGCAAAGTGATAGCCCTTCACCTCCAAAGATTTGAATTGACTTTCTAGCCAATTTATCGACTAGACCATTGATAAAGTGAATAATACTGTTTTGAGTTTTATGGGCTTTAACCTTCTCAACTGTTACTCTAGGACAACATACATTTAATAAATAATCTATATGTCTGTATAAGTCCAAGTTAGTTTTAGGTCGAGCCTTGCCATTACAATATAAGTACAATGCCTCAAAATCAACGTGTATAATAAACTCATCATTTCTTTCATTACGAATATATTGTAATGCCTTTATAAATGCTGTTAATTCTGCACGATTGTTATTTTGTAGACCTTTTACTCTACCTGTTGATGCCTCAATCACAATATTTTCTTCATCTGTAACTACATAGCTCCAACTAGCAATTGCGTCTGGTAAACCATTATTTATGCAACTGCCGTCAGAAAAAATATGATACATTATCTGCAACAACTCCTTTCCTAGGCCGTGGTAACAGCTAAACCTTTTTCATAAGACTTCATAGCTTGTTCCACTGTCATAGTATACTGTTCAATAAGGTTTAATCTCTTTTCACCTTGTTGAATTATTTTTACAGGACCAAATCCTTGATTGGCCATAATTGAATGTGTTGACTTCTTACCTCTTACTACTCTCATGATTAAGCTACCTCACTTTCATTAACTGTTTCTTTGTAAAAATTAGCTCCTTCTGGTAACATAGGCTCCGAATATCTGTTAAAGAATTCAATATATTTAGAACCATAATTATTAAATGTAGGAGCTAAAGCCTGTCCTAAAGAGAAACACGCTTTTAATATAGGTGCACTCTCTTTTAATAAAGAATTAGTTATAGTTAAGAACTCTAGAGTCATCTCTTCGTTAAGCTCAATAGTTAATTGTCCTGTAAGTATAGATGCAATATAAGCTCTAGTAGTAATTGTTTGGTCTACTAACTCTTTGACTCTACTTGCAGGAACACCATTGATATCATCTATAGTGTTAACTAAATTCCTGATGGACTTAATTTCTTCTTTGTTTAATACAATTTTCATAATACCTTTCTCCTTGTCTGTACGTATATTTTTTATAATAAGAATTACAAAAGGACACCAGCCATAACTGATGCCCTGTTAAATTAGAATGCAGGTCCACCTGAAGCAACTTGTTGTTGTACACCAGCCTTCATAGCCTTCATTTCTCTGAAAGCTGTTAATAACTTAGTGTACATGTTAGCATTAATAGCTACTCTATCAGCTTGAACAGGTGTGTTACTTACATTCTTCTTGCATGCATTAATATTCTTAAATACTAATCTGCAATATAAGTTTTGGATAAGTGGTAATGCCTCTTTCCATAATGCCAATTCAATATCTGAATAATAAGTAGTTTCAGTACTGTCCTCAGCAAGATAGAATTTAACTCTACCACTGTCTAATTCCTGTAATAACTCTCCAGGAACATAAGCTATAATCATGTCATTTCTGTTTTCTAACATAGATACAAAAACAAGTTCTCTAACAAGCATAGCTAAAGAATTAACTCTTACATTTTCAACTTCTACAGCCTTACCTAAGTTAGATACCTTTTGAGTTTGTCCAGCTGTTATAAGTGATGCAACATGATTAGCGTCAATTACTCTCTCATATACTGGTTGACATACCTCGCAGTTTGATAAATCAGTAAGTCTCTTATCAGCTAATGAACCTTGTACACTCATATCAAATGTAGCTCCCATAGCTTGACCAAAAGTTGTTGAATTAATAAAAATGTTTAACATATGTACTCTCCTTTTCTGTACCGACTCTTTCTCCGTCCGACGTACTGTTGCACTTTCAGGTGGGCAACTCACCAAAATTTTGAGCATGTAGCCCTATTCAAAAAGACACCAACCATACTAGATATCCTGTCTTCTTGAATAGATATACATATAGTGGCACTCGCACGCACCAGATAAGTACTGACTTGCCACTGATAATGGGGAAGGGGATACAACAATCAAGAGAAACAGCACATGCATACTATTTTCTCAAGACTGTTGCAAAGGGTTATGTGTGAAAAGTGAAACAACTCCGATGGGAGTCTGAGCCACAAAAGAACACCAACCATACAGATATCCTGTATAATTGCAGATACAATATAGGTACGTTTGTACCTACATAAATGATTATGTGAATCTATATTGAAGATACAAATGCAGATACAAAAAAGAGTCCTAATGCTGAAGTGCAACAACCTCGATGGAGGTCTGAATACACAAATGAGCAAAAGAACTCAAAAAGACACCAACCATACAGCCCTCCGCAGGAGAGATATACTGTTAAGTGTAAGTAAAACTATCATCCCCGAAGGGGGAGATAAAACTCAAAAGGGCACCGACCATACAAGATATCCTGTTGTATCTCGCACTCGGATGTATACTTTCATGCAGTCGCATGCAAACAAGTCGTACTCTCAAACTGTGGAAAGGAACAGGCTTCGACAACAAACAGTGCCCCGAAGGGGGAGGAGAGAGGTATCGGAAGAGTAGGGGAGGGGAAAGTTGTAAAATAATTATAGTGATCATATATTGTCATCTCCTTTCTATTAAGCTATTGATCTCTGTTTAGATACAAATTCGATTGCTTTTGATAGAGTAATGTATTCTTTGTTTGAAGATAATTTTTCTCCATTAGTAGATTCAGATATATACATTCTGCAGTTATTAAGTATATTTAATATATCTTCTGTGGAACCTAAGCTTTCATCGACTAAATGCATAGTATCATTAAGATCATCGCATTGCTTTAGTATAGTATTAACTTTATTTATTAATGTAGTAGTGTTATCACAAGGTTCATTTGAGACAACTGTTTTAACTTTTATTGCTGATAATAATACTTTTAATGAAGTATAGCCAGCTTCTCTCAATCTAGCTTTAATTCTATTAGTATCTATCTTTTGAGTAATTGAACCATTAAACCCAGCCATATTTACAGCAACAGCTTGTTGATATTTAGTAGGATCCCAAGTGAAAGCAACTCCATCTATAGATCCTCTGATATATCCATTTTGGAAACAGTTCATCCACACACCATTACTTTCAGGAATAGATATATAATCTACAGTTCTTGGCTTAGTTTTAATAGGCAACTTAACATTATCCATTTCTAATCTTTTTAATATATAAAGTCTACCGTATTTAGCAGCCTTGATTTTATCTGCACCATTTTTAACTTCAACCTTAGGAAGTTCATGAGTAGTGAAGTCCCATATAAATCTAGTCTTATTTAATACACCATACATTTTATTATTCTCAATCTTAATAGCAACTTCTCTTTCAAATCCATTTAATTCAACAACCTTTTTATTTAATAACATATTCATATTTAACATCTCCTTAATATCTATTTATTTTTGGGCATAAAAAAAGAACCTATATTACATAGGTCCTTTAATAAATCTATTGTTATTCAAATATATCTTTTAAGCTAATTCTTAAATTAGGAAATACACTACTTGTATATTCATCATCATTTTTAAAAGTATTTGTGATTTGATAATATCCATCAATAAGAGTGTGTTGTACAATATATCCTGTTTGTTCTACTAGATTATATTCCAGAACACCAAACTTCTCATATGTAGAATATTTTCTATCTTTATCAATTTTAGCAGTTGATTTTGATAATATTTCAAAAATGATTTTTGGAGCAGAGGTAAAGCTTTCGCCTTTTCTTGTTGCATCTTCACACATTATAAAAATATCTGGCTTATATTTTCGAAGATCATTTTCACTTTTAAATATAACCTCTATCTGTTCATCATATGCTTTACACTTACTTCCTTTAAGGAATAGTGATAGATATGTCAATATATTTCTTTTTATATTATTATGAGCTATAGAAGTGCTTGAACTTAAAAAGATAAGCCCGTTATCAAACTCAGCCTTGCCATCAAAGTGAGATTGTATATTTTCAAATTCTTCTTCAGTGTAACTATTAATATAATCAATATTCATTAATGTGTCCTCCTTATATAGTTCCATAATTCATTCTCCTTTCATTATAACAAAAAAAGAACCTATATCACATAGATTCTTTTGGTTGATAACTTTCAATAAAGCTAATACAATCTAAAGCTTTAATTGTATGAAAACTTATTTGATGAGTAGGGTATTTAAACTTCATTAATTCAAAAAATTTCTTCTTATTCATTTGGCCATGAGTGTAAGCTTCAATATAGTCATATATAGTATCATCAGCCATAGGCCCAATAACTACATCATACTCATGAGTCTTTCCACTACGACAGCCTACTACAAAGTCAAGCCATTCATCAGTATAATCTTTAAATTCTTTAATATTTAAAGACTCAATATTCTTAAGTTCATAAATGTTAACTATTGGAGTATTGAACTTGCCGGCCCATTTCTCTGCTTGTTCTTGTATCTTAGTGCAGTAGAATCCCCAAGAAAAGTCCTTAGTAAATCTATGCTTACGTATTTCTGGGAACTCTATCTCAATATAGCTACCATGATATATTATTTCAGATTTATTCATAACTAATCTCCTTTATTTAATCTCCTTTCATTATAACAAAAAAAGCACAGTATTATAAGCCCTGTGCTATGGCTATTTATATTATGCAAATTGAGAAAAATCAAATGAAGAGAAGTCAGAAGAACTATATTCATCTGAGAAAGCTTCATCTAATCCTTCAAAAGCAACATGATCCATATAACCTGAACCAAATGCTTCATCTTCAATTTTATGAGAAGTAGTAATAACTTCAGATTGAGCAAATGGATCATCTAAGTTAGTAAATTCCTTATTAGATACTTTTACAGAAGATTTGAATGGATCGTTATTCACATCCTCAAATACATCACACTCAACTCTTGAATGGTTAAGTGCAACTTCTTCCTTAGTTCCAAAGTCAAGTAATAATCTCATGCTCTTACCATCAATGCTAGTATTTCTGATTTTACTTACAGTTAATCCAGCTATTACTGATTCGAATTTAGAGCTATTACAAAGATATTGACAAACAGGAATTTCAAACTTAACTGATGGATCATTTAAGCTTGGTATAGTACAAACTATTGCATTGTAAACATGCTTAGTTTTACCTTCATTATTTTTGTAGCTATAGAATGGTACTAATTGAATCTTTTCTGCTTTATCAAATACACCTTGAGTAGTTAGTGTATTGAAGCTAGCAGTTCTAACATATTCCTTAGTAACAGCGAAATGTAATGAATCTATAACAGAGTTTTCATATACACTTATAGCTATTGTTTTTGGTTCAACAGCTTCTATTCTTTTAATTTCTATAGGCTTAACAACAGAAAGAACATCATCAACCATTTGTACAGTTAATTCACCAGTATAATTTGAATCAACATATACGTTGTCAACTTCTTGTGCATTACCATTAACAAATGTTAATACTTGTCCTTCTACTAAGTTAACAGTATCTCCTAAAACTTTATAACCACATACTTTCATTTCAGCATGTTCTGCTACAATATAAGCAGCGAATAATTCAGGAGCAACAGTTAAGAAAAGTTGATTAGTTGATTCATCATCAACAACCCATGATTGCTTTTCTCTCTTAATGTTAGATATCATGAACATTAATCTACCAGCAACATCCATATCTAAATCCTTAGTATAGTATCTAGCTAGATTGCTTAGTTCATCTATCTTTTCATCATACATTGCATTAACTTCATCTATTCTCTTAGAACAAGCATATGGAGAAATAGCATTAATGCTAAGAGCTTGATTAGCTTTGTTGATTTCTTCACTCTTCCAAGCAGTTAATTTGCTGTATGGTTTTCTTATAGCTTCATACATATCAGCAGCGAATGCATTGAATTCACTTCCCATAGCGAAAGAAGCTTTAACTTTATCACTAAGCTTTACATTATTGTAGCTGTTTAGAACATCATTGCTTACGAATTCAACAAATTGATCTGCAACTGTATCTTGAACAACAGACATTTTATCCTTGAAAGCTACTTTAATAACTTCATTATTCTTATTTCTGAATTCAACTGCTTCACCTATTGCAGCTTCCTTAGGAGCAACAAATCTGCTAGTTCTATCAATAGAGAAACCTTTGAAATCTTTGAATGATCTGAAGTTATGATCTAATCCTACAGTAGAGTTAGCTTTCATTATTTCATTGTAGAATTTAGCTTCAATTTCATATAACTTCTTAGCAGCATCAATAGTTAACTCTTGATACATTCTGAATAAGTCATTGATATCAGAAAATATTTTTCTAAGATTCTTAACATCAGTTAAGTCACAAGATATCATTTCTTTAATGATTATATCTTCTTGATCAGAAGATACAGTTACATAATCCATATCTACATTATCTGCTAATATTTCTTGAACAAATAAACCATAGTATTCACCAGCACCAGTATTGAAGCCTTCCTTGTTTCCTAACACTTCTTTAAGAGTTCTGAAAGCTAATGGTTTAAATTGTTCATCGTCTAATAACATAATTGCTGAGTAAACATTTGAACAAATAGTTATTTGACCAACTCCTAAGTTTTTATCTACTTGGATAGAATGACCATAATCTTTACCCATTCTGTTCATGAAGTTTTCTTCAGTATTTTCTACTGCAACCTTTCTGTTTAATCCTGCTAATGTGTTGTTAAATCCTGTAGTTTTTATCATTTTAATTCACCTTTCACACTATTCCTTTAGTGTGCCTTTCATATATTTTAATTTATTTATTTTAATTTTTGATACAATAAAAGCACAGTATAAGCCCTGTGCCATGGCTATAGGTAGAACTAGTTTTGAATAACAACAGCTTTCATTCTAGTTCTTTCTAATAAGTCTATAACTTTATTAGTTAATTCATCTTTTTGATCTTTAACTGCTTTAGTGTATTCTAAGAATAGAGCACCATCATAGTCAAAGTCTAATCCTGCACAAGCATAAGTAATTACGCTCTTAGCTGGAAGTACAGCAACGAAGCTATCTAATTCAATGTAGAATCTTACTACCTTATCAGCTTCAGCTTGAGTGATTACTCCTTTATTAACATGGAATTGCAATCTCTTTCTTATAGTCTTAATAGTTACATTCTTAGCAAAGTAGAATTCTCTTAATCCCATTTTAGGATATTTAATCATTACTACTTTAGTAAGTCTTCTATCATTAATTGCAACTTCTCCAGTATTTAATATGTTAGTAAGCTTTCCTCCAGTTAATATGAAAGTAGGATCAGATGATAATCTTCTGTTATGAGAAGTTATTGCACCATTCAATCCACTAATCATATTAGTTACTGAATTTATTGATTGTCTCCAGCTTGAATTAAAGAATGGCTTAGATTCTTCAATAAATCTTGGAGCAATAGCCATAACAAAGTCATTAACATATTTTGAATTTAATGCTTTGTCTATTTCTTCTGGAGTCATTAGTCTAGATTTCTTATCAACAGTTAAACTAGCTGTCTTAGTATCAACTGCTAATTTCAAAATATCATATAACAATTGAGCTCCATTTTCTCCTAATTCATTAGCTGCATACATAACTGTTTCACCAAGTTGAATAGAAGTTTTACCTTCAGAACACTTAGCAAATGCTAATACTTCAAGAGTTATTTCTCTTTCCATATCATAATCTAATTTGATACAGTTCTTATCAGCAATGTATAGAAGATTATTTGTATCACCAACATATTCTATCTTTTGGCCTCTCTTTTCAGCCATAGCTTTAGTTCCTTCAAGAGTCGTAACAAATATTTCTTCAGATACAATTAAAGCAGAAGCTTTAATAGTTCCAGGTCTTAATTGAATCATCATTCCAGTTAATACCTTAGGATCTACTACGATTCCAAACTTAGATTCAATCATCTTTGCAAACACTCTAGCATTTACATACATTTGACCATCTTGAGTTGGAACATCTTTTAGCAAAGCTCTTGATTTAGCTACAGTATCTAAGACAGCTTTAGCAGTTTTAATTCTTTCATTATCTCTGCTTCTAAGAGCTTCCATAAATTCATTTCTAGCTTTATCATATTCAGCTGTTAGGAAAGTTTCATTTGTGTCATTTTCCCATTTGCTGTAGTATCTAACATATCCAGTTACTCTACCAAAGTTTACTGAACCAGTTAATACGTTACCTACATATCCACCAGCTTTTTGTAAAGCCATCATAACTGCTTTGTCTTCATCCATTCCGTATTTATTACGTAAATCAGATAAAGCACCTAATGTAGCATGATCTAAAACTTCAAATCTTCTATCCTCATGAGTTATTTCCATGAAGACCATAGTCTTTTGTCTTTTATTTGAAGCAGTCCATGCTAAACCTCTATATATATGAGTTTCTCCTTCAGGAAGTCTGTTTGTAACCTTACCATTTTCAAGATCTGTAAAAGTAAGATTTTCAGAACCTAAATCAGAGAATACTTTAACCCATCCATTAGTAGCATGTATTAGATACACATTGCTTCTAAATATATCTTCAGCATTGCAAGCAGACTCATTTGTTACTGATACAGATAAGAAGTCCCAAGTAAATTTATTTTTGATATTTACTATTCTGCTTCCATTTCTAACACTTATATCATTAACAACTTTGTCATTAACATAGATTCTACTAATTGGTGTATTAGTAAGCTCTAGTGAAGTAGTATATCTACCCTTGTTTAGGTCAATTTCTATTGATGGGATAGTGATTTGTTGTTTCTTCATCATTCCATCTAATAAAGCTCTGAATTGTCCTTTAGTTCTGATTTCTCTCTTAATTGTGTTTGTTTTCATTTTTTCATTCCTCCAATATACCCGCAGTAACCCCGTAGTATTACAAGCTCTTTGGCTTGGTTATTGCGATAATTTATTTTTTTTGATATAATGGAGACATAGCGGCTTGAATGCTATATCTCCATGATGTGCAGTTTATACTCATAAACATCATTGGAGTGTTAATTAAACTACCTGAATATTTGTAATAATATATCCAGGTTGTTTTATTTTGTTAATTGCTTCTTGTGATGAGGAAGCATTAACAGTGGTGGTTACAGGGTAGGATTCTTCAACTGGAACTTGAAGTTTCTTACCCTGTTTTGTTATCCATTGAGCTCTTGCCCTAAGATAACTTACCTTAAACTTTCTTTCCATATGTGACATGGATTCAAGTTCTTTAATATCATCTTCTGCTTCCTTTTCTGTGTCAGCAGAACACACGAATCTACCACAAGAGTCTAATACCTCGTAGTATCTTCCATTGTAATTAATTGTGTACATAACATCTTTCCTTTCTTATTAATATTTGTTATAATAAAAAGAGAGGTGCTAGTAACACCTCTCAATTGGTTTAAGCTCTTCTTCTAAGGAATAGAGCTTCAGCCTCTTTAAGACGTTGCTCAAATAAAGCATCGTCTAAGAAGCTTGGGATAGAAACAGTTTCTACTACATCTTTATCAGGGGGAGTAGTTGAAGCTGTTTCTTTTTGTGCTATCATTTCAGGAGTAATTCCATTAATGAATTCACAAATGTTCTTAAAACTATCCATTGCGAACACCTCCTTTTATATTTATTTCTGTTTAGTACTTTTGTACTCATCAGTAGGGACACACATCCCTATACAGAAAGTATTGATTTTTTATTAATAATTTGTATAATAAAGAAGAGAGGTACTCGTAATACCTCTCAACTGAATGTTTTTATAGTGATTTAAGAGTGTTCACTATAAGGGTTTTAAGAGAAGGCTTTCTAACAGGGGCCTTCTTTTTAGTTACTTGTCTTTGTTTCTTAGCTCTAGCCATTCTTCTTTCTTCTTGAGCTTTTAATAAGAAGCTTGGTATTTCTACTCTTTCTTCATTAGCTATAGTTGGCTTAACTACTGCTAGAGTAGGTCTATCTTCGACCATTCCAAGTTCTCTTCTGTTTGGTAGTCTACCTGCCATAATCACTTTGTTAGTACTCATAGCTTGTTGTCTTTCCACCTCTCTTTTATTAGCTAGTCTTCCTACTGCTAGTACACCATTTCCTGCTAATGCCTTCTTAACTGTAGTTTCCTTGTTGATTATTACGTTATTCATTGTTTGTACCTCCTAGTGGGCGAGTCGGCTCGTTGGCCATGGTTGACTACATACCCTTGTACACTTCCTCGCATAAACTCAAAGTCAAGACACCTGGGGCTATAATTCTTTCATTTTCGTTTATACATATATATCTAGTGCCTCCAGAAATTTTTCAAATTTTTCAATTCCTACATAGGGAAATTTTTACCAATTTAGAGTGGGATTTAAATGAAACATTTACTTACCTAAAATTAGACAAATAAATGAAAATCATGGTAAAATAGTGTCGATTATTAATAGTAAAGATAGGTCGTTAGGAGGAAGCGTAAGATGAAAAAAATTACAGTTTTACTTGTTGCTATGTTATCGTTTTTATTAGTTTCATGTGGTGTTAGTGGAGCAAGTAAAAAGGCAGTCGAAGAGGGGAAGGTTGCAACAGTAAGCAAGGAATACGAAAAGGCTAGAGATTTATTTAAGCTGGCTGTAGATGAGGATAGCAAAAATTCAGAAGCTAAATTATTATTAGATTTACTTAATGACTATATTGATTTAACAAAATTAGTTAATACAGGTGAATTCGATAAAACAGATGAGTTAGTTTCAAGAATAGAAGAAAATGAAAAAATGGAATTAATAAAAGATGATTTCCAAAAGACTAAAGATAGCATTGCTGATGGAAAAGAAAGTATTAGTAAATATTCAGATGAAATTGCGGACATAGAAGGTTTATTAAAAGATGGAAAACTTGATGAAGCTAAAACTTCAGCAACAACTAAGCTAGAGGAAGTTAAGGGAATTAAAGTTTTAGAAGATAAATTGAATTCTGTAATATCTTCAGTAGATGAAAAGATAGCTAATGCTAAAGCAGAGATATTAAAATATTACAAAGGCGAATATGATATTAAATATAAGAATATGGAGATCTTTTCTAATGATAGTGCTGTAACTGAATTAAAAGGAAAAGCAATTCTAAAGTTCGTTGAGGACCAACAATATGGTTCTCCACAAGAATATATGTATCGTATAGAGGATGGTGCTGTATTCCAACTTAATCAAGGAAGTTACTATTGGGTAAGTAATGGATATAAGGAAATATATTCACCTACAGTTCCAAAGAAGCAAACTGCTCAACAGAATCAACCAGCTCAATCAAATGATTATGTTTCAAAAGATGAAGCTGTTAAAATAGCTAGTAAGAAGTTTGAGGAAGATTTTCCAGCAGAAGTAGGTAGCTATAAAGCTGTATGTAATGGGAATATTTCGGCAGGAGCTTATGAGGTAGAAATGTATGATAAAGGTGGAAGATTGTTTTTTGCAACATACGTTGTAGATGCTAAGTCAGGAACTGTCTTTAGAAATTAATTTGATTATATAAAAGATAAAAAAAGAAGGCATAAGCCTTCTTTTTATTTTCCAAACCAATTATCATAACCTTCTTCTGCACTGAATTCATAATCATCTTTTGTACATGATGGACCATTGTAATAATCTAAGTTACTATCATCAAAATCATCATTATATTCCATTTCTATTATAATAAGATCAATCAAAGAAACTACAGCAGTAAGACCATTATTATCAGTTAAAAATTTATAAATATCATTAACTAAAATAGTAAGGTAGTTAATTAGAATTCTATAATTATTAAAAAGTTCATTATCAATTTTCTGTAAAGAAAAATTTGTTTCTCGTATTTTTACTTCTATAAGATTTAAAAGATGATTGGAAGGAGTAATATTGTTTATTTTGTTTAATCTTCTCAATATTGAAAATATGTCAAGGTCTATACTGTATTTTGCATTTTTATTTAATTTATCTATATTTTTTTCATCAGAAAAGATCTCTTCTAATTTTTTTAAATAATATAAAGAAAGTTGACAAGCCTTTTTATCATCTGCTTCATCAAGAGTTCTTTTTAATTTTAAATCATTAGTAACCATATTATACATCTCCTTAAATCAATAATAATGTAATTATATAACATTTTATAGCAATTATCTATATTGTAAGTATTTGTTTTGTCTGTGTGTAAAAGGTGTGTCTTACAGTAATAAAGTCATGAAGCTAACAAAAAAGGAGTGATTTTTCATGGCTTTAAATAAAAATTTTGTAGATCCTAGCAAATATGACATTAAGTGTCCTTATGCAATGTCGCCAGTTGGAGTATGTATTCATAATACTTACAACGATGCTCCTGCTAAAAATGAAGTAGCTTATATGAAGAGCAACAATAACGAAGTATCTTTCCACGTAGCGGTAGATAATATTGAGGCTATTCAAGCTATTCCATTTGATAGAAATGCTTGGGCTGCTGGAGATGGTGGTAAGGGCGATGGTAACAGAAACTACATTCATGTAGAGATTTGTTATTCAAGATCAGGTGGTTCGAAATTTATTGAATCAGAAAAGAAAGCTGCTAAAGAAATTGCTGCTATATTAAAGAGCTATGGTTGGGGTATTGATAGAGTTAGAAAACATCAAGACTTCTCTGGTAAGTATTGCCCACATAGAACTTTGGATATGGGATATAACAGAATGATTGATATGATCAAAGCAGAACTTGGTTCAGATAATCCATCTAATCCTATTCAACCATCTAATCCTTCTGCACCAACAGGAACTTACTACAGAGTAGTTGCTGGTTCTTATTCAGTTAGAGAAAATGCTGAAGCAATGGTAGAAAAGTTAAAAGCTGAAGGTATAAGTGCATTCTTACTACCTGTTACAGCTAATGATGGAAAAAGTTATTTAAGAGTTATTGCAGGTTCTTACAAGGATAGAAATAATGCAGAAGTAACTATGAAGGAATTAATAGAGAAGGGTTATAACGCATTTATAGCTGTATATGATAATAAAGAAAATAGAGTTCCATCAAATCCGCAACCATCAGTACCAGAATCTCCAAAACCAGAACCTCCAAAACCATCAGGAGTATTTGTTAAAAATAATGAATACCATTCTTTAATTCTTAAATTACAAAAGGAATTAAATAAGCAAGGTTATAGAGATAAGAATGGAAGAAAATTAGTTGAGAATGGTTATAGTGGACCACTAACTGCAAGTGCTGCGGCTAAGTGCATAATAACATTGGGCGTTAAAGGAAACATTACGAATATTTTACAAGAGATGTTTTATGCAATAGGATTGGATCCTAAGGGTAGAGACGGACATTGCGGACCTGGTATGACAGCAGCTATTAAGTCATACAATAAGACTTTCTTAGGGTTAGAAAATGATGCATACTTCGGACCAGGATGCTGGAAAAGAATCTTAGGACAATAATTTTTAAAAGCAGACATTGAAACACATGTCTGTTTTTTTCGTACTACAAGGAAATAAAAATATCGGCGTTGCCTTCGGCAACATATTATTTAAATGTAGAGGACAGGTAATTAAATGCTTTTTGTTATTACAAGCCCGCCATACAAGTAATAGAAAGTAGAAGTCAGATGACTATTTATTATGAAAGTAGTGGAGGATTTGTATATGGCAAAAATAAGTGTTAATGATGAATTTGTTGTTAATGGTGTGCTAACAGTAAAAAGATATATTACTGAAAATAATGAAATAGCTATAGCTGGAACATTTGCATGTCATTATTATTTTGAAGAAATTACAAAGTTAGAAACTTTTAGATACTCTATAACTGGAATTGAAGTAAAAGAAGAAATATTTGAAGCTGATAATTTTGATATTATCTATAATTTTAATGCAATAGCTATTGATAATAAGCAAGGATTATCTAATCTTTCTAATGAAGAAATATCAAATATAGAAGAAGAGATCTATGGAAAAGATGGTTATATAAAAGGAACAGTGCTTGAGAAAGGAGTATTATAATGAGTGAAATTTTTGAATCTGATTTACAGCAAGAGCAAAGAGATATAGCAGTTGCAAATAGAGAAGCTTTAGAGCAAGGTTTATCAAATATATGGGGACACAGCACCTTAGGACTTGAAGCGAAGAAAGCTGCAATGTCTATGCTTTCTACTAAGAATGGAATGTATGCAAGAATACCTCTAGTATGTAAAGCTAGTGGCTGTCCTTACGCTGATAGTTGTATGTTACTTAAATATGGACTTGCGCCTATGGGAGAAGCATGTCCTAAGGAAACTGCAGAAATCGAATTAAGATATGCAGCGTATAATGAAGACTTTGAATTAGATAAAGCTAGTTTTACAGATAGAAATTTAATTTCTGAACTTATCAATTATGACATTATGTTGGATAGGTTAAGAGCTTTATTAGTAAAAGAAGAAGTTCTTATAGTTGACGTTGTTACAGGTATAACTGAACAAGGTGAAGAATACACACATCCAGAAGTTTCTAAGACATGGGAAGCTTATGAAAGAGTAGAGAAGAAAAGAAATAATATTTATGACTTAATGCTTGCTACTAGAAAATCTCAAAAATCTGATAAGAATAATGATGGTCCTAAATCAATTACTCAAGTTGTTTCTGAAATAATGAATAACAATGACTTCGTAATTGATGTTAAGCCAGATCATATAGAATAGAAAGGAGAAGATGAATATGGATAAGTTAGCTAAAAAAATTTTTGACGGAATAAATAGTTTTGCAGATAACATTCAATGGAACGGCAAATCAATATTACGAGGAAATGATGCTATTAATCCAATTAAGACTATGGGAAAGTTTGTTTTAGGAGAAACTGACACAGGTATTAGAGGTACATTAAATGCAATGTCTGATGGAACTGGATGGAAGAAAGCTATAAGTGATGCGTATCATGTTGGAGAAGGAGAAGCTAGAAAATTAAATTATAAGGCAATTGCAGGAACATATGTAGGTGCATCATTAGCTGGAAGAGTTGCAACAGGAGGAGGACTTTATAGAGATTCTACAGGTAATGTTAATGCACCAGGAATTCCTTTTATATAGGAGCGTGAATTAAATGAGTTTAGGTGGAACACTTAAATCAGTAGCTGGAGCTTTTGGCTCAGGATTAAATATTGGTTCAGGTAAGTTTAAGGCAGCATTAGGCGGTGCTGGTATTGGAGCTACTCTTGGTATGGGAGCTGTTGGAGCAGCAATAGGAGCAGGAACATCTGCATTTGTTCCTGACAGTGTAGTTGATCCAATGACAGGTGCAGCCGTTGGCGGTGCAATAGGTGCAGCGGCATTGCCAGCAGCTGGTCTTACTATCGGGGCAGTTGGAACAGTTGGAGTTGGTGCAGCTAAAATGGTACCAGGAATGGCAATGGGTGCTATGAAAGGTGCTGCTGCTGCTTCTCCATATGTTGCTGGTATTGGAGTAAAGGCAGCTGAAGATGTAGCATCAAGAGTATGGGGAATCGGTAGCAGACTTATTAACTGGGATGAAAATGCAGATGCATTTGGTAAGGTTAAATTTACTGGACCAATAAGTGGAATAAAAAGTGGATGGAATAGTGGACGTGCATTTACAAAAGAATTTTCTAGAGCAGAAGGTTTCGGTAATAAATTAAAAGCATTTGCTAAAAACCCTATTGAGAATTCAAGGGCTGCAATAAGTAAATCAGGAAAAGCAGCAGGAGGAACAATCATTAATGGTAAAACGTTAATAGGTGGAACTGCTCTTATAGAAGGAGCAAAGAAAGCATGGAATACAGTAGAGACTGCTAAGATGGGACAAATGACTGGAGTAACAACAATGACTCCTCAGATACCAAGTTATGCAGATAATGCTGGTGCTACTGGAGATCTTGTTTTCGCATTAAATGCAAATAGGAGAGGATAGACATGGCGACTAAGAATGTAGTAGGAAAAATATTAAATAATAAAAGCATTGGAGTGATGGGAGGAATATCTCTTGCAGCCAATGCTTATTCAACAGTATCAGATTATAAACAAAGTAGATTAGAAGGACATGGAAAAGTCGGTTCTGCTATTACTGCCGTAGGAAATGCGGTAATGTTCGAAGCAATGGGATTTGGGCCAATGATGGCTTTCACTGCAGCAAAAGAAGCTCCAAATATGATTGTTAATGGAATATTAAAAGCTAATGCAACTGCTAGGTCAATGGATAGATCTGCACGTAATGTTGCTTTTAATAATGCTACTTTTGCAGATAGCAAACAAGCTTTTACAATGAGGCAAGCTGGAATGCAAATGGCTCAAGCAAGTAAATATAATCTACAACAAACCTTAATGGGAAATGAAGCTTCTGTGATGCACAGGTTGTAGGAGGTGAATTTAAATGGCGAAAATTAACACAAGTAAAGTTTTAAATAATATTACAAAAGGACTAACAGGTATCTTAGACGATGTTGCTGAAGAAGGCTTCGAGAAAAAGCTTAGAGGTGCTCTAAAAGATATTGGATATAAAGGAACTAGTTCAAATGGTAAATCAATATTAAAATTTGCTGGTAATAATATTGATGATGTTTCGGAAGAAGCAATCGGTAAATTATATAATATCATTGATAAAAATGGAATAAAAAATATAGATGACTTAAGAGGTTATACTAAAAGTATAGTTAATAAAGAGGCTGTCGGAAAGAATACTTTAAATGTACTTTCAAGGGATTTAGATATGGATCCAGCTAGTATAAAAAGTATACTTAGAAAAAAAGGTATTAAATCAAATGAAAATTTAACAAGTGAAGCCTTAGATCAAATCGTTAAAACATCTCAAAGCACACCATCAAGAATTGTAAAAGAAACAGCTCAAGAGACTGCTGAAGAAACCGTCAAACAAGCTGCAAAAGATTTAAAAGGATCTGCTCCTAATACCTCACCTGCACCTGATCATAAGCAACTAAAAAAAGCCAGATACGATAGCGCAGATGACTATATGAAATATAAACAAAGTCAGCAATACGAAGAAGTATTTAAAGCATTTAAGGAAAAAGATTTTGAGAATCCATTACTTAAGGAGTTGAAGATTAATAGTTCTACAACTATGGATGAGATACAAGGAATGAGAGCAGCTGGAATAAACTCTGCAAACAAAAATGACATGGGATTTGTAGATTTTATGGGATATAATAAAATCCCTCAAATAGCAACTGGTGTAGCTGGTACTGCATGGTTAGTAAATAAAATGGCTGCGACTGGTGGGCAACAAACAAATAGTCAGTTATATGGACAAACACCTTATTAATAATGGAAGCATGTTGGAGTAATAATGTATTGAGCTAAATGCTACATATTTTTGAAAGGATGAAGACTATGAAATTAGATGTTAAGAAATCTTTAACTGGTGGAGAGTTCAAGGTATCTATCGAATTCAAATCTTATGAAGTATTTGAAGAAGGATTAATGGAAGACTTCGGAACTCCAGTACTACAAATCCCAGTATCTACTTGGGGAGCTACTGCAATTTCTAAAGAAGGCAAAATTGTCATTGAAGACATTGAACAAGATAAAGCTGATGCAGTTTGCTCAATAGACTTAACTAAAGAAATAGATGTTAAGTTAGATAACTTATTTAGAACAGAATATGCTGTTAAGATTGCTGATATTGAAGAAGGAACATTAGTAGATCCATTAGATTCAGTAGTAAAAATGGCTGAAGCAAAATGTGCTTTATTTATTGAAGTAATTAAAAAAGAAGCAAAAGCTAAAATGGACAGCCTTAGAGCTATGAAGACAGATTTCGAAGCTGTTATTAAGAATCCTGAGGTAATAAAAGTCTAATCTAGAAGAGGTGACATAAATGAAACTTAAAGTTCAAAAATCAATTAGTAAAAGAATTATAAATCTTGAAATTGAGACAGCAAGTTTCACTCCTGATGAGAATAAAATGTTAGATATCTTAGGGGAGCCTATAATTAAATTCGAAAAGATATATGGTGATAATCTAGCAGTATCTTTTGAAAAGAGAATTAGAACAGGATTCAAGATTAAGGTTAGATTCGATGGAACTGAAAATATAGTTGCAGCTGATGCAGCTTGTGATAAGTTCTTAGAAGATCTACCAGAAGAATTAGCTAAGGCTATGGAAAAATTAAAAATGCTATATGATGATATAGATGGTAAGGATGAAAACAAACCTCCTAAATATATTGATATAGTGTACTAAGAAAGGAGTCATTAAGACTCCTTTTTACATAATATAAAAAGAGGTGAAAAAATGAATGTACTTGATTTTACAAAAGAAGAGATCACTTGCGTTACTAGAAATCCAGCACCTATATATACACATCTTTCTAGTGAGAAATATTTACATGAAAAATACATCTTAAAAAGTAATATGAATATAGAAGGAATTTTTAATGTTAAGATTAAAATTAAAGACAGAGAAAGAATTGTATCAAGTGCAGAAGTTACCACTATTGATAATCATACAGTAATAACTAGATACATATAAAAGATGCTGTTGTGCTAAGAGATTAGTGCACAGCTTTTTTTATGTAACAAAATAAAAAAGATAGGTAATAGATGGGGTATGAAATATACACAAAGGAGGAGAAAAAATGAGTGTTGAAAAAAGTACCCTATCGCCAGCACAGATAGAGCGTATGCGGGAAATCATGATAGATCCTGTTAAATGGGCTCAAGTATTTGTTGTTACATTTGATGGAGCTAAAAAATGTGAAACTCCATGGACGGCACGTTGGTATCAAGTAGAGGCATTAAGAGATCCATCTTTAAAGAAAGTTCTTAGACAAGGAAGAAGAACTGGTAAAACTGAGGTTATGGTTATTGATATGTTATGGAGAGCATTTACAAGAAGAAATTATAGATGCCTTACAGTCACACCATATGAAAACCAAGTAAGATTACAATTCCAAAGACTTAGAGAATTAATAGATGCATCACCTTTATTAAAAGCAGAAGTAGAATCCATGACTAAAAATCCATATGCAATTACATTTAAAAATCATTCAGCAATCTTTGGATTTACAACAGGGGCATCGTCAGGATCTGGAGCAGCGAGTATTAGAGGTCAGAGAGCAGATATGATATACATGGATGAGGTTGACTATATGTCAGATGCAGACTTTGACTCGGTTACAGCGATTGCAGCAGAAAGAGCTGACATAGGTATAGTAATGTCATCTACTCCTACAGGTAGACGTTCACAATTCTATAAAGCTTGTACTAATAAAGCTATGGGATATACAGAACACTATCATCCTTCAATGCATAATCCGAATTGGGGTCCAGAAATGGAAGCGGAACTAAGAGCACAATTATCTGAGCAAGGTTATGTGCATGAAGTTTTAGCTGAATTCGGTACAGAAGATACTGGAGTATTTGATAAAGATAAAGTAGATAGAGCTATGACATTTGAATTATATGCATATAACGAATTAGATTATTATCAAAAACAAAGATGTGAAGAAAACAATCTTAGACCTAATGTCTATAATTATGCTAAAGGTCAAAGAGCTCACGTTAATCCATTTAGAACTATGGGAGTTGACTGGGATAAAATAAATAATTACTACAGTCGAGTTGCATAAGATTAATTTATCTCGTAATATATTTATGAGGTGATTAACATGATAGAAAAAGAAATTATAGAATCATATTTAAATAAAGGACTTACTTTTAAAGAAATAGCTACTGAATTAGATGTAAACTATAAAACGCTTTTAAGATATACAAAGAAGTACGAACTTAAATCTGGAGTAGGAACACAAGGAGCTAGAAAACATAAATTTAATGAGAAATTCTTTGAAGTAATAGACAGCGAAGAAAAAGCTTATTGGTTAGGATTCATTGCTGCTGATGGTTGTGTATATCAAAATGCTAATGCATGGAGATTACAAATAAATCTAAAAGGATCTGATAAAAACCATTTAGATAAACTTCAATTAGCCATAGGTTCTACCTATAAGATTGCTGAAAAGAAAATTGGAAAATCAGATATATGTCAATTAAAGATAAACTCAAAGATACTATGTGATGATTTAATTAAATTAGGTATCATAGAGAGAAAATCTTTAGTAGTAAAAATGCCAGATTTAGATCATGAATTAACAAGACACTTCATAAGAGGTTACTTTGATGGAGATGGAAATATTAAAAATTTTGATGATAAGAACGGCAGACACAGGTACAACTTCAACATAGTTGGAGGAGAAGAGATGCTCAATAGTATTAGTGAATCAATGCCATGCGATTTAGATTTGTATAAAGTAAAAAGAGTTAGTCCAATATTTTCTTTAGAGACAACATCTAGAGAAAAGCTGAAAGAAATATATGATTTTTTATATAAAGATGCAACAATATATCTTAACAGAAAAAAAGATGTATTTAGTAATTTAATGTCCCGCTTTGCAGAAATGCAAGGGCAATAACAAAGTGAAGTGCGGGGAAGCCCTTAGAGCTTTAACTACTAACCTATCATGGCGACATAGATAGAGGCCAGAGTAATTAACTGGATATAGTAAAAAGGTTAAAGATTGGGTAATCACGCAGCGAAGTGACTTATTTTTTAACCATTAGATTATATATCTATTATAAAATACTTTTTAGGAGGAAAGCATAATGGAAATATATACGATGGTTATCGAAAAAAAATGTAAACGTTTTAATAGGGGTGTGAATTAAATATTTATTAAAGTTTACATATGAAAATGTAAGTCAAACGTTCAACGACTATCCGAAAGCTAAGACCTCCCGCCCAAAAGAGTCTTAGTGAGTAGCCTAAGGATAGGCAATAGGAGTACGGCCAAGTGGTGGGTGAGAATCCCTTAAATGGAAGTGCTGTATCTAAACAGATAATGCTGTAGATGATGATATAGTCTCGACTTTGCGTGAAATACGCAAGAAGTTCATAAGAGAACTGCATGAGAGTAACGAACTCATGTGAAGGCAACGAAATATGGAGCTTCTTCATCTATATTAATTCTAGACTATGACTTAATAAGAAGAAAGTTCAAAGTAATAAAGAGAATAGAAGTGCCAAGATCAGAGTATTCTTACGATGCTGCTGTTAATTTAATTGTTGAGCTTAACGATCAATACAATCCAGCTTGGATTTATTGTGATGCAGGTTCAGGAGAATATCAAATAGAAAGATTACACATTATAGGACAAGAAAGACCATCAACAGGCTTAAGAAATAAAGTCAAGAGATTCCAATTTAAACAATCGCTTGATATAGTGGATCCTATTACATTCGAAACAACAAAGCAACCTATGAAGCCATTTATGGTTACTCAATTACAAATTGCATTTGAAAGAGAATTAATGATGTTATCTCCATTTGATGAAGTCCTTCACAAACAATTAATTGACTACTCCGTTGAAAAGATTTCAATGAGTGGACAACCGGTATTTACATCTGAAAATGAGCACTTTGTTGATGCACTTGGATTAGCTTACTTAGCTATGGTTCTTGAATTTAAAGAATTAACTAATATGATGAAGGAACCTGAAACTACTACAAAGGTAGAGTTTAGTAAAAAAACAATCGGAAGTGCTGGACTTAATAAGATGTTTGCTGATGTAGAAAATTCAGCATTCAATTCTTCAAACATAGCAATACCTACTCATGATCCATCTGAGAGACGTGGAGATAGACCTTCTCAATATAAAGTACCATTAGGATATAGAAAAAGAAGTAGTTTTGGTGGTGCTTGGGGAAGCAGAACTAATGGAACACGTAGAGGTGGAGGAGGAGTTGGACGAAGCTCATGGTAGTAACACTATTAAGTGTTCTATATATATTAACCTCCCTCTTATAATTTGAGCGTCAGAAATGGCGCTCCTTTTTAGCAAAGGAAGTGACTTATGATGAATGAAGAAGAAATAAGGCAAGAAAAAAATAATATTTTATATAGGCCTGATTTGGACTATGACAAAAAATATGATACGGAAGGCTATCAAGAAGAAGTTTTAGAAACTGAAGACTATGATAAAGAGCCAGTAATTGAATCATTAAAAAAAGATATTGATAATATTAAAAAGGTTTTGCCACTACTACCTGGAGATTTAATTGAGATGGCTAAGAAACCTTTAATTGTCATTGAAAGTGTAATAGGAGATTTAGATGTTGAAAACAAGCCAGTAAGTAATGAAGAGTCAGTTGTAATAATTACAGGCAAAAAAGAGGATGAGGATGAAGATATATATCCAGACACCTTCTTTAGAGATGATGAAGATCCTTTTGTCATCATAAGTGATAGAAAGGATAAAGTGACAATAATTAAAGAAACATATGATTATGACTTAGCCTCGGTTATAGCTGACTATATAGATAAGTTAAATAAAGTAATGAATGATTATCTTAATAGTTTATTGACTGTTACTAAATCTATAGATAAGAGCCAATATTCAAAAGTAGTTGCCCCTTATACTGGCAGCACTTCAAATGTAAGCAAAGATTATAAACATCTATCAGATTTAATAATACGAAGTCAATTAACACGACAAATGAAGTCAAGGCTTTATAATAAGAGATTTAATTTAGATAATTCTATTGCTCACATAAGAATCTGTAAAGCTGGAGTAGAGCAGAAAATAAGGTATTATGAAGCAAGTTATCAGAATGGTACGACTTATACAGATCTATTAAGTAATAGACATTTAGAAAATAGTAGGATGATGTACGACAAAAAATATAAACAAAACTTTTTCAATTTGTACAAATACTTAAATAGCTCGGTAATATTATTGGATGAATGCTTCAAAATGCATATTAACGAAGCACAAGCAAAAATAATTTTAATGATGAAAGAGGGAAATGAATTATGGTAATTATGCCAACACAAGATAATATCGTTATAAAGCTACCTAAGGTAGATAAGGAACAAAAAACTCAATCAGGAATTATTTTAACTGGAGCAAGTAAACAACAAGATATGCCAGAACAAGGCACTGTAGTTGCGGTTGGTTCAGGAAGAATATTAAATAATGGAACTCAATTAAGTCCTTTTATAAAAGAAGGGGATGAAGTTATATTCAATAAATTCGCTGGAACAAAAATCACATCAGATGATGCTGAATACTTAATCATTAAGGAGAATGATATTCTGGCAGTTATAAAAAAATAATAATAAAAGCAGGTGAAAATAGTGGGATTATTTAGTGCCTTAGTAAATAAGGATATAGCTAAAGCTATTGAAAGAATCGAAGCTGAAAACAAAAGAAAAAACTTTTCTCCTGTAAATACAAATAGCAAAATTAAAGATTTTGTTATTAAGACAATAGGCTTCATTAATAGCTACAATATTGGAAGAGATATGCTAGCTCCACCAGAATATGATTTTGAAGAAATAAAGCGTGCTGCTGAAACAGATTCGTATATTAAAACATCATTAGATAAATATCAAAGAATGATATATAAAGCTGGATATTATCTAAAATCAGAAAATGAGAAGAGTGTTGAATATGTTAAAAAGCGTTTCAGAATAATGTCATATGCAACTGGCAAACCTATGGATATTTTATTTCAAGAAATAGCTGATGACCTTATTACTTACTCAAACTGTATTTTAATAAAAACTAGAGTAAAGCAAATCATGCCAGGAATAAAAGCTGTTGGATTGTTTGGTTCAGATCCTGTTGGAGGATATTCTCGTATAGATCCTTCGACCATTAGTATTCAAAGAGATGAACACGGGAATGTTTTAGGATATACACAAAGAACAATTAATGGTAAGGAAAAGAAATATAAAACACAAGATGTTATCCATATTTACATGAATAAAGAATCAAGTAATGCATTTGGTACACCAAAAGTTATTGCTGCACTTGAAGATGTAAAGCTATTAAGAAAGTTAGAAGGTAACGTGCTTGCTATAGTGCATAGATTTGCAATTCCAATATTCCATTGGAAAATAGGTAAACCTCAGCAAGGATTCCAAGCGACAGATAAAGAGATAGAAGATGCAAGATATGAAATTGAAAACATGTCTTTAGATGGTGTAGTTATTACAAATGAAAAGACAGAAATAAATGTGCTTGGTGCAGAGGGTTCTGCAATTAATGCTTCTGAATATCTTAAATATTTTGAACAAAGAGTATTTACTGCTTTAGATTCATCAGCTTCTCAAATGGGAAGAGGTGGAGCTAAACAAGATGCTGATTCAATGGAAGCACAATCTCATGATTATATCAAATCAGTTCAAAGAACAATTTCTATATTCTTAGAGAATTTTATAATTAGTGAATTATTACTTGAAGGTGGTTTTAACCCTATCATAAATGAAAAAGACATTGTTGAATATGTATTTAATGAAATAAGTCTTGATACAAAAATTAAAGTTGAAAACCATGAAATGCTTAAGTATCAATCTAATATGCAGACTCTTGAAGAAGCTAGAAGAAATATTGGATATAAAGATTCTACTGATGAAAAGAGATTATATAAGAATCTTATTGAGGTACCAGCTCAAATTAAAGTTGTTCAGGCTACAGCAAAAGCTCAGACAGCTTCACAAGTAGAAGTTGCTGAAGTTAATGGAAGAATAGCAGAGGATGCAGCAAAAGCTCAAGCTAAGAGAGATGAAAAATTAGCAGCTAAGTCTAACCAAGATTCTAATACAAATACAAATAATAATACTAATAGTAAGACGAATAGTAATTCTAATACAAAGACTAATAGCAAGTCTAATAGTAAGTCTAATTCAAGTAGTAAAACTGGAACTTTAAGTAATGGTAAAAAAGCTAGTCAAACACCTAATAAAGATGTGACAAATAGAAATAGACCGACTAATCAGCACGGTACTACTTCGGTAAAAGTAAAAGAGTCATTGGAAATAACTGAAAAGGTTATTAGAAATAAAAAAACTCATAAAAAGAAATATAAAGATTTCTACAGTAAGCTTGAAAGACTACGTAATAATTTAATAGAAACTGATAATGATTTAGATTATCTATTCTCAATCTCTATTGATTCTCTAGTTCAAGAAATGAAGCTAGCAATAGGACAAGCTTCGCAAGAAGGAATAGATAAAGCTAAAAATGATCTCAGCTCAATGAAAATAGATACTACTAATATTGCCTCACTTAATATATATCTTGACTCAATGTATGAGAAAGCTCATGCAGATATAAAAGATGTATTTAAAGATATTAAAACAAGATTGGACAATAACAGGGAATTGGAGAATGTTGATGCAGTAATAAATGCATTGGAATATAGATTTAGATTTATGATCGAATACATTCTACCAAAAACAGTATGGTATTCATACTTAAAAGCTGGAGAGGCAGCAGGTATAAAGAAAGCTAAAGTTGATTTTGGAGATAGCTCTGATTCTGAAAAGTATGATGATGTAGTTAACATAAATGCTTTTAGCTTAGATCAGATACCAGCGTTTCATCCATTCTGTGATTGTAAATTGAAATTTATAAAAAACGAGGCAGGTGAAAAATAATGGCTATTGTATTGAAAGAATACTTAGGAAGCCCAATGGGAATTAGTGAAAATACTTTTACACCATTCTCATTAAAAGAAGGGTTAGATACAGGTAATGTAATAGCAAGCGACAGTGTAATGGTCGATATAGAAGGAATTCATGTTGGACCTACACGTAACTTTACATGGTACACAGAGGAAGCTTTAAGAAGCTCAGTGCCAACTTGGACTAAACCTTATCAAAGGCCATTAATTCTACATCATAACGAAAAGGACGGAAAGATAATCGGTAGAGTACTAGCAGCCCATTATACAGACATGAATACCAGATCTAAGACTGGAGCATTAGTATTTACATGCAATGTTCCAGACGATGATGGTAAAAGAGGCGTTAGAGATGGAAGATTAAAAACTGTTTCAATCGGTGTTATTGCACATGATGTTAGATGTAGTATCTGTGGTCATGTAATAAGTGAGTATGGAGAATGTGAGCATGAAAGAGGAATGGAATATGACGGTAATGTATGTTACTGGATGATACATAAGATGGAAGCTAAAGAGCTTTCATATGTAATTGTTCCATCAGACATATATGCACACAATATAAAAATCTATTCTCCGGGTGAAAAGAATCTTAGTGAAAATTTAAAGCAAGAAGGAGTGTTAAGTGTGACAAAAGCTAAGGAAATCAAAGAAAGTGCAGAAGGAACAGTAATTGTTGAAGATGCAGAAAAGAAGGTTGAAGCTATAGTTGAAGATGCTGATAAAAAAGCAGAAGAAACAAAGCAAGAACCAGAAGTTGAAGCTGAAGATGTAGAAACTTTAAAAGCTAGCGTAGCTAAATTAAAAGAAGTGATAGCTGAGTTAGAAAAGAAAGTTGAAGCTGCTGAAGCTAAGGCTAAAGAAGCAGATGAATTAAGAACTGCTGCTGAACAAGAGCTTGTAAGTGCAAATACTCAATTAAAGGAATTTGCAGTAGAACAAGTACTAATGCTAAGAGAACAATTAGGTAGACCAACTATGTTAAAAGAGAATCTATTAAAGAGATCTCAAGATTCATTAATGGATACTATTGTTGATTTGAAAGAAGAATTAACTCCAGTTCAAAAAACTGTAGAATTAACTGAATTTAATTCTGAGACAGAAGCAAAGAAGTCAGTTGATATTACAGAAAGTGTTGAAGAAAAAACTACTGAGGTTAAAGATGTAGAGGATTTAACCAAGGTTGGAATGGTAGTTCAAGAATCTTTACTTGATGAAGAAAAAGATTCCAGCATAAAAAAAGATGATAAAGTTGAAAAAAAATATGAACTAGATGTTAAAGAGAGTGACGAGTCTAGTAATAGTGATTACGAAGCAACTTTATCGACATTGAAATTTTATAATCTTTAATATTTAACAAAAAAGAAGGAGAGTGCAAAATAATGGCTTTACACCCAAGTAAATTTAACGGACAATTCAAGCTACAACCAGGTGCAAGAGGCGAAAAGTTCAAAGCTAGTCTGCCAGGTTATAGAAATGACGAAGAAAGAATAAACAGATCTAATATAAAATTAAATCATAATGAACACGATACTCCAAATATAAAGTATATGTTCGATGATAGACTTCCAGTGTTATTCAGATACGGATATGCATACGGATACAATCAAATAGTAATTCCAAAAGGAAGAATAGTTGCAGTTGATCCATTCAAGGATATGGTAGACTTCGATATGCAAAAGGCTCATAACACTATGACTTTAGCAAATGGTGGTGCTCCAGTAAAAATCAGAACTGCTGCTGATAAGTACAAAGATTATTCAGGAGCTGCTGAAAAGTTAGTTTCTACAGAAGCTCAAGGTGCTGCTTTAGCTAATGCAGATATAGAATGGATGCCAATCATAGGAATGGAAGAAGCTTATACAGAATTAGCTTACAGACCATTTAAGACATCTGGCCCAATGAAACAATTAGAAGACGCTGGATATGAAATAGATCCTGAAAGAGGATATGTAGTAGATAAGAATTCTAAGGAAATGGTAGATGTAATTCCAGGAAACCATCCAATAGGAATGTTAATCAGAAATGAATATACAAGAGATGAAGATGCTTACAATGGAATGGCTCCAGGAGCAGTTAATACAGATTGCTTAGTTGAATTACCTTGGTTTGCTTACAAGGATAAAGCAGAAGGAAATCCATGGGGTTCAGCATACGGCGGATTATTCCCAGGTGCATTAGTTAAGGCTGATGAAAATGGTAGAGTTATTGTTTCTCCATTATCATATGAAACAGAAGTTGCTGATATGTCAATCTCAGAATATGAGTTAGAAAGACAACAAGTAATTGGACAAGTTTATGCTGTATCAACAGAAATGGTTCCAGAAGGTGCTGCTAAGTGGGCTACATGGGCATTATCAGACAGATTAAACTTTGAAGATTTCAATCCTCAAGAATGGCCAGAAAACAACAGAAGAGGCGAAGATGCTATAGGAAGAAGCCCTTACAAGTCAACTGGTAAATATCCAGGATACCCATATGAAAAGAATTATGGAGCTCATGATCTTCATATGTTAGGTGGAACTAGAACTAACTACGATCAAAGATTACAACATCAATATCAATATGAAAACTTAGGAATACCAGGATTAACAGATGGTTACAATGCTGTTAAGAGAAGCTACGATGCAATAGAAATAGGACAATTAAGATTTGTTAAGAACATAACTGAATCTATGGATTTATTCTTCAGATTCCCAGAAGTTAAGATTGAAGATATGGAAATTGCAATCGGTACTAAGGCTGATGATAAATTTGTTCCACTTGTAGAAAAAGGTTTAATTTCAGCTTATAGTGGAGAAGAAAAAGCTACAGATGTTATTGAAGCTAAATACGTAGATGGATTACAAGGATTATTCGTAATCAACATTAAGGATTTAACTGAAGCAAATAGATTTGCTGAAGCTGTAATTCCTGAAGGTGAAAATTCTATCGAATTACCTGTATTCGTTAGATTCAAAAAGAGAGGACTAGCAGGTGTTCCAACATTTATGGATTGGGATGGAGTTGTAGGTTCTGTAAAAGTATTACTTCAAAAATAATTAAACTTAAGCAGTAGTGCATGGGGGTACATATCCCCAAGCAACTCTGCGTGAAATAATGAAATTAACTAATGAATAGATATAGAGGAGGACACCTAAGATGAACTTAAGTGAACAAATAGTAAATTTAAAAGCTTTAAGAAAAGCTACTGAATTAAAAGAAAATGCTGGTGAAAAGCCAAGATTATCTTCTAAAGCTATTGCAACATATGAAATGGCTGCTAGAAACTTAATGGGAGATTATTCTCAAGGAAAGGTTAGTGTAAGCGAAAGTTTAACAAGCACTGACGCAATCAAGATGATTCCTAAGATTATAGAAGGACAACTTCGTGAAGCTTCAGAACCTGAATATCTTGGAACAAGATTTATGCATCAAGTTAATGTAGAAGGTTCTAACAACTCTGCAGTATATGTAATTCCTGTAGTAGGAGAATTAATTGCTAGTGAAGTAAATGAAGGTGGAAGATACAATGAAGACCAAGTTGAATTCAACACTATCGAAAACAGCCAATTAGAAGTAAGAGTTAAGAAAATTGGTCTTAAAGTATCAGTAACTGAAGAAGCTATATCAGATAGTTCATGGGATATCATGGGTATCAACATCAGAAAGATGGGTAGAGCAATGGCTAGATATAAAGAAGAATGGATATTCAATACATTCTCAACTCATGGACATACTATCTTTGATAATGAAATAAGAGAACAAATACCTGAAGCTGGAACAACTGGTTACGATCAAAACGGAGAATACAATGATACTTTATCAGTAGAAGATTTCATTGATATCGTATTAGCATTAATGAGCAACGGTTTCAACCCGACTGACGTAATAATGCATCCACTAGTATGGCTAGTATTTGCAAGAAACAGCATGATAGGAAATGGTTTAACATTTGGTGCTTTAGGTGGACAAAACGTACATCAATGGGGACAAATTCAAGGTACTCCTGGATTTGCAGGTTTAAGTGCTAATGGTGAAGGTCAAAAATATATCTTAAGACCAGAACAAGTACAAAACAGATTACCAATGCCATTAACAGTTAACTTCTCACCATTTGTTAGCTTTGATAAGATCAACAAGAAGTTCGATATGTATTGCTTAGACAGAACTGAAGTTGGTGTTATCGTACAAAAAGAAAATCTTTCTACTGAAAACTGGACAGATCCAGAAAGAGATTTAAGAAACCTTAAGTGTAAAGAAAGATACGGTATAGGTATATTAAATAGCGGTAAGGCAATAACTGTAGCTAAGAATATAGCTGTAGCACCATCTTACCCTCAAGCACCAGTAATAAAGATTGCACAATAATCAATAAATTGAAAGGAGCGAAAGTATTATGACACATATAGCTGTTGTAACACTAGCTCCTGGTCAAGTTGGTTTTTATGATGATTTAAGCGGAATACATTTAAGTTTAACTAATACTGAAGCTAGTATAACAGAAGGAATGAATACTGCTGGATTAGTTAATGCAGTTAAAGCTGGTAAAATAACAGTTGTCTCAGGCTCTTTAGGCACTGAGACATTTGTTTATCAAGAAGCTGCTCAATGTATGCCAACTTATTATAGATTATTAGAAAAGAAGAAAATAAAAGCGCTTAAGAATCAAATGATAAAACCAGTTAAGATCAGTGAGCCAAAAGTAGAAAATCCAATCAAGAATAAAAAGACTGAAATAGAGGTTGAACTAACAGAACATGTTGAAGAACCTAAGGCTACTAAAGTTATTGAAGAAAAAGTAGCAGAAGTTAAGGAAAAGGTAGTTGAAGAAAAAGTAGCTCCTGCTCCTAAAAAGAGAACTAGAAAAAAGAAAGAAGTAGTTGCTGAAGAAGTTAAGGAGGACTAAAAAATGTATCAAGACTTTAGTGTTATAGCAATAGATCCAAACTATGCTGAAAAGAAAGTAGTAATTAACACTAGTTTTGATATTGATCCTGACTCTGTAGATGAAAGAACAATACAACTTTTTAGCAAAGCAAATAGATGTGATGCTAATATTGACTTCGAAGTTAAAGACAAGACTATAACAGTTTTGGTAAAAGAAGATATTGTTCCAAATACTAACTACATTATAAAAATAACTGGAATTAAAACTATTCTTGGAGATGTACTTAGTACAGGAGTTAGAAGAACAATAACTTTTAAATCCATGGTTAGAGAAATTCCATATATCATTAGTCCATCGGACTATGAAGAAATAGTTGATTTAAAGGTTACATTGAAAGCTATCTTAGAAGATGAGGAGTTCGAAAGTTTAGAAGATAAATCTTACTTCATTCAAATAGCTGAAGATGTAGCCTTTATTAATGTAGTTTTAGAAACAAGAACAAATGAATCTACAGTTAATTTAAAAAATTTAAAGACAGGTCAATATTATATTAGAGCTAGAGTAGAAGCATTTAATGAAGGAAATAAAGACTTTGGAAAATGGTCAGAGACAGTCTCATTTATAAGCTTAAATAAGGCAGTAGAAGAAGAGTGTCCAGATGATAGTGAAGATGATGAACCTATATTTATTGAGGATATAAGTTTAGTCAATAAACCGGCTAATGGAGAGACACCTGAGTCAATCCTTTTAGAATTCTCTGGAGAAGTAGATCCTGATTTCATAGATAACATAATTGTCATAAGGAGGGATATCTAATGGCTACTGAGAGAGTAAAGTTTGACATTAAGGTATTTGATAATTTCATAGAGATAATGCCTAAAAATGGAGTTAAAGATAATTCTATTTATGAAATTAAATTGAAAGGAATAAAACCTATAAGTGGTGGATCTTACATTGGAGACGAAAATGTAAAGATAGTTACAGCTATGGATCCTATGTATTGCTCAATTATGGATGTTTCGTCTTTATTAGATGTAGTAGATATTCCTGAAGATATAGTTCTATATAACATAAGAGAAGCTTCTAGATATGCTTCATACATCTATGAAACAACATTTATAAACAAGAAAATAAATATAAAACAGATTCCTTTTGCTGTTAAAGAGTTTACAAGATATAAGGCTGCAAAAGACTGTTTGCTAAAAATATATATGTCTTTAGTAACTGATAATGTAGTTGAAGGAACTTTGGGAGAAGTTAAATTCAAAACAAGAGATCAATTACCTGATATTAAGAAAATATTGGATTACTTAGATAGTGAAATAAAGAAATGGCTAGATTCAATAAGAGGATATGATCTAGAAGGAAGAGCCAAGATGAAGAGTGCTATAAGAGGATATCATCATGGTGGTAGAAATCCTATTGCTAGTTTTGAGAAGAATAAGACTCCTAAAGGAGTTCCATTGAGTATGAATAGAGGTGTCTATTAATGAGTTTATCTACAAAATTAAATAATAAGATTTTAGATATGATAGAAAGACATTCTTATGAAATGTACTATATTACAAGAAACTTAAAAGTTAAATGTACATGCATTACACATGAAACAAAACAAGCTGATCCTATGTGCCCTAAATGTCTGGGCACAGGATATAAGATAACTATTAGGAAGATTAAAGCAGCTGCACAAGATACAAAACTTCCACCAACATTTAGAAGTGATAAGTTTATAGTTGCAAGAAATTTCTTCCTTAACAAAAGTATAGATTGTAAAGAAGATGACATTATAGTTGATAACGATAATGCGTATATAGTATTAGAAATTCAAGAATTATTATCTCTTGAAGGAACTATACCATATAGAAAAATTAGTGGAGTTAAAAAGAAATTTGATACAACTAAGTTTATGGATAACTTTAATAATATTATTAGGACTAGAAAGTAGGTGAGCTAATGATAACTATGCAGTCATATAGCCAGGGAAATAAAAATTCATTGATGGCTGATATAGGACAAGATGATTCCATATTAATCATTGGAAGAGGTTCTGATGAAAGTAAATTAAATGAAATATTTAAACCATCAAGCATATGGGAAATGGAGAATATTTATGGAGATTCTGAATTGACTATGGCCTATACGGAAGCAAAAAGAAATGGAGCAAATAATGTATTTGTAATGAACTGTTTTAAGACAACGGATTTTGTAGATAGTATTCAATATGTGAGACATTATAATTTCTCATATATAGTACCTATAGGAATTAAATTATCTGATAAATTTTATAGTTCAGAACAAGATAGAGAAGTCTATTTTGCAGAACATTATTTAAATGAATTTAGTAAGTTCACCAATAGTTTAATTATATTTACTGATGAGCATGCAGACCTATATGAAAATATAAATAGCTATCTTTATGATATGAGAACAAAAGTAGAAAATTTTAAAGAGACCACATATTACTTATTAAGCAACTATGGAAGAAACTTTGCTTTTTGCTTAAATAATTTACAATATAAAGATTACTCAAATGTAATTCTTGCAACAGCCCTTAGTAGGACCAAACCTGGTTCATATCCTGAAACAATTAAGAACAAAGCTATTTTTGATTTAGATAGCGAAGACATTTTTACACCTGAAATAATATATTTCAAAAACAATCTACATACAGACACATCTATAGAAAATCTAAAAAATTTCAGAACAATCTTTGATGCCAACAAATTAATCTCAATAGATAGAGTAATAAAAAATATAGAACGAACACTAGATACTTCGTTTGTACTTGGAAAATTGTACAACCAATATGTAGAGATGATGCTACATGATTATTTGGATTCTTTCTTTAGGAGATTATTAGAAACTGTAATAAGAAACTATTGCATAAATAATATTCAATTTGTAAGATCCGAAGCCATGTCAGGTTACATCACTGTAGATATTGATATACATCCAATAAATTCATTAGAACAAATAAACACATTATTGGAGGTGAAGTAATGGCATATGCTGACTTTGAAAGCATGTTAATTAAACATTCAGAAAATACAAGTAACATGCAATACAACGATTTTAAGGAAATGAAGAATGGAGTCTTTGATAGTCAGGTACTAACAGCTGATAAGAGTGCCTCATTATTTGACTTTATAAAGATGGTAGATAAGTTAGTTTCAATAACTATGAAGGATTTGAAAGTTACCTTTATTCCTGATGAAGGTAAAGTTGTTTATTTATCAAATGACCAAAGATTAGACAATCCAATCATAACTTATAAGCTAATATCTAGAAAACCAAAAGGTGAAATAAAACCAAGATTTAGAGAGGATTTTATTGAATCCAAAGATGGTAACACAGGTAGAGTTGGCGAAATATACGGACAAAAATTTAAGTGTCAGATACAATTCAACATTTTCGCAAGTGTATATGAGGTTGCAGAACAAGTAATGGAAAGATTCGAAGACCTAATGATAACTTATGCTGGCTACTTCAAAAAAAATGGAGTTGCTGAACTATTGTTTGATCAGCAATATACAGATCAATCATTTGAGACAATGAGACAAACTTTGTCAATTAGAAATATCTCTTATTATGTAGAAGTCGAAAAACTTACAGTAATAATGAGAGAGAGTATTAAAGCAATCGAAACTTATTAATGGATAAAACAAAGGAGGAACAAAGATGAGCGTTTTCGATCAAGAATTAATTTTACCTGGTGTTGTTACAGATATTATATCTGATTACAGTGCAGGGTATGACACAAGCCAATTTGGAACTACAGACTCAGTTGCAATATTAGGAACTGCTTTTAACGGACCTGTTGGACGACCAGTAAAGATTTATAGCCCTGAACATGCAAAGTATGTATTTGGTTCAGCATTTGATTTCCAAACTAGAAGAGAAGCTACATTAGTAGCAGAAATTCAAGATGCATGGGATAGAGGTTGTAGAACAATTTACGCTGTTAGAGTTAGTGGAAAGGAAATATATAAAGACTTCCAATTAGCTTCAGATGCAGATTGTAAATTAAGAGTAAGCGGAATTTTCCCAAACAATGACAATAAGAATGTATTCTTTGAATTCGATGCAGTTGATACTTTATCTGAAGTTGCAAACGGAGTAGAGGCTACTATTAAAATATATAAGCCTGCTACAAGAGCTACTATTGAAGAAAAGATGTTAGGAAAAGTTGTTAAAGAAAATTCAGTATTAGTAAATAGCGTTAAGCTAAGAAGCAACTGGAATGTAAGTGAAACTACTAGACTAGTTGATTTCATTGACCTATTTAACGAATACAGATATAACAATGTTTTAAGATTATCAATAGTTGATGGAGAAGGAAATGATATCACAGAAACTCCTGTAGCTCAAGGGTTAGCATTCGGAGATTTATTCCCTGGAATCTACTTCATAGGAAGAGATAAAAACTCAGCTAAAATAATTGCTAAAACAGAGATGGAAACAAGATTCGTACCTGAAGAAGATAAGCATACAATCTATGAAAACTTCGCAGGAAACATCTTTAAGACTTTAAAAGTTAATACAGATATTACAAAGGATCTACCAATTTACCATAAGGATGTTACTCAACTTAACAGACTAATTAGTAAAGTTGAAGACGTAACAATGGTTAAATTATTTGACTTCTTAGAAGTTCCAGGAAAAGTAGATTTAATCTGGGCAAAAGATAAAGTTGATTATGAAGAAGTTACAGTAGACGACTTCGATATGTACAAGAGATTAGGTTCAGGATACGCTACATCAGCTAAGATCGTTGAAACTAAAGAAGGTACAGGAGTTTATAAAGTTGTTGAAGTAACTAGTGACAATGACGTAAATAGAGTTGTTCCTATAAATGAAGGTATATACTCAATGCTTGAAAACTTAAGAGCTGACTATAGAGTTCTTGCAGGTAAATATGCTGATGTAGAAATCAAAGGAAAGCTTCCTAAGAAAGCAGAGTTCTTAGTATCAAATCCTAAATCTTCATCAATATTCTCAGAAACAATAAAGGTTGTTCCAAAGCTAGATGAAAAAGACCTTTCAACAGTATCTAAAAACTACAAGTTTATTCTTAAATCTTTAGAAGAAGATTCAATAATCCTATCTAGCGATGCTGTTATTGAAACTTTATATAAGAAGAATGGAAGTTATGTAGTATCTGAATACATTCATGAAGTAGAAGTAATAGAAGATGTAGATGCTAAACAATACAAAGAAGGGGATTTAGTTCTATCTGATGCTAAAATGCACAAAGTAGTAAACGGTACTTTTGTTTGTCTTGATGATATAGCTACTTATAAATCAGAATTCGCTAACAAATTATTTGTAAGCAATAAAATGATTTACCAAGTTGATGAAAGCTCAAATGACAAATTAACATTCATTGAATTAGTTGATGTTCATGAATTAGGTGGAGCTACATTAATGAACGTTAACGTAGATGGACAAGTTGTTGTATTTAGCATAGAAACAGCAGATGAGCTTGTTAAGTCTGTTACTCCTGTTGCTGTATTAAACGATATCTTAGAAGAATCTTCAAGCATGTTTACAGTTATAACTCCAGTTTCTACTGAAGGCAAGGTTGTTAATGAAGTAGAAATTAAGGCATTAAACTTAGAAGCTACTTCACTTGGAGAATTAATAGTATCAATGAATGAAGATGCTATATTAGGTAAAATGTTTGAGTTTGACTTAGATTCAAACCTAGCAGAATCAGTTAGATATATTCCAGTACTAGGTGTTACAGAAGATGATGAATCTGTATTTGGAGTTGCAGTAGATGGAGTTGTAAAGGTTGAGTCTAATAAAGTTAACTCAGCTACAGGAAATGCTGCAATAGTGGATAGAGGTCTACCAGTATATGATAAGTCATTATACTTACCATTTAAAACTACAGATAACTTTGCTAGACACTTAGCTCAACACTGTGTTTACACTGGATTAAAAACTGCTCCTACTCATGGTGTAATAGGATGTTCTAAGTTAATGACTGCTAACTTAAAAACTGTTTCTGATAGAGTAGACAAGTTAGTGGGATTAGATCTTAACCTATATGCTAAGAGACCAAACGGAAATGATATGTTAGATAAAAATAACTTACCATATCCAATCGGAAGAGGTATTTCAGTAACATTCTTCCAAAACAAAGTTGAAACAGGAGATAACTACACTTATGTAAGTGTTGGTGCTTCAGGTTATGCAGGTATGGTTTCTACTTTACCAATCGACCAATCTTCAACTTCTCAACCAATAAATATAGATGCAACTACTTTTGAGTTAAATAACTATCAATTAGGTAGATTAACTCAAGCAGGTTTCGTAACTGTAAAGAATAGCTATACTCAAGGTTATGTAATAACAGATGGTGTAACTATGGCTCCAGTAACTTCTCCATTCAGAAGATTAGCAGTTACAAGAATTGTTAATGGAATTGATGAAGCTATAAGAGCAGCTGCTGAACCATTTATCGGAAAGCAAAATCACTTAGCTAATAGAAACTCTCTTCAAACAGCTATTAAGTCTTCATTAGATAAGATGTTAAATCAACTTATTGAAAAATATGACTTCAAGCTTGTAGTAGATAGAGCAGCTGAAAGAATGGGTGTTATAGAAATAGAATACACAATCGTTCCAATCTACGAAATCAGAGAAGTTAGAAATAGGCTATCAGTAAAAGATAATCAATAATTATTTGAGGTAGGGGAGCTTCCCCTCCTCTTGACATAATAAAATATTAAGGAGTGAAAAAAATGGGAGCAAATAGTTTTGAACAATATACTAAAACTTATAGCACATTCTCAGGATGTGATATCGTTGCTACATTCAATGGTAAAGTAATAGGTGAACTTCAAGCCATTACTTATAGCATTTCTCGTGAAAAAGCCCCTGTTTACACAATGGGATCAGCTGAGCCAAGATCTTTCTCAAGAGGTAAGAGAGGTATAGCTGGAACATTAGTATTTACAGTATTTAATAGAGATGCATTAATAGAAGAATTCAAAGGTAAGCTAAACGGAGAAACAACTGGTGTTCAAAAGTTTAAAGCTGAAAGAAATTCAGAATCAGATGTAAACTTTTTATCAGTAGAACAATGGGATGCTGAAATGTCTAACTACGCTGGAGTAGGAGATCAAACTGGAGCATCTATTGGAAATGTATCTGATTTAACATCTAAGTATCAACCAATATATGCAGATGAAATATTACCATTTGATATTACTATAACATTTGCAAATGAATATGGACAACGAGCAGTATTAGTAGTATACGGAGTTGAACTTTTAAATGAAGGTTCAGGTTATTCAATAGACTCTGTTACTACAGAGAAGGCATATACATTTGTTGCTAGAAAGATTGACTACATGAAATCTTTAGATGGTGACAATGATGCAGGATTCTCTTCAACTTACTAAACTCTGCGTGAAATAATGTAATTGAATAAGTAATATAAGGGAGAAGAGTGCGAAAGCATATCTTCTCTTTTTTATTATACTAAGGAGGAAGAATAATGGCAGAACAAATGTATACCTACACTAATGAGAGTTTTAGTGGTTGTGATATGGTAGCTACTATACTTTTACCTAAACCAGGTACTAGTAAGAAACAGGTTTATGCACTAGGAGAGTTACAAACAATCTCTTATTCTATTCATATGGATAGACAGCCTGTTAGAGCTATAGGAAATATAAATGTAAAAGATTATGTTATGGGCCCAAGAACTATTGCTGGATCACTTGTATTTGCAGTATTTAATAAGCATTTTGCCAATAAGATGATGAAGGATATAGGGGATTCAACAAACCCTGGATATGCATTTTTAATAGATGAAATACCACCATTTGATATAGTAATTTCAGCAGCTAATGAATACGGACTAAGAAGTAGAATGGTTATCTATGGTGTTAGATTAGTTAATGAAGGCCAAGTAATGTCAGTTAATGATGTTTATACAGAAAATACATATCAATTTGTAGCTACAGATTTAGAATATTTAACTGATGAAAATAGTTATACAAGTGGCAATAAATCAGGCAGAGGATTATATAAAATCATAGAAAAGGATGTATCTTCTTATAACAATAAAATGCAATATAACTATAAGAAAACTAAGCCTACACCACACTTTGATGTAGAGCTAAATTATAAAGTAACTGGAGTTGCTACAGAAACTAAAAAGGGAATGGTTGAGTTATGGCTTACACCTACTATGAAAACAGGAATAATAACCATTGAAGGCGATAGTGAAAACAAAACTATAAGTGTTAAAGATGGATTGAATGGTAACAATAGAGCTGTAGTACCATTACCTGCAGGTGAGTATTCTGCTATTTGGAAAGATGATAGTAGAAAATCTAATAAAATAGTTTTTAGAATATTGGAAGATAGAGTCATAGAAAACACGGTATTGCCTGCACCAATAGTCGAATCAATAAGCGATAATACTATTGAGATTTATTCTAATGTTAGAGAACACACAAAAGTAATTTATGAGAATGAAAATAAAGATAAATTCACAATTAAGCTTAGTGGACGAAAAGCAAAAATAACTAATCTAGAAGCTTCTAGTAAATATAAGATAGCTACTTGTAATGAGGATTTAAATAGAGTGTCTGATTACATTACTGTTAAAACACTTGATTTTGGACATGACCTTTACAAAGACTTTTTGGATTACCTTAACTATAACAAAAAGTCATTAATGAATAATAACTTTAATGTATATATAACTGTTGTAAATGATGGTAAACAATACGCATTTTCAGGTAAAAAATATTCTACAATAGCTGATAGTTTTATTGATGTTAATAAGTTTTATACTGAAAAATTAAATTCATTGTCACAAGAAGATTTCCCAGGATTAATAGAATATCAAGAAGAAGTAGATAGATTAACAGCCTTAATAGATGCTGCAGTTGAAGTAACTCATATATCAACAATAATTAATAATGATGTAGTCTATGGATACAACTATGATGTTATGGTAGTTAATCCTCCAATTCCAGAATCAGAAGATTCTTGTACTAATTCATTTCTGATTGATTATAATATCAATTCATTAGACTTCTTTAGACAATATACAAATACTCAGCAATTTGCAAAAACAATAGAAAAGAGAAATTTTAAAGATATAGATTCTGGATATCTATGTTTATTTAATGGAAGACCTGGAAGCAGATATTATACTTATGCAGTAAATAAATATGGATTTAGATCCCCTAAAATAGATTTCTATGCAATGAATGATGAGCAAAGAATTAAATCTTTGGAGAAAAAAGAAAATGAAGATGAAAGAATAAGATATGAATTGGCCAAAGCAAATGACTTATATTCATATAAATTTGATTCATCCTTAACTGAATCGGAAACAAAAAGAATTCTTACCGAGATTGTTAAGTCTACATCAATAAAGAATATATCAACACCTATACTTTTAGAAGTAAGTAGTTCGTCAATAATAATAACTATTAATGAGCCTGAAGAATTACTTGAGGAAAATGGATATAAAGTAGTTATCAGCTCAGTTGAATCTGCTCTTGCTAATACTACTAGATATAAAGTACCAGCAAAGAATAGAGTAGAATTTAATGCATATAATCATGGACTTAGACCTGACACTACTTACGTAATATGGATAGAAAACATTGATGAACAACAGGTGTCTGATAGTATTACAGTAAATACAAAAGATTTAGATGAGGTATCTGAAATCAGAGAATTTGATATAAACAAGTATTTTGTTAAAGAAATAATAGATGAATTAAGATATGAGTTTAAGGAGCAAGGACTTCTATCAAATATATTGGAACGAATATTATATAAAAATGAAAATGACATTTCTAATAACAAGTCAAATGTACTAACTAAAGTGCTGAATGACATTGTTGAAGAGATGGCTACACTGAGCAATGTATTTGAAATTCTATATATATACTTTAAGGTTTACAGTGAATTTACCTATAGCATAAATGAAGACTTCTTCGATGTAGAACCTGTATATGATAGTAACAAAAAAGTTATTACGGTTAGTGAGGACGTTATAGTTACTAAAATAAATATTGATTCATTTGAAAAGTCAAGTGAAAATTTTGAACTTAAGAGTGGAGAAGAATTAAAACTAGATAATTCTATACCTTATACAATTATATTTTTTGCCAGCAAAGAACTAGACAAGAGAAGTGGATTCATAATTACTAATAATTTTAGCAATATCCATATGACTTACAAGATGATAGTAAAGGTTGGTGAATAATATGATTGCTCAAGGAAATAGCTATTTATCAAATAATATAAATATAAGCAATGATAGATATATAACTTTAAATAGTGAGAATCCAGGAAATAAAAAAAGACTTGGTGATAGAACTTTATTCTCACATTCTGTAGATGGGAAAAGATATTACTCTAGCTTGGATGCAGAAATATATTTTGGAGAAACCTACATTGACAATGTTGTTCAAATAAGCTGGGGGATAGAGCAAGCAACAATGCCTTTGTTTGGATATAATTCATATACATTTGATGATATTGCAATAGGTGCAAGGCAGATAAGTGGAAGTTTTGTTATTAACTTTACTAAATCAGGATTCATGTATGATGTATTAAGAAATGTACAAGCTGTCAATAGATCTACATTAAATGTTCCTGAAAAGTTGAATGATTCATCTAATTTAAATTGGACATCACATTTTGATAAAGAACATAAGGCTTCATGGGATAGAAGTTTTAATATTAGAGTTGGATACGGAGATTACAATAAGGAAGGTAAAGATACATCAATGATTGTACTTTATTGTGTTCAGATAACTGGATGTCAACAAGTTATTGGTGTTGATGGAGCTCCTATTGCTGAAGCATATACTTTTATAGCTAGAGATGTAAGATACGATGTTAAAGGAATTCCAGAAAAGGATGTAGTAAGTAATGATAAAAATGATTCTAACACTTCTAATGCATTACCTGAAAATCAATTCAATATATTAATAGTTCCAGTAGGCATTACAGAAGTAGGCGGTTCATCTTCAAATAGAAATAGTACCAATAGCACAAATGCTGATGTTGATGGAATTACTGGAGCTGCACCTACACTTCCAAATCAAGTCACACTTCCTAAGTACTATATCAAAGTTAAATATAGTTGCGGTGGAGGAGAAGTCAATGACATCAAGCTTACCATGAAAAGAGAAAATGGAGAAATAATAAATCCATCTGCATTATCAATAGGTAATAATAATGAAATAACTTATGAGATACCAAGAGAATTTCATAGAAAGATTAAAGCAGCTTTTGATTCTCAAAAATCGTTAGGAGCAACGAATGTGTACTTAAATTGTGATTTCAGAGTTATTTATGCTATAAATGGAAAAATTCAATCACCATACAGTAGTACTAATAAAAAAGTTTACCTGACACAATAATGATATTTAGATAAGTAATAAAACAATAGATGCAACTTAAGCATTATTTAAATATAAGAGGAGGAACTTAACATGAAAGTTACAGACAAGAAAAATAAAGAATTAACTCTAGATGAACAAATTGTTGCTTGGAAAGAGGAACATAAAAAACTATTTAAGAATGTTGTTGATGGAAAGGAATATATCTGGAGAAGAATAAGAAGACAAGAGTATTCAGATATAATGGCATTAAAAGATGGAGATAGCGTTGATGAAAGAATATATAATAGACAATATGCTATCGCAAAATTAGTAATATTAAATATAAGCGAAGAAGAATTAGAAAATGACTTAGAAGAATTAGCAGGACTAGCTTCTTCTATAGCTGATGAAGTATTAGAAAAATCAGGATTTGCTGCATCTGAAACAATAGAAATATAGTGGTGGTGAACTCCAATGAAAATAACCAATGAAAGAAACTATAAACAGCCTAATGGACAAATAGATTATATGTCATTAATAAATGATTTACAGGATGAATATGGAACTATTTACTGGAACACATTAGATGGTGAAATTTTTATTTATAGACCTCTTGGTAGATTGGAGTATAGACAGTTAATTAATGCAGATATTACTGATATAGAAAAAGAAGATACAGTTTGTAAGGCGTGCTTATTGCACCCTACAGACTTTGACTTTGATAACTGTCCAGCTGGTATACCAAAGCAATTACACGATTTGATACTTAAGAATTCTTTTTTAGATTCTTTGGAATCAAAGAAGCTTATAGTTGCTTACCATAGGTCTGAGATGGCAGAATTTGATAATCAAATAACTTGTATAATTAATGAGGCATTCCCTAATATAGATATTGAAGAAATAGAAAGTTGGGATATGGCTAAGACTGCAAAATACCTTTCTAGAGCAGAATGGAAACTTAATGTATTAAGGCAAATACCTATAGACTATGATACATCTAATAAAATGATGGAAAATGAATGGGTAATGCAGCATTCTAAAGGTAATGAAGAAATGAATGAAGAGGATAATGTAAAAACAGAAAATAATACAAAACCACAACCTCAACATGAATTTAAAGTAGAGACGTTAGAAGAAAGACAAGCTAGAATGAAGAAAGAAGGACCTAGACGAAAAACTCCTGAAGAACTAGCTGAATTAAAACGTAGATTCCCTGAAATTAAATGGGATTATGAAGTAGATCCTAATGTGAATATTGACGATATGAGTGACTCTATGGATGTCAGAGCAGTAGCATTAAGACCAGGTTTCTAAAAGTAAATAAAGAAAGGTGTTGATACAATGAGTAGATTAAATGACGAAGATCAACACTCCTTTGGTAGGGCTACGGCTGTTCTAACTGGTATAGTTGGGGCAGCCGCTTTTCATAGATTAGGGGGAGCTAAGGCCATTGCTAAGGGAGTGCCTAAAATAACTAGGTTTGCTAGTAAGCTAATGGACGATATGGCTGAAATGAAACTTAAGGATTTTGATGCTGAAGGAATCGGTAGGTTTTATAAGAAGCATATAGCTGATGACAATAGTACTTGGAAATCCTTAAAAAACTTGTCAGATGAAAAGATAAAGCTTGAAGTTACTGGACAAAAACCTGTTGCAGCTATATTAAATATGTTAGAGATACAAGCTAATAGCAAAGATGCTATGAGAAAAATATTTAATGCAAATTATGCTGATGAAATAGTAGGTAAATTAGATAAGAAGTACAAAATTTTAAATGATGAGTTTAAAGACAAACTTGATGATCTTACAAGACATGTAATCGAAAAAGATGATTTAACATTATTTACAGATGAAGATGGAGTGGTAACAAAAAATAGTGATTTAATAAAAGAGTTTATTGATCCGGATAAATTCCAATTAGGTGAGCAAGAAGATGATTTTTTTAAGGACTTAATAGGAACAATAGAAAATAAAGAAAATGCTTTTAAAGAATTTGTAGATGCTCATACGAATGAGGATGGAACTTTAGATTTTGTAAATAATATAAAAGAACAATTAACAGGCAAAAGTTTTGCAGAGGCTTTTAAAGTTTCTGGAGATGAGTCTTTAATAGATAATACTATCAAACAAGGTAGAGGACTTACTTTCGGAGATTATGTTGATAACCTAGATAAATTCGATGACCAAATTATAAATCTTGGTGGAGATAATTATATTAGCTTAAAAGATGAGATTAAAAAGTTTGTTGAAGAGAATGAAGAAATTAGAGATATTCTTATTGACGCTAAAAATCTTAAGATAGATAAATCAGGAGACATAATTGATTTTCAAGAAGTAGATAATTTAAGAAAAGGTTTTTTAGAAAAACTTGCTGGAACACTTCCAGGAAAGTTAGCAAAAGTCACAGATTTTCTTAGTCTCGAAGAAGCTGGAGCAATTAACTTTTTCCAAAAAGGCAAAGTAAATCCTCTTGCTAATAATGATGGTACCAATAAAGGTAAGGACAATATAATTCAAATTTTAAATAAGTACTACAAGATAGATAAGAACAATAATTTATCCCATATGAGTGAATTAGATGAAATGTATTCAAGATCTAATAAACACGGTACTGTTCCTCGTATGTTTGGTAAAATGTTTGGTACCGAATCAGAATATGAAGCGGTTAATAAATTTACTAAGAAGCTTGATATAGGGACAACTACAGAAAGAACGATACTAGATGATTTATCTAAAGAAGGCGGAATAATAGGTAAATATGCAAGAAGTGTAACTGGAGTAGAAAGATATAATGTCATTGATAAAATGCTAGACGCTAGTATTGCAGAAAGTGATGCTATAGCCTATAGAAAAAATCTTAAAAATGTAAATCAAATTTTCTCTCATATTGCAAAAGCTCCTAACATGAAAACACTAGCTAAGATGGAGAATGTAGTTACTAACGATATGAGTAGAGATATACTTCAAGCGTTAATGACTAATGACCAGGAAGAGATGGTTTCTACACTATCTAAGTATTCTAAACAACTTAGAAATAAGGATTTAAAATCTTTAATTAAAACTGGTGCCTCCAATAGAGAGAATGCAGCTCGAATGCTATCAATAAAGAGTGATAGGATTACTGATGCTAAAAACATTATGAAATACAAAGATATGGTTAAAAGAGAAGCTTTTAAAGAAGTTTTGATAGCCGAGACAATTAATGAAGTCTCTGGAAGTGTTAATCATAATAGTATGTTAATTAAGCTAAGACAAGCTGGAATATCAGGAAGTTCATATGAGAATGCGAAGAATTTAGGACACTGGGCAACTCTTCAAATGAAAGGAAAACTTTTCAATAATGATGCTAAGGAGAAAGGACTTGAAGCAATTAAAGAAGCAAATAATGATGTCCTTGAACTTTTAACAGCTATTAGAAAAAAAGACACCATTCCAGTAAATGCTGAATATATAAAAGATTTTAGAAGTACTGTAGACAAAATAAAAGAAAACTATAACGAACTTACTACTAGAACAACAGAAAGAAACATTAAGGCTAAGAAGATTAGGGCACAAGCCACAAACGATATGATGATGATGCGTAAAGCATACACTCCTAGCAATTATGCAAAAGACATGATTAAAGACATGAATGATGCAACTAAAATGAAAGCTCATACTAAAAAGTTTGGTATGCAATTTATTGCTGGTAAAGATAATCCTGAATATGTTACATCATATACTATGTTGCCATATTTCTTTACTCAAAGACTTACAGAACCATTTGCAAATTTCGGTCTATCATTCTCAAGCAAGAATATGAAGAGTACTCCTGATATGTGGAAGGCAATAATGATGAAAAGAGTTCTTCCAGCGGCAGCAGGTATCACAGCGTTTAATTATTTAAATTATGAAGCTAAGAACTTAACTGGCACTAGCATAACTGGTGCAATGGCTCAGGGAATAGCAAATGTAGATCTTGGATTAAGAAAGATAGCAGATATTACTGGAGCTGGAAAGTTACTTGAAGCTGAAAGAAAATTAAATCCTATTACTCAATACTGGTTAGGAGAAGATTATCAAAATTCTGCAGAAAGAAAAGATTACTATGAAAATGGATATGATGCAGTACGTAAAGGTAGATGGTGGGCATTCGGTTCTGCTTCAGAATTTAGAGGTAGTAAGATTGCATATTATCAACCTAACTTTGTTAAGAGAGCAAATAGTGATTGGAAAGATATTGGGATATACGGAAGTTCAAAAGAGAAATGGAAACATTCATGGATACCAACTCCTAGACATCCATTTGCTCCAATAAGAAGAGCGTTAGATCCATACTGGCTTGAAAGAAAAAACTATAACGATAGACCTTATCTTGAAACAGCGCCTTTATTCTCTACTGGTACTCCTTGGGGAGCTGTGCTAAATCCTACAGTAGGTCAAATAGTAAAGCCTATTAGAAAGATGCACAGAAATGAAACTAGAAGAGGTTTGGTTAATCCACGTACTTTAATACAAGAAAGAAATGAAAGATTAAAAGCTAAGGCTCAAGATAAACAACATGGCAACCTTATTCAAATATCAAAAGATGGAATAAGTAATGTATCATACACACCTTCTGCACTTGCAGATCCTAATAAAGCAATGATAACTTTAAGAGCGGGAAATGGAAGAGTACAAAGTATAGACTATAATGGACTTGATTATCCAGAAGGCGTTGAACATATATCAGAAGGTGAAATCTCAGTGGAGAACTCTGCGGGAAACAATGGGGCATTTTATATTGGAAGAAATGCGAGTGCTGAACCTGAAACTGGGTTGATAGAGGCTTTTGAAACAACAAAGCTTGGATCAATGATAAGCAATGGAGTAAGAAAATTTATAAGCCCTGTAGAGACTCTTAGAGCGACTAATGAAGAAATTAAGAGTAAAGCAGCAGCGTCAGATGGAACTGTTATAAAGCAAGCTAACCTTGCTAAAATGCCATTTAGACAAGCTACTCAAAGAATGACTACAAAACAAGAAGAAGCTGATTTATTATTAACTACTTCGAAGCACGACTTTATAAATGATACATTATTCTCTGCAAAACAATTATCAGGTATATATGGATTCCTTGGAGGACTTATATACTCAGATGATAAAAAGAAGGTAAGACCAGAAAGTGCTGAAAAAATGTCTAGCTTTAAACGTAGTTTCTGGGATGCAAATATCGGAGGTCTTGGTGGCGGCATAATGGAAATCTCTAGAAGATTTTTCCCACATGATGATCATTCATGGACAGATATTAATCCAATTAGAAATACTATGCCTGAATGGATGCCAACTAGATTCCAAACAGGAGATCCATATACTAAAGTTCCTAAGGGAGAAATGAGACTTCCAGGAAAGGGATACGAATCTATTCATAAATTAAGACCTGATGAATACGGAAGATACGGAGCTCTTGACAGAATGAGAATATTAGGAGATATAGCTCCGTGGTCAGAGGAATATAAGCTGTGGAGAGATATAGCAAGCAAAACAGTTACTGATGAAAAAGGTAAAAAAGAAATACAAGATATAAAGAAGAGAGTTGAAAAACAAAGTAGATCACATGAATTTTATAATTATAAATTCTTAGGGAATTCTACAGAAATAGATACTGAAACTATTGAATCAGTAGAAGGAACTAAAATTACCACTACATCGGGTAAGCAATATAATATGGCTGGAGTTAAGCTTGGTAAAAATGCAGATATAAGTTTACACTTAGCTGATGGAATGAGAATTCAGGTAGAGCACTTAAAAAAAGATAAAGGTGCTAATGGTTCTATATCAGCAGCTATATATGTTAATGGCGAAAATATAAACCAAAAACTTGTTAACTCAGGTGAAGCAAAAAGTGACACTAGTACAGCTATGGGAGCGATAGCTTTAACTGGTCAATTTAGTCAATTCTATGGTGCGGCAATGGAAGCTATTGCTCATGCTCCTATTCCATTTGTTCACAATAAATTAATGAAGATAGATACACCACTAGAATCTTATAAAAATGAAAGAGTTTATGGTACTCCATATAGTACATGGGATCATCCTATTAAAGGATTTATTATGCCTTCATTCCAAAAAGATTGGGCAAGAGGTCCTGTAGGACAAGGGATCGCTCTTGGTGCTTGGGTACTAGCTGAACAAACTTGGAAGAATGCTGGTAAGACTTCAGAAGCATTGAAGAAAGTTGGAATTAACTTATCTGAAACTGGTGTTAATAGATTAGCAAGTACTATATTTAATGTAGCTAATCCTGGAGCATTTGCTGGTTCAATGATGGCAGCGATACCTACTGGACTAATGGGTAATAGTGAAGGTATTAAAGGACTATTTAGTTCAGCTATATTTGGAGCAGGAGTCAAGCCAGGTGTTGGTAGAAATGGTGCTAGATTAGGTGCAACAGCTATGATAGCTGGATATGGATTAACAAGATCAGATAAACCTATTGAATCAACAGCTATATTCACTTTAGCTGGTATGGCATTATCTAAACAATTAAATCATAAGGCATTTAATACTAAGCAAGGGGCTATAGCTGGTGCTACTACTGGATTATTGATATCTGCGATTAGAAACCCTAGATTTAATAAAGATAAAATGTTTGGAAAGTATACTCCTGAATCTACTAAAAAGAGATGGGATATAGATGAGTATTATGACAGACTTGAATATATAAAATATCAAGGCCTATACGAAAAAGCTGCAAGAAAGGCACGTATATGGGAAGGCACAAATATTAAAAAGATTGTCAATGCAAATGAGTACCAACGCAAAATAAACAAAAAGAAAATTGAAAAATTAAACAATAGGCTAGACAAAGTAAGTAATAGTAAACTAGAGGACAACAGAAAAGCTGAGATAATCCAAAAGATTAATCAGCAAAAATATAGACTTAGTACATCTGAACAGACATTTAGAGCTGGGAAATATACTAAAGCCGCTATTGCTTATAAACAAGCAGCTGAGAGTACTATCTATGGTTTAAAGGAAGATGCTACTTCACAACAAGTATTAAGAGCAATTCCAAAAGGAGATAAGGATTTCTTTATGGAATTTGCTAAAGAAAAGAATAAGAAGAAGCAAGATGAGATACTAAAATATGTATCACCTTATCAAAGAAGAGCATTACAGATAGCTTGGGGACGAAAGAAGATTGATAAAGTAGAAGATAATAATGATTACTTCAAAGATCATTTTATGCCTGGAGTATTCTGGGCAGGATGGAGTCCACAAGTCGATATGGAACATGTTAAGATGAAGACTATCGAAAATGAAGGAATGCTTTTAAGTGATTTTGGGATATATGAGTCTCAAAGCAAGGAACCATCAGCAATAATGGCTCCAACAGTTGGACGATTTGATAGTGCAAATACTAGTGGCCTTGGCTTACAAGCTAGACTTCAAAGCGCATTAAATGGAGCTGGATTAATTGGAGTTAAAGTTAGTGTAAGTCCAACATCTGCTAACGGAATAGAAGTAATGGCGAATATAACAAACGCTGCAAAAATTACAGAATATAAAGTTAGAGAAGGTATAAATAAAGTAGTCGGAACAAGATTGTTTTATTAAAAATGGAAGGAGCATATGAATGGAAAACATAATAGCAAATGCATTTGAACTTGGATTACCAGGATTTATGCTCCTTATTGTTCTGTTAATTGTAATATTCTTTGTTGCTAAAATGTCAAATGTATTTATTAAAGTACCAGAAAAGTTTGACGTTCTTACAGAGAGAATAGCAGATAGCAATAAGGAGTTAAGCAATCAGCTAATAAAAACATCGGTAATTCAAGAGAGTATTCTTTCAATAATGAAAGAGACAATGGTATCAGTAAATAATAACACTACTAGAATGGCTGTTCTAGAAAACAAGATAGAAAACAACTATCAAAAAATTGATGAAGTTTCATTAAGAAGTGAGGATACTATAGATAAACTTGAAAATATTAATTTAAAACTTGAAACAGTTTTAGTGAGCTTACAAAACTAGACAGAAAAAAGTTGTCCTCTATTAGTAGTTATAATAGATTTCATAACATAATATATATTAGATTAAAACTTAGGAGTGATATTATGGTTAATTATGAAAACATAATGCTAGAAAAAGAACAAGAATTCGAGCAACTTAGCGCTCATGCAAAAGAAAAAGAAGCTGCTCACAATGAAGAGATGGCTCAAATTCAAGAAGAATTATTAAGAATCCAAGGTGAATATAGAATGCTTGCCAAATTAAAAGAACAATCTGAAGCAGTAGTTACTGATAATGATACAACTGTTAATATAAAAGATTCAGACATGGAAATTATAGAAGCAGAATAATATTAAAAACTTTTAAGACTTAGCTTACGCTAGGTCTTTTTTTATATTAAATAACATCGAATAAACAGTAATTAAATAATGAGGTGATGGAAAGTGAGATCTCGTATTAATGTATTTGAACAAAATAAAAAAATTAAAAATAGAATAAAATCAAGAGAAGCCATAGTTAATGAAGAGTTCGGTGGCAAAAGTGGAGAAGCTCTAGTCGAAGAAATTAACAAGAGAATGGCTATGACATATATAATGGACAATGATTTTAAAAAGAAATATATAGAGTTTGGTAAAGATACTGTTATATTAGGCTCAAAATATGTAAATGACGCTATTGATAAATTCGCTCCTATAAATGGAATTAAGCAAACTTATGATGATATAAGACCTATGTTTAATTTTGTTAATAATATAAGTAATCATCTTAGATCAAAGCAAACAGGTAACGAACTTATACTTAATGCTATAGAATTAAATAATGGAATGAATTATAGCAAAATTTCTACTAAAGCAAATATGTCAATAACTTCATTAAATAAGGCATATGATAATTTCAAAAAAGCTGAAGAGTTTTTTGTATTCGACACTGAAACTTTATCAGGTATGGGTAAAACGGGATACAATGAATTAGATAGTTTACAAGAAATAGCATTCCGTAAATTTAAGAAGCTAGATGGAAAGTTGATAGAAGATGAAGCTTCAAGAGTGGAAACACTTATAGGAATAACTCAAAAACAATACGATGAATACATGGATATCTTCGTAAATAAATTTAATGAAAATGGATGGCAAGGAAATCAAAAGTACGAAGTAATTGCAGGAAGATTTGCAAAGCTTGGCCATAAAGATACTGTTATTAAAAATGTTGGCAAAGGATTAGCTATAACAGAAAGTTTCGCCAGTGACACTAGTGAAAACTTAATGGATGTTAGCAATATTAAGCGAGGACTTGAAAGAGCTCTAGAATTAGGAAAGAGACAAGATGCTGAAAGATTGGCAAATGGCTTGATGGTATGGGAAGATCAGCTATTAAGAAGTGTTAATATATTTAATGAAAATTTTGTAGCTGGATTCAATAGTACAAACTTTGACTTTGAAAAAATGAATCAATCTATTGCTTCAGTATGGGGCAGAATGAACACATCTCAAAAAGCAGAGTATGGTAAAATACTGAACTTAAAAAATGGAGTGGTTCCTGTAATTAATCCTATTGAAGGAAACTATCTGGACTTTAGAGATGTTGTTAGAACTGCGGCTGAATCAATAGGTAAAACAGGTATTTATGGTAATGATGATGAGAAACTTAAAACTATTAAAGATATAGGAAAGACATTATTACAACAAGAATCTCTTGGTGAAGTATTTGCTAAAGATGCAATGTTTACAGCAGCACATACTGCTGGTGCCGATGTTACAACACTAGCTCATCTTATGGGAGGAAATGAATTAAATGGAGCTTCTCTATTTGATGAATTGATGACTACAATAAATAAGAATGCTTCAGCTATAACAGGAAAGGTTGATTACAATTCTGTATTAATGGCTACTCAAGGTGAATTCTTTAATGACTTTACTAGAAAAGGAGCTCTTAACTTTACAACTGATAGATCTAGTGGTGCTATAAGAACATTCAATGGAATGTCATTAGATGCTAATGGAGATGTTAGAGATTTAGGAAAATTCGGTAAAGCAACTGGAATAAAAAAAGATGTAGCCTATAAAATTGGTTTTATGGGCGAAATGGATATGTCAGAAGACTGGATTAAAAAGATGTCAGGCATACACCAAGACTATGCACAAGGAAAGTTATGGGTTCTAAAATTTAATCCTTTAATAGATAAAACAATAGCTGGAGAAAATTCTATTTTAGAAGATCCTACTACATATTTCTTTACATCAAAAGAATCTATGGAAGGATTTGTTTCAAGTCATTTTGCACATGTAGGAAACATAGGTATTGATGGCAAAATAGAAGATTTAGCGGATTCTGCAGCTAGAGCAGAGGTACAAAAATTATTTGGAGTTCATACAATTAAAGATGGCAAAATTAGTGAAGCTGCAACTCAAACAGTTAACGAATTAATATCTAATGGAACTAGACAAGCAATGAATGATCCTGCGGCTAGAATGATAAGAGAAAATGAATACACTAAGGCTATTAAGTTCCAAAAGATACAAGACTATCTTGTTAAAAATGGAGCTACTACTATAGATGAACAAAAGAAAATGCTATCACTTGCTACAGCTGAAAGCGTTGCGGAAGGCAAGGTCCAAAAAATAAAACATGATGTTTTATCAATATTAGGGTTTCAAGATAGGAATACTAATAAGCAAGTTTTATATTCAAGTACTTTAAATAACACTATTAATAGCTATGAATATATGGCTTCAAGAAGAAATGCTATAGATACTCTTGTTGATGCTGTTAAGAGTTATGGTAAGATTGGTTCTGAACAACAACAATTCATATATGATTCATTAATGAGAGGCCTAAAAGAAGATGTAGCTAAAGTAATTACTTCAGGTGATCTAGAAAAAGAAGCTTTAATCAATGGTTCAAGTTCTCTAAAGGTATACGCAAAGGATCTAAATTATTTTGAATTTGATATGCCAGAAGATTACTTTAGAAATACTAATGTAAAGGCTATGCCTGGAGAAACAGATAATGTATTAAGAGTAAATCTTAAATCAGAAAAAGAATATTCTTTAGTTAATGACTTACTAAGAAGACGTAGAGGAACTGACGATAGACTTAAATCTCCTAATGCAAGGCAAGCATACGGAATGCAAGAACTTAGAAACTTTGTAAAAGAAGTTAGTTCTATGGAAAACTATAATGGTATATTTGATGATATAGACATAACTTCAGATATAAGCGTAGATGCTATGTCAGAAAAGCTTATACAAGCAATGAAAAACTTTAGAGAAGCTAATCCTACTGCTGGATTCTCAAAAGATAGGGTAATGCAAGATGTCTTAGGAAGTGATGAATTACTATCAACGCTTGACGATGATTTTATAAATAAATCTATTCAAAATACTAAGAGCAATCTAGCTAACTTAAAAACGCTTGATACAAACAATAAGAATGAAATAAAGTCTTATGTAGAAGATTTAGTAGATAGCATATTAATGCCTACTGTAAAGGACTCAGACGGAAATATATTTAAGAACATAGATGACATAACAACATTCGCCCAAAAAACATATGGCTATAATGAAACCACAGCTAAGTTGTTTAAGTATAATCTTCAAATGCAAAGAGAAGAACATATCAAAGGTATGACTAACTTTGTAGAATCAGTAACAAAACACGGAGGCCTAATAAGCTACGATCCAACTAAATCACAAATCGGCATGACAATAGCTGGCGAAACATATAACCTATGGGGTATGCCTAAGACTAGATTTGAAAACGGAGTACTTTTTGCTCAAACTGGACAAAGCAGAGTAGCTTCAGGATTTAAGCTAGATGTTCAAGATGCGATAGAAGGAAATAAATTTACTCCAGGTAAGGTTGCAATAAAATCTGACTTATCAGATGCATATAAAGAGTTGAGATTCCTTAACTACAAATTAGAAAGAGCAGCTACTAGAGGAGACGATATAGGAAAAACTGTTATTAGTGTGGTTAGCAATGTAGCAAGCAAAGCAAGAGAACTTTCTGCCTTAGGTTCAATGACAACTAAAGATTCATATGCATGGCAAGGGTTAGATTTAAGTGAAGGTATATTATCAATGCCTCATATATTCGATCAAATAAAATCATATGACGGATGGCAAGATAAAGACTTTATTGAAATTATTGATAGAAATAAAAGAAGAATACTTAATGGCAATATAAGCTCAGAAGTTAAAGAAGCATTTGCTAAAAATAAACAAGACGTTGTAAAAATACTTTTTGGTATCGGTGCAGGAAATACAAATAAACAAAAAAATGTACAAGAGTTTATTCTTGGGAATATAAGCAACTATACAAAGGATGGAAAATTATCTGAAGGTAGAGCAATGGTAGGAGAGTACTCTCCAATGGCTATGACAGAATGGGATAATCCATCTCGTCCTCCAATAAGTTCTGCTGATGAAATCCTGTTTGATAAAAAGAAATTAGATGCTTTAATAAACGATGAAACTAAAGGTTTGAAAGGTAGAATAGAGACTGGATCCAGAATAGTTTCTACTAGACAAAATTCTAAAAGAGTATTTGATGGTATAGGTGAAGTAACAACTGGTGTCACTTTTAAAAATGCTAGTATTTCAGAAAAAAAATTCAAAGAAATAGTAAGTAATAAATTTGAAGAAAAACTTGAAAAAATAAATTCTAATTCTAGTGAAGCTAAATGGTTAGAAGCATTAAGAAGACAAATGAGTGGTCTTAACCTTACTGAGCAAGGTAAGATTATAGATGGTAGAGTGGCTGATACTCTATTATCTGGTACAGAAACTCAAAGAATAAATACATTCAAAAATTTTAGCAAAGATATTAATAATAACACTAAAATAATGAATGCTAGAATAAAAAAAGCAATGCCAACTATAGAGATAGCTAAGTCAGGTGAAATTGTATTTAAACTTGGTAAAAAAGATTACGTTAAACGTGGAGATGCGTTATTTGCTATAGATGGATATGGAGATGTTCTTGATACTATAGGAGTAAAAGAGGACGCTGGATTATTTGGATTTGGATATAATTCTAAAGGAAGTAATTTGGCAGTAAGTGAAGAAAAAATATCCGAATTACTTAATAAGAATAAAGATAAAATATTGAATGCTGATGGAACTATAGATCAAAGAAAAGCCATGGAATTGCTTGATGAATCTTTCGATAGTGGATTCTATGTAAAGAATGCTTTTATTAAAGGTTATAACAAAGGTACTATTGAATATGCTGAAAAGGGTATGTACGATGCATTACTATCTGGAGCAGGTACTTTAGATAGTAGAATTAATGATTTACTTAAAGCAGTTGATATGGAAGAAGCTAGTGGTAAAGTTCTAAGCGAAGAATTTATAGATTTACTAGCTGAAAAGTATTCTGGATTAACTGAAATACAGAGAAAAACCTTAGGCTTTGCAGATGGTTGGAGCCAAGTTAAAGAAGCTATCAATAAAGAAAAATTTGCTAAGACAGATTTTATTAGAGATATAAATGAATTTAAGGATGTTGTTGCATTTTCTAATGACAATATAATAAAGCACGGTAATGCTGGTATTTCAATGAAAGGACTTATCAATAATATTACTGAAAAGTATATGATTGATGACGAGTTATCATATGAAAAAGCTGCAGAAAAAACTATAAAAACCTTAAAAGATTTTGAAGTTTTTAATGGAGTAGATATTTCATATAAGAATGGAAAGATTCATTTTGGTGAAATAAAAAATTCCTTAGAGGCAACAATAGATAGACAAGCAGTTCAGAAGATGACTGATGAATTAGGACTTTATAGTGAAAAAAATCCATTTGCTATTCGTGATAGTGAAGGAAATGTTGTAGGATATAAGACAACACTTACCACTGCATTTAACGAGGATTTCTCAGGGTCTTCTAGATCATCAATAAGTAAAGATAAAATAAAGAAGGAATTAGAAGATTTAAAAGAAAAAAGAAGAGCTTTAGATCCTGAATCAAACTCGGTAAGTTATAATGCATTAAACGAGGAAATAAAAAGATTAGAGCATAAATATACTGTAGCTAAAAATTACGATAAGACAATGACAATATCATCAAGAGAAACTGACATGATGAGCCTATATGAATACGATGAAAGCAAAATGTCAAAGGTTAGAGAAAAGCTTGGTGATGATTACAATAAAGTATATAAAAGAATGTTAGATAAAGATGGTCGTATCAATTCAGAATATGCTGGCAGAGGAATACATCAAGGATTTATTGATGATATACAAGATGAAGCATATAAACAAGCTGTTGAAAATAAAAAATATTTTGATAGTGCAAAAGATGCTATAACATATAATAATAGACCAGGACAGGGAACAGATTTTATAAAAGATAAAAATTTTGAAGAAGTTAAGATAGGTGACTTAGTAATTCCAAACGGACATGATACTAAGTTCCTTGAAACTGATCCAAATAGATCATTTGGAAGAAACTTATTAATAGACACAGGTCTTTCAGGAAGTGATAAATATGTAGCAATCTCTGCTAATAACTATTCAATAACTGGAGATGATGTAAATACAGATGAAGTTCAAAAGTCTTTAGCCAAATTACAAAGAGCCAGCAAAACTCTTGAGGATGGAAGAAAGGGAATCAACGGTGCATTAGACAATGGCACTACTGTTAAAGACTTAGAAGTAAGAGTAAAGAATGCTGCTGATGAGTTAAAAGAGTCCGTAGTTGGATCAATGAGAAAAACTCTTGGAGGACTTGATTCAGTTCAACTTGATGGATACTCATATGAAAAAGCTACAATGGCAATGTTCGATAAAGACAATCTTTATAATATGTACAATGTTTCTAAAATCAATGGAAAAACTATTGGAGAATGGGCAGATAAAGGAGTTCATTATGATGTATCATGGCACGGTAAACAATATTTCAAGGATTTAGGATATTTTGATGAATCTATTTGGAAAGACAAATATGGAATGAAGTCTGTAGATGAAATGATAGAACACCTTAGAGTAAACGGTACTGCAGGACTAGAACTGCGTACACCTACAATAAAAGAAGGTTCTATGTCTATGGCACGACAATTCCTAGATGTTGATCTAAAAGATGGACAAGCTAAAGCTACTGCATCTCTTGTATTCGGAAGAAACCAAGACCATGATGGAGATAGTATTATACAAGCTGAGCTGAAACATAAAGATTGGTCATTAGTAGATTATGAGATAGGAATGAAGGATAATCCTAATAATGTCCCTGAAGATGTTAAAAAATACTATGAAGAATTCAATGCAGCTCAAACATATAGAGCTGGTACAATAAATGACAAGATATATAACAATGTAGCTGTACCAACATATCAAAAAGATATTGAGAATGCAGTTAAAAATGTTAATACAAATGAAGTACTTGCAAGTGAAAAGTTAAATCTTAATGGAAGATACATTACTCCATTTTCTCAAGCCGAAACTGATACAGCATTAAGAAATGATTACTTAAAGAAGTATGGAGAGATAGAAGAAGCCTTAATTAATAAATTAGGTAAAGATAATTACAAATCACTTGATGTAACAACAAGAGCCAAGGAGATAGATAATCATATTTCTGGATTAGCTGATGATGTTCAAGATGGGTTCAGAAAAGCTGCTAGATTTGTAGAGATTTATGAAAAAGATATGTCAGCAGTAATGTCTAAAGTAGCAGGTAAGGCATCTATCGGATATATTAATACTCCATTAGCTACATTAAGAAGAGCAGCTGCGATAGAAGGATTTTCTGGTGAACAACGTCAGTATATCCAAGCAGCGGCAGACGTACTTGAACAAAATATTATATCTAAAAAACATAGCACAGATTACGCTATATCTTTAGCTCAAACTTTTAGAACTAATCTTAATAATATGTTTGAAGGAAATATAGCTGGAGCAGAGGGTGTTAATAAACTAATAAGAGAAAACTATTCTGGAGCCATGGTAGAAAAGCTTAGAACATATAGTGACATTGATCTATCAGAAGTAGGAGATGAAGAAATTTTAAATAGAATAACTTCAACAATATCTGATGTTGGTAGAGCAGCTAGAAATAATAGTAACTTTAGAAACATTATAAAAGCAGAGAATGCCAAAAATACACTTACAGCAAGTAATGTGGAATCAGTATTATCAGGGATTTCTGAAAAAAGCACAGGTCTTAACAAAGCTATTGCTATAGCAAAGTACAATGGTGGTTCTACATCATCAGTAAATGCCTCAATTAATATGGATGGTTTTGAATCTTCAGCAAAGAAAGTTATTTCTTCGGCTTCTGAAGCTATAGATGATATAGCTAAAAGTGTAGGCGGTAGTGGATTAGCAAAAGCAGCCTTAGGTATAGCTGGAGCAATTATGGCAGCAGGTTATATTGGAGGCAATCCAACTATAGCCCCTGGAACAGAAGCAGAAGATTTAGACAGTTATGATTCTCTACAAGATAAAGACCTATCAATACAACAACTTCCTCAGGGAACTGGACAAGGATACGTAATAAACATTAACGCTCAAAGTGCTAGAGGTCAAGATCATGCAATTAAAGCAATTCAACAAGCTATGCAATCAAGTGTAACTACTGATATTAATATAGCTATGAATGTAAATGATAAGACAAACGTTATAAATAGTAGATATATAGACAAACTATTGTCTGGTGCAATATAGATTTTTTGAAGAGTAACTAATAAAAAGTTACTCTTTTTTGCGTTGTAATGAACAAAAGAAAGGTAATAACTAAACATGAAGTCCAAGCAATATAGATTGGATGTTATTTCACATAATATATATTTAAGGGAGTGATAAACAAATGGCGAAAATTTACAGTTCAGTTGATGAAAAGTTTTATAAAACACCTGATATGGGAGATTATTATGATGAAGATTTAATAGAAGAAATGATGACGAGTATAGATCCTAATAATCCTAAGAATGCAACGTATTATGTAGAAACACCTTTTAGTACTGCATTAGGATATCACCCAGATTACGAGGCCTTTGTATTAAAAGCAGACGCTATAATTAAAAAGAATGATTATAAATATGGTGGAACTACTGGAGCAGAAAAAGAATATCTAAACGATATTGATGCAGATACCATATCTTTTTATCTAGATTCAGTAGATGATGGAGGAATGCCTTTTGAATTGAACGGAGAAAAATATAAAGGCTTTAAAGATTATGTATATAATCAGACTGATTTTACAACATTCAAACAAAAAGTTTTTAAGATAAGAACTATAGGAATAAATGCTCCTGAAGTACCTCACTATAAAATAGTACCTATGTCAGATGAAGACGCTAAGACTAAACTTAAAGAAGTTAGCGTTTCTGAAATGAAAAGAGGAGGATATATATATGAAATTAATAAAGCTAGAACTCAGGAAAAATATCCTTTCATTTTTATAGATAATAAATGGAGAGAAGTTGTTAATGGTAGAAATATAGACGGAACATATGGATCAAGACAACATCCATTTAAAGATTCTGAAGAATATGATGGTGCGAATAAAAATGAAGATGATACATCTAGATATTATACTTGTTTAGTAAAAGATGAGCAAAGCACTCTAGATATGAATGGAGATGTAAACTTAGGATTACTTGCTACTAGAGAAGCTCTTGATTTACTTGAGTCAGCACAAGATATGAGAATAGTAGTTGATGCGAAGCAATTACAAACATCTGCCAATTATTCAGAAATACAAAAAGTATTAATGGAGGGTTGGAGTGAAGATAACTCTCTATGGGAAGTTATAAAGGCTATGTATATAAGTACTTTTGGCGAAAGTAAAACTACTGTTAAATATAGTGGGTTTGGTACTTTTGGTCAAGATTCATATAAACGTTTTCTTGGTGCTATATATGTCAAGGCTGCAATTAATGGAGCTCCTACTGCATGGATAAATTTAGCCAAGTATGTTAGATCTAAAGTAGGAGATAGAGTTGAATTAATGAAAGGATTAGATCCAGTATCTCAAGATGACGGTAATGGAGTTTCAGATGCATTTAAGGTATGGTCTTATGATAATTCAAATACACTTATTGCAGATGGATTCTATAATATCAGTCAAGCTGACTTTGATGATAGAAGGCAGATTCAAAGAGAAATTACAGGATTGGATTTTTCTCAATATAGAGATTTTACAGTTATGATAGGTGACTGTTTATTTATGGTGCCACCAACATCAATCAGAATTGTAAATCAAGTTGACAGTAATAGAGTACCTCTTCTAAGAAGTAAGGGCTCAATGACAAAAACTAAGCCTCATAATGATAGATTAATAGAAATGACATTATACTTTAATGGAGAAGAAGGTATCAATGGTATTCCTATCAAAAAGCAATTACCAAAGCAAAAAGGGACCAATCAATATGAAACTTATTATATGAATGGTTTGAGAAGTTTAATAGCTATGTTTAGATACACTCCATTTATGCCAGTAGAAAATAAGTATTTAAATGATGTTCTTGGAATAGAAGCAGTATCTCTTGCTAACCTACAGATACAAACAATGCCAATGTATCCAAAATGTTTGGCAGTAACTTTAACTCTTCAGCAATTCAATTACAGAATATATCTTAATGAATTACCATTACCTGATCCTGAAGAAGGTCAAGACTTTAATTATAATATGTATGCTAGAACAATCAATTATGGAATAATGAGATATTACTATCAAAGAGCCATTCAAGCAGGAGAAGCTATTAAGAATTTAAGTACTAGCAGTCAAGAATATATTGAGTCAACTATGGGAAGTAAAACAAAATTAATTCCTATGGAATTTAAGGATCAAAACATAAGGTTTCAAATTCTTGATTCTAATTGGTTAGATAAAATGAAGTCAATTAAAGAACTTGCAGCTAAACAACCTATACAACAAACACAAGCATTAAATCAAAAAACACTTGATTGGGCTAATAGAGTTGGTGTAAGTATGTATCACATTATAGAAGCTGTGAACGATATTGAAGCTTGTGCATCACCATCATTTAATAGTCTTGAAAATCCTATATTATGGTTACAAGAAAAGCTATTAACAAATCAAACTTGCCCTCATTTAGTTGAGATTGGCGATGGTGTGGAATCGAGTAATGGAACGTATGATTTTAGTTTTGTATTTGATACAGATTCATTAACTAAAGAAGAATTACAAAATCTAATGATAGTAATTACTAATGAATTAAATATAAAGAAGAATGATGCAGATAGACTTATATTTGAAGACGGCATTATAACTATAAGTGCCAAATTATCTAAGGACGTTCATACAGATGGAGAAACAGATTATAAGTGTGATACAAGCACAGATGACTATGCAGTAGCACAATTCTTTGCATTTAGGTCTGGTATGTTCAATGAAGGAGAACTGTCTGATGATATTGATAACGATGATTGGGACGGATTTTCTACTGTAGTAAATGAAGCCTTCTTTGAAAATATGAAAGATAATGCTATAGATGAAGACTCTTTATTAAGTGCAAAATTCAAGGACTATCCTTTAGACATTGTTGTTCAACAATTTAGCATCTCAATGGGAAATATTTTATCAAATACTAAACTTAAAATACACGAAGGTTATGCCCCACAATATGCAGGTGGACAAGATACTGTATTAGATTTTGTATTTCATACTACAGATGAAAGTACAGTAACATTACTTAATAATATGCAACAAATGGCTGCTGAACAATTAATAAAATACAGACAAGTAATTAGTTGCTGGCCAATTAGAATAGATTCAGAAATGACTAGACTTTGTGGAATTCATGAAGTAATTATAGAATCCGTAGATATTTCTACAGTACCAATGCAACCAGGGTTATTTGCAATACAATGTAGAGCAATATCTGTAGATAGAACTATGAGAAATAGAGAAGCATTAAGAAAAATAGATGATATGAATAATGCAGGCTCAGTTAATCCTGATGCAATAAGCTCTTGGGTATATAAGACTTATTTTGATTTAAATAAAACTTTATCAAAAGCAGAAGTATATCCAGATTTAGAGTTACCTACAATAGATGAATTAGAAAGCACAGGTTATAAATTTATAAGATATGTAAGAAATAGAGAAATGAGAATATATCCAGATCCTGATTTCTATTTTGTATATGGATATGCCTATTCATCTCAAATGTTAAGAAAATCAATTATAGAATATTTTGATAAGCAAGTTACGGATGATAAAGGAAATACTAGCGCTGTAATCACTCAAGCAAGAACTTCATATGTTCAAAGTGAAAATAGTCAAGAAACATTTGCTAGTATGAATAGTGAGAATCCTGAAGAAGTAATTTATTATGATCATCAAAATAAAGAACTGGATGAGAAATATAAAGAAGCTGTAGCTAAAGATATTAATTATATAACTAGCACAAGACAAAAGTCTATAGAGGAAGATAAAAAATATGAAGATAAAATAAGAGCAGCAGAAGATCTATATAATCAAAGCACATATTTCGAGGATCAACTTATGGCATTAAGCCCTAAAAGCTGGGATATATGTTCAGCTATTAAATGTACTTTACCTGAAGAACTTCCTGAAGGAGAAGAAGGTACATTAGAGGATAATGTAAAAAAAGAATTAAAAGATGTGAGTTCTGAAATAATTGCAATTATAGATGAAGCTCTTAGTAAACCTATAGATGCTACTGCTTATTCAGATTCATCAATACGTGTTGGATATGATTATCACAAAATTCTTAGAAAAGAAATAAAGAAGTTTATTGAGAATGAAACAAAAGGCAATTCAGTATGGCAAAAAATAATATCTACATTTAAAACTTCAATAGATTCAAAAACTAAAAAAAATATAAGAGCAATATATGAAGCAGCAGCGATGGCTCTTAGCGGAAACACTGAATACTCCGAAGACATAAATAAAGATAATTATTGTGCAAGAGCTTATTTCTTTAATAATAATGTAAATGATAATTACTCAACTGCAGAGGATGATTATACATCAAATAAAATCAAATGGTTTCCCAATAGTATAATCATAGATAAAAATACAGGAGATATATTTAATGCAAATAATATAGATAACGCTATTGCAAACGGAATAACATTTGGACCTTATCAAGTAAGAAGATATGATGCTAATTTCTTAAAAGATTTTTATTCAGATAAATCAATTCATTTTTCTGATATGGATTTCTTAGATCCTTATTATAACAAGGAATTGCACAAAGATAAATTTGGAAAAGATATAGATAACGATGAATATGTAGAATATAAATCTAAGATGATTAATTCTACTGGATATGCTATAGAAGCATTTCATAGAGTAGTGTTAGCATGGGTAAAGAAATTAATCCAAGATAATATTTATATTAGCTTTTATGATATTAGAAGAGATGATATATCCAATCAATTAAATGGATTAATTGAAGAAGTAACAGGCGAACCTGCATATAATAATGTTGGCTATTTACCTGGAGATTATACTAATTCCACTAATTCAACAAGTTATTATTCTTACAATGTGCAAGAATATCAAAAGATGGAAAAAGAAAAGAAAGTAAATGAAATAGTCCAACCTTTGACTGATAAAGGTAAAGATGTGGCAGATATAGTTAAAACATATGAAGGTTCAATATTGACTGGAAAGATATTTTTACCTGTTCTATGTGCTGTAATTCATGGAGATGACATGATTTATGAAAGAATAAAACAAAAAGACATTGGAACATTAAAAATTAAAACTCGTCAATGTAGCTTACCTTTTAATGCTTCAGACGAAGTTTCAGATGGAGAAAGAAATTTTAGAAAAATGATTAAAGGCCTAGCAGTAACTGATCCTGAAATAATGAATGGATTAGAAGCAATAGCTAGTGAAAGTTATACTAAGCTAGAATCTGCATTAATAGATAGAAACCAAAAGCTATGGTTAAAAGCTTCACAAGATCCTTCCGCATGGGTATTGCATTCATTCTATGATATGGTTACAAAAAATAAGAGAGGCAGAATGGCTAGAGCATTCCCTACTTACTATATGATGTTAATAGATGAAGGAAGAGAAATAGGATATTGGAAGCTTCATGATAACTTCTATAATATGAATTCTATTGCAGAAATAGAAGTTACTAAATCAAGAAAGATGCCAGCAGATACAGCTACTATAGTAATGACAAATATGTTTAAAACTTTCTCTACTGAGGATGAAGATGTAAGAACAAACTATGAGCATAATGTAAGAGATGTATTTAATAGTATTTTCTCTCCTAATGTTTATTTTGAAGAAGAAGAAGCTGCGAGAATGGCTCAAATGAATATTCATAGAGCAACTATCAAGCCAGGAGTAAGAATACATTTAAGGATGGGATACTCAGGGGATGCGTCAGAGCTACCTATACTATTTAATGGTGTTGTTACAGAAGCAAGTACTGGAGAGCTTATAGAAATTGTAGCTCAAAGTGATGGACATGAAATAGTTAATGCTCAAGCTTTTGCAGGCACGGCCGCTGAAGATGCAGCAGATATAAAAAATGAATCTGCATTGTTCAAATGGTTTTATAACTTCTTTACTGAAGGTGCTACACCAAAAACATTAATAAGAAATATTTTTACTACTAAGAGTGGTTTCTGGGGCAAGATGGCTAATAAATTTACCAATGGTAGATTCTTTAATGATAATATGTTTGGAATAACTCACTTTGGAGAAATAGATTATAAAGCTATTCACAAAGATGGTGAAATAATGCAAAACATATACGAGGCTGAAGGAAGAATGCCTTGGCAAAAAGAACCTACACCAGGATCAATGATGGATGAACATGTTATGGCTGAAGCTCCATCATTCACAATAGAACTTAAAGATAAGAGCGTTTGGGATATATTAAATATATGTGCCAGCACATCATTAGAATTTATAACTGGAGTAGCTCCATTTGGAATAAGAAGCACCATATTCTTTGGAAGACCGCATTATTACTATGCATATGATTATGCAATATCTGAAGATGGATTGATTACTGAAAAGCGTAAGCCATTCCAACAATATCATATCATTGATAGTTATTCAGATATTATAGGAAATAACATAAAGGCTTCAGGTGCAGATATAAAAACTGTTGCAGTACCTATATATAAAGGTCCTGGAGCAGCAAATAAAATTATAGAAAAGAAATTAAATCCAATATGGGCAGATTGGGATATATATCCTGAATTCCAAAAAACTATGGTAGTTAACACAGGACTTACTTGGAAAGCAAATAAAATGGGCGCATTACTTGTTAATAAATTTAAAGATGAATGGTCAAAGAGTGGTGGTCAAAAGATTGCTTGGAGAATGGGAGCAACTGCTCTTAAAAATTCATTTAAAGACATGTATCAAGGGGAAGTCATAATAATTGGAGATACAAGCATAAAACCTTTAGATAAAGTTTTCTTACATGATGTTTATGAAAATATGAATGGTGCTGTGGAAGTAGAAGCAGTAGTTCATAGATTGAGCCCTGAGACAGGATTTACTTCTTCAGTATTCGCAGACTGCATCAGTTGCGTAGATAGTAGATATGAAGAAATAGGAAGAATGTGGACATCTCAAATTGCAAACCAAATAGCTCTAGCTAAAAGCATATCTTATATAAGTAGTTTAGCATTCGGAAATAGCACTAGGCCAATGCTAAATGTAATGGCTAGAACTGTAAATAAAGGTGCTTATAAGACAGCAGAGATGGCAAATAAGGCTATGGAATTCATAGGAAAAGATGAGTTGATTAAATACGGAAGCATGGAAAAATGGTCAGATGCATTTTACAGTACAATGAATCTTTCATCTCAGGAAGTTGCTGTATGGAATAAAGTTAGTCAGCTTGGAGGAATCAAAAAGAAAATATCAATATTAGATATAAACAATATAGACACAGCAGCAGATATCATTGATAATCTTGGAAATATAGTAAAAGTAACTGATGGATTTAACCCGTCAGATGTAGCAAATACACTAGAATCTGCTATAAAAAATGGTTCTATTAAAAAGAATCATATTGATGATGTTAATGAAGCTATAAAAGCATTGAGAGAGTTAAAAATAGATACTGATGGATTAACAACAAGCATTAAGAACTTATCATCATCAGTAGTTTCGCAATTAGAATCTGTGTCAGGTTTAACAGATGAAGCTAAAGACAGTATTAAATATTTAAAAAGCATTCAGAGCATGGATACAATAGATGTGAAAAAAGCAATGGAATCGCTAGATAGCGTTAAGGATTTAGTGAATTTAAAAGATGATATAAAGCAGTCAGCAGAGATGATAGGTAAATACGGCAAACAAGTATTAGAAATAACTTCAAAAGCAGATGATATAGTCAAAGGATCTAAGGTAGCTTCAGCTGTTACCGCTACTGTAACAACAGCAGGCGTATTATCTTCAGCATTATTAATAGCTGCTGAAATGGCTATAACATATGTTATACAAAAAAGTATATATAACTGGATTGAAAACAGAATGGCTAGTTTTAATGTACTTACTGTCTACCCTCTTAAAAAGAACGGAGTAGTTCATGTTGCTGGTATAGATGGCCATAAAGGGTTAGTTCATGGAAGTCCAACTTGGAATCAGGCTGGTCCTATTGATTCGTTTATTAACTGGGTATTCAAAGAAAGAAACTCTGGATTCTCTCAGTTCTTAGATATATTTGTATTTTCTGACGAAATGAAAGCCATTGCTGAAACCTATAAGAAAGATAACAAACTAGGAAGTTATGCAGATGACAAAGAGCAAACAATAACAGGATTATTAAAAAGTATAGCAGAAGGACAAGCAAGCTCTTATTCAAATTACAAAGCTATAGTTCATACTGAACGTGTTACAGATATAAATGCTGCTAATGCAAAATACACATATAAGAAAACCAGAGTAAAATCTGATTTAAATGATATACCTAATCATCCAGCTGTATTGAATGAATTGGTACCTATTGATGCGAGTAATGAAGCATTAGTAGAATATTTCTCTCCATCTAGATCTCCTAGATTAAAAACAATACATTTAAGTTATACAGAATATGATGGCAATACAGACAACAAGATTGATTATGAAGAATTTAAAATAGACAATACTAAGAGTTATGGAAATGTTTTTAGAGGAATTAAACTTTCAGAAAATACAGTAGATATTCCATTTTTAAGACCTGACGCTTTTCAATTATTTAAAAGATTAATAGATCTTATAATAATAAAATCAGGTAATAAGGGATATGGAGATAACGAGAATAGTACAATCTGGTTTAAGTCAGGTACTATAGTTAATGATAACTCTTGGAGCTCAACTGGATATGTATTTAGATTTGAAGTTACAAATATCAGTGATGATATAGTAATACAAGCATTTGAAGATGCAGCTAAAGAACTAAGAGAAATATTTGTTGATGAAAATAAACAAGATATTATAAACATATTCCAACATAGAAAAGTTAAAAATAGCAATGCATACGAAGTATTTGTATGTCCTAGAGACGAATATTTTAAATTGCAATTAAATTAAGGAGGAAGCAGTCATGTCAGATTTTAGACATAAACTGCGTAAGGAAGTAGTAGATCCTGCTCTAAAAACGAGCAGGAAAGCTACATTTACAGCAGTAATTACAGATAAAAAGAATAGTTCATATACAATTCAATTTACAGATGAAAGTGGCGAGAAGCAAACAAAGTCAGGTGTCTCTGCAAGAAGATATGGTAGTGATATTCCTCAAGGATATGAAGTTAATGAAACTGTATTGGTAGAGTATGATGATACTGATAAAAAATATGAGATTATTTCAAGTTACGGAAGGGACTATGCTGAAGTTAAATCAACAACTGAATTAAAGACTGATGTATTCAGTAATTTAGTATCTAGTACTATTCCAGGATATCAATTTTAGGAGGGATAGAAAATGTCATTATATAGTAAATTACAAAAAGAAATAGATAGTGTATCTGATGTTCATCCTAATTTACTCAGTGAAGCTAAAGAAAGAGCTGAATATATGGATGATACAAATGATAAAGGTATAGTAAATGATTCAACAGGTTCATCTGTTTTAGTAAGAGAAAATGGAGATATAACTTTGACCTCTAGTTTAATGTCACAATACAAAGTGACAGCTAGTGGACATACTATAGAAGAAAGTATGGAAAGTCATACAAGAACAGTTAGAAAAGTCATTGAAGCTGATGAAATAGTAATTAATAATCACAAACTTAATCCAGCTTTATATGAACTTAGTGACATGAGAAATCTATTCGGATATCAAGATATTTCTATAGGAAATCTTACAGTTAATACAACTGTATTAGTAAAGGCATGGGAGAATACACTTCAAAAGTGGGTGTTAATAAGAAGGCCAGCTAGAATACCACTTTTCTCACCAGTGCTTAATTTGCCTGATTGTCCTGAAAATATGAATGTAGACACCGATATAAAAGACGAAATATTAAAAGCAAGCCAAGGAGGAATTAAAGGATGATAGACTTTTTAATTACACCTTCAGGAGATTTAGCTTTTACTGAAATAGAAAAAGAAAACCAAACTCTTGAAATTTCATTTTATAAAACCAAAACTCAAGCACTAAAGATAAACTTTGAAATGGATACATATCTAACAGACACACCTAAAAAAGATTCTCTAGTAGTTTATTTCGATTTAATTAACATAAAAAATAATAAGAGAGCAATGTTAGTTGAAGATGATGCTTATAGAATGCAACAGATATTTATGAGAATAAAAACTAGTTTAGGAGAATTACCTGAACGCCCAGAAGTAGGCTCAAAGATTGAAACTGTAATGCACCAAAATATTCATGATAAATCAGTTCAAAGTAAAGTGGAGAGCATAATAGGAGATGCAATAAAAGATATTGTTTATAACCATTCTGTGAAAGCTATCCCAACAGTTATTAAAGATAATGATTATAAGCAGATAATGAATGTAATGATTTATGAAGATAACGATTTGATTTTTACTTATGAAATGGAGGGATAACTAATGAAAACAATGCAAGAAATTTATCAAAATATAAGAAATAAATTTTTTAAAGATACATCAATAGATGTTGAAAGAGGATCTACTATAGATTACTATATCCTAGCAACTTCAGATATGATATCTGATGCTCACAAAGAAATAGAAAAGAATAAGACTCCACATATATACTCTAGTTTAAAGGGAGAACAATTAGATGACGCTGCAGTATTAGTTGGTTTAACTAGACGACCAGATGAATCTGATAGAAATTTTCTATATCGTATATTAAACTGGAATGTTTCAAATAAGGCTTCAAACTTAACAGCAATCGAAACTGCATTAATGGATATGCAATTTTGCTCTCACGTTACTTATGTTCCTCATACATTTGGGTGCGGAACTTCAGCAGCTTATATTATACCTAAAAACATGAATGAAGAAGGTAAAGAATTAGCAATAGAAGAAACTAAAAAAAGATTAAAAGATGTAGTATCTCCATCTTCTTACGTTGAATATATCATACCTAAAATATCTTCCGTAAAAATGAAAATTTTAATTAATGCAAAAGCAGCTGACGTAAAAACAATAAAGAAGAATATAGAAGATAAAATAATAAAATATGTAAATGGAATTGCTCCAGGAGAATATTTAGAAGTCGGAGAGATAAATAAATTAGGAACAAATGAAGCTAATGTAAAATACTTTCATGTAGGTAGTTTATTTATAAACAATAAAGAAACTGGTGCGATATCAATTCTTCAAAAGGTTGATAGTAAATTTGTTATGTCAGAGGAAGATATAATTTGGTTGGAGGTTGAATAAAATGTTAATCACTAAAGAACTAGTAAAAAAATCAATTAAGCATTTTCCAAAATGGATGGATATAAGAAAAAGACATTTCTCTTCAATCGGAGGCAAATTATTGTCTTCCGTTGCTAGAGAAGTTGCAGAAGTGCAAGATTCCATTGACGAATATATAAAACAGCACTTCATACCGTTCTATGAAGATAAGTGTGAAGTAATACCTGATTTTATATATAAAGCAAATATAGGAAATGTAGATATTGAGAAAATTACATTAGTAGAACCTAACCTAGAAATAATAACAGATATAAAAACATTTTACGAAAGAGATAACGTAGCATATTATCAAGATGGTTTTATTTTTATAAAAGAAAAAATGGATTATATCTTTTATATGTTAGATGGTTATAAAAATGAGGCCCAATTAGAAAAGATGCATGTATGGAACACATATGATGAATTTGCTGCTTTTGTAGGAATTGAAAGATATCAAGATGAGAGTAATTATGAATTATTCAATAGGATAATAAATGTATCTAAAAATGTACTAAATAGCTCTGAAGAAGGAATTAAAAATGCTATAACATCAAGTCTTATTAATATTATTCCAGAGCTAAGTGCTGAAGATATTAAGCTTGAAAGACCTACTGCTGAAAATCTTGTTAAGTATTATGATGAATTTAATACTATATTAGATACATTAGCAGACGTAAATAAAGATATATTAAAAAATAAGAAATGGGATATAGATAAGTGGAGTAATGACTTTAAAAAAATAGACTATATACCACATACCTGGGATATTATATTAAAAGAAATGACAAATGGAATAGGAGATAATGACGATTTAAAGCCAATATTTATAGATGCTACTAATACAACTGATATAGATATTTCTTTTTATGAAAAGTCAGAAGAACATATAGATTCATTTATAAGAGATAAAGAAATAGATGACACTTTAAATTTATCTTTGATTAAATATAACAATATGTTAAATCCGTATACAGCAAAATATTCTATAACAGCAAGTGAAGCTGAAGAAATAGAATATGAAGTATCTGGAATGGGCCAAATATCTGTAGACCTTTATGAAACATTAAAAGGTAAACATACAAGAAGTATAGAAGAGTTAGTTATAGATTCATCAAATTTAAAAGATATAGAAATTGTAAAAGAAGGATTATTGGAAGAAGGCAAATTCTATAGAATTAAGTTTACTCCTAAGAGTAAATATGACACTATGGAAATCACAAATTGTCTTGTAGTAAATGAATATGGAAGTGTTATTACAGATAGCGATGGAAATCTACTTAGCTACAAAGATCCTAAAGACAACTTTATTTTAGATGGAAACACATTAGTAAATAAATTAGTTAAAAAATCTATAACAAGATTAGATGAATTCAATGTTCATAAAAATGCAATTGATATAGGTTCTGGAATTGCTATAGATAAGATTAATGAAGAAAGTGAGCTAATCCTAAATACAATAGGATGTAGTGGTGAATCTGTAAAGATATTTTATGATAGTGAATTAAGTAAAGTTCCAGACAATGATATTCAGCTTAACAATTTCTTTTATGATGAGGAAAGAAAGGTTTATGTTCCTGATGTAACTGGAGACACTAAAAGTATTACTGTAAATATAAGAGCAAATCAATTTAGTACAACAGTGGCTCAAGGACAATGTGTAGTAACTGCATTGATCAATGGACAACCTTTAGAACTTACAAAGGAATATATAAATGGAGAACTTGTTTATAGCACTCCTAGATTTAATGAACCTCAACAAATGTTAATTGAGATAGCAGCTATGTTTAATAACAATGTTGAGATTTCGAAATTAATGTATTCTAATTATACTATTAAATTTTATACTGAAGAAGGCGAATTGATCCAAAATTCAGATGAAGATAATCTTTACTGGATGCCACAAGGTTATGAAAATAAGCTTTTTATTAGAATGAGAACTAGAACACAGTATAGCCCTATATTAAGAAGAGTATTCATTGGTACGCCTATTGATAATAATGAGTTCTATGAAACTGATCTTATTACAGGTATGGAGAATGCATACTTAAAGATTAACAGTAATTGTAACGTAGAATTATATGAAAGTTCTAAACCATTTGCAAAATGTGATAAATATAGTTCAGAACAAACAGTTACAAGAGGATATTCAACAGATAAAATATATAGAGCTACTAGTAATGAAGCTTATATAATATTAAATACTGCAGAGTATTTTAATATAGACAGTATTGATATTGAAGAAGGAACATATGAAGTTACTGGTGAAGGAATTATGCAAAGGCATATATTGAAACTTCGTAATTGTCAAGGAGTAAGTAGCCTAACAATAACAGGGCACTATAACTCACTAGTAGCTAGTAAGTCGATTTATGAATTAATAAAACATGAAAATATAGCATATGAACCTTATGTTATTGATGAGGATGGAGAATGGATATCAGGCTACAAGTTGTATGCTAATAAGCTATTAAAATGTTTTGTAATCGAAAATAACAATCTTGAGCAAAGTATGGTTAAGATATCATATGATAGCTTTGATTTAGGTAGTGATAGAACTATTAGTGAAGCTGTAGTCAATGGTTTACCTGATTCATTACAAGCCTCATTCTCATCAATAGATGGAGATAATGGTTATATTACTATAGGAGATACTCATAGTGGAACATTTACTAACTTTTATATATATCCTAAATATGCAAAAGAATATATAGCTAGAAATGAATACACCACTTATGCTCACCATCGAGAAGGAATAGAAATTGTTAATACATTTAATAATGGATATGAAGATGGTAAGCTTATGGTTTATGAAGTTAATTCAATTTCTAACGAAGAATATGATGTGACTTTTGACAATGGTAAGAGTTGGAGTATTGGTAAGATTGGATTAACAATAGATCTTCACAAAGATAAAAATTATAATATGATACAAAAGATGATAACCGAGAAAATAAAACTTGGCTCTACTATAGAATTAAAAGATATTTATACAGCTGAAAATAAAGAGCTTGTAGAATTAGATCAATATATAATAGATACAACAGATAAAGATTATGAGGTTGTTTATAAGTATGACATAAATAATACTGCTTATGATAAGGCTGAATTTATTACAGTAAAAAATGATGGATTCAATAAATTGAGATACAGCAATGTTTATGAAATCAAGTATTTAGGTAAAGAAGTATTTGATGAAACAGAAGATATTATAGAACAAATAGATGAAGAAGCTTATGAGCTTGATAAAGAAAAAGGGATTATAGTATGGAAAGATAAAGAACTTATAAATAGTGGAACAAAATTATATATTATATATTCAATTAAGAAAGCTATAGCGATTAAGTTTAATATTGATTCATTATATAAAAAGATACAATATCCAATAAATGCTTATAAGAAAATTAATTCTTATAGATTAGACAATATCGAAGATGGCAGAAAAATTAATTTATTAAATCCACTTATTGGTGACATTGAACTTTCCAATAAAATTGCTAATGACTATAAGAAGAGTAGTGCAGTATATGTTAATTGTAGGCAGGTTGGATTTGCTGCTGAAAAGACTGACAATTTATTGGTTATTAAGAAAATAGCTAAGATAAATAGTCTTGCTGTTAAATCTGGCTGGTATTATTTATTAGGCAGAGAATACTATATGTTTGCTACAGATCAATCTCAGAATATAATTGAAGATGAATACGCAACATCTCAAGAAGTTAACAAGTTGGACAATGAATTATTATTGCATAAGAAAACATCAAATTATATAAAGAATTCAAAGATGATTCTTGGATCTTTGGCCAATTCACATAATATTTTTGATTTTGAAGATATAAAAACATTAAGAGGAAGTAGTACTATAAATTCAATAACTGCATGCGACAGTTATAACTATTGGCAAACTTTTGCAATGGATTTGAATTTAACAGACGGATTAAACGGACTAGGATTATTATTCAAACCACATGATAGACTTAATGTAGGATATGCATTATTGGATATCACTAAATACATTTCAGATAAAACACACATTTCTTTTTACAATCCAGATAACCTATCGGTCTATATTGGTAAGGAAAAACTAATAAAAGACTTATCTTTAACAGACACAATTTCAATAGGCTCAATGTCAGAAATCACAGATAAAGATATAGATAATATTTATTACTCTACATTCAATAAAGAAGAAAATCATAAATATTATTTAATAGTAATGGGGCAAGGAAGGTTAGATGATATTATTGTTCAAGATGGAGATGTTCTTAATTTAGATCTTCATAAGAAAAATATATCTAATCTAAACCTAAACTTATATGAAGCAACAACTTCAGGAGTTGTATCAAGAATAATTTTAAATCAAGAAAAAGGCAATAAAAATAATGGTGCAGAAATTAATAGTACAGGATATATAGTTAATGCCTCAAATATTGATTGGAATATTACTAAAATAAAAAGCTATACTACGGAAAAGGATTGGCTATCAGGATGGGATTTAGAAAATGTTAATGTAACTAGAATAAATGATAAAGACTGTGCTTTAGTTACAGAAGGTGCTTTAGGAAAAATAGTTACAAGACCTATTTATGTAGGAGATCCTAATACAATAAGTAGCATTATATTTAAAATAAATAATGTGCCTATAAAATCAATGCAAGGATTTAATGCCCAATTATTGCAAGCACAAATTAGCAATGGTGCATACATGCCTTGCAAGCAAAAGTTAAATAATAGTTCAGCTTTAAACTACACTAAAGATTTAATGTATCCATATATAAAATTGTCTGTAGATATACAAAAAAATAAGGTAATAGACAATATAGAAATTTATATAGAGTACAAATCTTCTGACCAATATGCTCCTGCAGAAAGGATAGAAGCAAATGGACAATTCTTAACAAAAGTTTTTGACAGCCACTATACTTCGACTTATAAACTAAAGTCTATCGAGATTGAAGATAAGGATGGAGCAGTAGATTTATTCATAAGAGCTGCAAAAGAAAAGTCAGGATTATCCGTATGGACAGATTGGTATCCAATACAAATAAAGGATAAAGAAATAATGAATGATATTGAATTTGAAGATTATAGATTCTTCCAAATGAAAGTATTATTAGGAGAAAAGGACTCTAAGATAAAGATTAAACATTTTGATCTAGAGGTGATGAAGTAATGCTGCTATCAAATAGTAGAATAGAAAAAAATAAGAGAGTTCAATTTTATGAACAAGATATATTATTGGATGATCATATTTACTCTGGAAACCTTCAAGTTACTATAGATTTAGATTATATAAGCCCAGGCATAGGCATAGCCCTCGTTTCTGACGAGGGTTTGTCTTTAAACGAGGATGGTGAAACATACTTATTTAGAGTTGGACATAGTGACTATAGTATTGTTAGAAGGTATGGAGATAAAGTAGAAGTATTAGAAAATGGCCCTGCTATAAATATTAAACCTTTTAAAGAAAACATGAAGTTACAGATAAAGAAGATTAATAGCAGGGTGTATTTTTATGTCAATGATAAACTTCTTAGTAAAAAATATTTACCTACTAATCTAGAGAGTTTTATGATTGGATATTACAGCAATGCTGGAAACATAATTAATTCAATAAGTATTGCTTCTGAAATACCTGAAGGATGGGTAGTTAACATGAGTAATACCAATGGAGGATATATTAATTTTTATCCAAATGCATTTGCTGTGACTAATTGCTTAGATAAAGCAGAAGTAGAACAAGTTAAGATTAAGCTTAAAGCAAATACTCCAAACAATCCTTATTATTATCTAAGATACAATAAAGAATTGATAAACGAATGCAACGATTTTAATGCATTTATATTTATATCAGATGATGATAGGTATGTAGATGAAGATAAGAATATTTTAGATAAATATAATAGATTCATATTGAAGGATGACACTGAAGTCAATTTGAAGTTTGTTGGGACAATAGGAAAAATTAAAGATATTCAAATATCTGATAGGAAAGATGATTTCTATGTAGGTACAGATTATGAAATGACAGAAATAAAAGAAAGCTTTATAAAAATAAAGACTAATGACATTGTAAAAATAGAATGGTCTGGAGTTATATATGGAACTCCTGAATATAATATTGATATTCCAAATCCTGAAAAATTTGGAGTAATTAAAGATAATGATAAAATTTATTATCCTGATCAATGTGGCGTTGAAATAGGAAAAGAGTTTAAATATGAATATACGCTAGAGCTAAATAAAAATAATCCAAAAGATAAGCTTATAATTAAGCGTGACAAAGAGACTAATTATTTAGATATAAATGTTATAGATCAAGTTACTATATTTGAAAATGTAGATGCAATTATAGATAAGTTAGTTCTATATAAAGAAGATGGAACTATTGTTGACATAATTGTAGAAGACACTAAAAAGCAATATGTGCCATCATCAATTAAAAGTCCGATAATAGTAACAACAGAGACAGAAGAACCTCTTGATCTATCATCATCTTATAGAGTTATAGAAAAAGATGGTATTGCAAATTATGTTTTTACAAATATAGAAAGAGAAACTTTTAACCCTAGTAACAGATTGAAACTTACAAATAGGCCATCTAGTAAGTTAGATACCATTGTAATATATGGAGTATTAAAAGAGTCTAATATTAATGAAGATAAAATAATGCATTCGGTAAAAGAAAATATAAGAGATATAAGTCTTTATGCTGATAATTTTGAAATAATAAATGAAGCTTCTATGTACAGAGTAAATAAAGATACTGGAATAATAGTAATCACAGACCAAGATGATAATTATATTAAATCTAAATATAGTAAGTTGGTAGTTGATTATTTAAAGAATAATAGTTACGCAATTAACTATAGGCATGAACTTGGAAGTTATGAGGTTGATATATCTACATCAGAAAATACAAAAATGTATTATGACGGAATATATCAAGGAGACAATAAAGAACTCGTAAATATACAAGAATATAAGCTATTAAATACTGTATTTAAAAATAATAGTTATATCGTATTAAGGGAAGGTGATAAGTGATGAAGATATATCCAGGTAAGCATAGAATATATAATGTTACAGAAATAGATGCTAATAGAGATATTGCATTAGGATATCTTGATTCAGAGTTTTTAGAAGAAAAAATAATAATAAATGTGAATGATGAGCTTAGCGTGGATAGTTCTACCGAGCTCCTTCCATACACTTCTTTAAAATCAGCTGAAATAACTTTATACAATAAAGATGGAAAACCATTAAATAAAGAAGAACAGGAAAAGCTATTAATCAAACAAATTACAGGGAATTATATTTACACTCCTAAGGCTTCAGTTACTTTTGAACCACTTACTTTTGGATATAAAGTGCTTGCTAAAAAGAATATGAAGTATCTAACATCTAGAAAATATAATATTAAAGCTGCGTGCTCAGATAAAGAACTTGCAAGTAAAATGATTCAATTCTTCTCAGATTCATATGAAAGAAACTTATGTCCTACTAATATAAAATTCAATAATGGAGATAAAAAACTAGAATCGTTATTCAACTCTTCAATTGAAGATATTGATTTTATATTTATAAATTCTGATGATGGAAAAACATTTGATGGAGATACTGAGATACCTATAAATGAATATATAAATAACAATACTATCCCATGGATCATATGTGACAATCTACCAGATGAAGATGAAATAGATTATGAAGAACAAGAAGCTTTAAAGTTTGAAATATCAAACCTAAGTGTAACAAATGCCAGTCCATTTGAAACATCATATTATTTTAAAGTTCCGAATGATGTTAGGCATTTATTAAAGAATGAAGAAATAGCATCAGTTACCTATCATAATATATTTAAGCACTACAATGATGTAACCCCTATCTTAATAAAAGAAATAGTTAATAAGGGATTTGTTATTTATGCAAACTCAGAATTCATGGCAAGAATATCTGAACTATCAGATGTTTTTTATGAGGTTCTAATGTACGTTTATTTTAGAAGCTATATAGCAACTCAAACTATTACAGAATGGATAACAGATGTAATGCCAAACTATATAGTACAAAACGGTAGATTAACTCAAAAAGAAAAATTTACATCTCATATGGAGCTTCATAAGTTATTAGGACTAAGAGAGGGAGATGTAATACCAATCAATGTTGAGATAGAAGAACCTAAAATTGCTTATTATACTGGTATGTCAAGTAACTACTTAGTATTTAAAAAGATACCTAAAGCTGAAACAGCAGATCCTATAAAAGCTGAAGAACAAATCTCCATATTTACTGAAAGAAAAAATATTATGTTTTACGATAATTTTGTATATGTAATAAAAGAAGATATTTCAGATAAAATATCCTGCTCAGTTGACAATGGCATTCTTAAGACAACAGTTAAAAGTTTTAAACATACTGATTTAGATACAGGTTCATATCAAACAGAAACTGCTTCTTATGAATTAAACAATGAACTAATGTCACAAGAAATTAAACTTACATGGAATAAAAATCTTAAAACCATTGAACTAGTTTCAGAGTTAAGAGATGAACTTATTTTAATGGCTAGCATTCAGGTAATAAAAGAAAAGAAAGATTCAAAACTATATGATATGCGTCAAAGAGGAGGAGGACTTCCAGAAAACCAAGAAGATAATTATGATTGTCTTGATATAGGACATGTACTTGGTAGACCATATAGAAAAGGTGGATCATTAATAACAACAGTAAGTATTCCTAAGAAATATGAATATAAAAAAGATGTTGTTTATGAAATCATATATAACACAATTAGAAAGCATATGATAGCAGATGATTATCTTGTTTTAAATCTTGAATTTAAATAGGAAGGTGAACTAAAGATGGATTATAAACAATTAAAAATAATTGATTTCTCTCAAGGTATAAAGTCTTCAGAAGTAATGAATAATGACCTTTCGCTTCAAGAGCAAATAGAGAGAGAAAGATTATCCATAGCTGGATATGGGATAAACTATGGATTAAAGCTTGAATTAGCTGAATCTTTTAAATTACGTATTGGAGATGGAACAATCGTTGATAAAGAAGGTAAGGAGCAGTTTATACAAGGAAGAACATTCGATATTGAGAAGCCTAATTTAATACTAAAGAAACAAAAAGTTTTCTCAACGGATAAAGGAGTTATTACTCTTGAGGATATTCCTTATTCAGAAAGCAGAACTGAGCCTTCTGAATTTGCAGAAAGTAATGTTGATTGGGGCATAGATGCATATCACGAAGATGATCCTTCAACTGAACTTCTTATATCAGCAATAAAAGGTAATGTGATATATACAAATTCTAAAAACGATAAAAGAGCTATTATAGTAAATTACAATGTAGCTTACGACAGAATTGATACTGTTTATATTAATACGGATTATCAAGTTGCTATTAAAGCAGGTATAGATTCTACTACTCCTTCAGCATATATTCCTGAAGATTGTAAATATGTTTTAGGGTTTTTAAAAATTGTTAGTCATTTTTATGACGAAGATAAAAAGTATCCTTTAGCTAAGGTTTCTATTATAGAAGAGTTCAATAATAGAAGAACTATTTATACAGACATAAATAATAATTTATATTTATGTGGGATACCATTTGAAAGTCTTTTAAGAATATACTTTGAAGAGCCTAAGGACCCAAAAGAAGGAATGCTTTGGTACGACATGACTACTAATAAGCTTAAGATATGGAGAAGAACGGATTTCTTCATGTTTACTGATGTAGTAACATATACAAGCATTGATCCATCTGATAAACAGATATTTAAAACTAGTGTAGGTTACAGTGGAAATCAACTTTCAGTATATGTAGAAACTAGAGCCATTTCAGGTGATAAGGTATGGACTAAGCTAACTGATAAACAATTAGAGTTGTATGTTGATTTAGATCCTTCTGAAATTGGAAAGCTAGAATCTAAAGAATTTAGAATAGTACCTAAAATAGTGCCTAATACAAAAGTAAAATATACGATCAATAGATATGATGATAGTTATTACTGGGTACCTATAAATGATACATCTTATATTTCAGCAAATGAATATAAAATGTGGGCTCCAAATGCTACAGGAAAAAATCTTGTTGAATATCTACCAGGATTAAACTTAGATGAAATGCAAGAAGATAGACCTAATCATGACCTTAGAAATTTCTTATTTAAATCAAGTGAACTTAATTTAAGATTTACTCCATATAAGAATGAGCTAAGCTTAATGATTGACCAAATACCATTGCATAGAGATCAATTTATAGAAATAACAGTAGATGATGTTTTAAACAATTCAGAACTTACTGAACTTGCAATTAATCATTATGGATATACTACTGAGTTTTTACAAGATTTAAAAGAAACATATAAAGAACTAGGAATAGGATTTAAGTTAGTTAATAGCTTAGATAAGCCTGCATTCATAGAAGTAAACATTCAGCACAGAGTAAATGATTCTATATTAAAAAATAAGTTTCAAAGAAATGCAACATTTGCAAAGACACAAACTCTTGTATATAACCCAGATAGCGGATTAACTCCATTATCTGCAAAAACCAAGTCAATTAATGTATTTACATTAATACCATATAGATATGGAGAAGAGCAACTTGAAGTATTTGTAGATGGAAAGAGAATTAAGAATGAATTAATTACAGAAGTAACTTCTGGAGAGCCTGTTCTTGGAGCAATGTGTAAACAATTCTCATTGAATCCAAATGAGGTTGGGCTTGTTAGAGGTTCAGAGATAACATACAAAATAACAACTAATGTTTATTCATATGATCATGTAGAGTCAGTCATAAGAGAATCTCAACAAGAACTTAATAATAAAATTGCAGATCTTGAGGAGATAATTAATGAACTAAAAATCAAAGTAGATAACATAATAGATTATTAATGTGAAGAGGCCATATTATTAGGCCTCTTTGTTTAAGTAATGAATTATTAGTAACAAATAAGAATGAGGTGATTCAAAATGAAGAATGCAAATGTCAATTGGTTTGTAAAAGAACCTGATGACGTATATGTTGCTCATACAGAATATTACGCAGGATCTTGCAACTCTATGGAAGACTTTGTTGTTGATATAGAACTTTGGAATAATAGATGGAACAATAAAGAAGATGTGGCTCATATGAGAAATGCTAAATTAGTTATTAGTTTCGCTAATGCAGAAGACTCTGTTCTATTATCTTTATGTGAAGTAAAAGTTAATGACGGAACTTTTAATAAGCCAGATGTAAGCGAATTCAATAGAGGTATAGTTGAACTCGGAACAATATCAGGAGCTAAGAACAATGGTCATGAAAGTAATACAGACAATTATAGAAAAATAACTTTAAAATTTTCTAATATACCTAATAATTTTAGAAGTGGCTTGAAATCATTATTCCTTGACACACAATTTGATGAATAGGAGGAATTAAAATGGCTTTTCAAATTAACGAAAAAATGATGGCTCATGATCGTGCCATAATTACACGTAATAAGACAGAAAGGGATTTGATGAAAGATGATGTCATAAGATTTAAACCAGGTATGGCTCATTATATTTCAGAGAATCAAAAACTCTTTTTAAGTGTTGAACCTAAAAAGCTTCCTAATAACAGCATAAGAAAATTCTTAGAAGTGATAACTGATGTTAGATTATCGCAAATTCTACTAGACTACGTTAATAGAGATGGTGGTTCTAATAACAGTATGAGAGGACCATTGCATTCAGTAGTTACTACAGGAACCTCACCTTTTGTTATAGCAAGTACAACAAAGGTAGCAAATTTAAATGTAGACAGAGTAGATGATATGCATGTAAGTGTATCTACAGCTAATAACACTATAGTTGGTAGAGATGCTTCTGGAAATATCAATGTAAATACTATTATTAATTTTAACAAAGACAAAATTGAAAATACTTCAACTGGACTATATTTAAAGAAAAAAGATGGCTCAGGATATACTGACTTATCTGTAGCAACTATCAATTCTTCCACTGGTATATTGAAAGCAAACAATACATCTACCAAAGGTGTTATTGAATGGAAGAATAATGTATGGAATGTTGGAGCTGAAGGTAAAACTTCTGAAATTGTAACAAAGAGTTTATATGGACATGGCAAAGGTATCAATGCAGACATGGTTGACAATAGACATGTTGATGATAGTCAAATAAGTACTAGCTATTTATGGACATCTAAAAAAATAGATGATTCAAAAGCACCTAGAGGATTTGGACTTGGAACAGATATAAATTCTATTCCTAATAACGATTGTAATGCGATAAGTGGTACTGGATTCTTTTCAGGAACTACTCCAGCTAATGGAGTTGCAAATGAAACTGGAGTAGCCATGATTCAATCCTATATTGCTTCAGGTAAACAATTTCAAATAATAGAGTACACAGTTTCAAAAAAAATATATACAAGATATAAAGTAGATAATACATGGACAACATGGAACAAAGTAATGACAAAAATTGATGTATCTGATGAAGTAGTACATATCGTACTTAGTTCTTCAGAACCAGCTAAGACAAATAATGAAGATACTTACTGGTATGAAATACTATAAAGGAGGATAAGGATGAGTTTTGTAATTAAAAAATCAATCAATAATAAGATTACGAAAGTAATTTCAAAAAGCAACAATCATGCTCCAGTAGTAGAAATAGTAGGACTAGATGCTTCTAACATTAAGACTGGAAAGGATGGACAGACCATACTTGATCATATAAATGATTCTAAGATCCATCTTACAGAAGATAAAATTGTTGAAATAATTAAAAGTAATAAAACATGGATTGCTTCTAAAGTAGAACCATCTACAGAAATGCTATGGATAGATACAAATGACATTAATAATGTCTTGATCAAATGGCATAACGGAAATAATTGGATTGCGATTAGTAGCAATCAAGACAATGAAAGTAATATTAAAAACAATTTTGAAAGTACCACTTATCCAAGACCTACAGATGATGCTAGTAAAGGATATAGTATTGGAAGCATGTGGATCAATACAAATACTAAAATTTTATATGTATGTATGGATTCGATGGTTGAATCTGCAGTATGGATACCAATAAGCGGAAAAGCTAAAGTTGGATGCATAGAAAATATAATAGCATTTATATTTGACAGCACACACCCTGGAAGAGTAGAAGGACAAAAGAAATTCACATTACCAAGATTTGAAAGTAAAAATTTTTATATAGAGCTTTCTTTAAATGGTATAGAACTTATAAGAAATTATGACTATATAGTTACTCATGTAGGTAAGGATACATTTGTTGAATTTGTTAATCCTACAGAATTGTCTGATTTAATCAATGGAGAGATCTATCAAATGGACTCTACTAGTGCTGTTATAGATTTCATGTTTGATGAAAATATGCCAGGAAGAACAGAAGGACAAACTAAATTTCCTTTAACAAAATTAAGAGATGATATATTTTATGCAGAAGTATCTCTTAATGGTATAGAACTTATAAGAGATGTAGATTATGAAATAACTAAAAATTATTCTACAAACATGATGTTCTTAGATATGAAGAGTCCAACTCAATTAACAGACACTATAAATGGAGAATTGTTTGTAAGTTCAGAGTCTGAATATGAAGATGTATTAACATATCCTTCTAAGTTGAATCAAATAGTAATTCAAGATATTGGAGGATTTAAAAAAGGAGATTCATTAACAGGAATGTCGCTAAGTGAAATATTAGAAAAGTTATTATGTTATGAGGACTCACAAGAATATGGAGCTCCTACATTTATAGGATTAATAGATTTTAAACCTATAAATCAAATAACATATAAAGACTTAAATTCAGAAGGCATTAATAGAAATGCTATTACTAAAAACTATGCAGCATATGTTCACAAAGGCAATATAGCCTTGGCTAAAACATGTGTAGTAGCATTCCCTAAAGAGTTTGGTTCTATCTCTGGAATAGTTGACGCTGCAAAAATATCAATTACAGGAAGTTATCAATGGATAGAGACAAGCTTTGATATACCTGGAATTGGCGAAGTTGATTATATAATAAGCTCAGCAAAAAAAGCTCAAGTTTATAATAACGGAACATCTGTGATGTGGAATATTGAATAAAGAGAGGTAATAAATATGACGAAGAATTTTTTATCTAAAATAGAAAATAGTTATATTGTGCCCTCATCTATAATGATAGGCAGCGGTAATGAACCTACTGATATCAGACAAATTTGTGATACTGTTGAAGATTTTCAGGAGATTGCAGATTTGGGTATGGAACTTAGATATGATGGGCTAATAACATATGAACAATTAACTGGACGTTGGAAAGGGTGTAAGAGAGTAGGAGATTCTTTTGAATGGATTACTATAAACCCTACGCCAGAAGAATTGGGATTAGATAATTATGCCAAAAAAGATCATACTCATGTGGAATATCTTCCAGAGGTTTCAGACGAGCAACCTGAATTTAGTAGACCAATAGGGCATGTATGGCTAGAATCAAATTAACAGCAGAGGAGAATAAACATGGCAAAAAGTATTAGAAAATTAAAAGCAGAATTAAGAGCAGCTGCACTTGAAGAACAAATTGTTAAATCAGCTAAGTACAGAGTCAAGAATGGAGAAGGTAAATATGAAGTAATTCATTTTGAAACATCAGCTGATCAAGTACAAACAAATGATGAAAAACAATTTGTAAGTGCTGCAGAAAAAGCTGAATACGCTGACAAGTACACAAAATCAGAAGTTGACGCAAAAGTTGCAACTGTAGATGCTGATTTCAAGGCAGCTGATACAGTATTAGATGGTAGAATCAAAGCTCTTGAAACAGAACTTGGTGAAGCAGGGAAAATAAAAGAATTAAGTGATGCTATAGAAGCTTTAGCTGCAGAGGATCTAGAATTAGATTCAAAAATTGAAAATACGAAAACAGACTTAGGAGCATTAACAAAAACTGTTGAATCTAATAAGGCTGAGTTAGAAGGAAAAGTATCTGCAGTTGAAGGAGAAGTAACTGCTTATAAAACTAGTAATGATGCTAGAGTTGAAGCTTTAGAAACTGGTAAAGCAGATAAAGTTCACGTTCATGCTATAGCTGATGTAACTGGATTAGAAGAAAAATTAACAACTTTTGGAACAAAATCAGAAGTTGATAGAAAAGTTGCAGCAGGAGTAGCTGAAGCTAAGGGTTATGTTGATACTGAAGTAGAAGAAGTTTCAGGTAAAGTTGATGCAGTAAAGGCTGAGTTAGAACTTAATAAAGTATCAAAAACAGATGTTGTGAACAAATTAGATGTTATAGAAGAAGGAAAAGTTTTAGACGCTAGAGCTGGAAAAACTTTAAAAGATTCTATAGATACTAAAGCTTCATTAGTTGATGTAAATAATGCTTTAGCAAATAAAGCTGATAAAGATCATACTCACAGTGTTTCTAATATCGAAGGACTAGGAACAGCTGCTACTATGAATGCTGGTGTTAAAGAAGGAGAATTAGTAGTTGTTGGAGCAGGCAACAAGATAGACGCAGCATTATTACCTTCATTAGCTATTAATGAAACAAAGGTAGTTTCAAGCGTTGAAGAAGCAATGGCTGTACAAGTTGAAACTGGAGATATCGTAATTATAAATGCAGAATCTGCCAAATTACTTAATGCAAGTGAAATGCTAGTAAAAAGTATTGCAGCAGGAATAAATACTTTTATAGTTATTGATCCAATGTCACAAGAATTTGATGTTAAATTCAGACCATTAGTTTCTGGTTCTGATTCAATATCAAAAGGAGAAGTTGAACAAGCTTTAGCAGCTAAACTAGATAAGTCAACTTACACATCTGATAAAGCACAAATTGAGGCTTCTATCGCTACAAAGGCTAACAGTGCCGATGTTTACACTAAGATAGAGATTGATGGAAAGACATCTGTTTTAACTCAAGCTGATGAAGCTATCAGAGGAGAATTAACTAGCTCTGTATCAGATTTAGAAGAAAAAATAGCTAAGAAAGCGGATGCAGCTACAGTAAATGCATCAATTGCTACTAAGGCAGATAAAACTTACGTAGATACAGAACTAGGAAAGAAAGCAAGCAAAGATGAAGTTACAGCAGCTGTATCAGTAAAAGCTGATAAGACTTATGTAGATAACACAATGGCTACTAAGACTCAATTAACAGATGGCTTAGCAGCTAAAGCAAATGTAACTGACATAGAACAAGTAAACGCTAAGTTAGCTGAGAAAGCTAGCAAAACAGAACTTGCTGATGGATTAGCAACTAAAGCTAACGCAGAAACAACATATACAAAAGTAGAAGTTGATGCAATCGTTAAGAATTATGCGCCAACAGTAAGTAACACACAACCAACAAATAAGCCAGAAGGACATGTTTGGTTAGAAATAGTACAATAATAATTTTTAATGGAGCGTATTTCTCTACGCTCCATTTTTTATTAAGTGCGCCCAGCATGGGCGTACACTAATCGGTGAAAGTCCGTAACGGGGGCTGATA
>OBZL01000008.1_pt1 | contig 150667 bp, 139 predicted proteins | sample 1476921 | NCBI WGS metagenome assembly OBZL01 (sample SAMEA2580239, study PRJEB22360) | human gut metagenome | biome: human gut; feature: human-associated habitat; material: faeces | place: Denmark | collected 2008/2010
AACGATAAACTATAAAGTCACACGAAAACAAGTCACCGAAAACTTTGTTGATGCCACTGGTGCTAAAATTACGCCACCGACAGGTTTCACGCAAGGGAAACAAACACCAATGACAAGTAACAGCTTCACCTACACCAGTGCCAAAGCCTTGCCAGCCACCTACACAGTAGGGGACAAAAACTACAAGTTCAAAGGTTGGTACAAAGGTACTGATAAAACTGCGTTGAAAACTACGAAAACGCCAAGTTATGCCGTAACTTACGATGATAAAGATGACATGACGGCAGTCTATGAGGAAGTCCAAGCAACGGCAGAAATGACCGTTAGTCGGTTACTAGAAGTTGTCTCCAATGAAGCTTCTATGATTTGGACAGTTAGGCTAAAAAACACTAGTGAAGTTCCATTGACCAACGTTAAACTAGCACCAACGGCCAAATGGGCGGCAGGTATTTCGGCGCCGACCCAATTAGCTGTTCGCCTTGGTAATACGCCAAATAAAATTATTCCAGTGACGGCAGAACAATGGCGCACAGGAGTTAACTTGGGTGTGGAAATTCCGGTGAATGGTGAAGCTTTAGTGACAGTGAACACAGCGAAAATCACTGGGGAACCAAGACAACTTTTAACCGCAGAAATGACAGCAAGTGGGAATTTTTTCCCAGTGACAGCTAGTAACTTTGTACGTATTCAAGGCGAAGATCAAACGATTGAGCCAACACCAGCAGAAGAAGGCTTCATTAGTACGCCGACGTTTGACTTTGGAAAAATTATGATTAGCGGTAGTACTAAGCAGTACGGCCTGAAAAAAGCAGCTGATTATTATGGGAATGGCACACGTAATCCGTATTTACGGATAAAGAAAAGCCAACCCAATTGGCAGTTGACAGCACAATTATCACAGCTAAAAGCGTCTGCCGATAGTTTGCCAACTAGTACGCGCTTATTATTAGGCAATGCAGACGTTGCAACAATCGAAAACTATAATCAAGTCACAGAATTAACGAATAAAGTTGGAATTACGGAGCCGTTAGCTTTGACGAGTGACGGCACATCTACACCAGTAATTCTTAATAACCAATTTACAGGTAATGATGTCTATCAATTAGATTTTGATTTTGCCAATGTGAAATTAGAAGTCCCTGCCAATCAAGGGAAAATAAATGAGAAATATCAAGGAACGGTGACGTGGAACTTAGTCACTGGACCTTAAAAAAATAGTAAACCGCCCTCAAAAAGTCTAACTTTTTGAGGGCGGTTTACTATTTTTATGGAAAGCCAATTTTATCTAACGGATAATAACGAAAAGTCAAAACACCTTCCACGCTCGCTTGTTTAACAAAGCCAAAGTAACGACTGTCATCTGAGCGTGGGCGATTATCCCCCAAGACAAAATACATGCCTTCTGGAACGGTCAGGGATTGGGTGGCTTCTAAGGTCTCTAAGGTAAAATCTTGGGTATAATTTTCATTTTTAGAGACATTTCGTTTAGCACTTGCTAAGTAATCTTCACTGAGTGATACACCATTAATATAGAGGGTGTCATCGCGATACTCGACTGTTTCGCCAGGTAAACCAATTAAACGTTTGGCTACTCGTTGGCCGTTGCGCGGGCTAGGAAAAGCGATAATATCAAAGCGTTGTGGCTTTTTAATCGAGGTCACCCATAAACGGTCGTTGTTATGAAGTGTTGGTTCCATTGAAGAGCCATTCACCGCAGCAGGGGAGAACACATAGTGTCGAATCAGCAAGACAGCGCCGACTAGCAAAACCAACTGAACCAATCGTTTTAATAATGAGGACATGGACTTCACTCCTTTGTCCTTTTAGTGTACTACAGACAAGGAAAAGAAAAAAGTTTTCCCCTTAAGAAAGGTGTGCTAAAAAACGTTTCATAAAGCGTTGGCGAATTAAAATACCAACATAAGCAGCTGCGACAGCCTTGATGATACCAGGAATAATAAACGGAGCAAACCCGCCAGCGAAAGCGTTTGGCCACGGCAGATTTGCGGAATATTTCAACCAAATCATACCGAAAACTAAGGTAACTAAGGCGCCGGCAATATTTGCGATAATGGCCCAAGTATAGTTAAAGGTTGTTTTTTCTAAAATATAACCAGTTAATAAGCCGTTAAAGATAAAGCCGATTAAATAGCCGCCAGTTGGTCCAAAGAGTACACCGAACCCGCTAGACATCCCAGCGTAAACGGGTAAACCAATTAATCCTAATAAGAAGTAAATTAAAATAGCGTAGGTCCCTGTTCGTTTGCCCAAAACGGTAGCGGTTAAGCCGATGGCGAACGTTTGTCCAGTCAAGGGGACAATCCCCAATGGAATTGTAAATTGTGAAAGTACAGCAATAATCACAGCGAATTCTGCTGCTAAAATTAAAGAGCGTAACGATGCTTTATTCATAAGAAGCCTCACTTTCTATTGTTAACCAATTATTTTTGTTTGGTTAACAATAGTTTAGCGGAAGTAAACAATTTTGTAAAGAGGGCAAAGAAAAAAACCTTGCCAAGAAAGGCAAGGTTTTGAAAGAAGGTAAGAACCGAAGTTCGACCTTTTGAAATCTTAAAGTTTTTGGTTGTAGTATTCAACGACAAGTGCTTCGTCGATTTCTGGGTAAAGTTCATCACGTTCTGGTAAACGAGTGAAGCTACCTTCTAATTTTTCAGTGTCAAAGCTTACGAATGCTGGACGTCCAACAGTTGCTTCAACCGCTTCTTTAATTGTTGAGATGTTTTGAGATTTTTCACGAACACCGATCACTTGACCAACTTCAACGTGGTATGATGGAATATCAACACGTTTTCCGTCTACAGTGATATGGCCATGGTTAACTAATTGACGTGCTTGACGACGAGTAGTTGCAAGACCTAAACGGTAAACAACGTTATCTAAGCGTTGTTCTAGTAAAACCATGAAGTTAACACCGTGTTTACCTTCTTTGATTTTGCTTGCTTTAATGAACAACGTACGGAATTGACGTTCGTTCATGCCATACATATGACGTAATTTTTGTTTTTCAGTTAATTGCATTCCGTATTCAGAAACTTTACCACGGCTGTTAGGTCCGTGTTGTCCTGGTTTGTAAGGGCGACGAGCTAGTTCTTTACCAGTACCTGATAAAGAGATACCTAGACGACGAGATACTTTCCATGATGGTCCAGTATAACGAGACATTAAAAATTCCTCCAATAAATAAATGTTTTTTTGGAGTAAAATAATTAGATGAAAAATTCATATTCGTTCAGTTCATTCTTCAACCTTCGCCTTTGCAGCCGCGGTTACGCAGTTGAACCAAGTTTGGCAATGAACTGTTGACGAGTTATTATTCTTCTGCTGCAATTATTTTACACAAAATCTAGTATACTTAATAGGATAGGAAACGTCAAGGTTTTAAAGTGAAATATGAAAAAAAGGTAGACAAAAACACTTTTCCTCATTAGAATAAGGGGAGATGTTTTGAAAATATAAGTTGAAAACGGAATGAAAGGGAGTTTACAATGAAGTCTGGTTCACCATTGTTTGAACAAATTGATAAATCCATCGACAAGAAAGTGAATTTATTCTCAAACAGCTTTTCCCGCTACGCTGTTCGTGCAATGCTTGCTTGTCTATTTTTAACGTTGGGAACAGCCGTTGCTTTTGCAATCGCAATTAAAGGAGAAGGAATTTCTCATGGTTTAGGGAAAATGCTTTACGCCTTCATGTTCAGTTGGTCACTTGTGATGATTTTATATATGAATGCCGAACTTGGTACCTCGAATATGTTGTACATGACTGTTGGGGTCTATCGTAAAAAAGTCAACTTTTCCTTAGCTGCAAAAATTTTATTTACCTGTATCTTATTCAATTTAATTGGTGGCGTCTTGTTTGGTTTCTTGGTATCACTTACGGTGCCGTTCCAAGATTTGCCAAAAGATAGTTTCTTCTTTACATCGATTGCTGGAAAATTAGAAAAAACCACCCTACAGATTTTAGTTGAAGCTATGTTCGCCAATATTGTAGTTAATACAGCCGTATTAGTGAGTATGCGAATGAAAGATGACGCCGGCAAAGTCGCGGCCATTATTTTCATTATCTTTATCTTTGCGTTCCTTGGTTTTGAACACGTGATTGCCAACTTCCCAGCCTTCAGTTTAGCTTACTTTGCTTCGAACGGCGCAATTGAAGCTTTCACAGCTGGTAATGTTGTTCATAATCTGTTCTGGGCCTTTATCGGTAACTTTATCGGTGGTGGCTTAATTATGGGTCTCGGCTATGCCTGGTTAGATAAAGACAACAAAAACTTAACGTATTTTGATTAATTGACCAACCAACTATACTAAAACATGGTACACTGTTTTAGTATAGTTTTTTTATTATAAGGAGCGAAGGAATGGACACACTTCAATTTCAGAAGAACCCAGAAACAGCAGCAAAAATGTCTGCTTATATGAAACATCAATTTGTTTTTGCAGGCATCCCCGCCCCAGAACGTCAAGCGTTAAGTAAACAACTTTTAAAAGAAAGTCATACGTGGCCAAAGGAAAAATTATGCCAAGAGATTGAGGCTTATTATCAAAAAACAGAACGAGAATATCAGTATGTCGCTATTGATTTAGCCCTTCAAAATGTTCGGAGATTTTCATTAGAAGAGGTCGTAGCGTTTAAAGCCTATGTTCCACAAAAAGCGTGGTGGGATAGTGTGGATGCTTGGCGAAAATTTTTTGGGTCGTGGGTGGCGTTGCATCTGACTGAATTGCCAACGATTTTTGCCCTTTTTTATGGCGCTGAAAATTTCTGGAATCGGCGTGTTGCGCTGAATTTACAGTTGATGTTGAAAGAAAAGACCAATCAGGACCTGTTGAAAAAGGCGATTATTTATGATAGAACTACAGAGGAGTTCTTCATTCAAAAAGCGATTGGCTGGTCATTACGCCAATATAGTAAAACGAATCCGCAATGGATCGAGGAATTGATGAAAGAATTAGTGTTGAGTCCTTTAGCACAACGAGAAGGCAGTAAATATTTAGCGAAAGCGAGCGAATAAGGAGAAATGATGGAAAGAAAACTTTTTGCATTTGATATTGATGGGACGTTGTTAAATTCGGAGAAGAAAGCATTGGATAGCACGAGAGAAGCGCTAGCAAAATTGCGGGAGCAAGGACACTTAGTTACGCTGGCAACTGGCAGAAGTCGTTATATGGCGCAAGAGGTGATTTGGGATTTAGATTTTACCAATTACGTATTATGTAATGGCGCCGCGGCTTTTGTGGATCATGAGCAATATTATCAAAATTTATTGCACGCTGAAGCGTTGGAACGTTTGGCACAAGACAGTGATCAACGCGGCTTAGGATTTGCTTGTGTGGGCTTAGATGATATTAAGAAGAGCAACCAACACCGTGCTGAAAAAATGGAAATTGCGATGAACTCTTTTCATTTTCATTCACCTGCTTATGATGAACACTTTTATCGTCAAAATGATATTTACCAAGCACTAGCTTTTTATGACGCAGAAGATCAGTGTACGTTTGAAGAAGAATATCCAGAATTTCGCTTTATTCGCTGGCATCAACATAGCGTAGATGTTGTGCCTAAAGATGGCTCAAAATCAGCTACGTTAACGTATTTAGCCAAACGTGTGGGCATTGATGCAAAAAATATCATTGCCTTTGGGGACGGCGAAAATGACCGAGAAATGTTAAGCCATGCAGGGATTGGCGTCGCAATGGGCAACGCGAGTCCTTCCATTCAAAAAGTGGCCACGATGGTCACAGATACCAATGATAATGATGGGATTTGGAAAGCCTTAAAAGAAATGAAGGCCATTTGAGGTCGGGACAGAAGTGTTTAACTCCGAGAAATAAGAAGGAATTTCCGAAAATTGTTCTTTAATTTTTGGAGAATTTCGGCTTATTTCCGAAGGAGTTGCTTCTGTTCCCGCCGTTTATTAGTTTTTGAGCGTGGAGCAAAAATCCAAAGTGATTTTTGTCCCACGCTCCTTTATTCGATGACTAAAACGCCCTCTTTTAAAGCAAATGGATTTTCTTTGTTAATATGATCGTAGAACATGATGCCATTAATATGATCAATTTCATGTTGAACCACAATCGCTTCGTAGTTTTTTAAACGAACTTTGTGTTTTTCGCCAGCCATGTCAAAATAACTGACGGTAATTTTGTTATGGCGAACGACATACCCAGGCACATCTCGATCGACAGATAAACAGCCTTCCCCTTCACCTAAACATACATCTTGCACAGAATGGCTCAAAATTTTAGGGTTGTACATTACCGTACTTAATGAAGGCGTTTCGTTTTCTGGGTCGTTACTAGGAACATGGACAGCAATAATTCGTTTAGAAATATCTAATTGTGGTGCAGCTAAACCAACGCCACCACGTAATTGTAATTCTTCGGCTTTGACTGGATCTTGACTATTTTTTAAGAAAGTCAACATGTCTTCGCCTAATTGTCGGTCTTCCTCAGTGATAGGGACAGGCACTTCTTCTGCCACAGCACGAAGTGTGGGATTCCCTTCACGAATAATATCTTTCATTGTAATCATTCAATGGTTCCTCCTTTGAAACATAAAAAAATTCTTCTTTTATTTATTCATGCGCTGAAATAATCAGTTGTTTACCACCATTTAGTGTATCACAAAATCACCAAAAAAGGGGCTAGATTGTTTAAAAAAACTATCGAATAATAGAGATTAAGCTTGCATTTTAGCGGTGTTTCCTGTAAAGTAAGCTTGTGTGGAAACACACCATCTATCACTTGGTTTAGCGAGTCACCAACGCTTCACTCAGTGATCAGACGAATAATAGAGAAAGAGGTGGAACAAATGGCAATTTCACAAGAAAGAAAAAACGAAATCATTAAAGAATACGCACGTCATGAAGGAGATACTGGTTCTCCAGAAGTACAAATTGCTGTCTTAACTGAAGACATTAACCAATTGAACGAACATGCGCGTACACACAAAAAAGATCACCATTCTTACCGTGGTTTAATGAAAAAAATCGGTCACCGTCGTAACTTGTTAGCTTACTTACGTAAAACTGACATCCAACGTTACCGCGAATTGATCCAACGTTTAGGATTACGTCGTTAATCATTACGTATAAAGCGAGGTTCAATCAGAATCTCGCTTTTTATCTTATTGTCACTATTGAAGGTCCTCTTTGGAAAGTTTTTAGGAACTACTAACCAAATGAAAGAGCAGCAACGACTTGTTACTTTTTCATTTGTTTAGTAGCCGTCTGACTTTTCCAAAGAGCAAGAGTAAAGGAGAAGAATTATGACAGAAAAACAAGTCTTTAAAACAACTTGGGGCGGCCGCCCACTAGAAGTAGAAATCGGCCAATTAGCCAAACAAGCCAATGGAGCTGTCTTAGTACGTTACGGCGATACGGTCGTTTTAAGTGCTGCTGTTGCCTCTAAAGAAGCAAAAGATGTAGACTTTTTCCCATTAACTGTAAACTATGAAGAAAAAATGTATGCGGTAGGAAAAATTCCTGGCGGCTTCATTAAACGTGAAGGTCGTCCAAGTGAACGTGCGACATTAACCGCTCGTTTAATCGACCGTCCTATTCGTCCAATGTTCTCAGAAGGCTTCCGTAACGAAGTCCAAATTACGAACATCGTTATGAGTGTTGATCAAGATTGTACACCAGAAATGGCTGCAATGTTTGGGTCTTCCTTAGCGTTAGCAATTTCAGATATTCCATTTGACGGACCAATTGCTGGCGTTGACGTTGGTCGTATTAATGGCGAATATGTCTTAAACCCAACGGTAGAACAAGCAGAACAAACAGATATTGAATTAACTGTTGCTGGAACAAAAGAAGCCATCAACATGGTTGAAAGTGGTGCCAAAGAAGTATCAGAAGAAGATATGTTAGGTGCCTTACTTTTCGGTTTTGATGCCATCAAAGAACTAGTGGCGTTCCAAGAAGAAATCGTTGCCGCTGTAGGTAAACCAAAGATGGACGTGGACTTATTACAAGTGGACGCTGATCTTAAAAAAGAAATTTTTGATGCGTACTACAATACAATGAAAACAGCCGTAATGACGGAAGAAAAATTAGCACGTGAAGTTGAAATTGACAAAGTAAAAGATACAGTCAAAGAAGTTTACGCTGAAAAATTTGCGGAACACGAAGAAGAAGCGCAATTACTAAAAGAAGTGAAACAAATTGCGGAAGATCTTGAAAAAGATGTCGTACGTGAGTTAATTACGATCGATAAGATTCGCCCGGATGGCCGTAAATTAGACGAAATTCGTCATTTATCATCAGAAGTAAGTATTTTACCACGTGTGCATGGTTCTGGCTTATTTACTCGGGGTCAAACACAAGCTTTATCCGTTTGTACATTAGCGCCTTTAGGGGAACATCAAATTATCGATGGGTTGGGTGTCCAAGATAGCAAACGTTTCATCCATCATTATAACTTCCCACAATTCTCTGTTGGTTCAACAGGACGCGCGGGCTCACCAGGTCGTCGTGAAATCGGTCACGGTGCGTTAGGTGAACGTGCCTTAGCACAAATTATTCCATCAGAAGAAGACTTCCCTTACACAATCCGCTTAGTAGCAGAAGTGTTAGAATCAAATGGTTCTTCTTCACAAGCAAGTATTTGCGCGGGAACATTAGCATTAATGGATGCGGGTGTGCCAATTAAAGCGCCAGTTGCAGGTATTGCAATGGGTCTTGTTAGTGATGGCGAAAACTATACAATCTTAACAGATATTCAAGGTTTAGAAGACCACCTTGGCGATATGGACTTTAAAGTAGCAGGAACGAAAGACGGAATCACTGCTTTACAAATGGACATCAAAATCCAAGGAATTACAGAACAAATTTTAACGGAAGCATTAGACCAAGCGAAGAAAGCACGGATGGAAATTCTAGAAGAATTAACAACAACGATTGCTGCTCCTCGTGAAGAATTAAGTCAATATGCACCGAAAATTGAAATGATTCAAATTAAACCAGCGAAAATTAAAGATGTCATTGGTAAAGGTGGCGAAACAATCAACAGCATTATTGATGAAACCGGCGTTAAGATTGATATCGATCAAGACGGTAACGTAAGTATTGCTTCATCAGATGCTGAAATGATTAAAAAAGCCATCAAGATTATTGAAGAATTAACCAAAGAAGTTGAAGTCGGTCAAGTTTACTTAGCAAAAGTTGTCCGCATTGAAAAATTTGGTGCGTTTGTTAACCTAATTAAAGGCAAAGATGGCTTGATCCATATTTCTCAATTAGCAAACGAACGTGTGAACAACGTTGAAGATGTCGTGAAATTAGGCGACGAAGTCCTTGTCAAAGTAACTGAAATTGACAAACAGGGCCGTGTCAACGTTTCAAGAAAAGCATTATTAAACGAAGAAAACAAAGAAAAATAATTTCTTTTTAAACCAACGAAAACCAAGGAAGTTTCCTTTCTTTTCGTTGGTTTTTTCGTTGAAAACAAGCCCTAAAAAAGAAATGATAAAAAAAGCTAAAGACGGTCGCCAACTCTTTTGTTTATAGTCAATTAGTGGTAAAATTAATACTATCAGTCTGAAGAATATCTGGGGTGTCTTTGTGAAAAAATTTAATCCAAATAAAAATATAATCATTACCTTAATTTTAGTCATTATTTTAGTAACCATTATTAGTTTAACTGCTGCGCAACGTTCTGAAAAAGGCAAAACCAATGTCGTTCAAGGTGGCGTCAACAATAGCGTTAGTATGGTGGATCGTGTGATTTCTTTTCCAGCTCGTGTGGTGGAAAATGGCTTGTCTTCAATGGGCAATTTAATTAACACGTTTAAAGAAAACGAACGTCTAAAAGAAAAAATTGATAGCTATAATGAATTAGCTGTCCAAAACAATAACTATAAACGTGAAATTGATAGTTTAAAACAAGAATTGAATCTGAACGAAACGTTGGCCAACTATGAAAAAGTAACTGCGAATGTCATTACGCGTTCGCCGGATACTTGGCAAGACTTATTAATTATCGATAAAGGAACCAATGACGGCATTGAAGCGGGCATGGCGGTCATGGCGCAAAAAGGGTTAGTGGGGCGTGTTATTGAAGTCAATGCAACGACTGCAAAAGTGGAACTACTAACGTCTAAAAATGTTAACTCAAACCATTTCCCTGTGCGAGTAACTTCCGCAAATGGCGAATCGTTTGGTTTACTTAAAAATTACGACAATAAGACAAATGCATTAATTGTGTCACAATTAACTGGCGATGCTACTCTGAAAGAAGGCGATGTCGTTCAGACTTCTGGCTTAGGTGGTAATTCCCCAGCCGATTTAGCGGTAGGGACAGTTATTAAAGTGAAACCAGATAGTTTTGGTTTAGATCGTGAAGTGTATGTGAAACCTTATGCGGATGTCTATGGTATCTCCGTTGTGACGGTCGTGAAAAGATCGGCAGGGGAAAGCGAATGATTCGGAAAGAGTATTTAAAATACGTCACACCTATTCTCTTGTTTTTCTTAATGTTAATTGATGCTCATTTAACAAAGTCTTTTGAAACGTGGACAAGTAATGTTTACTTCGCCAGTTCTCATCTGCTATTACTTGCGTTTATGTTTGCCGTTCCTAATTTCTCTAAACGTTATTTATTAATTACTTCGTTAATTTTAGGCTTTATTTGCGATAGCTACTACATTGGCATTATCGGGATTTATACAGTCGCACTGACGATTTCGGTTATGTTGATGTATACATTTAAAGAAGTAATTCAAACAAATTTACTAACTGGTTTTTTTGGGATCGTTATTTTTACCACGTTGTATGAACTGATTGCGGTACTGATTCAAGTGGCCTTTCATTTAGCGGATGTCAGCCCAATTTTATTTATTACACGTGTGTTGGGCCCTACATTGCTATTGAACATGGTGTGGTATGTTATTTTATCTTATCCGCTGAAAAAACTGTTTTCCGTAAAATAAAAATTGAAAATTTTGTTCGTTTGCGAAAAATGCTCATTTGTTAGCATTTTTCGCTTTTTTTATTTTCTTTAAATAACAAAACAATGAGAAGATTACCCTGGAGTCTTGAAGAAAGTTGTGAAAAAAGTGAAGCTTTTTTTTGTCATTTACAAGAAGAAAATTGAAATATTACTGTAACATCCATATTATCTCAGTGACATACAGCTATGCTACAATTGCTCTATCGTTGAAAAAGAGAAATTTATTCAAATTTTAATAAATAATAAAAAAGCTTAACAAAAAAGGATTTTCGGAGGACAACAGATTGAAGAAAAGTGTATTATCGGCTCTAATGGTATGTTCCATTACCTTAACAAGCGTAGCGTTGCCATCCGCAGCATTTGCAGATGAATACGATACAAAGATTCAACAACAAGATCAAAAAATTAATGCGTTAACTAGCCAAATGTCAGATGCAGAAGCAAAAGTTGCCGCGATTGAAAATGATATGGTTGAAACGGCCAAACAAATCGATACATTAACAGCTAAAAAGAACAAGCTATCATCAGAAGTATCTAAATTATATAGTGAAATTTCTGATTTGAATGTCCGTATTCAAAAACGTGAAGTACAAATGACAAAACAAGCACGCGATGTCCAAGTGAATGGTCAAAGTGATTCAATTATTGATGCTGTCTTAGATGCAGATTCAGTAGCAGATGCAATTGGTCGTGTTCAAGCGGTCTCAACAATGATGAGCGCCAACAATGAATTACTAGAACAACAAAAAGAAGACAAAGCGACTGTTGAAAAGAAAACAAAGAATGTTGAAAAACAAATTGCTGAATTAGAAGCAGCAACAAAAGAATTAAATGACAAAACAGAATCATTAAAAACATTGAAGATTCAACAAGAAGTGGCTAAAAATGATTTAGAAGCACAACGTTCTGAAGAACAAGGGAAAAAAGACAGCTTCATTAAACAGAAAAAAGAAGCGGAAAAACGTTTAGCAGAAGAGCAAGCACGCCAACGTGCAGCTGCTAAAAAAGCAGAAGAACAAGCGGCAGCGCAAGCACAAGCCGCAGCACAAAAAGCGGCAGCAGAGCAAGCGAAAGCAACAAAAGCAGCCAAAGAGGCAGCAGCATCAGCCGCTGAAGAAAAAGCCGCAACACCAGTAGTAGAATCATCAACAACTACTGAAAGTACCACAACGCAAGAAACAACAACTTCAAGTACTGAAACAGAAAGTGTTGTAACAACACCTGCAGCAGCACCTGAAAAAGAAAAAGAAGTTCCTGTAACTAACCCAACGACTCCTGAAAAAGGTAATGAAGCAAAACCAGGGAATGGTGGCGTGACTTCAGGAAAACAAGCCGCAATTAATGCAGCTTTAGCAGATGTTGGTAATTCTTATGCAACAGGTTGGAATCAGCCAGGCGAATGTTTAGTATCCGTTCGTCGTTGGTTAGCGGCAGGCGGTATTAACTTCGGTTATGGTGGTCCAAACAGTGGCTATGTTGCTTCTGGCGCAACACAAGTTAGCTGGAGTAACGTGCAACCAGGCGATGTTGTTCAATATGAAAGTGCCTATAGTCCAGATAGCTGGATTGGTGGCGTGCATACTGTCTTAGTTACAGGTGTAAGTGGTGGAAGTGTTCAAATCGTTGAAGCGAACAACCCAGGAGGCTCTGGTTATGTTTCTTCTAACTCTAACTGGTCACCAGCACCACCAGCAGGATTCCGCGCTGTTGTATGGCGTTTTCCAGGCTAAATAGTCACCTATTAATAATTGATAACAAGGAGTGGTAACTAACAAAAATCGTTAGTTGCCGCTTTTTTTATTCATTTAATTTTAAATATATGCATAAAATGTATCTGAAAATATTGTAATCTGGCCATTTTTTTGCAATTATAGAGGTATATACATATTAGGAGCGGAGGAATCAGCATGAGCGGAACGCACGATACAAAACAAGCAATCGCTTCAGCTTTAATAGAATTATGTGAACAAAAGGATTTTCGTAAAATAAGTGTCCAAGATATTACTAAAAAAGTGGGCTTGAATCGCCAAACATTTTATTATCACTTTACAGATAAATATGATTTATTACGTTGGATTTATCGTCACGATGCATTGATTTACTTGGAAACAGATATTTGTTTGGAAAACTGGGAGGAACAAGCCCTGAAGTTATTAAAAGCGATTAAAGAGAAGAGTCATTTTTACTATACAACAGTGACCTCAGATTCAGAAGTTCTTCTTAATGTTTTTTCCGCTTCGACCAATCGCTTATTTATTTCATTATTTGAACAAGTCGATGTTGAGAACCATTTAACAGATAAAGACAAACAATTTTATGCGAATTTCTTTTCTTATGGATGTAGCGGCGTCTTAACGAAATGGATTCTTGAGGAATATCCTCAGACTCCTTTGGAAATGGCGACGCAATTATTCCGTTTAGCGAAAGATACAGAATTTATGGCTTATCATTTGTATGAACAAGAAGCCAATGAGTAATGTGTGAAGGATAAAAAGTTTTATGAAGGAGTGAAACGTTGTGGTAACTGTGTTATTTGTTTGTTTAGGCAATATTTGTCGCTCGCCAATGGCAGAAGCGATTTTTCGTCAGAAAGTCCAACAAGCTGGTTTAGAATCGACTATTCAAGTATTTTCAGCAGCTACTAGTCACTGGGAAGTTGGCAGTCAGCCACATAAGGGAACCAGAAAAATTTTGGAGCAACAAGGAATTTCCTATCAAGGAATGCGGGCAACACAAATCCAGCCAAGTGATTTTAAAAAATATGACTATATCATTGGGATGGATGCGAATAATGTGGCAGATTTAAAAGCATTAGCTCCTCAAGAAGAGCAACGGCGGATTCATTTATTTATGGAAGTTGTGGCTGGTAAAGAAACCATGGACGTACCTGATCCTTATTATACTGGTGATTTTGAGGAAACTTACCGCTTAGTGGAAGCAGGTACCTCAGAATGGTTGAAAAAAATAAAAGCACAGCTGAAAGATTAGGACTATAGTCCGATAGTACTTTCTGTTTCCCCTTGGTACAATAGTGTTAACAAATTGTTCAGGGAAAAAGAGACAGGAGGGAAGTAAGATGAACAGTAGTTATTTATCCTATGTTTTTGAATTGAGTTTGTATTATTTATTGTTGATAATGAGTCTGCCGCTAGTGTATGCTGTCACGTATCATTTATCTTTTAGTAGTATGTATACAAGTGAATGGTTAATGATCTCTGTCTTCTTATCTCCGTTAGTTTTATTGTTTGCAGGTATCCGTTATGGTTTTGCTCGTCTGAAACAGCAAGAACGTCAAGCGATGAAATAAAGCAAAAAATCCTTGAAAAGTGTCAAAACTTTTCAAGGATTTTTTTATTAAGCCACCCAATCGGCTAAGGTTTTTTGCTCCAATTGGAAAGCCTTCAACATATCGTCGTTGGCGTCTTTAATAGGCGTCGTTGCTGCTAATGTTCCTTGAACAGCAATTCGCGTCGTTGCTTGTAAATCGCCACAGGTAATTAAGGTAATCATATTTTGACCAGGAACGTCATCAATTAACTCAACACGGGTTGGTTCGATTTTTTCTACAGAAGTTATTTTGTATGTATAAACAGTAGATAAATCAGTGATATAAATGAGTTCGTCTTTTTTGGTTCTTTCTAAAGGTGAAAATAAGGAAACGCCATCTTCCGTTCGATGACTAGCCAAGGCATAATTGTTTTTCCCCATGACTTGATCTTCTTTCATGGTCCCGGCACCAGTTAATAAAGCGACATTTGACAATCCTTTAAAAATAGGCAAATTAATTTCGACACTTGGTATCGCAATGGCACCAATCACAGGTAAGTTTTTGTTTTCAAATTGGGCTTTCATCACCGCTTCTGTGCTCAAGGACTCAACTGAATCAAAGTCAAACGTTGTTTCACGAGCCATATTTTTCTTCACATCAGCTGGTTTCAACTTGCTAACGGCGTACGAGCGGCTATTTTGTTGAACCACCCAACTACGTATCTGATTGTTAAAAATTAAGGCCAAGCCAATGATAAATAGTAAAACTAATAAGCTGTTGATTAACCAATTTTTTCCTCTTTTTTTCTCTTTTGGGCGCATATTCTCCCTCCTTTTAATGTATCAAGTTTACCACAATTTATTTGAAAAACCTATTTATTTTCTTTGGGGAATAGGTAAGCAGACCGGACCTTGATTTAATAAAAAACAACTGAATCGATTGATTTTTCAAAAAAATCCTCATTTTGTAATGGAATTTTAAAGTAAAAGAAACAAGCTTTTCTTTTGAAAATATTGTAAAATGGTAAGGAGGCTAGTAGAGGGGAGATGGGAATTTGCTTGATTTAATTTATGTACATATAGATGTAACCAGCAATGCGGTTTTATCTAAAGGAATTACCCATTCCGATTTTGTTCGTTCAATTGTGCATCATCCACAGAACTTACTATTATTAGATCCTTCTGCCGAAGCTGGCGAATACGATATGCATTCAGGCTTGAAAATTATTCGTGGAGAAGAAAGCGTCAATCGCTATTTTCAATCGCTACAACGTCGTTGGATGACTGAAGAGATTAAATGGATTGACTTTTCCGATGTGACGATGCTAAAAGAGCTAACGCCATTAGAAATTTCGGAACTTCTTTATTTTGGACACATGAAGAATAGTTTGCATTCGCCTTTCTTTTATAAGCTACAAAATGATTTTGTCTTTTTTGAATTTGCAGATCAGATGACGCGTGTCTATTATCGTTATATTGATGAATTTTATAGAATCTTTGCTGATAAAATTACACGTGTTGTTTTAGAGAAAGTGAATCAGAAAAAGGCCTTCTTTAAACGAAATACGCCTGTCGAAAAATTAAGTCCTGAATTACTTAAAAATATGAAAGGTATCTTGCAAGAAGGTGTTATTTTTTGCTTCCAACAAACAGAAGTGGATAAAGAAGAATATCGGATTCCTATTTACTTGGTGGAAGATTCACTTAGCAAGATGAAAAATACGTCATACCAAAAAGAAGAAATTTTGGCAACGCTTGTCTATAATAGTGAAAAACGCATTTGGCACATTGAACAAGAGAATGATTTCGGTGAAATTTTTATGTTAGCCCATGAAGGCTGAGAGAGCTCTAACTTTATCAACTAAAGTAGGGCTCTTTTTGTAGCTATGATTTGAATGAGAAATCAAGTATAATAAAATGATAAAAAGGAAAGAAGGTTGTTTAATGAAAAAAATACTCTATGGCGCTCTGACTGGCTTGGCACTCTTTTTGGTAGCTGGCTGTACACCCAAAACGCCTACTGCTGTTTCATCAACAAATGAACAAAAAGAAACAGCAATATCAACTAGTGAAATAAGTTCATCCGTACAACAAGAAGCAACGACGACATCAGAGAAGACAAGTGCGGTAGCTGTCTCTTTAGAAAAAGTAACGACAGCATTTGAGAAAAAATATCCAGAAGCTAAAATAACAAGTCTGCAGTTAGATACAGATTTTGGACGTTATTTTTATGAAATAGAAGGCGTGGATCAGCAAAAAGAATATCAAGTTGAAGTGAACGCAGAAACAGGCGAATTCACAAAAGAAAAAGTCGAAACCTTGGATGCTGATGAACAAAATGGCGTTAAAATGCAAGAAGAGGCACTTGATTTAACAAATATCATTTCCAGAGAACAAGCCACAACCTTGGCTGAAAAAGAAGCGAAAGTCGGCCAGGCAACAGATTGGAAGTTAGAGAAAGAATTAGGAATCACCTATTGGGAAGTGAAAGTGAAAGAGGGCCAACAAAAAATAGAGGTAAAAATCGATGCTCATTCTGGTAAAATTTTGACAACTGAGCGGGACGATTAATGGATAAAAAGTAGCTGGCATGCGTTTGAGTAGGAGTTGATTCCCTTAAATGCTGATCAGCTATTTTTTTGCTTGTTCGACAAACGTGTTTTTCTAAAGTCCCTATGGTAAAATAACGATGTATTAGTGGTTGAGAGCGTCAGAACATAGGAGGAAATTTGTTTGGCTAGAAAAATGGATTTACGTATTTGGGTAGAAGGAACAGTCGTCGCAGCAATGGCAATGGCCCTCTCTTTTTTACCGATTGAATTTGCCAATAGTGGCTTGGACCTATCGTTGGGAATGGTCCCATTAGTTCTTTATTCGTTTCGTCGTGGGTTGCTTCCTGGAGTTGCAGCAGGCTTTGTTTGGGGCATGTTAAATATTATTCTCGGTACAGCCATGAAAAATTTCTTGTCCGTTCCGCAGATTATTTTTGAATATCCCTTTGCTTTTGCGTTTGGAGGAATGGGTGGCGTATTCGCTAGAAAAATTCAACTGTATTTTCAAGCGAATCGTTTAAAATCAGCCATTCGTACGATTATTTTAGGAAGTGTTGTCGCAGTCTTCGCCCGCTGGTTTTGGCATTTTTGGGCGGGTGTATTGGTTTGGGGCATGTATGCACCAGAAGGAATGAGCCCATATCTCTATTCCTTTGTTCTAAACGGTACAAGTACCGTCGTCAATTGTTTATATGTAAGTCTAGTTCTAGGCTTATTGGCAAAAGTAGCACCGCAATTATTTGTTCCTAAGAAATAAGTTGAGTCCTAAGTCAGAAGTTTCATGTGATTTTGACTAAAGTCATAAATAAAAGAAACCACCAACCTGCAATCGCTAGGGTTGGTGATTTCCATTTATTTTATAAAGACTTCAATATTCTAGTGAATTTGACGTTGGTGACGATTGGCTAACGTGCTGACTTTCATGACAGAAGCAACAGGAATCATGCGCAACTGTTGTTCATCCGTTTGTAAACGAACAACGATATTGTCCAAAATATTTTTTGAGACAATCCAGCCGATCACCGTTTCGAATTTATGCGCTGTAGGGACTTCTTTCAATTGTAAGACCACTAAGGATTTTTGGGCGGCAGCGACTTGGAGCTCTTGTAAAAGCGCACTGCGTTCCTTTTCTTTATTCTTTTGATCTTGAGAATCTTCTAAAAATGCCGAAAAGAAATGTTGGGAAGAGAGCGTAATCAGTTTAGAAATGCTCTTGATGGTAGCTTTATGTTGATCCATTCTTCTGCCTCCTTTACGAATAAAATAGAATAAAACTCAAATGACTAATTACCTGTATTTTACCTAATTTTGTGATAAAATTCAAGAAAATATGTTCGCCTTCAATAATTATGAGAATTTACCAACGTTTCTGTTTTTCGAAAAAGAAAGTAGTATAATGTGTGAGCATATAAGAAATACATAAGATTATCGGATGTAGTCAATAGATAGAAAAGGATGAATAGTATGTCAAAAAAACCATCAGGTTACCAAAAAAAAGTTCTCACGGTGTTGTTGGTATCGTTTGGCTTTGGCGGGTTGTTAGCGCAGTTTTCGCCGATGAAATCAGGTGGGTTTTCAAGTTGGTTTGATGATTCATATGTCAAAGCTAGTGCTGAATCAAGTAAAACAAAAGAACCAGCACCAGTTAAAATTGAGAAAAAAGTCAAACCTTTAAGCTATGGACAACAGGTCAATCAAGAAATTGAAAAGAAGCAATATAATGGACATCTGGATTTGCCGTTAGAATTGCAGACAGATGCTAAATGGAAAGACACCGCATACGGATTTGGCAATGTGGATAAGCCGAATACAATCGAAATTAATGGCTGTGCGATTGTGTCGCTTGCAATGGTTGGTTCATACATGGATCACCAAGAAGTTACCCCTCTGGATGTGTTAGCTTGGGCAAAAAATGACTTCTTTATGGAAGGACAAGGGACGGCGTGGTCTATTTTTAGTGCATATGCTGAAATGAAAGGCTATAACTGTCAAGAAATTGGGGATATTGAAACAGTGGCAGCTTTCTTGAAGGAAGGTCATCCAGTCATTATTTCTGTAAAACCGGGCTATTTCACTACAACTGGCCACATTATGGTGATGAGTGGTGTGGATGAAAAAGGCGATTTCTGGATTAATGATCCAAACGATTCAGAAGAAAAGGGCCATTCAAAACGGACATTTACAGCCGAAGAAGTGATGAATGAAGCGTTAAACTTCTGGGCATTTTATTAGGAATAAGAAAAGGTGTGGAACAACAGGCAGTACCCTTTGTTCGCATCTTTTTTAGCAAATAAAAGGAGGCAGGACAATGGAGCGATGTACTTGGGCAACGGATACAACTGAAGAGATGCAAGCCTATCATGATGATGAATGGGGACGTCCAGTTCATGAAGAGCAACAGTTATTTGAGTTATTGACCTTGGAAAGTATGCAAGCAGGCTTAAGCTGGGCGATTATTTTGAATAAACGAGAAACGCTTAGAGCAGCTTATGATGCGTTTGATTATCGGAAAATTGCGCGATATGATGAGGAAAAAATTTTAGCTTTACTAGCAAATCCTGGTGTGATTCGTCATCGTTTAAAAATTCAAGCGACCATCACGAATGCGCAAGTTTTTCAAGAAGTTCAGGCAGAATTTGGCTCCTTTGATCGCTACCTCTGGAACTTTGTCGATCAGCAACCAATCGTTAATCACTGGCAGCACCCAGAAGAGGTTCCAGCCTCCACGGAATTATCGCAACAGATTAGTCGAGCGTTAAAAAAACGAGGATTTAAATTTTTAGGTGCCACGACAGTCTATTCCTTTTTACAGGCGGCGGGATTGGTGAATGATCATTTAGAAACGTGTCAGTATAAATAAGTATAGAAGAATTAAAAAGGAAGGAACTAGCAAAACGAATGGCTAGTTCCTTCCTTTTTTTGCAGTGATTATGGACACTCATTTAACATCGTTGAAACAGTTTTCGCCAACTTTTCTATTAAGAATAGTGCAGGTAGTTGGGACGTCACGTCTGCAATGGAACTTTTCTCGGTTGTTATATAGTAGGGGATGGTGACTGTTGAAAGTTGAGCAATCGTGCTTTTTTCACTATTTGTAATAGCAATTACATCAATCCCCATTTCGATAAAATAATCAATATTTTGCCGAACTTTTTGTGTTTCACCCGAAACTGATAAGGCGATAACGCCCACTTTTTTAGCCGTTTCTTCGGATAATTTGCTAACGGGATGTGAAAAAAGATGGGATACAGAAGCAGATAAATTATAGATACTGGAAAAATAAATTTCACCAAATTCAGCTAGGACTTTGGACGTTCCTTCGCCAATAAAAAGAACAAATTCTTTTTTTGCCAGTAATTCCGCAGCTTGAACAATCCGTCCTTCTAATAATTCTTCTGATGAGCGTTGCAAAAAATGAATCAGCATTGTTTCATCTAAAGATTTTGGTTGGGCTGTTTTTTTTCGTTCGCTTAGATAATTCTTCAATTTAAATTTAAAATCTGTATAGCCTTCACACTCGAATTTTTGACAAAAACGCCAGATTGCCGTTTTACTGAAATGAATTTCATCTGCTAATTCTCGAATTGTCATATAAGGAACTTTTTCAATATTGTGGCTAATATACTTGTAAATCTCTAATTCTGTTGGATTTAATTGTGGATCGTAGGTTAAAAACAGCATGCTGATCCCTCCTGTCGTTTGTGAACGTAATGTCCTTTTTTAGGGACATGGTCTTATTTGTAGATTATAGCACTCAATCAGAAAACTAGCTATAAAAAAAGGCGCCACTTAGCTACAATCAATTAGAGAAACAACTAAAAATTCATGAAACAGAAGAGAGAGTGGGGAAAAATGAGCAATAAAAAATTAATTATCAACGCTGATGATTTTGGTTACACGCCAGCGGTAACGCAAGGAATCATTGAAGCACACAAACGTGGTGTGGTTACTTCAACAACCGCATTACCAACTTCTCCTTATTTTTTAGAGGCCATGGAGAGTGCTCGAATCAGTGCACCGACTTTAGCTATCGGTGTCCATTTAACATTGACATTGAACCAAGCAAAACCTATTTTACCTCGAGAAATGGTTCCTTCCTTAGTGGATGAAGCTGGTTATTTTTGGCATCAATCGATTTTTGAAGAAAAAGTCAATTTAGAAGAGGTTTATAACGAATGGGATGCTCAAATTATTTCATTTATGAAAAGTGGTAGACGCCCTGATCATATTGATTCTCATCATAATGTTCATGGAAAAAATGAAAAGTTATTAGGTGTGGCTTTGGCACTTGCTCGCAAATATCAATTACCTTTACGTAACGCTTCAAGAAGTATTGAAACAAAAGACTATTTAGAGTTATATCAGGATGTTCGCACGCCAGATGAAATGTTGTACCAATTTTATGACAAAGCGATTTCAACTGAAACCATCTTGCAATTGCTTGATATGGTTGTTTGTAGTGAAGGAGAGGTCTTTGAAATCAATTGTCATCCTGCGTTTATCGATACTATTTTACAAAAGCAATCAGGGTATTGTATGCCTCGAATTCGTGAAGTGGAAATATTAACGTCCCAAGAAGTCAAAGAAGCGATTGAAGAACGCGGCATCTTGTTAGCCAATTATGAATCGCTAGCAATGTAAATCAAAGAAGCGTGAATAGCGTGTGAGTAAGTTCTTAATCTGAGCGCTTACTTACACGCTAAATTATTGAAAGAAAGAGGACGTACATGAGTAAAGAACAACCAATAAATCTGAATATCAGCGATTTTTTTAAAGTTTTCGCTGTAGCATCAGTTATTTTACAAACGGTTTTATCATACGTGTTGATACATTCTCCGCAAACGGAAGCAATGAATTCAATCGGTAGTTTTTACCGAATGTCTAAATATTCGGCACCCATGTTTATTTTTGCAATTATTTACAACATGGTGTTAAAGAGTCAAGCTGAATCGTATCTTGAATTTTTAAAGGAAAAATTTTATGAATTGGTGCTTCCTTATGTGGTATGGTCCAGTCTCTATCTATATGCTTTTCCTAGTTTACAACAACGAATGCCCTATGAAACGCCCCTAGGATTTCTAGGAAAAGTTCTCAGTGGTGATGGCGCGGCACATCTATGGTATGCCGTAATGATGTTGCAATTCCAATTATTTATGCCGTATTTTATTTGGTTGGCAACCAGAATTACAAAAAACAAAAAAGTGATTTTACCAATTGTCTTTTTTACAATCGGTGCGCATATCCTTTGGTGCTTCTGGTACCAGAAAATGATTTTTCCATATGCAGAAACTTCTCTTTGGTACTTAATAGATCGTTCAGGGCTTAGTTATCTCATTTATGGTATTTTCGGGGTCATCGCAGCGAAGTATCAAGGGGCAATTTTTACTTTCTTAAAAAAGACGAGGGTGGCGCTATTTTTGTTATTTCTTTTTATTTTTTGGCAGGCAGTCCAAGGGAATTTATTTGATGGAACACAGATGACACCGAACGATCTACCTTATTTGGATCTTCTTCAAAGTGCCTATAGTTTACTGATTATCGGGTTGGTTTTTTATTTGGGAACACAAGGAATAGCCAAAAAGATTCGTCTTTTACCAATGGTTAAATGGATAGCCACTTATGCGTATCGCAGTTATTTAGCGAATGTTTTTGTTTTTCAAGTGGTCTTGAAACTGGTCCATCCGTTTTTAACCAATCAACCAGTCAGCTTGGTTATTCTTGTGTTGTATATGGGTACATTTGTTGGCTCATTTGGGTTAACGGTTGTAATCGAGCATTTTTTCAAAAGCATATTTAAGTTGGGACGCCTTGTATCTGTATAGGGACATGTTCTTAAATAGAAATCATCGTCCAAAATCATGGGAAAGCATACTCAATTGTTACAAGAATTGTTACACTCTTTGAGGAATAAGTTCTGCTTATCCAATTAAATAGTAAGCTCAGTAAATAGTTAGGGGAGAAAGAATAAATGATAGGTCTTATTTTAACGGGACATGGGGTATTTTCAACTGGAATGCATCAATCAGTTAGTATGATTGCAGGAGAGCAAGCAAATGTTCAGGCGGTCCCTTTTTTCAATGATACAGGGCTTGATGTATTAGAGTCAAACATTCGTAAAGCCGTTGACTCTATGCTGGAGACGTGTCCAGCAGTGGTCATTTTAACTGATCTTTTAGGGGGTACACCGTTTAGAATTTCAATGACTGTCGCAAGTAATTATCAAAATGTTGAAGTGTTAGCAGGAACAAATTTACCGATGGTTCTTGAAGGGCTTGCATTACGCACAATCAGCACGAACGTAGAAGATTTTGTTTCAATGGTCACAGATTCAGCCAGAGACGGGATTGTTCATAAAAAACTAGAACAACCACAAGCAACTACTCAAGAAGAAGCAGACGGAATCTAACCAATTAGAAAAGAGGAGGAAGCACTATGCCGAATATTTTATTAACAAGAATTGATAATCGCTTGATTCATGGTCAAGTCGCAACACAATGGAACGGTTCTTTAGGCGCCAACTTAATTTTAGTCGCAAATGATGCAATTTCTGAGGATACAATGCGCCAACAATTGTTAAACATGGCGGCCCCTGCAGAAGTACAAACCCGTTTTTTCTCCATTAAGAAAACGATTGAGGTCATTCATAAAGCCTCAGAAAGACAAAAGATTTTTCTGTTAGTTGATAATCCTGTTGATGCATTGCGCTTGGTAGAAGGTGGTGTGCCAATCGAAAAATTAAACATTGGTAATATGCATATGGAAGAAGGCAAAAAACAAGTAGCTACCGCTGTTGCCGTTAATAAAACAGATGTAGACGCCTTTAAAAAGCTACAAGAATTAGGTGTTAAACTTTCGATTCAACGTGTACCGTCAACGCCAGAAGAAAGTTTAGATGCATTATTTTCATAAAAAAGTAATGTTGGACAATAATTTTGAAGAGAAGAAGTGGGAAGAATGATTATTCAAAGTAAAAACGTATGGATTAACGAACAATTTCAACCAGCTCAAGTTGAAGTGTCAGAACAACGAATTGTTGCAATTCTACCGTACAATGAAAAAGCTGTCGACAAAGAATACGGAGAAAAGAGCATTCTTCCAGGATTTATTGATATTCATGATCATGGTTGGCATGGTGGGGATGCCAATCATGCCAATCATGAATTTATCAAAGAGTGGCAAGCTTACCTTCCAGAAGAAGGGATTACAGCTTTTTTACCAACAACGTCAACCACATTTCCAAAAGACTTGGAACATTCATTTGAAGTGATTGGTTCATTTATTGAGGAAGACCAAGGAACCAACGGGGCACAAATCATAGGGATTCATGCGGAAGGACCAATGATTTCTGAAGAATTTCGTGGCTCTCATAATCCAGAGTTATTAGTAAAACCTTCCGTAGAGACATTTAAAAAATGGCAAGAGTTAGCAAAAGGGCACATAAAATTAATGACGTTGGCACCAGAAAATGATGTAGAGAATGCCTTAACTACATATTGTCATGAACATGATGTAGTCATTTCAATTGGCCATACGGCTGCGACCTATGAACAAGCAATGGCAGCTGTCGAAGCAGGTGCAAAAAGTTTTACCCATACGTTTAATGGGATGGAAGATATCAGTCATCGAAAACCAACCGCAGTAGTTGCTGCTTTGGATAGTGAAGAAACGTTTGCTGAAATTATTGCTGATGGGGTACATGTTGATTATTCATTAGTACGTGTGTTAGCCAAACTAAAAGGCAAGGACTATTTAATTGCTGTGACAGATTCTATCTGGGCCAAAGGGTGTCAACCAGGCGTTTATCCAAAACCAGAAAAAGGGATCGAAATGGTTATTGATGAACAAAATGTGGTTCGTTTAGCGAATGGCAAGTTAGCTGGAAGTACGAACCATTTAAATAATATGGTTCGCAACCTTGTTGAAAAAGCATTGCTTCCAGAAGTGATTGCAATTAATTCAGTCACGAAAAATCCAGCTCGTTTGTTGAATGTGAACGAATCTATGGGAGAAATCAAACTAGGGCTTTTAGGTAATTTTACAATTATTGATGAGAAATACGAAGTGCTAGAAACCTTAGTAAATGGTGAAACAGTTTATAAAAAGTAGACGAAGTCTAATAGGAGGGAAAAAATGTTAGTACAGGCAATTTTGGTAGGAATTTGGGCTGGGATAGCAGGGGTTGATAAGCTTGTCTTACAGACACATATTCATCGTCCGATTGTTACAGGGCTGATTGTTGGTTTAATATTGGGAGATGTCAACACAGGGTTAATCACTGGAGCAACGCTAGAGTTAGTTTGGATTGGTGCAGTAGCAATCGGCGGTGCGCAACCACCCAACGTAGTAATTGGGGGAGTTATTGGAACAGCGTTAGCAATTATCACAAAATCTGACCCGCAAGTAACCGTAGGGTTGGCTGTTCCTTTCGCAGTTGCAGCGCAAGCGTTAATTACCTTGTTATATACAGCGATGTCACCAATTATGCATAAATTTGATGCTTATGCAAAAAAAGCAGATACAAGAGGGATCGAAAGATTGTCTAGTTTTGTCCCAATCGTTTTATTCATTTGTTATTTTTTTGTAGTGTTTTTATGTATTTTCTTTGGTGCTGATAAAGCATCTAGTTTCATTTCTATTCTACCCGAATGGAGTATTCATGGCTTGAGCGTTGCAGGTGGTATGATGCCAGCAGTAGGTTTTGCCATGTTATTAAAAACGATGTGGGAAACATCCTACGTGCCGTTCTTTATTTTTGGTTTTGTTATGGCTGCCTATTTAGGGTTAGATACATTAGCGGTTGCAGGTTTAGCTGTCGCAATTGCTTTATATGAATTTTACGCACAAAGAAATAATACAGTCACTGCATCAAATAATAATGGAGGGTTTGAAGAAGATGGCATCTGAAGAAACATATAATGATACGATATCCGAAAAAGTAATAACAAAAAAAGAGTTAAAAAAAATAATGTTCCGTTCGTATCTGCTACAATCTTCATTTAATTATGAAAGAATGCAAGCAGGCGGCTGGACCTACTCATTAATTCCAGGATTGAAAAAGATTCATCGTGATAAAGAAGACTTAGCTCTTTCTTTGGAAAATCATTTACAATTTATGAACACGAATCCACAATTGGTGACGTTCATGCATGGTGTGATTATTGCAATGGAAGAGTCAAAAGAATCACCAAAATCCATTCAAGCGATTAAAACAGCGTTGATGGGCCCGTTAGGCGGAATTGGGGATGCGCTATTTTATTTAACCGTTTTGCCGATTGCAGCAGCGATTGGTTCACAACTATCATTAGAAGGCAATATCTTAGGACCAATTGTTTTCTTGTTGTTATTTAATATTCCGTATATGGCTGCCAAAATTGGGTTAATTAATCTAGGTTATAAAATGGGTGTCAAAGCAATTTCAGTTTTAAGCGAAAGTACCAAAAAATTATCTCGTTCAGCAACAATTGTAGGAGTTTCCGTGGTGGGCGCGTTGATTCCGAAGAGTGTACAATTAACGACAACTTTTGTTTTTCGCTTGAAAGATACTAAGTTAGACCTTCAAACACAATTGTTTGATACAATCATGCCCAATTTATTACCGTTAGTGTTTACGCTGTTTTGTTTTATTATGTTGAAAAAAGGACGCACGCCGATTGCTTTAATTATTTTTACTGTGATTTTTGGGTTGTTAGGTTCTTTAATCGGGATTATATAAAAAAGATTTGGAACAATAGCGATTTTGGCTATTGTTCCAAATCTTTTTCTGAATTTAATCGAGTGATTATTCTTTATACGCCCACTTGAAGTCGTATTTAGCACCTGTTGGATGATAAATAATTTCTTTCACGTTTGGTGCACGTAAGTGTGATTCTGCTTTTTGGTAAATTGGCACAACACCCATATCAGCAATTACTGTTTTTTCAGCGTTGATTAGATCTTCCCAGCGTTTTTCAGGATCGTTAACATCTGTGGTTTTGGACGCAGCAATGAATTTATCGTATTCAGGATTGCTGTAACGTCCACGGTTATTAGAAGTTGAGCTTTCTAATAAATCTAAGAAGTTAATTGGGTCTGAATAGTCGGCACTCCAACCACGAACAGCGATTTGGAAATCCCCTTTTAAGGTACGATCTAAGCGAACAGCCATAGGGACAGGCGTCACAGTTACTTTTAAGCCTTCCAAAGTATCAGATAGTGATCCTTGAAGATATTCGCCCATTTTTTTAGCGCCTTCAGAGTCGTCTACCATTAAATCAACCGTTAAGTTGGAAACACCAAGTTCTTGTTTCGCTTTGTTCCAGTATTCCACAGCTTTTTTCTTGTCGTATTTGACTAATTTGTCGCTGCCGGCTTCTTTAACAAAGTCTTCACCCGTTTTTGGTGATTTCGCGACATCCACAGGGACGAAGCCTTGTGAAGGAAGAGAGCCATTGGCTAAAATGTTTTTAGCTAATGAATCGCGATCGATGGCATAAGACATAGCACGACGTAAGTTTGCGTTGGTCAATGGTGATTTTTCATCTGCTTGATTCATTTCTAAATAGAAAGAAGAAGCGGCTTTTAATTGGACCAAGTCAGGCGAGTTTTGCATTTGTTGGGCCAGTTCGCCAGATAAATACGTATCATCCACTTCACCAGTTTCATAAAGATTTAAGGCAGTTGGGGCTTCTTTCACCACGTTGATAGCGACTTTATCTAACTTGACAGTCTCTTTGTCCCAATATTCTTCATTTTTAGTTAGAGACCATTTAGTATCTGTTCCGGGACCATCAAACTCAGTTAGCGTAAACGGACCATTGTAGACTGCTTTATCGCTACTCTTTGTATAATCTTTACCAAAACGTTCAACGATATCTTGACGTTGCGGCAAGAAAGAAGGGAAAGCCAATAAATCGTCAAAATATGGTGTTGCTGTTTCTAAGGTGATTTCTAATTCATGATCATTGATTGCTTTAATGCCCAATTCTTCTTTAGGTAGTTCCCCTTTAGAAATTTTTTCAGCATTTTTTACTGGTTCAAACATGTAGGCATATTCTGAAGCAGTGGCAGGGTCCACTGTTCGTTGCCAACCATAAACGTAATCTGCAGCAGTAACTGGTTTGCCATCAGACCATTTTGATTCTTCACGTAATTTGACTTTGTAAACTAAACCGTCTTCTGAAACAGTCGCTTTTTCGGCTGCACCAGCAGGCGCGGGTTTGTTGTCTTTATCTAAACGATAGATTCCTTCGTAGACATTATTTAAAGTGGTAAAACTCACTTCATCTGTCGCAAGGGACGGATCGGCACTAGGCATTTCTTGGGATTCAACCATTGTGTATACTTGGTTGTCGCTGCCGCCGTTGCTTGCTCCTTTATTGTCACTGCCACCGCCGCAGGCCGCTAAAGCTAAGCTTGATAATACAAGTAATGAAGTAAATAAAACAGATTTCTTCATTTGACACGCTCCTTTTCATTTTTAGCAATACTCTCAGTATAATGTAAAAATGAAAAGGAGAAATTAAAAAATCGTTAGAAATGATTATTCTTTTATCAATTTATAAAAAATGTCTAATCTTTTTTATGAAAAAAGTGGACAAACGTTGATAAGTAAAGATTTGAGGTGATTTCCATACAGAAAACATTCGATTTTTGAGTATTTATTCATCATTGATTTGATTTTTTTGACATAAAATAAACATCCCTTTTACAAAAAACAAATGAGAAGAAAAAAAGATTGTTACAAAAGCAAATAAGTGCTTTTGTAACAATCTTTTTAATCTTTTAATCGTTGGATGTCAATGACAGTTCCTGTGTAGGCATCTGCAGTGAATTCGTATTGAACAATGCCGTCGTCTTCAATGCGGCAAATTCCTCCAGTATATGTTTTGGAGTGGATGGCGAATTTCCGCAAGGGCTTTTTCTCAAACTCAATCCACGAACCTTCAATCGGTCCTTCTTTTAAAAAAGCAGCTTTTACATTTTCTAAGACGAGATCAGCGGAGATTGTTTTTTTCTTATGGTAGAACAAGGTTGAGGCAATGCCGCCTACTAAACCAAGACCAACGCCTAGCGCTAAGCCGCCTTTAAAGTATGTCAACTCATTTTCTTCGTTCATTTGTATGACCTCCCTTGGTCGGTTTCTGCTTACTATTACTTTTGTCAGTATCACTCTTATTTTACCATAGAGAAGGGGCCGCTGAGAAATAAAAAAAGTTTTTCAATCATTCTTTTAGAGCATTCTCATTGTCACGTTTAAAAAGAGAAAGCGATGTGCATTTTCTAGTATTTGCGTTATAATAAGAGTGAAATCATATGAAAGGAGTACCTATTTTTATCGACAGGATAAAGTGACTTTTTAGAGAAAAAGTGACGCTTGGTTGGCGTAATTTCCAACAAATCAAAAGCAATAGGACATACATCTATGGAAGAAAAAACATTTCAACGAATCAAGGAATTAACTGAATTACAAGGAACCAGCGGATTTGAAGACGACATTCGCGCGTACATGAAAGAACATATCACCCCATTAGTGGACGATGTCCAATATGATGGTTTAGGTGGTATTTTTGGGATTAAACGTTCAAAAGTGGAAGCAGCGCCACGCGTAATGGTAGCAGCCCACATGGACGAAGTTGGCTTCATGTTAACTCAAATTAACGATAATGGTTTATTCCAAGTAGTTCCTTTAGGTGGCTGGAATCCCTATGTTGTTTCAGCACAACGTTTTACGTTAAAAACAAGTAAAGGGAACTATCCATGTATTTCTTCATCTATTCCGCCACACTTGTTGCGTGGTACGAGTGGTCAAAAACAATTAGAAGTCTCTGATGTGTTATTTGATGCAGGATTCTCTTCAAAAGAAGAAGCTGAAAGCTTTGGTGTTCGTCCAGGGGATTCCATTGTTCCACAAACAGAAACGATTAAAACAGCCAATGGCAAAAATATTATCAGTAAATCATGGGATAACCGCTATGGTTGTACGTTGGTATTAGATGCATTGGAAACGTTACAAAATGAAGAATTAGGCCACACATTAATTGCTGGAGCAAACGTACAAGAAGAAGTTGGTTTACGTGGTTCTAAACCATCTGTTCATAAATTTAATCCAGATATCTTCTTTGCGGTGGATTGTTCAGCGGCAGATGATATTCACACGAAAAAAGGGACATATGGTCATTTAGGTGAAGGAACGTTATTACGGATTTTCGACCCAGGTTTGATCACATTGCCTCGCTTACGTGAATATTTATTAGATACAGCTGCGACACACAATATTCCGTATCAATATTTTGTTTCTAAAGGCGGAACGGATGCTGGGGCAGCGCACACAACTAATAACGGTGTACCAAGTACAGTCATCGGCGTTTGTGGTCGTTACATCCATACGCATCAAACAATGTTTAGTATTGCGGATTATGAAGCAGCGCGGGAAATGTTGTTACAAGCATTACGTGGCTTGGATAAATCAACAGTTAATACAATTGTTTACGGAAAGTAGAGGATGTTTAAATGATTTATCCCAATTCATTAGAAGAACTAGCAACTTATGTTGAAAAAGGTAAAAATGTTTTCTTCTTTACTGCTGATTGGTGCGGAGACTGTCGTTTCATTAAACCAGTCATGCCTGAAATTGAAGAAGCATTTCCAGCGTTTCAATTCATCGAAGTCGACCGTGATCAGTTTATTGACGTGGCTGCCGAGTGGAATATTTTTGGTATTCCGAGTTTTGTCGTAATTGAAAACGGTCAAGAGTTAGGACGCTTAGTAAATAAAGATCGAAAAACAAAAGAAGAAATCAGTGCATTTTTAACTAGCTTAGGCTAATTTTCATGAACCAGAGGAACCATTAAATTAAGAGAGAATCAGCTGGACAAAAGGGCGTTCTGCGCAAGGGTCCTAAATTCATTTTTGACTCTAGTTTCTTAGTCAAAGAAGCCTTTTAGATCAGCCTCCATCGGGAAGGTGACGAAAATGGAAGAACAAATGTATAAAAATATTCTTGTCGGCGTAGACGGTAGTGATCAAGCCAATTTAGCTTATGAACGTGCAATTGAGGTTGCTCGTCGAAACGGAAGCCGAGTCATTGTTGCAAATATTTTAGAAAATCAAGTGTATACAATGATGGGGTATTCGACGTTAAATGATCAATTAATTGATCAAGAAACAGCCGCTGCGGAAGAATTAATGGCCGATTGTAAAAAGTATGCTGAAAGCGTTGATTTTCATAATGTTGAAACAGTTACCATGTTTGGTTCACCCAAAGAAGTCATGAGTCATGAATTACCTGAAAAATACAATGTTGATTTAATTATGGTGGGACAATCAGGATTAAACGCAGTCGAACGTGTGGTCATGGGAAGCGTCAGTAGCTACATTATTCGTCAAGCACCTTGCGATGTCTTAATTGTTCACTCTGAAGAAAAATAAGTAAAAAAAGTTATTGATTGAATAGAGAGTTGACCCTACGTTTCTTTTGTTTTTTCAAAGGATCAGCGGCTTGTCACTCAAAATTGAGGACTTGGAGAATAAGTCGTAGCGACATATTTTCCAAGTCTTTTAGTTTTTCGACAAAAAAGTATGCACAATGGGTCAATTTTTGATAAGATAAGACAGGAAAACGACAGAGGAGGAACAAAAATGATTTTTGCATATAACAAAGAACACGTTGGCGATGTCTTACTTGTCATCGTTGCGGACGATCAAGGGGCGGAAAACCAAGTGAAACGTGTCGGCGATGTGGCACGTGTAAGTTTAGTTGAGGCGCCAGAAACAGTGGTAGCTTGGAATATTTTCAATGCTTCAGCGCTTCTAGGCGACATTAATGGCACCGGCCAAGTAACTTTAACAGACGAGCAAATCGAAAAAGTCAATACAGCGATTAAAGATGCGGGATTTTCAGAAACCCTTGAAAAAGACGACACCCCTAAAATTGTGGTCGGCTTTGTCAAATCATGTAAAAAACACCCAGATTCAGATCATTTATCTATCACACAAACAGAAGTAGACAACGGCGAAATCTTACAAATTGTTTGTGGCGCACCGAATATCAAAGCAGGACAAAAAGTAGTTGTGGCCAAACCAGGCGCAATGATGCCTGATGGTTTAATGATTTGGCCAGGGGTTTTACGTGGGGAAGAAAGTTTTGGAATGATTTGTTCAGCAAAAGAATTACGTTTACCAAATGCACCTGCTAAAAAAGGAATCTTAGAATTGCCTTTTGATGCAGAAGTTGGTTCTGCATTTGCGGTAGGAGAATAAAAGAAAGAAACGACCTGTTGTTCAGACAACAGGTCGTTTCTTTCTTTTATTGATTGCTGCGATTATTTTGTTGTGTTAAAGCTGATTTATCAATGGTTAAATCGATGGTTGCTTTCATTTCTTTAGAACCACGATAATAAGTCACTTCCATTTTGTCGCCAACTTTTTTCTTGTAAAGCGCGCTTTGTAAATCTGTAGTAGAGCTTACGTCTTGGCCGTCAACTTTCGTGATAACATCGTATTTTTCCAATCCAGCCTTTTCAGCAGGGGTCGCTGCTTCAACACCACGAACCACTACGCCAGTTTTTACAGAAGCTGGAATTTTTAAAATTTGTTCTTGTTGTTGTGAAGAGATACCTGTTAAATCAGACATCGTAATCCCTAGAGCTGGCCGCGTCACTTTACCATCTTTTTCTAATTGGTTGATAATGTTGACTACGTCATTACTTGGAATGGCAAAGCCCATCCCTTCAACGCTCACTTGACTAGTTGATTGCACAATTTTTACTGAGTTAATGCCAATGACTTGCCCTTCAATATTGATTAGTGGACCACCGGAGTTTCCTGGATTGATGGCAGCATCGGTTTGAATGGCATTAATATTGATGGTTTCACCGGATTCGTTTTTATTGGTAATATTTCTATTCACAGAAGAGATGATTCCTTGTGTGACAGAGTTAGCATAATCAGAGCCTAGCGGGGAACCAATTGCAATAGCAGGCTCACCGACTGTGATTTTACTAGAATTCCCAAACTCAGCGACTTGATCAACTTTGTCGGAAGAAATTTTAATCACGGCTAAATCCGTGTAAGCATCGGTTCCGACTAATTCGCCTTTCACTTTGGTACCATCAGATAAAACAACTTCCAATCCTTGTGCTTTATCTACGACGTGGTTATTTGTCACGACATAAGCCGTTTTACCATCTTTCTTATAAATAACCCCACTACCTTCACTGGCTGCTTCTAAATCGTTACCATTGTTGCCGGAAGAGTCTTGAGTACCTTCATTCCCACCGAACAATCCCCCAAAAGGATCATCTGCCGAAGAATTGTTGCTAGCACTTTGCATATTAATGACAGAAACCACAGAATTTTGAACTTTTTTCACGGCTTTTGTGACATCGCTAGAAACATTGTAACTCACATTGCTGACTTTTGTGTCGCCGTGATTAGTGGACGTCGTCGTCGCTGCATTATTTCCGCCGTTGGGTGTGGGAATAATCCCAGAATAAGCGCCTCCTAGAATAAGGGCGCCACCAAGTAAGCCGCCAGCTAAACCAATCCCAAATTTTTGCAATAAACTTTTTTTATCTGAATTAGGTGTAACATCTTTTCGTTGCATAAAATAACCTCCCAATAAGTGCATCTGAATTTTCTATATTAAGTATATCTGTTTCCTACTCCTTTAGTCTATCGAATAGCTTTGAATTTTTTATGAACAACTTAGGGAAAAATTACAGAAAAAATACGAATGAAAAAGTTATACACAGAAAAATGTGAACAAATCGGGAATAACTCTGTGTACAGTTTTTAGAAAAGTTATCCACAGAATGTGGATAATGTGGACAAATCAGTGGCGAATATGTGTTTGTATTGAAAAAGCTGTTAAATAAAGTAATTTTTTAGTTTGTTCTGTGGATAACTCTGTGTATATGTGTATAAGTATGTGGAAACGTTGTGGAAAGTAGCCAAACTTCGTGCTAAAATAAGAAAGAAGAGAAAACGAGAAAGTAGTGGAATAGGTGAAAATTAAACTAGTAACAGTCGGAAAATTGAAAGAAAAATACCTGATTCAAGGCATTAATGAATATCTGAAACGTTTAAATAGCTATGCCAAGATGGAAATCATTGAAGTACCAGATGAAAAAGCCCCAGAAAAACTCAGTGGCGCTGAAATGCTTCAAGTCAAAGAAAAAGAAGGCCAACGTATTTTGGGGAAAATTAATGACAACGAATACGTCTTTGTTTTAGCCATTAATGGCAAACAATTATCTAGTGAAGAATTTTCAAAAGAAATTGAACAATTAGGGATTAGTGGCAAAAGTAATCTAACCTTTGTCATTGGTGGCTCCTTAGGTCTCAGTGATTCAGTCCTTCAGCGAAGTAACCAACAAATTTCTTTTGGCCGCTTAACTTATCCACATCAGTTAATGCGTTTGGTATTAGTGGAACAAATTTATCGCGGTTTTCGGATTATGAAAGGGGAACCGTATCATAAATAGGAAGTAGACTGGCTGCTCAGTAAGTTCTATGAATCAAGTCATTGCTTGAAAAATATATGAAGTAAAATATCTTTAGTCTGTTTGTCTGATAGAAAATAAAAAAATTCAATCAAACTGGATTGAGAGAAACGTTACCGTTCAAACAATAAATAAAAATGAGAGGAATGGCAAAAAACAATGGTCATTCCTCTCGTTTTTTTTAAAATTGTCCGATTGTTGTGCCTCAGAAATAGGTTCAGCACCCATAATTATTATTTTAAAATGAGAAAAAATTAAGGGATTATCATAAAAATCAATATTTTTAACGTGAAAAGTTGAATAAGCTCTTTAATGAAGAAAACGCTATTGACAGTAACCAAAAATTACCTTAAAGTGAAAGCGTAAACATGTATAATATTTCATGTGACTAGGGAAAACTAGGCATGAAAAGTCTGTCTGAAGTAATTACTTTAGGTTGTCTTTTCATGCCTAATTTTTATATAGAATACTTAGTAGAGGAGGAAGTTGATTAAATTATCAGAAAAAAGTGTTTGGAAAAGTCGGATTGGTTGCTTAAAAATAGAAAGATATGGGGAAAAATATGATTAAAAAAATAATAGTCGTTGTTGCTTTCATGCTTACAGGCTTCTCGCTAACTGCGATGAGTGCCTCTGCAGAAGAAATAACTGATTTATTTTTACAAAAAGAAGTGACATATTCTGGTGTAGAAGGAGGAAAAATTGGAGAGAATTGGAAATACCCTCAATTTGTTGGCGAAAAAGCTGTCGATGGCGATGAAACAACACGCTGGTCCGCTGATAAGCAAGATGAACAATGGTTAATTGTTGATTTGGGTGAAGTAAAAAACATTGGCGAACTCGTTTTACAGTTGCATGCAGAAAGTCCTGTGTATGAAATCTTAGTTTCAACAGATGGTGAAAGCTATCAATCTATCTTTAAAGAAGAGAATGGGCAAGGTGGCCAACCTACCAAAAAATATATTGATGGCAATAATGTACAAGCACGTTTTGTAAAATATCAGCAGATGAAAATGTGGCAACACACAAATAAGCAATTTTACAGTTCAAGTATTATTTCGTTTGAAGCATATGAAAAAAAACGACTGCCAGAAGCGATTAAACTTTTAACAGAGAACCTGACTATTAGTGAAAAAAGAAAGCAACAGCTAGCCTTTGAAGTGTCACCAGCTGGAGTAGACATCACAGAGGATCAGATTGAGTGGTCGAGTAGTGATCCTACCATTGTGACGGTTGATCAAACGGGTAATTTAACAGCAGTTAAGAGTGGTGAAGCGAAGGTAACAGTCAAAATTAAAGGAACAGAAATTAGTGATACAATTCCTGTGACTGTTGTAGCAGAAAATAAACAATATGCGGAAATGCGAGCAAAATGGAAAATGCGATTATTAGGTACAACGCAGTATGATAACGATGCAGATGTGCAACAGTATCGTGCCCAGATTGCTACGGAGAGTTTAGCATTATGGAAAACGCTTAATCAAGCAGCAGATCGTGGGTATCTGTGGGAACGAAAACCATCGGATACAGTGTCTGCTGATTACACGACTCAATTTACCAATATTAAAAAATTAGCGTTAGGCTACTATGAACCATCAAGTGAGCTTTTTGAAAAACCGGAAGTTTATGATGCGATTGTTAAAGGCATTGAATTTATGATTGATACAAAAAAATACAATGGAACGTATTACACAGGTAACTGGTGGGATTGGCAAATTGGTTCCGCGCAGCCGCTAACAGATACATTGATTTTATTACATGATGACCTATTGAATACAGATGCAGAAAAATTAAATAAATTTACTGCTCCGCTGATGCTGTATGCAAAAGATCCAAACATACAATGGCCAATTTATCGTGCAACAGGGGCTAACTTAACAGATATTTCAATCACCGTTTTAGGTACTGGACTTTTATTAGAAGATAATCAACGCCTAGTACAAGTACAAGAAGCTGTTCCGTCCGTTTTAAAAAGTGTTTCCTCTGGTGATGGCTTATATCCTGATGGTTCCTTGATTCAACATGGTTATTTTCCGTACAACGGCAGTTACGGGAATGAGTTGCTAAAAGGGTTTGGACGAATTCAGACTATTTTACAAGGTTCCGATTGGGAGATGAATGACCCTAATATTAGTAATTTATTTAATGTTGTTGATAAAGGTTACTTACAATTGATGGTAAATGGAAAAATGCCATCGATGGTTTCTGGTAGAAGTATTTCCAGAGCGCCAGAAACGAATCCTTTTACTACAGAGTTTGAATCGGGTAAAGAAACAATAGCTAATTTAACCTTAATTGCAAAATTTGCACCAGAAAATTTAAGAAATGACATTTATACATCTATCCAAACGTGGCTTCAACAAAGTGGGTCATACTATCATTTCTTTAAAAAACCAAGAGATTTTGAAGCGTTAATTGACTTGAAAAATGTGGTGAATAGTGCGTCACCTGCCCAAGCGACACCAATGCAATCTTTAAATGTATATGGTTCGATGGATCGAGTCCTACAGAAAAATAACGAATATGCGGTGGGTATTAGTATGTATTCACAACGTGTCGGAAACTATGAATTTGGGAATACGGAAAATAAAAAAGGCTGGCATACAGCGGACGGCATGCTTTATTTATATAATCAAGACTTTGCTCAGTTTGATGAAGGATACTGGGCAACGATCGATCCATATCGATTACCAGGAACGACAGTTGACACAAGAGAATTGGCAAATGGTGCTTATACAGGGAAACGCAGTCCCCAGTCATGGGTAGGTGGCTCCAATAATGGACGGGTTGCCTCTATAGGAATGTTTTTAGATAAAAGTAATGAAGGAATGAACTTAGTTGCTAAAAAATCTTGGTTCTTATTAGATGGTCAAATCATTAATTTGGGAAGTGGCATTACTGGTACGACAGATGCTTCGATTGAAACAATCCTCGATAATCGGATGATTCATCCACAGGAAGTGAAGCTTAACCAAGGTTCAGACAAAGATAATTCTTGGATTAGTTTAAGCGCAGCGGATCCATTGAATAACATTGGCTATGTTTTTCCTAATTCAATGAATACGCTTGATGTTCAAATAGAAGAACGCTCTGGTCGCTACGGAGATATTAACGAATACTTTGTTAATGATAAAACCTATACAAATACATTTGCTAAAATTAGTAAAAATTATGGCAAGACTGTTGAAAATGGTACTTACGAATATTTAACAGTGGTTGGGAAAACGAATGAAGAAATCGCAGCTCTTTCTAAAAACAAAGGCTATACTGTTCTAGAAAATACAGCAAACTTACAAGCCATTGAAGCAGGTAATTATATCATGATGAATGCATGGAATAATGACCAAGAAATTGCAGGACTGTATGCGTATGATCCAATGTCGGTTATTTCAGAAAAAATTGATAACGGTGTTTATCGCTTGACTCTTGCGAATCCTTTACAAAATAATGCATCCGTTTCTATTGAATTTGATAAGGGCATTCTTGAAGTAGTAGCAGCGGATCCAGAAATTTCTGTTGACCAAAATATTATCACTTTAAATAGTGCGGGGTTAAATGGCAGCTCGCGTTCAATCACAGTTAAAACAACTCCTGAAGTAACGAAAGAAGCGTTAGAAAAATTAATTCAGGAACAAAAAGAACACCAAGAAAAAGACTACACCGCAAGCAGCTGGAAAGTCTACAGCGAAGCATTGAAACAAGCACAAACTGTAGCAGATCAAGCAACAGCAACACAAGCAGAAGTAGACCAAGCAGAAGCAGAGCTACGCTCGGCAGTGAAGCAATTGGTAAAAGTACCAACTAAAGAAGTAGATAAAACCAACTTGTTGAAAATCATCAAAGAAAACGAGAAAAACCAAGAAAAAGACTACACCGCAAGTAGCTGGAAAGTCTACAGCGAAGCATTGAAACAAGCACAAACTGTGGTAGATCAAGCAACAGCAACACAAGCAGAAGTAGACCAAGCAGAAGCAAAACTACGCTCGGCAGTGAAACAATTGGTAAAAGTGCCAACTAAAGAAGTAGATAAAACCAACTTGTTGAAAATCATCAAAGAAAACGAGAAAAACCAAGAAAAAGACTACACCGCAAGTAGCTGGAAAGTCTACAGTGAAGCATTGCAGCAAGCACAAACTGTGGCAGATCAAACAACAGCAACGCAAGCAGAAGTAGACCAAGCAGAAGCAGAGCTACGTTCGGCAGTGAAGCAATTGGCAAAAGTACCAACCAAAGAAGTAGATAAAACCAACTTGTTGAAAATCATCAAAGAAAACGAGAAACACCAAGAAAAAGACTACACCGCAAGCAGTTGGAAAGTCTACAGTGAAGCGTTGAAACAAGCACAAACTGTGGCAGATCAAACAACAGCAACGCAAGCAGAAGTAGATCAAGCAGAAGCAAAACTACGTTCGGCAGTGAAGCAATTAACATTGAAAAATAGTGGGGAAAATAAAACGGAACAAAAAAATGGGGGGAATAATGGACACTTAAATACTAGTGCGGGAGTTGATCAAACTGGTACGAAACAAGTTAAGCCATCAAGCCAAGGTGGTTTCAGAAAAGCTAGCCAATTTTTACCGAGCACAGGAGAAAAGAAATCGATCGCGCTTGTGATTATTGGTCTTCTAGTTATCGCCAGTGGGTGTCTTTTAGTTTTTCGTAAAAGTAAATCGAAGAAGTAAAAAATTACGGATTCACTAAAAACATAATAAAAAAGCAGACTTCCATACAAGAAGTCTGCTTTTTCATTAATTACTCCGCTTCCGCATTTTGCAAGTCAGCGACATCAGTCAGATAAGTGGCTTCATCCAACAAATCTTCCGAATGTGCAACATAAATCGCAGTGGCGCTATCACCCACCACGTTTAGGCTAGTAACGAGCATTTCGATTGGACGATTAATGGCTAAAATTAATGAATACGTCGCAATCGCAATCTCATTGTTATAGTTTAAACCAGTTAAAATAGTGAAAAGGATAATTCCGCCAGCGCCAGGTGCCGCCGGTGTACCAATGGATGACATTAAAGCTAAAATGGCAATCAAGGCAATATTAGCTGGTGTCACTTCATAACCAGCTACGCCCGCTACAAAAATAGCCGCAATTACTTGCATAATCGCTGTGCCGTTCATATTAATAGTCATTCCTAACGGCAAGACAAAGGCGGCAACATCACTGTCGACACCTAACTCTTCAACCGTTGTTTTTGTATTTAACGGTAAAGTGGCTGCCGAAGAAGAAGTAGAAAATCCAAAGACCACAACTTTCATAATCTTTTTAATAAAAGGAACAGGATTTAATTTTGTCGCAAATAAGATAAATAATGGGTAGCCGATCATCAAAAAGGCTAAGAGCGTCGCTGTCGTTGTTACGACGTAGACTAACGCTGGTTTTAAATAATCAATCCCGTAAGAAGCAAACGTCCGAACTAACAACATAAAGACGGCGATAGGAGCAAATTTAGTAATTACAAAGGTTAAAAATAACGTGACCATCGCATTGACTTCTTCAATTAATTTTTTGAAAACACGAATTTTATCCCCTAATGCATTAATACATAAACCAGTAATCACTGCCAACACAACAACGGCTAAAATCGCACCATTGTCGCTAAATGCAGAACCGATATTTTTCGTGACAGCATTGACAATCACCATTAATGGGTTGCCGCTCGTACTTACTTCGACAGGAGCTAGCGTTTCAGATAACGACACATTAAAAGCGCCATTTAAATATACGCTATAGCCCACAATTCCAGCCGTTAATAGAGCAATCAGTGACATCGATAAAAAGCCAAAAATCGTTTTATAGGAAATTCGTCCTAATTTTTGCGTATCGGTAATATGACAAATGGCTAAAGTAATTGAAGTAAAGACCATCGGCACAATCACTAATTGTAGGCCGTTGATAAATAGTTGACCAATAATATAGAAAAGCCCAATCCCAGATTGTCCTTTTTCAGGATCTGAAATATCTTGGAAAAGAATCTGATTGATTGTCTGCCACACAGCGCCTTGATTGCTGCGAATAAGGTGCTCTCTTAAAAATAAAAAGCCGAGCCCAACGATTAATCCTCCCACCAATGAAATCACCATTTTTTTGGTAAATGAGATACCTTTCACTTCACGTTTTTTCTTTTCCACTTTGTTGCCTCCCAAATAAATTGATTAAGCACCGCGCAAAAAAAGCCTTGCACACAAAAAAAGGGCAAGACATCTCGTATCATTCACTATACAAAAATACAGAATTTTACAGAACTTTGCCTTGTTAGCCTCTCGGACTATCTTAAAGGTACTTTTCCACATACTAAGGGAAACTAAGAGAATTGTCAATTCTTTTTTACTTAGGGGGGGTGTTATTTTTGAAGAAAGAAAGGAAAGAAACAGACGTTTTTCATTTTTTGTTTAATGATTGTGTTAAAATAATCATTAGTAGAATAAGTGAAAGGAAATATTACCTTTCTATATGATAGGAGAGTATTTTTAATGAGAAGTGATCGACATCATAATAACAAGTATTTAGGAATAGTGATTGGATTATTAATTGTTATTATTGGATTATTAGTATTCATCTTAGTGAATGGGCAAACAAATTTAAAAAGAAAGACGGTAGAAGAAGTAGATGCAACACCATCTTCCTCTACAAAGACCGTTAGCAGTTATTCAAGTACCTCAGTGGTGCAAGAAAGTGAAAGTAGTTCAGAAGTTACTACTATTTCAGATGAAGAAAATGTGGCTGCAGAAGCAGTAAAAAAACTCTCCACTAGCCAACGTGCGGCGCTAGTTATTTTGGGTGCGCCTTCAGGATGGCGGTTTAATGGCTATCCAGCTCAAGAAAATTCGAATCAATCAGTTCAAGAGATTGCTTTGTCCAATATGAATACCATAACGTTAACCAAAGTAAGTAGTAAGTTAAGTGATAACACTAGTGAAAATGATCAAATGTTTTTTGCAACTGGAAAAAATATACAAGGTGTTGGCGGTGTTCCTTCGCAAATCTATGCGTTCGGACGTGATGGGGAAATGATTTACTATTATGTTGTTAAAACGAAACTGGATAATTCATCCGCTCAACCAACAGCGATAAACTTGGGACAAGCTAATATGAATAAAATTTGGAAAAATTTTTTTGATGTGGGTGATTTAAGTAGTATGAATCGAGTGGCGGATCAGATTGTTATAAAGTAATAGAGCACTGATTTAGAAAAGGAGTTAAAGCGTATGTTTAATCATCGTCACCAAAAAAATAAATACTTCTTTGTTGTGATTATACTGTTACTAGTCATTATTGGGTTACTTATTTTTCTTATTGTTACTGGTGGGAAAAATTCTGAAAAACAAACAAAAAGTTCCAGCAAAACAACCCAAACAACAAAAATTAGTAAAGAGAGCTTGAAAACCATACCTCAAACAATGAGTTCACAGCAAAATAGTTCAACAAGATTAAACGAAAGGAATTATACGGAGTCAGAGAAGCGAGCAATAACTAATGAATTTCTGCTCTGGGCTAGTAAGCGAGCAGAAATTGGTGGAATGGCTGTTACCACTAGATTTTTTGATCATGGAGCTAGTGGTAAAGGTGATTGGTATGCATTAACACCAGATTGGCAAGCTATTTTAGTTCAGCGGCAAGATTCATCTAGACAAAATAGCTACCCTATTCAAGCCTTGGGTGGGGTAACATTTTATACTTCGAAAGATGGCACCTTGGGCCGGTCTGATAAAGTAATGACTTCGGCTTTAGCAGCAGGCTATAATGAAGTTGCTGATTTAGGAAAACCAATTATAAAATATTTACTTGGTGATGATGGTGAAATTTATGAATATAACAGTAGTGGTTCTTTTACAGATGGTTTTTATGAGATGGATGATAAAGGCAATCGGCAAGAAAATGGAAGGCCTATTCAAACATTTACCCTTTCCGCAGATACCGCAGCCAAAAAAGAGCTACAACGGATTCTTTTGCAGTATAATAGAAAATAGAAACGAAAGAACAGGCACCAACACAAAGGAGGTATTTTTATGAAAGTCACTCAACTTTCTAGTGAAACCCTTGACCGAGCGCATGAACGTTTTGAAGAAACACTTGCGCAAATGACCGTTGCCGAAGCAAACACGATGCCCGCACCATTAATCAAGTCTGTTACTTGGCTGATGTGGCACACAGCCAGAGAATTAGACCTACAAATTTCCGCACTTAATCATAGTGAGCCGTTATGGCTTAGCCAACACTGGACAGAAAAATTTGCCTTGGATTTGCCAGATGAAACAGAAGACTGGCATCACACACCAGAAGAAGCGGCGAAAGTCGTGGTGGTAGAAAAGCAATTGCTTAGTGACTATTTGGCTGCCAGTGTGGCACTTACCAAAAGCTATTTAGACCAAGTCAAAGAAGAACAATTGTCAGACGTGATTGATAAAAATTGGACCCCGCCGGTGACTAGACAAGTCCGTTTAGTTTCAGCGATTGATGATGCAGTGATGCATTCTGGGCAAGCCGTTTATACACGAAGATTAGTCATTGGAAAATGATAAATAAGCAAAAACAAAAATGCTTCTGCTTAAGCAGGAGCATTTTTTATTGAGAGAAAAAATACATAAAAATAATGAACGAAGGACTGTCCACTTTTTCCCTAGTTGAAACGTTGTATAAGTGAAAGGAGAAATCAGATGAAAAAGGAGGCAAATTTTGACGAAGTACTATTTTCTTTGGGGCAAGAAGTCATCCAAGTCTTGATTCGCCGAGGAGCAAGTCTTGAAGATGCACAAGATGCAGTGTCGCAAACGTATACAACGATTTTTTCAATATTACCTGAAATTACATCAGAAAATCTACGCCCGTGGTTTTTCCGAGTAACATTTAATTACTACATTACGATGTATCGAAAAAAGAAACGAGAACGCACTTTTGTGGCAAACAGCCATCCTGTGCAATCAATAGAAAAAATGGAAGGGCAAGAGTTATTATTATTGATTGATTCCTTAAAAGATGAGGAACAAGAACTATTGCTTTTGAAATATTATTATCAATTATCGTATGCCGAGATTGCATTGATTTTAGAATTATCTGTTGAAAATGTTCGCAAAAAATTGTATCGCACACGTCAAAAATTAAAAAAAGAACTGGAGGAATAGAAGTGGATTTAAAAAAAAGTATTCGTAAAGCGAAAAGAAAACAATTTATCGTGATTGGTGCCATAACCGTTGTTAGTTTTGCCGTATTGTTTGTCGGTTTTTTTGTGGGAATGGATAAACTTTCGACGAAAAACTATTATACCCTACTAGAAGTAATTAATGATCAAGAAATGATTGCTTCACCAAACACTCAATTAGACTCCCAAGTAATTGCTAATAGTTCGCCTTTTGGGGGCGAAGTTGTAACTAATCGTTCAAAAAATATTGATGGTTACACGGTGGAGTGGAGTAATTTACGTAGCAGATATAGCTTTTTCAGAAATTCGATTGACCGGAATGAAGTCTATCCTGGTAGCTATTATTCTTCTAAGAATTTTTATGAATACAACCGACAAACCAAGCAGAAAGTAGCATCTTTTTATAATCCAGCGATTACCAATTACTATGGTGGTATCAAAAACGAATTAAGTGAATTAGATAAAATGGAAAACCAAGTAGCGGAAGTGGCGATTTCTTTTGATAAATCTTATCCATATGAAGAAGTCCGCAAAATGTTACCGAGCAATGTCAACTTAGTTTGGCTCTATGTTTACTCCGAAACGGTTAATGAAAAAGAGGGGCCTTCTGGTACGCTGCCTTATGGTTTTCAATTAAGCATGGACGATCAAAATGAAATATTTGATCCTGAAAACGACAAGCAACACTTTTTTGAAACCTTAGAAAAATCCCCGTTGTTTGCTGACAACCAAGAAGGCCAAAAGTTTATCCAACAAAATAAAAATAAAAAAGTCGAAAAATTACCTATTTGGGGAGTCATGCTTACCGGACAAACCAAAAATTTCAAAGCCTTACAAAATGAACCTTTTGTTCGTGGTGCTTCAATTGGCGTGACCGCACCTATCGTTCCTTATATTCAGCCAGAGAAATAAACGTTCTTCAGAACTCTAAGCCTTCCGACTGATTTTGCTTCAACGATATTGTCAGTAAAAATAGAAAACGTTATAATAGAATGGATCACAGGAAGTGCTTCTACAATGCGTGGGAGCACTTTTTTTACTTATCTATGAGGAGGGCAAGTGAATGTTTTTTAATTTTATTGGGTTAACGTTATTTTTTGGTATCGGGATCTTAGTTGCGAATGGCGCCAAAATTGTAGCGAATAAAGGGAAAAAGAGTAAGGGGACCATTCTATTAATGGTGATGGAATTGCTCTTGTTAGGTATCTTTTTATTTGTGACTTTGCCAAGTAAAAATCTTTCAACCGTGTTATGGATTAATCTGATTGGCGCAGTGATTGCTAGTGGGGTGTTATTAAGTACACGCTTAGCTAGTAAAGTCGAAGTTCCTGGTATCCAAAAGGGCCGCAAAGAAGTAGGGAAGAATACCAACAAAACGGCTAACAAAGACTGGTCTGGCAAAATTTTGGGTGTTGCCGTTGTGGCAATGATTTTGTTGACCATTGTCAGTAGTATTACCAGAATTTCTTCCATTGATGAAATTTATCAAACAATTCCTTTAAAAACGGAAGAAAAAGCTGAAGTTTTAACTTCGGCGAAAGAAACACCCATTGCGATTGCACCACAAACGGCGAAACGAAAAATGTTACAGAAATTTTCTGTCATTCCCAATTCCAATATGTTTACTTTGGATGGTATAACGGCACAAGTTGTCAATGGCGAGTATGTTTATGTAGCAACAGTCGAATTTAATGGCTTCTTTAAATGGCTAAAACTGGGGGAAGTACCTGGCTATTTCATCATTAGTGCGACAGATATCAACGCACAGCCAGAATTTGTAGAAAAACCAATTGTTTATACTCCTTCAGCTTACTTTGGCAAAGATGCCGCACGAAAAATTTATTCCGCTTATCCAGGTTATGCAGCAACTGGCACAATCAATTTAGAGCTGGACGACCAAGGGAATCCTTACTATATTCAAACGCTTTACAAAGAGTATGGGGTTTCTGGTCGCATGCACTATAATGAATTTAAAACGGCGGTATTAAATGCTACAACAGGAGAAGTTAACGTTTATGACAGTCAAAAAGCCCCAAGTTTCGTTGATGCGCCGATTACTAGCTCAGCGGCGAATAGCTTAAATGAATTCTTTGGTCGTTACAGTCAAGGCTGGTGGAACCAGACAATGTTTGGCGCCAAAAAAGATGTTAAAATTCCAACTGAAAATGGTATTTATGCATCAGGGCAAATTACGCCGATGATGAACAAGGAAGGGAACCAATTGCTTTATTTTACGGACTTTACAAGTAGTGAAAAAGACCAAGATTCCGCTTTAGGCTACTCCTTAATCAATGCCCGAACAGGCCAAGTTACGTATTATCGTGATACTAAAGTCGGCATTATGGATAGTGATGGCGCCATTTCTATCGCTTCAAAAATTTATCCAGAAAAGAAATGGAAAGCTAGTATGCCAGTCCTTTATAATATTGATGGCGTGCCAACGTGGATTGTTTCGTTAATGGACAGTAAAGGGATTTTCAAAAAATATGTCTATATAAATGCTGTAGATAATGATATTGTGATTGATGCAGACACGGCACAAGGCGCATTAGACGCTTATCGAATTGAGTTAGTAACCAAAGGAAGCAACAATGAAAATACAGACAAAGCCAACTTGAAAACGATGCAAGGTAAAGTAGCTCGTGTCTCAGTAGTAGCTGGGGAAGCGCAAACGGTAGTTTCATTTTTACTAGAAGATGAAAAAACCATTTTTAGCGTAACGACTAATAACAGTCCGCTGGCGCTATTCTTAAAAGAGGGCGACCAAGTGACATTTAAAGCCGTAGTGACTGAAAATGCTAAAGCAGCGAATGTTGAAGAATTGAAAATTGCAGGATTAAACTAAGAGGTCGGGACAGAAGTGTTTAACTCCGAGAAATAAGAAGGAATTTCCGAAAATTGTTCTTTAATTTTTGGAGAATTTCGGCTTATTTCCGAAGGAGTTGCTTTTGTTCCCGCCGTTTATCAATTTTTAAGCCTGGAACAAAAATCCAAAGTGATTTTTGTCCCAGGCTCTCTTGGAAAAGAAGAAAAATCCACTTATTTCTGCTATGATAAGAGAGAAAAAGAATACGAAGGAGCTTCGCCCATGCGCAACATAAAATTAACCATTGAATATGATGGTAAAAGATACTCAGGTTGGCAACGACTAGGTAATTCAGAGAAAACGATTCAAGGGAAAATTGAAAGTATTTTAACACAAATGACAGGTGAACCGATTGAAATTATTGGCTCAGGCAGAACGGATGCCGGCACACATGCACGTGGTCAAGTAGCGAATTTTAAAACGACTAGTTCACTAACAACAACCGAAATGTTATCCTTTTTAAATCGATATTTACCTGGCGATATTGTTGTTAAAGAAGTTACAGAAATGCCTGAACGTTTTCATGCACGGTATAACGCCACAGGCAAACAATACAGCTACTATGTTTGGAATAGCCCAATTCCTAATGCCTTTGAACGGTATCATAGTTTTCACTTTCCCAAAGCGTTGGATCAAGAAAAAATGGAACAAGCTTGCCAAAAATTAATAGGGACCCATGATTTTATTGGTTTTTCGGCATTGAAAAAAACCAAAAAATCGACTACTCGAACGATTGAAAAGATTACGATTGAAAGAAACGGCGAAATGTTACAGTTCACTTTTGTGGGCAATGGTTTCTTGCATAAAATGGTCCGCATCCTCGTTGGGACACTTTTAGAGATTGGTGCAGGCACCAAAGAATTAGCGATAATTGATGAATTGTTCGCAACAAAAGTCCGAGAAGGCGCAGGTGAAACGGCTCCTGCACAAGGGTTATTTTTAGATGAAGTGTATTATAAATAACAAAAAAATAAATTTTCTTTAACCACACCAATTAAAAAGTTGAACTTCATCTAAAAAGTGCTAACGTTAAGAAGAGATTAACAATAGAAAGAGGTCATTTTTTTGCTATCTTTACTTATTTCTGTCAAAAAATTATTTTCATCTTTTTTAGGTATCTTAAAAAAAGAAGACACTCGTGCCTTGTTCTTTTTACTGGCAACCACGTTGTTGAGTGGGACTATTTTTTATTTAACAGTGGAAAAATTGTCGCCATTAGATTCGTTATATTTAAGTTTCATGACGTTAACCACGATTGGTTATGGAGATGTGCATCCAGTTACTGATTTGGGAAAAATCTTCACTATGGTTTATGCTACAGTAGGCTTGGGGATTATGGCTATGTTTATTTCGGTCGTAGCAAAATCCTACTTGTATTCTAAACAAAGTCATCACCACCATCACCATAAAAACAAAGAACATTCAGCGGAAAAGTCTTCAGAAAAATAGACGAAATTGATGAGTTGACCAAGTGTTTCTCGAAAAATGAAAGTTTTTTGAGAAACACTCTTTTTTTATCTTAATAATTATGGTAGTATGTCCCAAACTGTATTTTATTTTAAAGGAGCGTGAAGTGAATGGTCAAAGCGATTCGGAAATTATCGTTAATTCAAAAAATCATGATAGGGATTGTGATTGGAACCACCTTGGGTTTCTTGGTGCCGGAATGGACCTTCATCAGCGTTCTTGGTGAATTGTTTGTGGGCGCCTTAAAAGCAATTGCGCCGATTTTAGTTTTTGTCTTAATTATTGCGTCGCTAGCCCAACAAAAGGCTGGGGCGAAAACATATGTTGGATCAATTTTAGTTGTGTATCTGTTAGCAACATTTTTGGCAGCTGTTGTTGCCGTGACGGCAAGCTATCTGTTTCCCGTTAAGATTGTTTTGGAGGCGGCGCAGGAAGCGCAAGCAGCCCCAACGCAACTTAGTGATGTTTTAAGCAATGTGTTAACAAGCGTTGTCCAAAATCCGATTCAAGCGATGATTGAAGGCAATTATTTATCTGTTTTATTTTGGTCCTCATTAATCGGTATTGGGTTACGTCAAAGTTCGGTCGCTACCAAGGATGTGATTGCCAATCTTTCAACAGGGATTACCACGGTCGTTCAAATGATTATCGGCATTGCGCCAATTGGAATTCTAGGTTTGGTGTTTCATTCGGTGGCAACAACAGGCATTGCAGGGTTAGCCAAGTATGGTCAGTTACTATTATTGTTAATTGGTACGATGGCCGTGGTTGCTTTAGTCGTTTATCCAGCGATTGTTTTTTGGAATATTCGGCAAAATCCGTATCCGTTAGTCTTTTTTGTATTAAAGGAAAGTGCGATTCCCGCATTCTTTACACGCAGTTCTGCGGCCAATATTCCCATTAATATGGAATTGGCGAAAGCAATGGATTTAAATGAAGAATCTTATGCGGTCTCTATTCCACTGGGCGCAACGATTAATATGGGAGGTGCAGCCATTACGATTACCATTATGACATTAGCGGCAGTCCACACATTAGGCATGTCCGTACCAATCTATTTAGCATTATTGTTGAGTATCATCGCCGCTGTTTCTGCTTGTGGGGCTTCAGGAATTGCTGGTGGCTCCTTGTTGTTAATTCCGCTTGCATGTAGTTTGTTTGGCATTTCCAATGACATTGCCATGCAAGTCGTCGGCGTTGGCTTTATCGTCGGCGTAGTCCAAGATTCCATTGAAACAGCGTTGAACTCTTCTAGTGACTTGTTGTTTACCACCTCAGTTGAGTTAGCAGACCGACGTAAAAATGGTGAAAGTATTGATGTCAAAGCGTTAATTGGCAAAAGTCAATTGGTGGTCGAACAAGAAAATATTTAAAAGAAAGGAACAACCCGCTAAAATGCGGGTTGTTCCTTTCTTTAATAATCTCGGCCCCATTTTTTTCAGGGGCCACTGAAATTATCGACCATTTTGTGAAGAAAATCCTCTCTATAATAAAGGTATCAAGTAAATAGGAGGTACACGAAATGAAATGGTATCAACTTTCCTCAACAAAAGTAATCGAGCAGACTAAGACGAAGCAAACGGGTCTTTCTAGCGAAGAACGTCAGCAACGTTTACAAACGAATGGTCCAAATAAAATTGAAGAAAAACAACAACTGAAAACGTGGCAAAAGCTAGCCAAACATTTTACAGATTTACTAATGGTGGTCTTACTCGCTGCCGCAATTCTAAAATTTGCCACAGGCGAAGTGGTCGAAGGAAGTATCATTTTTCTAGTGGTACTTGTCAATGGCTTTGTCGGTTATTGGCAAGAGCGTAAAGCAGAAGAATCATTAGACGGCCTGAAACAGATGATGGGCCAAGAGGCAGTCGTTCTAATTGATGGACAAAAAACAACCGTTTCTTCTGAAACATTGGTTCTGGGAGATGTAGTCACGTTACAAGCTGGCGATGTAGTCCCAGCAGATTTGCGCTTATTTGATGTTCATAATCTGATGATTGAAGAATCAATTTTGACAGGCGAATCAGAAGCCGTGGAGAAAATTACCGGTTCCTTGAATGAAGAATTGCCAACAGGCGATCAAAAGAATTTGGCTTTTTCAGGAACACTTGTCCAAGCGGGTTCGGCCTTAGGTGTTGTAGTAGAAACAGGAGATTCCACTGAAGTTGGAAAAATTAATCACGCGTTGCAGTCAGTAGATCAAAAAACAACGCCGCTCGTGCGGAAAATGCACCAATTAAACAAGCAAATTTTCCAAGGGATTATGGTCTTGATCTTGTTCCTGATTTTCTTTACCACTTTTCGTCATGGCATGGAATGGAGCCTCTTATTTTCTGCGATGATTGCATTAATTGTAGCAATGATTCCAGAAGGCTTACCTGCTGTGTTAACGATGATTTTATCGATGGGTGTTCATGAGATGGCTAGAGAAAATGCGATTATTAAAGGCATGCCTTCCGTTGAAACATTAGGCTCAATGACAGTTATTTGTTCAGACAAAACAGGAACGCTAACTAAAAATGAAATGACGGTAATGGATGTAGTGACTGAAGAAATGACCATTGTCAAAGAGATTATGGCCAACTGTCAAGAATTGAAATTACAAGACCAACAAAAAATCGCCGACTTGCAGGGGAATCCTACCGAGTTAGCTTTACTACAATATATCGATCAGGATCAACTGTCTTTACGCCCTGTAGAAAAGAAAATTCCGTTTAGTTCAAGTTACAAATACATGGCCACTCGCCATCCGCAAGCAGAAGGTTCAATTATTTATGTCAAAGGTGCGCCAGAAGTATTGTTACAACTTTCTACGTTATCTGATAATCAAAAAGGTGCTTGGCAAGCACAAGCTGCGCAATTAGCGCAAAAAGGACAACGGGTATTAGGTTTCGCTTATAAGACAGTTACGTCACAACAGGAACTGACACATGAAGCATTGTCAGGATTGACGTTTGCTGGACTGGCAGGCATCATCGATCCGCCAAAAGAAAGTGCCATTCAAGCCGTCAAAGAATCTCAAGAAGCAGGTATTTCCGTCAAAATGATTACCGGAGACCATAAAGATACAGCGCAAGCCATTGGCGAGCAGGTTGGTTTAAAGCATACGAAAAAAGTCCTTGAAGGATTAGAAATTGATGTTATGTCAGATGAAGAATTAGCTCAGCACGTTCAAAAAGTCGATGTATTTGCACGAACGACGCCAGAACATAAATTACGAATTGTCACGGCGTTACAAAACAATGGCGAAATTGTCGGAATGACCGGCGATGGTGTAAACGATGCGCCAGCACTAAAGAAAGCTGATGTCGGAATTGCCATGGGAATTAAAGGAAGTGAAGTAACCAAACAAGCCGCAGATATGGTTTTGGCAGATGATAATTTCCATACGATTGCTAAAGCCGTGAAAGAAGGACGCCGCATTTTTGATAACTTGAAAAAGACGATTACTTTCTTCTTGCCAACTTCTTTAGCACAAGGTTTAATTGTTGTCTGGGCGCTTTTAATGAATCATCCTCTACCGTTGACACCTGTCCAGATATTATGGGTAAACATGGTAACTACGATTACTTTGTCTTATGCATTAGGTTTTGAAAAAGCGAGTGCTGATACCATGAAACGACCACCAAGAGATGTCAACGAAGGCATTTTAACAAAGTACAGTATTTTTAGAATCGTCTATGTGTCGGTACTCATTATGGTACCAGGTTACCTTATGGCATTACAATTTGAGGGACAAGCCTTACAGCAAACGTTCCTCTTACAAAGTATCGTCTTAGCGCAAGCAGCGTATATGATCAACTGTCGTAAGTTGGTTGATCCGTCGTTAAGCACAGGCTTTTTCCAAAATAAAGTGTTGTTTGCTTCATTAGGAATCCTCTTTTTACTACAAGCGCTAGTAGTTTACTGGCCAGTAGCGCAGCAATTAATTGGCACAACTTCTTTAAATGGCCTTCAATTAGCAATGATTTTCGTCCATGTTGTGAGTCTGTTTTTCCTTGTTGAAGGGGAAAAATATATAACCAAACGATTCATGACGAAAGAAAGCCAAAAAACTAGCGAATGTCCTCGCTAGTTCCTTTAAAAATAAGAATGAAGAGTGAGCTCTGCTAGTCGGCGGAGTTCATTTTTTGTTGGAATTAAAGAGAGATAAAAGACAGGAAGATCAAGATGATCCAAGGGAAAATTGGAAATAATTATGTCGACTTCATTTAACGTCAACTGGCTTAGTTCCACATATTCAATGGCTTGTAATTTCACACGAGTACCTAAATAAGCAGCTAATTCTTGTTGTAAAAAAGCTTTCCAAGCAGGTTCCCCTTGAAAGAGGAAATAGGCAGTCATCGTTTGCGCCTGAATAGAATAACTGGCTTGTTTTTCTAACAAAGAAGCCAAACTAAGAAAATAAGTTGGTTCTTCAATCGTGGTGTAGCGAGATAAAATCTCCAAAAGTTCTTGGTTGCTCTTTGATAACGCAAGGTCCTCCGCGGCTTGTTCGGTCATTAATTCTTGATATTCCAATTGAAATTGCTCAGAAAGTGTTGGGGACTCGGTATATTTAATGAATAACAATAACAGATTATCCAATAAATTTGTTTGGATTAAATCAGGCCGGGCTTCTTCATTGGACAAATTAGTGACAAACTGTTGTAACGACTTTCGCAGCTGACTGTAATGAGTGTGGAGCGCAGAAGCCAACGTTTCGCCATAGACATTATCGTAATTCCAACTTTCTAAGAAACAAAAGAAGGCGAAAAAACTTTCTTCTCCTTGCAAATAGATGCCTTCAGAAGCATAAAGCTTTGCCAAGGACGGTTGATAAAGTTGAAACAAGACATCTTTTGAATCAAAAGAAAATTGACTCACTCGGCAATTGGCTTTGTTGCGAATCGTGTTAATAAAAAACCAACAAGCGCCAAAAATTTCTTCCGTTTCCACCGTCAACTCACTACTGTAAACTTGTTTCAAAAATTGAAAATAATGCTCCTCATGAATAGAATAATCGTCAAAAAAATAATTATTATGAGTAAAAGGCACCAACAAGCGATGATAAAAAATCCGAATATTGCTTTCTTCCCCGATCAGCTGAATGGTGGTTGTAGTTAGCTGAATCATTAAATGAAAATCCCGTAAGGCCTGATTCATTTTCTTGATATGTCGCTTCAAAGTTTCATAAGAAACACCACTAGTGCTCAAAAAAGAAGTTGTCACTAACTCTTTCGTAAATAGTAGCTCTTTTAATAGTTGAATACTAATGGATTGAGGTAAAAATAATGACCAAAGCTCATTGGTTTGCGCATTCCCCTGATTACGTAACCGAATACCACTGCTATCGGTTTCAATGGACCAGTCGGCGGGTAATTGACTGCGAATATACTGTAAATCCGAAAAAACGGTTCGCTCTGTCGTCTGGATTTGCGTGGCTAAACGCTTGGCTGTCAGCTGAGGAACATTTAACAACTGTTCCAACAAACGAATTTGCCGAAGCAAATCTTTTTCCGTTATCACACGTTTTAACATGGAGTACATGGCAAAACCTCCTTTTGCTTAAGAATACGGATAAAAAGGGGATTGGTCAATTAAAAAAAGAAGCGAATCGTCATTCCTCGTAATCTTTTTTCGATAAGGAAGTGGCGTTGTTTTTGAAAGATAAAAGGAGTACACTGTAAGAGAATTTATGCGTAAAAATAGGAGGCCTACAGTTGGAAGAAGAAGTATTAGCGTTGAAAGTAGTGAATGAGTCGTTAAAATTACCTGGTGTCAAAGTGAATCGAAATGCTTTTTTGACAAAAATGTTTCAAGATAAAGTGGACAATGTACAAGAATTATTTGATGACGGACCAGAAAAAGTCTTATCAAAAAAAGAACTAGACCGAGCCGCCCAAAAATGTATTAACCAAGCAGTTATGCAGTCGAGCACAATTTCATTTGCGACAGGAATTCCAGGTGGTCTGGCTATGGCAGCTACCATTCCTGCAGATATTGCGCAATTCTATGGCTATTCTTTAAAATTAGCGCAAGAAATTTCTTATATTTATGGCTACCATGATTTATGGAACAATCAAGATGAATTGACAGAAGAAGCCAAAAATACACTGATTTTATACTTGGGAATCATGTTAGGGGTAACGTCAGCTGGTTCGGTCGTTCGGATTTTGTCTAATAGGTTGTCTATTCAAGCACTAAAACGTCTACCACAAAAAGCTTTGACAAAAACGTTTCTCTTCCCAATATTGAAAAAAATATTAGCTGTTTTTGGGACGAAATTAACAAAAGCAACTTTTGCGAAAGGTGTTTCTAAAGCAATTCCCGTTTTAGGCGGCGTTGTTTCCGGCGGCATTAATTATGCCTCTATGAAACCAATGGCTATGAGGTTAAAGGATGAATTAAGTAAAAACATAGGCTATACTCAAGAAGATGCAGAAAAAGATTTAGAAATTTTAGAAGCCGATTTTGAAGTTATTTCAGAACAACCTGAAACAGAGACCACCAAACATGCGGACGATATTTTTAGTAAACTAGAGCGAGCACATGCCTTATTTGAGAAAAAGATTTTGACAGAAGCCGAATATATAAAGCTAAAAGAAACGATTATACAAGAAGGATAATTTAATCAATAAAAAATGGAATCTTTTCAATAAAGATTCCATTTTTTATTGAAAAAGTTGGGGTAATTCATTACACTTACACTGTATGACAGCGTAAGTTCTTGTTGTTAGAGCGAGAGAAAAGGCTTTATTTACGGAATTTGTTCTCATTAAAAGCGAGAGGAAGTATTTAATTGGCAGAAGCAAAATTTGAAGAAGCGTTAATAAAAAAGCTTGAGTCTGAGGGTTGGACTTATCGTAAAGACTTATCGAATGTAAGTATTAAAAAGTTAGAGCAGCATTGGCACGATGTATTAAATGAAACAAATGCACATAAATTAAATGGTACACCGTTATCTGATAATGAATTCAAAATGATTCTCCAAGAATTACAACGTATTCGAACACCTTACGATGCTCAATTATTATTGGTTGGAGCAGGTGGTGTTGGCTCAATTCCGCTTGTTCGGGATGATGGATCAAGTTTAGAAATTGAAATTTTTTATTCAGATGATGTGGCTGGTGGTCGTTCACGTTATGAGGTTGTTAGCCAAGTAATGTTTAATAATTTACCTAAAGGTTTAACATCCAAGAGAATTATTGATTTAGCGTTATTGATTAATGGAATTCCTGTTGCGCATATCGAAGAAAAAGATGAACATTTACAAAATCAATGGCATGCATTTGAACAATTGAAAGGCTATCATGGCGATGGATTATATGAGGGCTTATTTGCTTTTGTACAAGTCCAATTTATTTTAAGTCAACACTCAGCGCATTATTTTGCACGACCTAATGCCTTTGAACATTATAATAAAACATTTGTTTTTGGCTGGCGTGATGAAAGAAATAAAGATATTACAGATGCTTTTGAATTTGCTCACCAAGTCATGGGGATTCCTGCATTACATCGGTTAGTCACTGTCAATATGATTCCAGATGCATCAAATGATAATTTGATGGTTATGCGTAGCTATCAAATTCAAGCAACACGAGGCATTTTACAACGTATGAAAGAAATGGAATCCAGTGGCCTAATTGAAAAAGAAGGCGGTTATATTTGGCATACGACGGGTTCAGGTAAAACGGTGACCTCTTTTAAAGTTGCTCAATTATTAGCTTCTGCGCCAAGAGTTCGCAACGTTTTGTTTATTGTTGATCGTGTCGATTTAATTGACCAGACACTAGAAAACTTTAAAGACTTTGCGTATATGCACTTTAAAAAACGAATCAAAAAAGTCAATGGCCGTGAACTTAAACGAGAACTAAAACATAAAGGTGCTTCACAAATTTTACTAATTTCTGTTCAAGGTTTAACAAAAGCGGTGAAAAATGGTCTAACAAATGATGAGTGGAATGTCATTATCATGGATGAAGCGCATCGAAGTGCCAGCGGTGAATCTGTTCAGTTAATAAAAAAAGCATTTAAGAAAACAACATGGTTTGGCTTTACTGGAACGCCCAATTTTTATAGTGATGAAATTAACGATGTGACAACAACAAGAGACATTTCAACACATGATATTTTTGGGAAACGATTGCATACCTATACCATTAAAGATGCAATTGGTGATGGCAATGTTCTAGGCTTTGACGTCACTTATTTCAAGCCTCATTGGGTCGTTGAAAATGCAGAAAGTGATTTTTCTGAACAAGAATATGAAAAAGAAGTCTATCAAAGTGATGTTTACCGTCGTCAAGTCGTTCAAGACATTTTGGACAATTGGAAAAAAACCTCTAGCGGACCGTTAATAGGTGGGGTCCGAAAAGAAAATACTTTTCAAGCAATGTTAGCAGTCTCTGGTAAACAAGCAGTAGTACATTACTACAATATTTTTAAAGAAAAAGCACCGCACTTAAATGTAACCATGACTTTTTCAACGGATGAATCAAATAAAAATGGTACAAAAGAGCAAAATGAAGCTTTAAAAAAAGCAATTAAGGCTTACACAGAAAAATTCAATGTACCAAGTATTCTTTCTGCGAAAGACCCAGCACGTGCGTATATGATTGATATTACTAAACGACTAGCTCGTAAGAAACCATACAATCAAGGAAAAGAAGAAGATCGTTTAGATTTAGTGATTGTTTCAGATCAACTGCTCACAGGTTTTGATTCAAAATTTATTAACATGATTTATATGGATAAAATGCTTAAAGAAGGTATGCTGATTCAAGCGATGTCGCGCACCAATCGGACGCTGAACCGTGACAGTAAACCACATGGAAAAGTTCGCTTCTATCGCCAAGGCGATGCAATGAAAGAATATGTAGAAAATGCATTGCGTATCTATACACGAGGCGGAAACGATATATTACAAGAAGCGGAAGAAGAAGCTGGAAATCAAGAACTTAAAGATTTAGAAAATGATGATATTTTAGCTAAACCACAAAGTCATCAAATCCAAGAATTAGAAGGAACAATTGCTCGTTTAAAAGAACTAGCAGGGGATGATTTTAGCCAAGTGCCTCGTGGAACTAATGATATCAGAGAATTTGTCAACTTGGCTTTTCCAGCGCAGAGTAAGATTCAACAATTGATTCAGCAAGGATATGAGTTAGGAACCGAGATTGATGTTTTAGATGATAACAATGAACCAACTGGTGAAATGATTCGCTTAGATATTGCCAATACTGACGAATTTGGCGCGTTACAAGCGAGATTATATGATACTAAAGAAAAACTACCTGAATCAGAACGACCCGATTTAACTGAAATTAAAATAGGAATTGAATTTTTTGACCATGAAATTATTGACTATGATATGTTAGTTGAATTGTTAAATAACTTTATGGATGAAAAAACAGAGCATAATCGAGAAGCGATTGATAAACATATTACTCCAATGGATGATGAAAGTCGTCAAGAAATTAATGAAATTGTCGATGATATTGAATCTGGTGAAATTACGGAACACTTCACTACTGAAACGCTTCAACAAGAGCGTAAGAAAAGACGGACAAATCTTCGAGAATTGAAAATTCGGCGATGGGCGGCTGACCAAGATGTAAATGGAAATCGAGTAGTTGAGGCATTTGATTTATTTTTACCTGGTCACACACTCATTGATAATCCTAATTTGGCAGATTTAGTTCGTGAAATCGAAAAAGAAGAAAATATTGACTTTTTTGGTGCCGCCGAGTTTGAAGAAGCCTTAATGAAATTTTTCAATTCATTATAATTAGAAAGAAGGACAGAATACGATGGCTTTATCACAAGAACAACAAACGAAGATGTGGGCGATGTTGAATCAAACACGTGGACAAATTGGTTTGACAGCATATAAAGATTATATTTTTGGTATTTTATTTTATAAATACCTATCAGAAAAAGCCACACGTTGGCTAGATGATGTCACACGTGGAGAAACTTGGGAAAACATTTATGCACAGAATCCCTCAAAAGCATTAGAATATATGCAAAAAAACTTAGGTTATGCAATTCAACCAAATGATTTTTTTGATGATTGGAAAAAAGCAATCGATGAAGATCGTTTTAATATTGGGATGATGACTGATACATTTGGCCATTTCAATCAGCAAATTGCCTTTGAAGCAAAAGGCGATTTTGAAGGGATTTTTGATGGTATGCGCTTTGATAGTGCCGATTTAGGCGCGAATGCACAAGCTCGTGCTAGTGTCATGATTTCAATGATTGAGCTGCTTTCTTCACCAGAATTTGATTTGTCAGGTAGTGATGATACAGTATCAGATATCTATGAATATTTAGTTGCTCAATTTGCAACAGTCTTGGCTTCTGATATGGGCCAATACTATACGCCGAAAGAAATCTCTAACGTAATGGCACGAATTTTAACATCTGGTCGTGAAGAAGAGGAAAGTTTTTCTATTTATGATCCAACGGTTGGGTTTCGTGTCATAATAATGACACAGGCAAATAGTCAAGTAAATACAAGGGTTTTAGAGCTTCTACCAAAGTTTAAAATCAAAAAAATGAATAGTTGGTGTGCTGTTTAGAGCAGTTATTATGAAAATAAATGTTGTAAACAGTACATCAGCATAAAGGAGGAACTCATATGTCTAAGGTGAAAAAAGAGACGATTGAAGCAAAAGGATTTGCTATTCAAATTTATACTGAAGACTTTCAAAACGACTATATAAGTCTAACGGATATTGCTAGATATAAAAGCGATGAACCAAGTGATGTAATTAAAAATTGGATGAGAAGAAAAGATACAATTGAATTTCTTGGTTTATGGGAAAGCTTAAACAACATGAATTTCAATTCGGTCGAATTCGACCGAATTAAATCGGAAGCTGGATATAATTCCTTTACACTGTCCCCTAAGAAATGGGTAGAAAAAACAGACGCAATCGGAATTATCTCAAAAGGCGGAAGATATGGTGGTGCATTTGCACATACAGATATTGCCTTTGAATTTGCTTCATGGATTTCTGCTGAATTTAAGATGTATGTAATTCAGGATTACAAAAGACTTAAGTCAGATGAAAACTCTAAGCTATCATTAGGTTGGAATCTTAATCGAGAAATTTCCAAGATTAACTACAAAATTCATACAGACGCAATCAAAGAATATCTCTTAAAAGATCTTACCAACGAACAGTTGTCTTACAAGTATGCAAGTGAAGCAGATATGCTCAATGTAGCCTTGTTTAACAAGAGAGCTAAACAGTGGCGTGAAGAAAATCCTGAGTTAAAGGGCAATATGAGAGACTATGCAAGTCTGAATGAATTACTTGTTCTTGCAAATATGGAAAGCTATAATGCAATTCTTATCGGAAAAGGTATGGATCAAAAAGAAAGAATGATTGAACTGAGAAAGCTTGCTAGAAATCAGCTGATGTCAATTGAAAAGTTGAACAATACAGGAATTAAGAGCTTAGAAGATAAGTCAAAGAAGTAGAGAGGTATGTTATGAGATGGGCATTGAAAATTATCTTATTTCCAATAATATTGCTCTTGTCGATACTAATTGCTTTTCTAAAATTTATTATTAAAGTTAGCGGAATGATTTTAGGTATAATATCTTTTCTAGTATTTATTGGAGCAGTAGCTTGCTTCATACAAAAAGATATGGCAACAGGAATGGTAGCATTACTTATAGCATTCTTAATTAGTCCTTATGGACTACCTAAAATTGCACTGTGGATCACAGCATACCTTGAAGTAGCGAAAGATACATTAAAGGAAATATAAGAGATCTAAGACGATGGAACATAAAGCTATCGTCTTTTTATATGCCTAAATTTAAGAGAAAGGAGGCGATGAAATGAGTATGTATTTATTTGATGAACAACCTATACTGGCAAATAAAGCGTTAGCCAGAGAACTAGGCTTAAATGAAGCTCTTGTGCTTCAACAAATAAATTACTGGATTGAGATAAATAAGAAGTCTGGCAATAATTATCATGATGGCAAGTATTGGACATATAACTCAATACGAGCATGGCAAGAAAAAGATTTTGACTATTTAAGTGTTGATACAGTAAAACGAACTTTTTCTAAGCTTGAAAAAGCGGGCTATCTTTTAGTTGGAAACTATAATAAAGATCCTAGAGACAAAACAAAGTGGTACACAATAAATGACAAGAAATTAGAAGAACTTTATCTCGAATTAAATCAAAGAAAACAAGAGAAAGAAAGAGAAATATTAGAACAAGTAAGTAAAAGAGATATGCCTAATGCATTAGGGCAAAATGCACCAATGGAAGAGGGCAAAATCAACCAATGCAATGAGGCATTTAGCACCGATGCATTTGATGAAAATCTACCAGTGCATTATGGCAACTTGCATGAACCATTACCAGAGATTACTACAAATAATTCATCAAAGATTACTTCATATATTTCTACAGAGAATTCCTCCCACCTACCCATCTGTGAAAGAGATTTGTTTTATTCAGGGGACGGAATGGAGGAAGGATGTAAAAAAATAAAATCATATAAATCTTGTTTAGAAGAATTAAGAGAAAGTACAGGATATAACGAACACATGAAGCTTGGTAATAAGATTATCGCTAAAACCTTTGATGAAATAATTAAAGTTTTAGCTGATGTTATGGTATTAAATGCAGAAGATACTGTAACAATAAATCAAACAAAATTACCAGCAAATGTTGTTCAAGAGCGATTTAGAGAACTAGATTCTTCGCATATGGAGTATCTTGTAAGTGCTTTATCAGAGAATGAATCAAAAATAAGAAATGTAAGAGCATTTATTTTAACGGCAGCATATAATGCACCAAGCAATATGGATGCCTATTATACAGCACTTGTTAGTTATGATATGAGGGAAGGAGGTTACTGATGATAAATGAGGAAATTTCTAATAGAGTAGTTAATATTGAAGTTAATGTCTTAAAAGCAACATATCAAGAAATCTTGAGCCAAGTAAAGAAGTTGCAACAGAGATCAAAACAACATGGTGGCTTAGATAAACTTATCAAGGCTGAGGGAAATGAGGTCAAACTCAAAGATATGGTTAAGAAAGGTCAGCTTGAAGAAATCAATGTTAAAGATGGTGAATTAAAAGAACTAAAAAAAGAATTGAATAAACATGGTGTTAAATTCTCAGTGATGAAAGATAAGAAAACAGGGACACATTCAGTATTCTTCCAAGCAAAAGATACAAAGGTTATGAATAAAGCTTTTCAAAATGTGCTTTCAAATATTGAGAAGAAAGAGAAAAATAAGGATTCAATTCACAAGAACATAAAAAAATTTAAAGAGTTGGCAAAGAATACTATTTCTAAAGACAAAGTCAAGAATAAACAAAAGGAGCAGAGCCTATGATAGATAAGATACTAAAGGACATCAAAGGCTTATTTAAGGTGCAAGATAAGGCAAAGTTTTTCAAGCAGAACATTCCCTATCTTGCATTTTTCTATGTAGGTAATATTTTTTCTCACCATGTAAGAGCATATACTGGTGGCGATGTGATAGACAAAATCTTTCAGGGAATATTAGAGCTTAATACCATGAGCTTTATTCCGTGTATTCATCCAACTGATATTTTAATGGGCGTGGGAGTAGCTGCTTTAATTAAGTTTGTTGTCTATACCAAAGGTAAAAATGCAAAAAAGTTTAGGCAAGGTAAAGAGTATGGATCAGCAAGATGGGGAACGACAAAAGATATAGAGCCATATATGGATGAAAAGTTTCAAAACAATATCCTACTTACGCAAACAGAACGATTAACCATGAATGGCAGACCGGCTAATCCTAAATATGCTCGTAACAAAAATGTGCTTGTAATCGGTGGATCAGGAAGTGGAAAAACGAGATTTTATGTAAAACCGAATCTTATGCAGATGCACTCGTCATATTGTGTAACCGATCCTAAAGGAACTATAGTCCTTGAGTGCGGTAAGATGCTTGAAGATAACGGATATGAGATAAAAATCTTAAATACCATCAACTTCAAAAAGAGCATGAAGTACAATCCATTTGCCTATCTCAGAAGTGAAAAAGACATACTAAAATTAGTGCAAACAATCATTGCAAACACCAAGGGAGAGGGCGAAAAAGCAGGTGAAGATTTTTGGGTGAGTGCGACTTGTTCGTAGGTAGTAAAAAGCCTACACATAAACTGTTAGCGGTTTATGAACTGGTAATTTGATAGGTGGAATGATGGGGTAACGCCTTGAAACGCCTAGTCTTGATGGACATGTGTCGACTGTAAAGGTCGGGGTGTGAAGCTCCATGACAAAGGCTGAGAGTAGCCGTAAGGAACTGCCATAAGTTCTACGAAATCGTCCCAGAGGTGGGATGTGCTACCTATAAGCCAAGACTCTATAAAATATCTATGGTTAGAATGTTTGCCTTGGCGGGCAAGCTGACGAATCTGCGAATGTACGGTTCTATAAGAAAACCATACAGAAATGTATGGGTACGTTAAAGCGTAGTTGGTGTGGTTTAGTAGAAATTTGCCCTACGAACGACCATACTGTGTTACAGGCACATTCAAGCCAACAGGACTATAGCAAGAAACCTAAGGATATATATGCACAGATAGAATTATCGGAACAAGGAAAGGTAACGGGTCTTCAACAGAAGATTTTCTGACGAAGAATAATAAGCGGATTAACCGTTGCTGAAAGGTTGAGACCGAACCGTTGATAGCTTCTGTAATGGGAGAAGTAGGAATGGTCTCTAGTCGGTTGTAATAAGCAAATATTATTCAGTCCGAGATAAGGATTCGAGTAAGACCAAAAGGGTCACTTTCAAAAAGGAGGTGATGCCTTATGCCAAAGAAAAATAAAAATCTATGTGTAGATGACCTAAGACATGCTGAATACTACGGCATGCAAGAAACATTTGATGAACTCTATCAAAAGAGCAAAGATGGTGAAGTATTCGAAAACCTAATGGGCTTGATACTTAGCCAAAACAACATCTTGCTTGCCTACAGAAACATCAAAGCAAACGGAGGAAGCTACACGGCAGGAACAGACAAGAAAAACATAACCGATATTGGGAGCAAATCTCCTGATGAAGTGGTGGAGAAAGTGAGGTTTATTGTCACAGGGAGTAAGCACGGGTACAGACCAAAATCTGTAAGGCGTAAAGACATCCCGAAGCCAAACGGAAAAACACGACCGTTAGGTATTCCATGCATATGGGATAGACTTGTGCAGCAATGTATCAAACAAATATTAGAACCTATATGCGAAGCAAAGTTCAGTAACAACAGCTATGGCTTCCGCCCGAATCGTTCGGTGGAACACGCTATCAATCGGACTTATACCATGTTGCAGAGAATGAACTTGCATTATGTGATTGAGTTTGACATCAAAGGATTTTTTGACAATGTAAATCACAGCAAGCTAATTAAACAAATGTGGTCGCTTGGAATACAAGACAAAAGGCTGATTTTCGTCATAAAGCGGATACTGAAAGCGACAATTAAAATGCCTGACGGTTCACTTATAGAACCGCACAAAGGCACACCGCAAGGTGGAATTATATCGCCGTTACTTGCAAACATCGTTCTAAACGAGCTTGATTGGTGGGTAGCAAGTCAATGGGAAGAAAATCCTATGGCGGTAAGTCGTGGAAGATACAGAATCATTGGAAAAACAGAGGTGTTTGACAAAAGTCATGGGTATAGGCTGATGAAAAATACAAATCTAAAGGAAATGCACATCATCAGATATGCAGATGATTTCAGGATATTCTGTCGAACCAAAAAAGAAGCCGTAAAGACAAAGGAAGCTGTTACAAAGTGGATTGAAGAAAGGCTTAAACTTGAAGTATCACCTGAAAAGACAAGGATAGTGAATACTCGTAAGAGATGGTCTGAGTTTTTAGGGTTCAAGATTAGGGTTAGGTCGAAAAGCCATAAATATGTGGTGCAATCGGCAATCTGTGACAAAAAGGTTGAAATTGAAACGGATAAGTTAGTGGAACAGGCAAAGAATATTGCCAAACCAAGGGAAACGAAAAGTTGTCTTTCAGAAATTCAGCTGTTCAATTCTACGGTGTTGGGGATTCAAAATTATTATCAACTTGCCACCTGTATCAGTATTGATTGCAGAAATATCCACAGACGAATCATGACAGTTTTAACCAATAGGCTTAATACGGAAAAGGGTTGTATACTAAAGCGTGACGGTGGCACTGTCACAGAAGCGGAGAAAGAAAGATTTGGAAATTCCAAGATGATTCGATATGTGGCAGGAATAGACCAGATGATTTATCCGATTGCATACATCAAAAATAAGATACCGATGGCTAAAAAGTCGGCAGTTTGTAGTTATACTTCCGATGGTCGGGAGTTGATTCACACTGAACTTAAGATAAACAGAAGTATTTTGAAAGGTTTAAGAGAACAGCTACCCAAAAGCCACAGCACAGAATACTATGATTGCAGAATATCATTATTTTCTGCACAAAAGGGAAAATGTGCTGTTAGTGGAGATGAGTTTGTAAATGTAGAAGATATAGCCACTTGGCTAAAAACACCGAAAGAATTGGGTGGATATGAACGCTACAAAAATATGACTTTGATTCACAAAAAGTATCAATCATTATTAGATGAACAGCCTCTATCTGAATTAAAAGCCTTAACCAAAGAACTTAAAACCACTAAAAAGATGATGATTAAAATCAATAGTCTGCGAGAGCAGGCAGGTCTGTTAGCAATAGAATAACATGAAAAATTTGGTGACTGATTAAATGTTTGTGAAAACAATCGATGGGACGCCGGATGCGGTGAAAGTCGCATGTCCGGTGTTAGTCGGGGGAAAAGCCGGAGATTATATCAAAGGCTTACCTATCGAAACAAGCCGAAAAACTCTACTATACAGCTCTTATTGGATATATCTTCTATGAAGCTCCAAGAGAGGAAAAGAACTTTGCTACACTACTGGATATGATAGATGCTTCAGAAGTCAGGGAAGATGATGAAACATATATGAATCCTATTGATAGACTATTTGAAGCTTTGGAAAAGAAAGAGCCTACACATTTTGCAGTCAAGCAATATAAAAAGTATAAACTTGCTGCTGGAAAAACAGCTAAGTCTATTTTAATTTCATGTGGTGCAAGGCTTGCTCCCTTTGATATTCAAGAACTACGGGACTTGATGAAAGAAGATGAACTTGAGCTTGATACACTTGGAGATAGAAAGACAGCACTTTTTGTTATTATCTCTGATACAGATGATACCTTCAATTTTGTTGTATCTATTATGTACTCACAGCTATTTAACCTACTTTGTGATAAGGCAGATGACGAGTATGGAGGAAGATTACCCGTTCATGTAAGGTGCTTACTTGATGAGTTTGCAAACATCGGCTTAATTCCGAAGTTCGAAAAATTGATTGCAACAATCAGAAGTAGAGAGATTTCAGCAAGTATCATATTACAAGCACAATCTCAGCTAAAGGCAATTTACAAGGATAATGCAGATACCATTGTAGGTAACTGTGACAGTACCTTGTTTCTTGGTGGAAAGGAAAAGACAACGCTTAAAGAGCTATCTGAAACATTGGGGAAAGAAACCATAGACCTGTATAATACATCGGAAACACGCTCCAATGCCAATAGCTATGGATTGAATTATCAAAAGACAGGAAAGGAGCTGATGAGCCAAGACGAAATAACGGTTATGGATGGTAATAAATGTATTTTTCAGCTTCGAGGTGTAAGACCATTTTTATCAGATAAATTCGATATTACAAAGCACAAGAATTACAAACTTTTGGAGGACTATGATAAAAAGAATGTGTTTGATATTGAAAGCTATATGAAGCGAAAAGGGAAAGTTAAACTTAGTAGAAATACAGTAATTACAAGATTGTAATATTTTCTGTTATAGCTTTATGTGGCATGGGTATATGTAGTATAATAAGATAAATTTGAATTCATAGGAGGTAACGATGAATAAGATTACTTGTATTTGTTTAGGTGTTCAAGATATGGAAAGGTCAATCAAGTTTTATAGAGATGGTTTAGGCTATAAGACTGATTGCAGAGAAAATAATCCGCCGGTATGCTTTTTTGATACTCCGGGAACAAAGTTTGAACTATTTCCTTTGGAACAATTAGCAAAAGATATTGATGAAAATAATCCACCAAAAGGAAATGGATTTTCAGGAATTACATTAGCGTACAATGTTGAACATAAAGAAGATGTTGATGCTGTAATTGCATTAGTAAGAAAAGCAGGTGGAAAAATTGTGAAAGAGCCACAGGAAGTTTTTTGGGGTGGATATCACGCATATTTTTCTGATTTAGATGGATACTATTGGGAAGTTTCATGGGGACCGAATTTTCAATTTGATGAAAATGGATTGCTGAAATTTTGAGGATAAATAGGGAAAGAGTATGCCATAAAGTAAGGAATATTTGATTTTGAAGGAGGTAATCATAGTGAATGAATTTAATGAATTTGTTCGTGAGATTTTTTCCGCAGCAGGTGATATTGTTATAAGATCCATGATGGGCGGATACCTTATATATTTTAACGGTAAGCTGATAGGTGACATTTGCGATAATGAACTATTTTTAAAGAGAACGCCGACATCGGACAAACTTCTTGCAGACTCAGAATTGCGTTATCCGTATGAGGGTTCAAAGACATTGATGTATGCATTCGACAGATTTGAGGATATGGATTTGATTACTGAACTACTGAAAGGTATGTATGCGGAACTGCTAGAAAAGAAACCCAAGAAAGCTAAATGAGACAAACAAGCTTCAGTTTGTCGAACGGAATATAAAGTATTAAAGACGATAGAAAGAAAAAATCTATCGTCTTTTTTCATGCCTATTTTCAATTTATATTGCGATCAATAAATAGGAAAAACTCGCAGATGACCTAACTAGTATTTCAAATGCCTCTCACTAATATATACACGACAAAATGCTAGTTCCACTAAATATGTTACAGAAAATAAAGGAGAAAAGATGCTAAGGATAAGAAGCCCTACCTAAAAGACAACTAAATATACAAATACTTAGCGATTGGAATTAACTTTTCAGTCGCTTTTTTAATTGGAGGAAAAAATGGATAAAGAAATGATTAATATCAATGCCAACCTATTAAAAGAACCTACTTTTGGAACTTTTACAAGAGGTGATGAAGAGGTTCAAGTTGTAAATTTTGCTCTTTCGAAAGGATATGGAAAAGGTAGAGACTATATCAACTGTGCAGCCTATGGCAATAAATCTGACGTGGCTAAGGAATTTTCAGAAGGTGATTTCATTCATGTGTATGGTTACTTCAACAAACGAACTAAAAATGGAAAGACATATAAGAATTTTGTAGTTATGTCTATGAACAAAATTGAAAAGAAAGAAGAAAACGAGGAGGAATAAATAATGGATTTTTTCGTACAAGCAGTTAATGTATTAAAGATTTTGGTAATGGCAGTAGGTGCTGGTCTTGGAGCATGGGGTGTTATTAACCTTATGGAGGGATATGGTAATGATAACCCTGGAGCAAAATCTCAGGGCATTAAGCAGCTAATGGCTGGTGGAGGCATCGTTCTAATCGGCTTAAAACTAATCCCATTACTTTCAAATGTATTGAAGTAAGGAGAGTAGCTTATGTTTGGTATTTTCGATAAGATAGAGGAATTTTTTAAAGAGCTTCTTCTCGGAGGTATCCAAGCAAATCTTGAGTCAATGTTTATCGACATTAATGATAAAGTCGGAGCAGTAGCAACCGATATAGGCAAGACACCAATGGGATGGAACTCAGAGGTATTTAACTTTATTAAGAGTATCAATGATAGTGTCATTATTCCAATTGCAGGTTTAATCATTACAGCAGTTTTATGTATTGAACTGATAAATATGGTTATGCAAAAGAATAATATGCACGATACAGATACCTTTGAGTTTTTTAAATACATGATAAAGATGTGGATAGCGGTATGGCTAGTATCTCATGCCTTTACATTCTCAATGGCAGTCTTTGATGTTGCACAACACCTTGTGAATCAGGCGGCAGGAGTAATCAATACTTCTGCCACCGTTTCAGGTGATCAAATTGTTCAGATGGTTGAGGGATTAAAAGACAAAGGACTTGGAGAACTGGTGATGATACTCTTTGAAACCTCGCTTGTTAAAGTTGCAATACAGGTTATGTCGGTAGTCATTATGCTAGTTGTCTATGGCAGAATGTTTGAGATATATGTTTATTGTTCAGTTTCAGCAATTCCATTTGCCACTATGGGAAATAAGGAGTGGGGACAAATTGGAACAAACTATATCAAAGGTCTATTTGCTATTGGGCTTCAAGGCTTATTCTTGATTATATGCTTGGGTATTTACGCAGTTTTAGTAAAGACGATAAAGATAACGGACATTCATGCAAGTACCTTTATGATATTAGGCTATGCATTACTTCTTGGTCTAATGATGCTAAAGAGTGGAACGCTTGCAAAGAGTGTATTAAACGCACATTAAGGAGGAATTTTAATGATAGAAGTAAAGAAAAAGTTGTTTCCTGTTTCAATTATTGCAGTAGGAATTGGAGCATTTGCTATCTCGATTTTTAACAGGAACAAATTAAAGAATTTAGAAGATGAAGTAAAAAGTACAAGAGATGATGTGAAATCTATTCTTTGTTATCAAGAGCAGAAAAATGCATTCATTGAGTCAGAATTAGAAGAGATGAGAAATGAAGTTGCTTCATGCTATGAACATTTTGAAGCATTTTCAAAGGAAAAAGAAGATGGGAGGTAAGCTATGGGCTATGTACCAATTCCCAAAGATTTAAAAAAGGTAAAAACAAAGATAGCCTTTAACCTTACAAGAAGACAATTAATTGGATTTACACTTGCTGGACTGGTTGGTATACCAGTCTATTTATTTATGAGAAAGTTTATGCCTAATGATATAGCGATACTGTTTTTAATTGTATCAACTATTCCAATCTTCTTTGTAACACTATTTGAAAAAGATGGACTTACCTTTGAGAAATATTTTAAGCACATATATCTACACAAGTTTTATCAACCACAAAAGCGAGTGAGAAAGGAGGTTTACCTTGAACAAGAAAAGAAAAATACAGCAAATTCAGTTAGAAAAAAATCAAAAGGTATTAAAGGAAAACAAAAGAAACCTGAAAAAAGAAAAGCTGACTAAGCAGAAGAAAAAAGCTTCTCTAATCGACTTAATATTTAAGAAAGAGCCTAAGAGATATACTGTTGAAGACACAATACCTTATATGAGAATGCTAAAAAGTGGGATATGTCAGCTTGATGAAAAGCACTTTAACAAGTGTATTGCATTTCAGGATATAAACTATCAGCTTGCATTAGAAGAAGATAAGGATTTGATTTTCAATCAATTTGCGAATGTCTTAAACTCTTTTGATCCAAGTGTAGATATTGAATTTTCATATATTAATCAGCTTGGAAGAAATAATGAATTAAAAGCTGCTATTCAGATACCTGATAAAAATGATGGTTATGATGATATTCGATTAGAGTTTCGTGAGATGTTAAAAAGTCAGCTTGCAAAGGGAAATAATGGTTTAAAGAAATCGAAGTATATCACCTTTGGAGTTGAAGCGGATAGTTTGGAGCAAGCGACTGCAAAACTTGAGCGACTTGAGATTGATATATTATCAAATCTAAAGAGCCTGGGAGTTCGTGCTGAGGGCTTAACTGGAGAAGAAAGATTAAAGGTATTGCATGATATTTTAAATCCAGATAAGCTCTTTTCTTTTTCCTATAAAGATTTAAAACCAAGAGAAAGTACAAAGACGGTTATTGCACCAGATTCTTTTAACTTCGTGCCAAGTAAGTATTTTAAGTTTGGAAAATATATTGGAGCTGTAAGTCATCTTCAAATACTTGCAAGTGAGCTATCGGATAGAATGCTTGCAGAATTTTTAGATATAGATGACAACATCAATATTTCTTTTCATATCAAGGCAGTTGAGCAGACAGAAGCTATTAAAATGGTGAAAAGAAAAAATACAGATATTGATAAGATGAAGATTGAGGAAAATAAAAAGGCAGTTAGAAGTGGCTATGACATGGATATCTTACCAAGTGATTTAATTACCTATGGTGATAATATTAAGATGCTTTTAAAAGACCTCCAGACAAGAGATGAGCGTATGTTTATCGTAACGATTGTCTTTATGAATTTTGCAAGGACAGTACAAAAGCTAGATACAACTATTTCTCAGATTTCATCTATTGCAAGTAAGCATAATTGTAAGATTAAACGCTTAGATCATAGTCAAGAACAAGGTTTTATCAGTGTATTACCTCTTGGCGTAAATAAGATTGAAATAGATAGAGGGTTAACCTCATCATCTACAGCAGTCTTTTTACCATTTACAACAGAGGAGCTTTTCATAAACTCATCAAATAGCTTGTACTATGGATTAAATGCCTTAAGCCATAATCTTATTATGGCTGATAGAAAAATGCTTAAAAATCCAAATGGCTTAATTTTAGGTACGCCAGGTTCTGGTAAGTCATTTTCTGCAAAGCGTGAAATGGCAAATGCTATTCTTACAACCGATGATGATGTCATTATCTGTGATCCAGAGGGTGAATATGGCAATCTTGTTAAACAGTTCAAGGGGGAAGTCATAAAGGTTAGTGCAAAGAGTAAAGACTATCTCAATCCACTGGATATAAATATGAATTATGGAGATGGAGATGCACCGCTTAAAGATAAAGCAAACTTTATTATGTCTATGCTTGAACTTGTAGTTGGTGGTAGTGGACTTACAGCAGAAGAAAAGTCTGTTATAGACAGGTGCTTGCCAAGAATTTATGAGAAGTATTTTGAAAATCCAATTCCAGAGAATATGCCCATACTTCAAGACCTTTACAATATGTTAAAAGGGCAAGAAGAAAAGGTTGGAAAGAAACTTGCAACAGAAATGGAAATCTATGTTTCAGGAAGTCTTAATGTCTTCAATCATCAGTCAAATGTAGATTTAAATAAACAGCTTATTTGCTTTGATATTAAAGAACTTGGAACGCAGCTTAAGAAGATAGGTATGCTTGTTATTCAAGACCAGGTTTGGAATAAGGTTTCTCAAAATAGAAATACCGGCAAAAGTACAAGGTATTACATTGACGAGTTTCACTTGCTTTTAAAGGATGAACAGACTTCACAGTATTCGGTGGAAATCTGGAAGAGATTTAGAAAATGGGGAGGTATTCCAACAGGAATTACACAAAATGTCAAAGATCTACTTGCAAGTAAAGAAATTGAAAATATTTTCGACAATACGGATTTTATTCTAATGCTTAATCAAGCAACAGGTGATAGAGATTGGCTTGTTGTAAAGCTTAAAATCTCAAAGGATCAGGAAAAATTCGTTACCAATTCAAGAGCAGGTGAAGGTTTGATTTTCTTTGGAAACACCATTGTTCCATTTGTAGATAACTTCCCTAAAGACACAATCCTATATCAAAAGATGACTACAAAACCTGAAGAAGTGAGGTAGCGTCTTATGAGTAAAAAAAGAAAGCGAGATTTGAATGAAAAGTTAAGGGCAAGAGAAGAGAAAATCATCACAAAATCTGAAACAGATGATGTCCTAGATTATAAAAGAAAAACCGGAGATGATTACAGGGATAAGGTAGTTAAAGAAGAAAATAGGTTTCAAGATAAAATTCATGATAAGATAAGTAAAAGAACGGATATTACTAGTGAAATAGAAACAAGTAACAAGAGCAAAAATGCTATAAAAAGAAATATTCGAAGTAACAGTTTTCAAGTTGAAGTAGCCAAGTCAGATTATCAAACAGAGGTTAAAGAAAATCGTATCTATGATCCTTTAGCAAAAGACCAAGATGGTGATGGTGTTATTGATAGATATGATAATGACTTTAGAGATAGCGATGTATCTTATGAGCCTTTAGGTAATAAAAAATCCAAACTTCATGAAAAGCAGAAGAAATCACTTAAAAGAAAGAACTATTCTGATAAGCTCTTTACAAGAAAAGGGGCAGATAAGAAAAAGGAAGATAATATTAACGCTTCTAACACTGGTAAAGAAGTCATCAAAGATAGGGAAAATAAAAATCAGCTTTATAAAAGGTATAACAAGGAAACCTTAGTCGGTGGAAGTGTGATTGGAGCTGCAAAACTTGGTGAGGTTACAAGTGCTTATCTATCATCTGGTAGTGATGAAAATGCATCGGTTGAAGCTGCTGAAAAAGGCTTAGGAAGTTCCTCTAAACTTATTCATGGCGTAAAAAATTATTCGGACAAGAGAAAAAGTAAGAAGCTATATGATTTAGAAAAGAGCGATAGGAAAATCCAAAGTAGAAAATCTAAGCTTCAGTTTAGAAAAAGCATGGACGAGGTTAAGAAGACCGACCAATATAAAAAAGCAAATGCTTATAAGAAGTTTCAAAAGAAGAAACAGATGAAGTCAGCTATCTATAAACAAAATAAGACAAGAATTAGAGATAGAGTTAAAAAGACACTGATGGATACATTCAAGGTATCTAAAGACTTCATTATAAGAAAAGCAAAAGTGGCAGCAATAGTAGTAGCTGCCATAATTATTTTTGGAACTTTTGTATTTAACTTTACAAGCATGACAATGGGTGGATTTGCTAACTCTACAAGTAGTGTTTTAACAACATCATATTTATCAAGACCAAATGTTTTAACTGAGATTAACCAAAGTTTTTCAAACAAGGAGAATGACTTATATAGCGAGCTTGAAAATGTAGAAAAGAATAATCCCGGATACGATGAATATATCGTAAGAAAAAATGGAGATATTGGTCATAATGTTCATGAACTTTTATCCTATATCACTTCAAGATGTGGTGAAGTAAAGAGTTTATCTGAAGTTAGTAATATTTTAGATGACTTATTTAAGACTATGTACCATCTCGATTATAAAGAGGAAATAGAGATAAGATATAAGTCTGTAACTGAAACTTACACCGATGAAGAAGGAAATGAATATACCGAGAGCCACGAAGAACCTTATGAATATAGAAAGTTTATTGTTACTTTAAGTAAAAGGGAAATGGATAATGTGGTTCGAGAAGTCTTTGCCAAGTATCCAGACAATTTAAAGCATTATGAAGCACTATTCCTTGCACAGGGGAATATGGGCGAAATGTTTGGCAACACGAATCTCATTACTGCAAATGGTGGCATAGGTGGAGGAAAAGAATACGAAGCATCCTCTGATGTTCAAAAGAAAATTGTAAATGCAGCATATATTACTCCATCACCTGGAGCAGGTTGGTGTGCAATGTGGGTTTCTCAGGTTTATCAAAATGCAGGTCTTGGATATATCGGAGGGAATGCTAATGATATGTACCGAAACCATACATTTACTTCTGATAGATCAAAGTTAAAAGTAGGAATGCTTGTAGCAGTTGAAAGTAGCAGTAGCGGTGGACAAGCTGGCCTGACTTATGGTCATGTCGGAATTTATATTGGTGATGGTAAGGTAATGGATAATATCGGAGTAGTTAGGGTAACAACCTTAGATGATTGGATTGCAACATTCTGTAAACACCATCCCGTAGGATTTGGATTTCCACCAAACGTACAAAGATAGAAAGGAGCGAAAAATGTGAATAGGGAACTGAATACTGTTAATAAAAAAATTCAAAAATTATTAGATAAGAAGGCTCAGATCGATAAAGATTTAGAGCCTTTATTTATTCGTAAAGAAGAACTATTAGACCAAGAATATGTAGTGATTTGTAGAGAGAACAATATCACTCTTGAGGAATTAGTGAAGATGTTCAAAGAGAAAAAAGAAAAGGAGAAATATAGTAATGAAAAGTAAATTGAAGAATAAGAAAGTATTGGTCGCACTTATTGGAGCAGCGTTACTTTTGGTTTCAATTATAGGTGTGATGACTGTAAATAAGCAGATTGTATTTGCAAAAGATGGAACTGTACTTTCAATGCTTAATCCGATTGAAGCTCTTGCAGAAACGGAAGAGAAATTTGAAGTAAAGATTAAATATGTATTTTCAGACGAGATAGTATTTAAAGAGGAAATTATAAAAGCGGATAAAGGACAAATCCTTGATAGTGGTGATTTGCCAATGTTACCTGACGATATGAAATTCATTGATGATTTTCTTTATTATGAAGTCAAAGGTGATGGAAAAGATGAGATTATCCGTAAGATTGAAAAGATTGTAAAAGATAAAGCAACTCAGACTGAAAATGAGAAAGATAAAGAAAAGAAGCTTGAGGAAGTAAAACAGGATAAAGCTACTCAAACAGAAGAAACTAAGAAAGATTCATCAACACAGACTGATATTGCCAAAAATGATTTAGACAAGATGGATAAGGAGTCTAACGAATTAAAAGAAAAGGTAGATAATCTTAGTAAGGAACTTAAGGATAAAGATAAGTTAAGTGATAAGCAAAAAGATAAAATCAAAAATTTAGAAGATGAAATTGAGTCTTTGGAAAAGAAAATCAAAAAGGACAAGGACTCTGTTGATTCATCGAAAGAAAATATTGAGCTTAAAAAATCTATTGAAGAGTTAGAAAAGAAGACTAAGGAACTACAGGAAAAGCTCAATTCCATGAATAAGATAGAGACTAATTCTAATTCAACTATCTCAAATCCAGTACCGAAAAATAACGAATCTTTTAGCAAATTTATTCCAAGCACACCTATAAATACAGGAAAAGGAAGTGATGCTTCTGGTAATATTTCAACACCAACATCTAAGACTGAAAATAAGATAGAAACTAAGTCAGATAAAAAAGAGGAGAAACAGGAAATCCGTTATCCGAATAAGCTAACACCTAAACAGACTTCAAGTAATGGAGATACGTCTTCTATGGATGGAACAAGTAAGCCTGTAAATACCAATAAAGGAGTAGAGTCAGCACCATCAAAGGCAAGAGGAACCGTTACAGAGAATAAGGATAATGCAAACAAAGATTATCCAATTCACTACAACGATGGTAAAGATAATAAGTCTACGGATATGTATTCAGCAGATGCAAGACAGTTTGTAACTTTTACAACTAAAAATGGAAAGACTTTTCATCTAATCATTAATCATGATGAAGAAAGCGAGAATGTAATGCTTTTAACAGAAGTTTCAGAAGATGATTTGTTAAATATGGTTGAAAAGAAAGAAACACAAAAGGAGATTGTAAAGGAAGATCCAATAAAAGAAGAGCCTAAACCAGTGAAAAAAGAAGAAAGTAGTAATATGGGAACATACTTAATTCTGATTCTTGTAGTTGCTGGAGCATTAGGTGCAGGTTATTACTTTAAGGTTGTTAAAAAGAAAGAGAATGAAGAGCTTGAAGCATTAGAAGATGATGACGATGATTTTTTCTCAGAAGCTGATGAAAGTGAAGAAACATCAGAAATAGAGGTTGAAGAAATCGAAGAAGATGAAGAATAAAATGCACCATAAATTATATGGTTTTGGGTGCAAGCTAAAGGCGAGGGAGCATTATCTTTCGCCTTATTTTATTTGAAAGATTGGAGATAATATGGATTTAGTTATTGCAGAAAAACCGAGTGTAGCTATATCAATTGCAAAGGTGATAGGAGCTACAAAAAAGAAAGATGGATACTATGAAGGAAGTGGATATAGGGTATCATGGTGCGTAGGTCATCTGATTCAGATGGCAAATCCTGATAGCTATGATGAAAAGTATGCTAAGTGGAATATGGAAGATTTACCGATTATTCCGAGTGAATATAAGTATGAGGTTTCAAAATCTACTAAGAAACAATTTAGTATCTTGAAGAAATTATTGAATGATAAAGAAGTAGAGAATGTAGTAAATGCTTGTGATGCAGGTCGTGAGGGAGAGAGTATATTTAGACTTGTTTACAATCAAGCAAATTGTAAGAAGAAGATGAAACGACTTTGGATTTCATCAATGGAAGATAGTGCAATTAAAGATGGTTTCAATAACTTAAAAGATGGAAGTTACTATGATGATTTATTTGAATCTGCCAAGGCAAGAGCGATTGCAGATTGGCTAGTCGGGATGAATATTAGTAGGCTTTATTCTTGCCTGTATAAGCAAAATTATAGTGTGGGAAGAGTACAAACACCTACACTTGCAATGATTGTAAATAGGGATGATGAAATCAGTAATTTCAAGAAAGAAAAATATTATACAGTTGAGCTTTCTTTAGATAAATTTTCACTTTCTACAGACAGAATTGATGACAAGACTACCACAGAACAGCTTATCAATTTAGTAAGTAATTCCATAGAAATTACTGATGTCTTTCAAAAAGAAAAAATAACAAAGCCTGAGTTACCTTTTGACCTTACAACACTTCAAAGAGAATGTAACAAGTATTTTGGATATAGTGCGAAACAGACACTTGATTATGCTCAAAGTCTTTATGAGAAGAAGTTTATAACCTATCCAAGAACTGATAGTAGATGCCTGACTGAAGATATGATTACAAGCGTCATTAATAATATCTTGGGCAAGAATGACTTTGATACTGAAAGAATTAAGATAGTGTTTAATTCTAAAAAAGTTACGGATCACCATGCGATTATACCAACAATCAGCTCATTAAAAGAAGATATTTCAACTCTTCCAGAAAGTGAAGCAAAGGTATATAGACTTATAACAAATAAACTTCACGCAAGTGTTGGATACCCTTTAGTAGAAAATACTACAAAAATTGTTGCTGAGTTTGATGGTTTTGAATTTAGTAGTAGTGGCAAAGTGATTATTGATGAAGGATTCACTAAGTATTTAAAAGAATATAAAACTAAGAAAACTGAAGATACATTACTACCAGGTGTAAAGGTGGGCGAAGTATTTGAGATAAGAAATAAAGAAGTAAAAGAGAAATATACATCACCACCTAAGCATTTTACGGAAGATACACTTTTAAAGGCTATGGAAGTAGCGGGTAATGACGCCTTAGAAAAAGGCATTGAGGTAGAAAGAAAAGGACTTGGTACACCGGCAACTCGTGCAGGTATTATTGAAAACTTGATTTTCAAAGGTTTTATCGAAAGAGAAAAAAAGAATCTAATTGCAACCAATAAAGGAATTAGTTTGGTGACTATTGTTTCAGATACTTTTAAATCGGCAGAAACTACTGCTGAATGGGAAATGAAACTATCTGATATTGCTAATGGAAAGGTGAATAAGGATGATTTCTTAAAATGTATTAAGAATGAAATAAGAGAAACAGTAGGGATATATCGTAAATAATTTTTAGGGGGAATGAGAGCTAATCTTGTTCCCTTATTTTATTGGAGGTGATTAAAATAGATGAGCTAAATGTATTAGAACTGTTTGGTGGTATAGGTGCCATTAGAAAAGCTTTAATAAGGCAAAAAATATCTCATAAGACGGTGGATTATGTAGAGATAGATAAGAATTGTGTTAAAAGTTATAATGCACTTTATGGCGAAGAATTTGAGCCTAAGAGTATAGTAGATTATCATCCGCCAGATGAAAGAATAGATTTACTAATGCATGGTAGTCCATGTCAAGATTTTAGTCGAAGTGGCTTAAAGAAAGGTGGCACAAAAGGTAGCGGTACAAGAAGTAGTCTTCTTTTTGAAACAATACGAATAATAGAAGAAATGAATATAAAGCCCAAGGTTGTGCTTTGGGAAAATGTAAAGGGAGTTCTCGATAGAAATTTGAGAACTTCCTTTTTTCATTACTTAAAAGAAATGGAGAGACTAGGATATGAGAACAAATATGAAATTCTAAATGCTATGGAGTTTGGAATACCACAGAAAAGAGAGCGTATCTTTGTTGTAAGCATCTTGGGGAATAATTCTTTTGATTTTGCCAAGCTCGAAAAAACACAAGCAAGGGATATATCTGAATTTCTTGAGAAAGACGCTTCAAATCTTTATGAAGTAAGGCAAGAGTCAATGCTTCGATATATAAGAGGAAAACCTAAGAATAATAATTTTAGAGGAAGACTTAAAGTGATAGATAAGTTTGCCTACACCATTTCCACCAAGCAAGTGCGTATTCCTAACTCAGGAATTATTGATTTAAGTAATGGTAAATATAGATATTTAACTGAGCGAGAGTGTTTTAGACTTATGGGATTTGATGATGAAGACTTTAATAAACTCAAAGCTATATATCTAGGAAGAAAAGGTAAATTATCGTCAATACTGTATAAACAAGCTGGAAATAGCATTGTCGTAAATGTGCTAGAAGCAATATTAAAAGAAATTTTGAAGAACTAGGAGGTAAAGATGAGAACGAATGATTTTTACAACATAATTGAGCTTGTAAAAAGAGATGTTTTAGATAGTGAAAGAGAATATCTAAAGCTCTTAAAAGTCATTGGAAATAACCAAAGATACGACTTTTTAAGTCAACTTAGTATCTATGATAAAAATCCCAATGCAACTGCTTGTGCAAGCTTTGATATGTGGAGGGAAAGATTTAATCGAACTGTTATGAGAGGGCAAAAAGGGATACCTATTCTAAATGACAGTAATGCTTTCCAAAAAGTAGGATATATCTTTGATATTAGTCAGACTGTATCAATGGATAAAAATGTTAATGAAGTGGAACTATGGTCTTTTGATAGAGAAAAGCATGAAAATACATTAAAGGATATGATTGAACTACAAGGATATGACTCAAGTGATAGCCTATCGGAGAACCTATATTCCCTTAGCAGAATATACGCAGATGAAAGCATATATGAGCTTGCAAATAATCTGAGGATTGCTGATGAAGATAGAAACTCATTTGTAAATTTTATGAGAAATTCTATTAGCTTTGCAATTTCAAATAGATTTAACCTGGATTATCCTATTCCAATGGATAACTTACAAGAAAATTTCAAGTACTTAGATAGAATTTCTTTAATGAGTGTTGGTAACTGTATTTCCAATGCTTGTAGCAATATTATTGAAGCTACGATGGTTAGAACAAGAAATTTATCTGTCAATTACGACCTGACAAAGAGTATAGGTGCCGATTATAATAAGCTTAACGAAAATAATAATGAATTAGGAGGTATGGAGAATGCTATTCGATCAAATGACGAAAGAGATGATAATGACAGAAACCGAATTTTCAGGGATGGAAAATACGGACGAGATAATTTCGATAATCAAAGAGAAGACTTTGAACAATCTGGAGGAAGAGAAGAAATTCATGGGAAAATTTCCGAATCCAATTTACGCAGTGATGAGATTGGGCTTTCTAACAGAGAGCAGCGAGGAGAAACACTATCAAATGCTAATAGACCTTTACAAAGAGAAGAGCCTAGTGAAACACTTGATGGAAGTTCAAAAGAGAGCCATCGACTTTATGAGGAAGGAAAAGCCGAAGATGATGGAAGCATGGAAAATAGAGAGCGAAACGAATCCAGAATACAAGGCAATGATTTCAGCCTTGAAAGAGATGACAATCAAGGAAATAGTGGAAGCTTAGAAAATAGCATTGAAAAAACAAACGAGGGAGTAGAAAATGCTTCCTTTTTCTATTCTAAAGAAGATCCATACAATTTAATGACTGATGAAATGCTTGAGAGTGTTCCAAAGCTTTATGACCAAGAGCATACTAATCTAGCAGATACTCAAGTTCATGCAGCATATATCATTCCTTTTAGAAGTAACTGGACATGGTATATGACGGAATATGATAGGGAAACAGGAGATGCATTTGGTCTTGTTTTAGGAATTGAACCAGAGTGGGGATATTTTAACATTCGTGAGCTTGAAGAACTAAATGCTCAAAGACTTATTTTAGAAGATTTCCCAAAGACTTTTAGAGAGCTTAAAGACAGAGAATTAAAAAAGCAGATGGATGAACATGAACTTCAAATGGTCTTTAATGGAGAACTTAGTTTTGAAAATGAGGTAATTCCTAAAGAAGCTACCAGTGAAATAACAAATGAATTTGAAGAAGAATTAAGTCCTAATTTTGCTGAAGAAGTTGGCTCTATTATGGAAGAATATGAAGTCCCAAGAGATGTTGCAATTAGCAGACTTGCTACAAGTAAATTAGAAGAAGCACTTCAAGGTACAAACTTTAAGATTAGTGATTTTAATTTTGAGCAGTTAGAACAGATTATGAGTGCCATAAAGGAATATGACTTTTATGTAAATGAAATTACCGAGATTGCTGATCCTAAACTTCCTGTATGGAAGATGGAACATTTAAAATGGCTTATTGATGATTGGAACAAAGGTCTGGATGGTGTTACATCAGAAAAGATAAAATATCTGAAAGAGTTAGACATTGGACTTGCTAAGTTTAATGTTCTTAAAGGTTATCTAATGAATGATGAAGTAAGCATAAGTCAAATTGAAGAATTTAAGGATAACATTGACTTTGTTACGATGAGTGAGTTTGTTGATAGCCTTAAAGATTACGCATATAACAATCAGAATAAGAAAGTAGCAGTTAAAGTCGGCAATGAATTTATACTTGCAAGTAAACAAGATAGCTTAAGGATTAATATTGAAAATACTGGAAGAAAAGTAGAAGTTGATGGAATAGAATATTCACTTAATCGAGGAGTAGATTTTAAGGAAAGCACAAAGGTTGATACTTTAATTGATATTGGAAAATATGAAGTATATAAGATTGCTGATTACGTTGTAGAAGCCAGTCAAGTTGAAGCAAAACAAGAGACACTTTTTGATTACCTTAATCCAGAAGAAGATAAAGAAAAATCATTAGATTTATCTATTGGAAAAACTGTCTATATGGATCATGAGGCATATAAAATTGATGATGAAGTGAGCTTTAATGAGATTCTAAAAAAGAATGACTTAAGACTTGCTCCTCTAAGAAATGGCAATCATATGATGCCTATAGTAAGTTTTGCAGATGATAAAGAGTTATTAGAAAAGATTAGCTTTGATAGACCTAAACTACTTGTTGGAGACAAAGTTCACTATAAAGATAAAGACTACACTATAACTCGCTTTGACGAGATGGGTGGTGGTCTTAAGACTGTTACAATAAAGGATAATGTTGAGTATCTTGGGGGAATGATTACGGGTTCAGAAGTTATTCCTTATAGATTAGAAAGTGATTTAGTAAAACTTTTTGGACTTGAGGAAAATAAACAAGAGAAAGTATCAAACTTTAGAATTACAGAAGATATTTTCCCTGATAAACTTACTCCAAGTGAAAGGTTAAATAATAATCTTGAAGCCATTTCAATGCTTAAGAGGATAGAAAAAGGTGAAAGGGATTTAGATATTACAGCACAGGAAACTTTGGCTAAATATGTTGGGTGGGGTGGACTTGTTGATGTCTTTGATGAAAGTAAAGACGGCCAATGGAAAGAAGCAAGAGCTTTCCTAAAAGAAAATTTATCATCATCAGAATATGAGGCTGCTAAGGAATCTACCTTAACAGCTTTTTATACGCCTAAAATTGTAATTGATGGAGTATATAGTACGCTTTCAGAAATGGGATTTAAGAATGGAAATATTTTAGAACCATCGATGGGCATAGGCAATTTTATCGGTAATCTTCCAGATGAAATGAGCAAGTCAAAGTTTTATGGAGTTGAGCTTGATTCTGTTAGTGGTAGAATTGCAAAACTTCTTTATCCTGAAAGTGATGTGCAAGTTAAAGGCTTTGAAGAGACAAGTTTTTCAAATAATTTCTTTGATGTGGCAATCGGCAATGTTCCGTTTGGTGAATTTAAGGTTAATGATAGGGAATACAATAGCAATAACTTCCTTATTCATGACTATTTCTTTGCTAAATCCATTGATAAGGTGAGAAATGGCGGTGTTATAGCCTTCATCACATCATCTGGAACAATGGACAAGAAAGACGAAAGTATCCGTAAATATATAAATGCAAGAGCAGAGTTTTTAGGTGCAATAAGACTTCCTAACGATACCTTTAAGGGTGTTGCCGGAACTGAGGTGACAAGCGATATTATTTTCCTGAAGAAAAGAGATAGTGTACTTGAGCGTGACGATGACTGGGTTCATTTAGCAGAAGATGAAAATGGTCTTGTATATAATAAATATTTTGTAGACCATCCAGAACAAGTTCTTGGAAACATGAGAGAAGTGAGTGGAAGATTTGGAAAAACTATTACTTGTGAGCCAATAGCATTTTTACCTCATGAAATAAATATGTCTTCTTTAAAAGATCGTATTGAAGCTGCAGGTGAAAGAATATCAAAAGATGCGAAGTATGAAGAGATAGAGCTACTAGATGATGAAGTAACCTCAATACCTGCAACCGATGATGTAAAAAACTTCTCTTATACCTTGATTGATGATGAGGTATATTACAGAGAAAATTCACTTTTCATTAAGAGAGAAGTATCAGACAAAAACAAGGAAAAGATTAAGAATTATCTTGAATTAAATGACGCACTAAAGGATGTGATATACAAGCAAAAAGAAGATTTTAGTGAAGCTGAAATTAAAGAGTCTCAGGATAAATTAAACGCTGTTTATGATAACTTTTCTAAGAAACATGGTTTTGTTAATAATTTAAGTAACACCAGAGCTTTAAGAGAGGATAGTAACTTCCCACTGGTATCTTCTATCGAGATACTTGATGAAGAAGAAAACTTCAAGGCAAAAGGCGATATTTTTTCTAAACGAACTATCACAAAAGCGAAAGTTATTGACCATGTGGGTTCTTCACTTGAAGCATTGGTACTATCTATTTCACAAAAAGGTTATGTAGATTTTGATTACATGACAAATCTAACGGATAAGGATAGAAACACTCTTATAGAAGAACTTAGAGGAGAAATCTTTTTAAACATTAGGGAAGAGAATGTTAGTTTTAATCAGAAGCTTTCTTTTGACTTGGGAGATGGGGATTTACCATTTGCTTGTAGCGATGAGACTAATTCTTTTAAGTATACCTATGTAACGAAAGATGAATACTTAAGTGGAAATATTAGAGAAAAAATAGGTATTGTAGATAGTTATATCAATAGGTTACGACAAGCAGAACGAATGCTTTCAGAAGGAAGTGAAAACGAAAGGGAAACACTTGTAAATGAACTAAGCCGACTGGAATATCAAAAAGCAGAACTTCAAAGAGTAATGCCAAAAGAACTCGAAGCCAGTGAAATAAATGTAAGGCTTGGTGCAACATGGATTCCACCTAAGGATATTGAAAGATTCATATTTGAAACATTAAAGACTCCAGGATATGCAAGATGGGATATTAAAGTTAAATTTTCACATTTAACCAGTGAATGGAATGTTGAAGGTAAGAGCAAAGATAGAGGAAATGACCTTGCTGAAATGACCTATGGAACAAGTAGAGTGAGTGCCTACAAGCTGATTGAAGATGCTCTAAACCTAAAAGAAACAAAGGTGTTTGACCAAATTCTCAATCCAGATGGTTCAAAGACTTCAGTACTAAATAAAAAAGAAACTATGCTTGCGGGGCAGAAACAAGAACTTATAAAAGAAGAATTTAAGAATTGGATATTTAATGATCAGGAAAGAAGAAATAGACTTGTAAAAGCCTATAATGAAAAATTCAATTCTATTCGTAATCGAGAATATGATGGATCAAATTTAAGCTTTGATGGAATGAGTACAGATATTTCTCTTCGTCCACATCAAAAGAATGCAATTGCAAGAATACTGTATGGTGGTAACAGCTTACTTGCTCATGTGGTAGGAGCCGGCAAGACTTTTGAAATGGTAGCAAGTTCTATGGAAGCTAAGAAACTTGGAATGTGTACTAAGTCATTGTTTGTTGTGCCAAATCATCTTACAGGGCAAATTGGTCGTGAGTTTATGCAACTATATCCATCAGCAAATATCATGGTGGCAGATAAAAAAGACTTTGAGCCAAAGAATCGAAAGAGATTTATAGGGAAAATTGCCACAGGTGAATATGATGCAGTTATTATTGGGCATAGTCAATTTGAAAAGATTCCAATGTCTAAGGAATATCAACAAAAGCACATTCAAGACCAGATTGATGAGATTATCAATTATGTAGAAGAGTACAAGCATGATAGAAATCAAAATTTTACAGTAAAAGAGCTTCAAAAAACCAGAAAGAAATTAGAAACAAGGCTTGAAAAGTTAAATGATGATTTCAAAAAGGATGATGTTATTACTTTCGAAGAGCTTGGCGTAGATAAGCTGATTGTTGATGAGGCACATAACTATAAGAACCTATATCTTTATACAAAAATGAGAAATGTTGCAGGTATTGGGCAATCAGAGGCTTTTAAGTCATCAGATATGTTTATGAAATGCCGATACATGGATGAAATGACTGGTGGCAAAGGAATTGTATTTGCGACAGGCACTCCAGTATCAAACTCAATGACAGAGCTTTATACTATGCAAAGATATTTACAGTACGATACTTTGAAAAAGAATGGATTAGAGCATTTTGATTCATGGGCATCAACCTTTGGAGAAACACAATCTGCTTTCGAGTTATCTCCAGAGGGAACAGGCTACAGAGTGAAGACTCGTTTCTCTAAGTTTTATAACCTACCTGAGCTTATTAGTATGTTTAAGGAAGTAGCCGATATTCAAACTGCAGATATGCTCAATCTTCCTGTTCCAGAAGCTCATTTTAAAGTCATTAAGACTGAACCAAGTGAAGAGCAAAAAGAAATACTAAAGAGCTTGTCTGAAAGGGCTGATAAGGTGCGTAATAGGTCCGTAGAGCCTGAAGAAGATAATATGCTTAAGATTACTAATGATGGTAAGAAACTTGCATTAGATCAGCGTTTAATCAATCCATTACTTCCAGATGATGAAAACTCAAAGGTGAATGTATGTGTTAAAAATGTATTTTCTATTTGGGATAAGACAAAAGAAGAAAAATCAACACAGCTTATATTTTCAGATATGTCTACACCAAAGGGTGATGGTAGTTTTAATATCTATGATGACATTAGAGGTAAACTTGTAGATTTAGGAATACCAAAGGAAGAAATTGCTTTTATCCATGAAGCCAATACCGATAAGCAAAAAGATGAACTCTTTGCAAAGGTAAGAAAAGGTGAAATTCGTATTCTAATGGGTTCGACACAGAAGATGGGTGCTGGTACAAATGTGCAAAATAAACTAATTGCAATGCATGATTTAGACGTACCATGGAGACCTGCTGACCTTGAGCAGAGAAGTGGCAGAATTGTTCGCCAGGGCAATGAAAATAGAGAGGTTAATATTTATCGTTACATTACTGAGAACACCTTTGATGCGTACCTTTGGGTGCGACATGAAGTCGCTTAATTTAACTGTTTGGCAAAATGACCAAACCAACTATTCCGTTAGTTGAGCCGAGTATCGACTGCACTTAGGTGTGGTAAGCCGATATTAAAGTAACCCTACTTGAGGTAAAACCGTGAGGAAATACCTAAACTGCTAGCAACAAGGTGGTTAGGGAGCGAGGCTTGATAATATGGCTAACATATGTGAACTACTGATAAATGTCGTTAAGGCGAACAGGCTAAAGTTGCTGATAAGCCTGAACCAAAATGGTGTGTAGTCGGATAATCCTTTCCACAGTGGGATTACACGGACAAAAAGACTACTGGCAGAGAGGTAGAGCCTAAGTTATCAATGTTAATTAAGTGAAACATGGTAAGCCTGTACTATTACCAAAAGGCAAGGCAAATCGTAAGAAATGCTGATAATGGTGCAGGTAAAGGAGAATGGAAAAAGCGAATGCCATCTTGTAATGAGATGGATAGGGGTTCGAAATTTGCCCTAACTTGAAAGAGTGCAGACTTCCATTTGGTTTTTAATCACAAGAGAAATTGTAGAATTTTTGAAAGGAGAAAGCAAATGAACAGTAAAATGTGTGCTACTACTAACAGAGCTAAAGACTGGGAAAGTATAGATTTTTCTCTAGCAGAAAGCTATGTTAAAAAACTACAAATGCGTATTGTGAAAGCGTGGAAAATGAGTAAATATGGAAAGGTAAAATCTTTACAACATTTACTCACAACTTCATTTTATGCAAAAGCCTTGGCTATTAAGAGGGTAACTGAAAACCAAGGCAAGAAAACAAGTGGTGTTGACGGTGAATTATGGCTAACATCACAGGCAAAATATAAGGCGATAGAGAAGTTAAATTTAAGAGGATATAAACCTAAGCCTCTTAAAAGAGTGTATATACCAAAGAAAAATGGTAAGAAAAGACCTCTTAGCATTCCTACAATGACAGATAGAGCAATGCAAACCCTATATAAATTTGCACTTGAACCCATAGCAGAAACTACTGCTGATCCTAATTCTTATGGATTTAGGGCAAAAAGATGTACACAAGACGCTATCGAGCAGTGTTTTACATCACTTAATAAAAAGAAATCTGCAAAATGGGTACTCGAGGGAGATATAAAAGGTTGTTTTGATAATATAAGTCATGAATGGATATTAAATAATATCCCAATGAACAGGAAATTATTAAAACTCTGGCTTGAGTGTGGATATATAGAAAAACAAAAACTATTTCCAACAGAAACAGGAAGTCCCCAAGGCTCGCCAATATCACCTATTATTTCCAATATGGTATTAGATGGTTTAGAAAAAGCAATCAAAGAGAAATACCATAGAAGAACAGTAAATAAGAAAACATATTTCCCAAAGGTTAACTTTGTTAGATATGCAGATGATTTCATCGTTACAGGGGAAAGTGCAGAATTGCTTGAAAATGGTGTAAAGCCAATCATTGTAAAATTCTTGGCTGAAAGAGGTTTAGAATTATCAGAGGAAAAGACACTCATAACACACATAAATGATGGTTTTGATTTTCTCGGAGTTAATATTAGGATGTATAAAGATAAGTTGCTTACAAAACCATCTGATAAGAACTTCAAGGCTATTGTCGATAAAATCAGACGAATCATAAAAGATAACCCGTCAATGAAACAAGAAATTTTGATTAGAAAATTAAATCCAATCATTATAGGTTGGGTAAACTATCAGAAATATAATGTTTCATCGAAAGCCTTTGAAAAACTTGACTATGAAATATATAAAAGCTTGTGGACCTGGTGCGTTCGTAGACACCCAAAGAAAGGTAGAAAATGGATAGCTAAGAAATACTTCCATACCATTGGAAATAGAACTTGGACTTTCAGTGTAGCAACTGGTGACAGAATGGAAAATGGCGAGAAATACTATCTTCGCCTTAAATATGCTACAGACACTGATATTAAAAGATTTACCAAAATACAAGCTGAAGCAAATCCATTTGATGAAAATTGGCAAATATACTTTGAAGAAAGAGAAGAGTTAAAAATACGAAACGAACTTAAAGGACGTACAGTTATAAATAGACTGTATAAAACGCAAAATGGAATATGCCCTGTTTGTGGAGAGAAAATAACTATAGATACAGACTTTAGAGTACATCAAACAATTCAAAATAATATTACCCTTAAAACATTAGTACACCCTTGGTGTCATAGAAAATTGCATATAAACGATGAAGAAAACACGCTGGCTCTTTAATTAGGGCTTATAAAAACTTGAGCCGTGTGAGGGGAAACTCTCATGCACGGTTCTTAGAGGGGAAAGGGATAGTAATATCCCCGACCTACTCGACCAGACGATAGAGAATAAGCAGAAATTTATTTCACAGATTATGACTTCAAAGACGCCTGTTCGTGTTGCAGAAGATATAGATGAAAGTAGTTTGAACTATGCTGAGATTAAAGCACTTGCTACTGGTGATCCAAAGATAAAAGAAAAGATGGATTTGGATAATGAAGTCACGAAACTTAAAATGCTTGAAGCAAACTATAAGTCCAATCGATATAGATTAGAGGATAAGGTTGTAAAGACATATCCTGAAGAAATAGCAAGGACTGAAAAGCTAATTGAAGCAGTAAAAAAAGATATTGAAAATGTTGAACCACAGGGAAGTGGTGAAAATAAATTCACTTCTATCTCGATTAATGGCGAGATAATTCGAGATAAAAAGATAGCTGGAGAAAAGCTCTTAGAAGCGATTAAAAGTGTAAAAATTAATGAAAGTAAGGTTATAGGACAGTACCGAAATATGGACTTAGAGGTAAGCTATAACTTCTTTACCAATGAGCATAATTTCACTTTAAAAGGTGCTACAAACCATTCAGGAGAACTTGGTACAAGTGCAGATGGTAATATCACAAGACTTGATAATGCTATTGATAAAATGCCAGAAAAGTTAAATCGTCTTGAAGAAAAACTTGTTAGCACAAAGGAACAACTGGAAAATGCCAAAGAGGAATTGAAAAAGCCTTTTGAAAAAGCAGATGAGCTAAAGACAAAAATATTAAGACTTGCAGAATTAAACAAGCTACTTGATATGGGAGAAGTAGAAGAAAAAGAAAATCCTAATCCATTACTTGAAGATGTAAAAAGGTCTATTGTAGATTTTTGCAAAAGGGAATATGAAGATGACAGTTATACCTATGAAAATTTTAATAATCTATTTCCTGACCTTGCTCATATTGGAATCGCTTATACGACTACACCAGATGAAAAGCATGAAATTCAATATGAAATTAGCTTAGAAGACTATACAGCTACTCAATATATCAATGGAGAACCAATCACAACGATTGATTATCTCAAAGACCTTGGAAGTGAAGAAAAGGCATTGGAATTTCTAAAACGAGAAATGGAATATGGAGACTTTGGAGAGTTTGTATCTATTGATGATAATGACCTTAAAAAAGCATTAGGTCTTGAAAGAGATGACAATGGTAATATCTATGATCCGCTTGCAAAAGATTTGGATAATGATGGTGTGCCAGATAGATACGATAATGACTTTAGAGACAGTGACTACTTTGAAACTACTTATGATGTAGAGGATAATATTCACACAAGGGCAGAAAGCAAAGAAAAGGTATCTGAAAAGCAGTCTATATTAGGACAGATTAAGTCATATCAGTCAGAAGAAAAACAAGCAGAAACACGAGAAAACAAATCAAAAGAACATGATGAACGTTAAGGGGCTTATTACAAGCTCCTTTTTACTTTTGTAGAAACTATGGAGGTATATTATGAACTACAAAGAAATGAGAAATACACTAGAACAAATGGCAAACGAAAATCACGAAGATTTTGCAAAGGCACTAATTAGTTTTGAAAAAGGGATCAATGATAAAGATGCCTTGGATAGGTTGTACCAGGAGTATATGGATAATGACAGTATGAGCTTACTTAATGATGAATTTGATTACTTGATTGACGAACTCAGAGAAAATGGACAGATTAAAGAAAGTGTAGCAATCGAAAAAGAAGATAATGATTTGGTGAATATTGTTGGAAATATAGTAGGTGAGGTTGAAACAATTGAAAGAGAAAATAAGAATGGAGAAGCCTTTAAAGTAGTTAATTTCTCAGTTGTGTCAAAAGACGATGAGGGAAATAAGATTTACACTAATTGCTCAGCTTATGGGGATAAGGGAGATATTCCAAAGAACTTTAAGGAAGGAGACTTTGTAAAGCTTTTTGGACAGGTGAGATCATCCATTGACGATAACGGAAAGGAACATACTAATGTTAGAATACTATCGTCTAAGCTTTAAAAAGCAAAGGAACAGATGAAGAAGCAAGAAGAAAAGAAAGAATCAGTGCTTGGAGCAATAAAGAAATATAAGGCTGAAGAAAAAGCAAAACCTATGGAGAAGAAAGAAACTTCAAAGGAAACGGAGAGATAGAATATGTCGGTGTGGCGTTCTGGCTGCACCGATTATTTTTTATTTTAAAATTAGTTCGAGAAAAGGGAATAAAAGTGTACTATAAGTACTAGTTTTGTGGTATAATAGAAGCGATATGATTTTAACAAGAAAATGACTGGAGGTTAGTCATGTCAAAATTCAGCTATAAAAAATTGTTTAAAAAATTGATAGATAAAGATATGAAAAATACTGAACTTATGAAAAAAGCAAAAGTGAGTAAAAGTACATTCTATAAAATTAAAAATGGTGATAATGTCACAACTGACGTGTTACTAAGAATCTGTAATGTATTGGAATGTGATATTTCAGAGATTGTAGAATGTGTTAATGATTCTTCGGAGGAAATATAAAATGAATTTAATTAGCTTGTTTTCAGGAGCGGGAGGATTAGACTTAGGCTTTGAAAAAGCAGGGTTTAATGTTGTAGCTGCTAATGAATACGATAAAACAATTTGGGAAACATATGAAAAAAATCATGATACAAAACTTATTAAGGGTGATATTTGTGGTATTCCTTCAGAGATGTTTCCTGAATGTGATGGTATTATCGGAGGTCCGCCATGCCAGTCTTGGAGTGAGGCAGGGTCATTAAAGGGGATTGATGATCCTAGAGGACAATTATTTTATCAGTACATACGCATTTTGAAAGATAAAAAGCCGAAGTTCTTCTTAGCAGAAAATGTTAAGGGCATGATGGCGAAAAGGCATAATAGTGCTGTTGAAAATATTGTTTCTCAATTTGAGGAAGCTGGTTACGATGTTTTCATTCATTTGTTAAATGCTAGTGATTATGGTGTTCCTCAAGATAGAAAAAGAGTTTTCTATGTTGGATTTAGAAAGGATTTAAACATCAAATTTGAACCACCTAAACCATACGAGTCAAAGTTGACTTTTAAAGATGCGATATTTGATTTAAAAGATTCGGCAATTCCAGCATTAGAAAAAAATAAGACAAATGGTGATAACTGTAAAGTTTTGAATCATGAATACTTTATTGGTGCCTATTCTCCAATATTTATGAGTAGAAATAGAGTTAGACAATGGGATGAACAGGCATTTACGGTCCAGGCATCTGGTAGACAGTGTCAACTACATCCGCAAGCACCAGTTATGCCTAAAGTAGAAAAAAATAAAAATATATTTGAACCTGGTAAGGAAGCACTATATAGAAGATTAACCGTGAGAGAGTGTGCAAGAATACAAGGATTCCCAGATAATTTTAAATTCTATTATACGAATTTGAACGATGCATATAAAATGATCGGTAATGCTGTTCCTGTGAACTTAGCGTATGTTATGGCTGAGTCAATTTTAGAAGCTTTGCGTAATTCTAGTTCAAATTTGAGTCCCTTAAAAACAGGCACAGATAATTAGGTGGAGGTAATCTATGAGTGAAAAAAGTAATAATCAAGGAAGGGCATATGAGTTTTCTTATTTAACTACATTGTTTGAAGAAATATCAAAAGTTCGTCCGGCAAAGATAGAAAAAAACAGTAGTTTTTATGCTGCAGAACGTGCATGGAATACTTTAACCGATTCTGAAAAAGCTATATACAAGATTAGTGCATTAGCTGGAGTAAATACTATATTTGAACTTGAACCGTTGATTTTAGATGATGGATTAGATGAGTTGGAATTGAAAATTCAATCAGATGATAAAGGTAAAGAAGGTGATGTAAGAGATGTACTGATTATTAGACGAGGTATTGAGTGGGAAATTGGTCTTAGCGTAAAACACAACCATTTTGCTGTAAAACATAGTAGATTATCTAAAAATTTAGATTTTGGAAAAAAGTGGTATGGAATAGATTGTTCTGAACAATATTGGAAAGATATTAAACCAATATTTGAATATCTTGATTCTGAAAAACAAAAGGGTTCTAAGTGGAGTGAATTACCTAACAAAGAAGACGATGTATATGTTCCTTTATTAAATGCATTTAAAGGGGAACTGGAGAGACAAAATTGCTTGTTTGGTAAAGATATTCCTAGATTGATGGTTGAGTATTTGCTTGGAGAATTTGATTTTTATAAAGTAATTGGGATTGATAATAAAAAGATAACTCAAATTCAAAGCTACAATTTGAGAGGAACGTTGAATAGACAGGGTAAAAAGCGTAAAAGAAGCGTTGAATTGCCAATATCAACACTTCCAACAAGGATTGTTAGCTTGGAATATAAACCAGACAGTAAGAATACATTGGAACTATACCTTGATGGCGGTTGGCAATTTAGTTTCAGAATTCATAATGCTTCGACTAAGGTTGAATCAAGTTTGAAGTTTGATATACAAATTATAGGTATGCCTACAACAATTATATCGATAGATTGTAGATGGAAATAGGAATGCTAGGAGGGTCTGATAGTTTTATCAGATGTAATATTATGGAAAATAGTGGATTTAAAATTAAATTTGATAAGAATACAATTGATCATTTAGGGATAAAATTATATAGTTCATTCCCTCCTGTTATCGCTGAATTAATTTCAAATTCTTACGATGCAGATGCTGAAAATGTTGAGATAAAAATCAACTATGATGAAAAGGTAGTAACAGTTACAGATGATGGAACAGGAATGAACCATGATGAATTAAATCAGAATTTTTTGGTGATCGGTAGGAACAGAAGAAAAGCTGAAGGTACAGGCGTTTCTAAAGTAAAAAAAAGAAAAGTGACAGGAAAGAAAGGTCTAGGTAAATTAGCTGTATTTGGTATTGCAAAGACTATAGAGGTATATTCTATAAAAGATGGCGTGAAAAATGCTTTTAGTATTAATTATGATGAAATGAAAGCAGAAAGTGAATCAGAATATAAGCCAAAAGTGATTTGTGAAAATGAAAATACCAATGAACAATCTGGGACTGTGGTTAAAATCAAAGAAATTAAGCAAAGTACAATAATGGGTATTGAGGATTTAGCATATAACTTGTCCAGAAGATTTTCATTTTATGATGCTGAGTTTGAGGTTAAACTCATTGATGAAAATTCACAAAAAGAGCAACCTATTACGAAATCAATTTATTTTGAGAAGTTAGAGAAAGAATTTGAATGGAAATTTCCAGAAGACTTTATAAATGATATTAATAGCGTAGAAGAATTTAAAAGACTAAAAGATCATGGCATTACTGGAAGGGTATATACTAAATCGACTCCTTTAAGGAAAAAGGATAGTGGTTTTTTACTATATGTTAGAAACAAATTGGCTTCGGAAAATGTATTTTTTGATGATAGGGCAAATGATAGATTTAATAGCTATGTAACTGGATTTTTTAATATTGATTTTATAGATGACTCAGATGAAGAGGATTATATATCTACAGCTAGACAGTCAATCCTTTGGGAAGAAAATGAAAGTACAATTCAATTAAAACATGATTTAAATAAGTTGATTTCAAAAATATCATCTTTATGGAGAGAAAATAGGAGAAAGAAAAAAGAAGAACTTATTACTTTAGATGAATCATTTTTTAAGGGATTAACACCAACAGAGATAAGTAGTATCAAGAAAGTTAAAGATACATTATTAACAAATTCCACAGAAACAGATGATATAGAATCAATTAAACGTGTTTTGGACAACTTAAAAAATTTATATAAATTTGAGAGCTTTCAGTCATATATAGAAAACTTGAAAGAAGAGAATTTAACAGTTGATGAAGTTGAAAAAATAACTTCAGATTGGGAATATATAGAGGCTAAAGAGCTTGCAAAAGTTGCAGTTGGTAGAATAAAAGCGATAGAACAATTTGAAAAGTATGTTAATGGAAATGCAAGTGAATCTAAAGTAATCCAACCATTCCTAGAAAAGTTTCCTTGGATTTTAGATCCTAGAATTACAACGTTTGAAAGAGAAAAAACATATAGTCAAATTTTAAAAGATAATTTTTCAGATGAAAAACTAGAGGGAAGTAATCGTAGGATTGATTTTCTTTGTAATTTAGTAAATGGTGAATTAATTATTATTGAATTGAAGAGACCGAATATTAAAATTAAATCAGAGGAAATATATCAAGCATTAGATTATAAAAATTTCGTTCAAACACATTACAAGTTAGAAAAAATAACAACATTTTTGATGTCTGATAGATATGATATGGATCCTATAGTTAGAACCACTGCAAATTCCTTAGAAAAAAGTGGTGATTTATTCATTAGATCATATTCAGACTTGTTAAGAGACGCAAAAAAGTTTAATCAAGAATTTATAAATAAATACGAAGAAATTAAAGAAGTGTATGATAATTGATTTAATCAAATACGAAAGGAGGTGTGGTTATGCTAAATATAGTAGATGTATTTTCAGGGGCGGGTGGATTAACCGAAGGATTTAGGTATAAAGACTATTATGATTTTATTTGTCATATAGAGATGGACAAAGATGCTTGCTCTTCTTTAGAATTAAGAAATATATATTACTATTTAAAAAAAGAAAATAACCTATCTCCATATTTTGAATATATTCAAGGTAAAATCTTGAGAGATGATTTATATTCAATTATACCAAGAGATCTAACTAAAGATATATTGAACAAGGAAATCAGTAAAGATACCATACCTTCGATTTTTGAATTTATTGACCAAAGATTAGGGGATAATGAGTTAGATGGTATTATTGGAGGGCCACCATGTCAGGCGTACTCTACAATCGGTAGAGCAAATAACAAGTCGAAAAAATCTACTGATAAAAGAATTTATCTATATAAACATTATTTAGATTTTCTGGATAAATATAAACCAAAGTTTTTTGTTTTTGAAAATGTTAAAGGGTTGCTTTCTTTTAAAGATTTATCAGGAGAGTTACTCTTGCCAAAAATAGTTTGCGAATTTGATAAGTGCGGATATGAGGTAGATTATCAAATAGTAGATGCAAGTAATTATGGTGTAGCACAAAAAAGAGAACGTTTAATACTTGTCGGACATCGAAAAGATTTAGTGTTCGATAACTCATTTTTTGACTGTTTGGCTGAATATGTTGAGGCTGCTCCAACTATAAAAGAATTGTTTGAGGACTTGCCAAGTATAAAGTCTGGAGGAAGTTCTCATAAGTATCGTTGTGATGTTTCGAGTCAGTTCGTTGAAAAATATATTCGTAAAAAAGATGATATTTTAACACAACATGCTGCAAGACCGCATAATGAAAATGATTTGAAGATATATAAATTGGTACTAAGAGCTAAGAAAAAAGGTAAGAATTTAAGGTATATCGATATACCTGAAGAACTACAAACGCATTCTAATACAACATCTTTTTTAGATAGATATAAAGCTTTGGATTATGGCTCTGTTAGTCATACAGTTGTTGCTCATATAGCGAAAGATGGACATTACTATATTCATCCAGATTTAAGACAGAATCGTTCAATTACAGTAAGAGAAGCAGCTAGAATACAAGGATTTCCAGATGATTTTTATTTTGAACATTCACGAACAGCTGCATTTAAACAGATAGGCAATGCTGTTCCACCAATTTTATCTAAAAAAATTGCAATGGCCGTTATAGATTTTTTGAGAGGAGAAAAAGGAGAATGAATTACCTCTCCATCTCCTTACCCATATATTTTTCATAATTTTTTCTGATTTGATACAGTTCTTTCATATCAGTTTTTGCAGAAGAATACTCATGCATTAGGGTATTCTTTTTTTCATGCAATGAATCAAGTTCTTTTAGAATATCCTTTGAGTTTGGAAGTTTTGAGTAAGATTTTTTTAGGTCTGAAAGGGCATTTTCATAGAGTGCTATTTCTGATTTATGTTCTTCAAAAAAAGCCTTATCAAATGGATCTTTCTTATATTCCAGATAGATTTGACGATACAATTTTACGGTATGAACTTGTTCCATAATATTTGATAGAGTTGAAATTTTGTTATCAACAACTTTGGTTTGATCCTGTAAATCTTGTCTTTTTATTGCACTCTCTTTAATGTATTCATCAAGCTGGGAGATAGACTTAAATCCTTTTTCACGCATCAAAAGTACAGTATCGGCTGCAGTTTTCAAATTATGTTTTGTAGCCCAATACTCATAGCCTTTACTTGATTTTATCTTTTCATTATTCTCAATATCAATTATATTTCCAACACGCTTTTTGATAGTATACGTTCTTTGATTTGCATTATCTAAGATACGCTCTTTTAATCTATCCTCAGTATAATCTTCTCCAATAGTCTTAGCTCTTGTAAATCTTTCTTTGTCCTTGTGCTTAAATGCAATGTGTTTTCCATATTTGATCTCATAATTAAGGGCAGCCATTCTCTTTATAAAATCATCCCAATATTTGGATTGTTTAATAGCTCTATCTATATCAAATTGAAGTCTACTTTTCCAAGAAGTACCTTTCTTAAATTGGTCATTTTCATACCATGACTTACCATTAGTTTTATATTTCTTCCTATAAGTTTCGTAGAACTCATCAATAACAGATAGGTTGTTTTCTTTGCACAATTTATCGCTTTGATACCTAATTTGATGATAGCTTCTCTTGTTGGAGTGGTAGCACTTGCCTGTAACCATATTTACATTATTGAAGATGATATGGTTATGTATATGTCCTTTATCTATGTGGGTAGATAAGACAAATTCATACTCATCCTTTAATACTTTTTTGCAAAGCTCTATTCCAATTTGATGTGCTTTTTCTGGAGTAGCTTCACCAGGCATAAATGACTGAATAAGGTGTCTTGCAAGTACTGTTCCATTAACTTTATTATCTTCTCTAGTCTTTATAAAAGCAGTATGGGCAGTAGAAGCAAAGCACTTATTTGTGCTTACCAATATTTTTTCGTCTGTCTTTTCTTCATTTGTTATATAGACAATAGCAAGGTTAAGTGTTGATTTTATTGGATGTATTTTTGTGATTGCCATTTAAACCTCATCTCCTTTGTTAGTAGTTTTATTAAGTAGTAGTGAATGTATTTGCCATATTTCTTTTGATAGATGTTCAATGTGGGATTGTATATCTTTGATGTCATCGCTATAGATAACACCAGTAGAATTAACTCGTTTAGCAATTTGGTTGACGCTACTTGCATATCTAAAAAGTAATCCTTGTATATCTCTAAATGGTTCTAAATCGACAACATAAATATCTGATTCAGATACTACTTTTCTTAGAAAATAGGTCATCGTTTTACACTTTGACATCTTCATTTTCTTTTCAAAGAGTGCTTTTTCTTCTTCTGTTAAGTTTATTTTCAGCTGAACATTTCTAATTCTATTTGCCATGTCTGTTACTTCCTTTCAAAAAAATGGGGTCTTAGGGTACTCCCTAACAAGTTAAAGTTGATAAAAAAAGAAGCAACTCCACGAGGGGCTGCTTCATCGATTTTTCGTAAGTGGGTACACACTTACTGTGCTTGCTACATAAGAATGATTTGTCAAACAAGCGTTAAGCGAGATATGAGTTTGTGTCTTAATTATACCAAGTATAGAAGTTAATGTCAGCGTTTTATCTAAAACTCATTTATAACATGACAAAAAATGTCATATTTATGGTATAATAGTAACTACTAGGAGTGGTTAAATAATGAAAAACAATAGATTGTTTAAAATTTTGTATTATGTACTGGAAAAAGGAAAAGTAACGGCAAATGAACTTGCGGAAAAATATGAAGTGTCAATAAGGACAATTTATAGAGATATTGATGTCCTTAGCAGTGCCGGAATTCCCATCTATGCCACCCAAGGGAAAGGTGGTGGAATAGAAATAGCGGATGATTTTGTGTTGAAAAAATCATTTCTTTCTGAGAACGAGCAAGAACAAATTTTGATTGCCTTAAAAGGTTTGGAACTGACAAATAAAGAGTACGAAAATGAACTTTTAATAAAATTAACTGCTTTATTTAAAACTAAAAATACCAACTGGATAGAAGTCGATTTTACAAATTGGCAACGAAGCAAATCCTATGATGAATTATTTAAAGATATAAAATCAGCAATCATCAATAAAAATATTGTTAGTTTTACATATTTTTCCAGCAAAAAAAAAGAAACTAGCAGAGAAGTAAAGCCAATCAGACTCCTTTTTAAAGGATGGGATTGGTATGTGTATGCATTTTGTTTGTCCAGAAATGATTTTAGATATTTTAAGCTGTCACGCATAAAAGAATTTGAAATTTTATCAAATACCTTTGAAGATGATTTTGATAATATCGTCTTAAAAAAAGAAATGGAGTATGAGGAAACTGTATTTGTTAAAGTAAAATTTGATAGAAAAATGGCTTTTAGAGTATATGATGAAGTATCCAGTGCTATTGAAGAAGATGAAGATGGAAATTTATATGCTACAGTAGAACTTCCCAATAATTACAATTTATATAACTATATATTCTCTTATGGAGATGCGGCAGAGGTGTTAGAACCGAAAGAAATTCGAGATAAAATAAAAAACATAATAAACTTTATGGATAAAAAATATAAATATGACATATGATGTCAAGTTAACTTTTGTATAATATATTTATCAGTACAAAGGAGAATTTTGCTATGAAATATGAATGGAAAAAAGAGGAAAAATATTTATATGGAGCGAAGCAAAAAGCGGAAATAATAGATGTTCCTAATCAGAAGTTCATTATGATAAATGGAGAAGGCAACCCCAATTTAACTGATTTTTCAGATAGAGTTTCGGCATTGTTTACATTAGCATATGGTATAAAAATGTTATTTAAAAAGACGAATATAGATGAAAATAATTCTTCTTACAAAGACTTTGCTGTATTTCCACTCGAAGGCATCTGGAGAAAAAACTCTGGAGAACAATTTGATAAAAATAAATTGAAATATGCAATTATGATTAAACAGCCAGATTTTATTACAAGAGATATTTTTGATTTAGCTATTAAGAATGTTAGAGAGAAAAAACCGAATAAATTATATGATGAAATCATTTTTGATAATGTAGAAGTTGGCAAAGCAGTACAGATTTTACATATTGGAAGTTTTGACACAGAACCATATTCATTTGAAAAACTAGAAAGTTTTATGGAAAAACATGGTCTTTTAAGAAAATTTGATTATCATACAGAAATCTATTTGAGCAACAAGAATAGAACATCAGAAGAAAACTTAAAAACCATATTGAGATATAGCGTAAAGTAGGAGGAAATATTATGCCAAGACCAAGAACAAAAGAAGATTTAATGATTGCAGCGAAAGAAAACTATGATAAGTTGAACGTGTTAATTGCTAAGCTGTCTGACGAAGAATTAAATACACCTTTTGACTTTTCAAGTGATGAAAAAAAGAAAGAGGCTCATTGGAAAAGAGATAAAAATCTAAGAGATATTTTGATCCATTTATATGAATGGCACCAGCTTCTTTTGAATTGGGTAGATACAAATTTAAAGGGAGTGGCAAAACCTTTTATTCCAGCTCCATATAATTGGAAAACTTATGGAGATATGAATGTGGAGTTTTGGAAAAAACATCAAAACACTTCTCTTGAAGATGCAAAAGAAATGTTTCATAAATCCCATAAAGATATTTTAGAATTAGCTGAAAGATTTACAAATAAAGAACTGTTTTCAAAAGATGTCTATAAGTGGGTAGGAGGAAGTGTACTCGGTTCGTACTTTGTAAGCACTACTTCAAGCCACTATGATTGGGCGATGAAGAAATTAAAAGCACATCAAAAAAATTGTAAGAAAAAATAAGCAGATATGGAGATGATAGAATGCATTTTATGAAGGTAAAAGGAATATTATCTTCAAAAAATGGAATGAATTTATTCAGAGGTTGTACACATGGTTGTATTTATTGTGACTCAAGGAGTAAATGCTATCAGATAAACCATAGATTTGAAGATGTAGAAGTTAAAGAAAATGCCCTACAACTTTTAGAAGATTCTTTAAGAAGAAAACGCAAAAAATGTATGATTGGATTAGGTTCTATGACAGATCCATACATTAAAGAAGAGCTTAGATTAAATTATACAAGGCAGGCACTTGAGGTAGTGAACAAATATGGATTCGGCATAACGCTTATAACAAAATCATCAAATGTGTTAAGGGATTTAGATTTATTGAAAGAAATAAACGCCAAGACTAAGTGTGTTGTTCAAATGACACTTACTACTTATGATGAAAAGCTATGTAAATTGCTTGAACCAAATGTTTCTACAACAAAGGAAAGATTTGAAACCTTACTTGCTTTAAGAGATGAAGGGATACCTACAATTGTATGGTTAAGTCCAATTTTACCTTTTATCAATGACACTGAAGAGAATCTAATGGGCATTTTAAATTATTGCAAGGAAGCAGAAGTAAAGGGGATAATTTGCTTTGGTATAGGTCTCACTTTAAGAGAAGGGAATAGAGAGTATTTCTATTGTGCATTAGATGAAAAATTCCCCAAGGTTAAAGATAAATATATTAAAACATTTGGAAATAGCTATATTGCTAACAGCAAGAATAATTCTAAATTAATGAAGATCTTTCATGACTTTTGCGAAAAAGAGAAAATAATGCATGACAATGATATTATTTTTGGCTACTTGAAAGAATTTGAAGAAAGAGAGATAAGTAGACAACTTAGTATATTTGATTTTTAGAAAATAGAAATAATACAAAAGGTTAAGGAGGACTTTTAAAGATGGTGTCACAAAGAACTAAATACGATACATATCTTAATATAAGCCCTTTTTTATATTTTCAATTTAGTAAATCATAAGGATTACCATGTAAATAATTTAATATTTTTCATCCATTATGGAGGATTCGGTATGCATAAATGCCGAAGTCCTCCTTTTTTGTTTTAAACAAGAAAACAAAGAAATGGAGGAAAATAAAAATGCGAAAAAATTATTTCTTGTTTGTGAATGGAAAAAAAGTGGAGGTTAGTGAAGAGATTTATAAAGTCTACTGGCAAGAAAAAAATCATGAAAAATATTTGAAGCAGGTGGATAGAAAAAATCACCTGCTTTTTTTCTCGTCTTTTGATCATGATGGACATTTTGAGGATAGTATAGTTGATGAGGGTTTTGATGTAGATAAGATCGTTCAGACACAGATGATGATTGAGGCAGTGCGAGATGCATTGTCAAAATTGAATGATGAAGAAAGAGAAATCATTGATAGACTTTATTTCAATGATGAGACTATTCGTTCGGTAGCTGAAACGAAAAAAATATCTCATCCAGCTCTCATAAAGAGAAGAAATAAGATATTAGACAAGCTAAGAGAATTGCTGAAAGACTTTAGGTAGTAATGAGAAGAAGCGGACAAAGAAAATTTTGTCTGCTTCTTTTTAAATATTGAAAAAAATAACTGCAATTGGTATAATAAATCATCTAATTCGTGTTATAAAATAACAAAAAATAGCGAGGAAGACAATGATAAGAAATAATATTGAAGTTGATGTGAAAATAAAATGTATTGAAAAAGGTTTAACACAAGCTCAACTGGGTGAAAAAATAGGAACAACTGGGCAATACATCAATAGAATAATAAAAAAACAAAATAATATTATTAACAAGACTTTTATATCCATGATGGAAGCTCTCGGATATGATATAGAATTAAATTATGTTAAAAGAGGTAGTAAGTAGGAGGTGTATTATGGAATATACAGATGATGAGCATAAGATTCTTTCAATTATGAAAAGGACAGATTTTAAAAATATTTCAAAAAGTGATGTTATAAGCTTTGCTTCTAAAATCGAAGAATTGCGTCCAGAAGTGGCAAAAGAAGTATTAGCACAATTTCCAGAATTTGTGAATTTAATGAAATCTGTACTATCAGAGTATAGAGGGGTATTAAATACAATTATTGAATCAGATGATGGGAGTTTAAAAGAATATTATTCTGTTGCAAATAAAGAAATGGATTCTGCTATGGAAAGCAGGGAATTATTTTATGATTTGGTTAAAAGGGTACAGTCTGATTGTTGTAAACTCTTAGACAATCCGAATCTTGAGCCAGAGATAATTACGGAAATTTTAAATAGAGAAGTTGAACTAGTTAAAATGGCAAATGAAAAAGATGCTGAAATACGAAATCAGGAAAAAGAGATAGAAGATAGAGTAAATAAGAAAGATACAGAAAAAAGAGACTTTAACTGGAAACTTATAGGAACAATTAGTACAGCACTTGTAGTAGTTGCGGGAGTAAGTGCGAGTGTGCTTGGAGGAAAATTTGACTTTAAATTGCCTAAAAAGATTTAATGGAGAATAATAAATATGAAGTTTAAAAATTATCTATTTGATTTATATCCTTCTTTTCCCAAAGGTTTTTCATTATATAATAGAAAGGATCCTGATGTATGTAGTAAGGCGTTGTACGATGATTTATGTGAGATGTTTTTTGATGATGATTCAAAAGAAAAACTTAAAATAACATCTGTATGTAATAAATGCCAAAACTTTGGAAATGGAGATTTTTATACTTTATTTATTGATAAGGATAAGTATTTATTATCAAGTGATTATATAGGAGCTTCTATTCATTGGGCAAGAAAGGCAGGATTAAACGACAGAATAATTTTAGATCATTTGAGTATTTCAAGAACAATAGGTGGACACATTCTTTTCCCTAGAGGTGGAAAATTAGTAACCATTAATCAGGCTAGAGGTGGAGAACCTAAAATTAGGAATGGAATTTATAAAGGATATTATGATCGTTTTGATTTAACACTATATGCTATAAAAGAATGGTTTGTGGGAAATAATAATTCAAAAATAGATTATGCTATAGAGAATTACCATGAATGGTTTGAACTATTTTTTGATGATGATAATTGGAAAAATGGATTTGAGAACTTTATCGAGTTTTTCAAGTTAGAAGGATTTATATGTGAGCAAAATAAAATTATAGATTTAATTAAATCAGATTTAGAGAACAATCAGGTTGTCTTTTTAGATAAAGAAGATATTTTGATTGCTAGCACAGAAGAAGAATATATAAGATATATGAAAAATCTTAATATCATTATTCTAGAAAGAAGTAAAAAAATATTATTATAAAGATTCCAGCACCAGTTAAATAAAATGTGCGATTTCTTTATCAAAAAAATTAATAAATCTAGTTACCAAGAGGGATAAATTTTCACTATTAAAGTGTAGGGGAAATTTATCCTTTTTGCGTTTGAGGTAGAAAAGAAAACCTATTCCAACATAAAGCAAAGAAATCCTACATGGTGAAAGCTAATTGTTCTTTGACAACTGAATAGACCAAGGTGGGACGTTATCCATTTGTGGAGAATTATGACCTACGCCAAGACTTTTCTGCTGAGAAATTGGTTTAAATGAATACTAGTAAGTGCTAAGGATAAAAGAAAAAGAGCGATAAATAGGAATACATAAAGGATAGATGTGGCAATCTATCTCTGTGATACGAATGGTGATAATGATACTTCAATAGTTTAAGCCGGCTCGTCTTAATAAGGGGCGGAGGTGAGATTCCTATGTAGCAGCCAATGCACCTACCAATGTCAAAAAACTTATTACAAAAAATAGTGAGGTTAAGACTATGAATAAAACAAAAGAAGTTAAACAAGATAAGGATAAAAAGCAAATAGCAGATGATTATTCTAAGAAAATAACCTACTCTACAAGCGAAAATGAAAAGCTTGATTTACTGGATATTGTTGAGATGTATCTATGTAAATCTTGTGTCAGAATTTGAGGGGCTGACAAAGAGAAATAGAGTGCGGTAAAATATAGTTGGTAGAAGTAATCTTCCGAAATGACTATTTGCCAAAATATCATTTTAGGAGGATTGTTATGAGAAATACTGCGTGTATGTATCTTCGTCTTTCAAGAGAAGATGGGGACAGTAATGAAAGCAACTCTATTTCAAATCAAAGACAAATAATCAAATCTTACGCTAAAGAAAAGAACATAGATCTATCTTATGAATATGTAGATGATGGATATAGTGGTTCTAATTTTGAGCGTCCAAATTTCAAGAATATGATTGATGACCTGAATAAAGGAAAGTTTTCTATCATTATGGTAAAAGACTTATCTCGTTTTGGCAGAGATTATATTGAGTCTGGGAAGTATCTGCAAAAGATATTTCCTGAAAAAGGTATTCGCTTCATATCTGTAAATGATAACTATGATAGTGATAATGCAGATGTTAGTGATACACATTTAATACTTCCTATTAGAAATTTTATCAATGACAGTTATTGTCGAGATATTTCTATGAAAGTAAAATCATCAAAAGAAGTTAAAAGGAAGAATGGCGAGTTTATTGGATCATTTGCTCCTTTTGGCTATAAGAAAGATGATAGGAACAAACATCAGCTTGTAGTTGATACAGAAGTAGCTCATATTATTGAACGAATATTTAATATGAAAATAGAGGGTTATTCCTCAAAGGCTATTGCCGACTTTCTAAACAGTATCGGAACAGTTACACCATCAAAGCATAAGGAAAATAATGGTGATAACTTCAATACTGGTTTTGTTGTGAAAAAAGCAAAGTGGGATGCTAAGATGGTAAACCGTATTATTTCAAATAAGGTTTATATTGGTGTCCTAGAACAAGGAAAAACAGCAAAGTTAAATTATAAATCAAAGCATGAAGTAGATGTTTCAAAAGAAGACTGGATTGCAATAGAAAATGCTCATGAAAGTGTAGTCTCAAAATCTATCTTTGCACTAGCAAACAAAATGCTACTTCGTGATGTAAAAGGATCTAAGGATAAGCCACAAATCCTATCTGGAATGCTTTACTGCAAAGATTGTGGAAGTCCGATGATTAGGCGAAAGGTAAGAAATACAATTTTCTATATTTGCTCCGAGTATAACAATTCAGGTGACTGTTCAAGGCATAGCATCAAAGAAGATTATGTTATAGGTGCAACAATTCACGCACTAAATGACTATCTATCTAAGTACAATGAACTACTTAAGAAAGTTAGCGAAATAGATGTTTCAAAATTTACTGTGAAAGTTGATTTTGAGTCCTTAAATGCAGAAAAAAGAAAATATGAAAGACTTAGACAATCTCTTTATATGGATTTAGAAGAAGAGCTTATAACAACTGAAGAATTTGAACGATTTAGAAAAAATTATCTTATTAAGATTAGGGAAATTGAGAAACAAATTATTACAAAGCAAAATATCGTAAATGAACTGAAAATGAAGATAAACGATAAAGGTAGTTTCGTTTCTGAGATAGTTCCTAATCCTGAAAGTGATGAACTAAATCGATTGTCTTTAGTGTCTTTTATAGATCGTATTGAGATTGGAGAAGATAATGTAATTAACTTTGTCTTCAACAATATAGAAACAGTGAACCTGCTTCAAGCAATTGTGGATAGTGATAAGGTTGAAGCTAAGGATACACATAAGGCAAGACTAATATCAATGGGCAAGCTATTTGGTGAGCATTTAGAAAGAGTTGAACCTATGCTTGCAGTTGGAGGTGTTTGTTAATGGCAAGGACTTCCAAAAGATATATAAGAAAAAGTGAAGAACAAACACAAAAAGTATTTTATAAAGCTGGAATATATACAAGATTATCCAGTGAAAGAAAAGAAGAGTGGCGTGAGAAATCATCGTCTATCGAAACACAGGTGCTTTGTTGTAAAGAGTATGCTTTAAAGGAAAATATTAAAGTCGTAAATATTTACACAGACTATGAATATAGTGGGACAAATTTTGAAAGACCACAATTTCAGGAGATGATGCAAGATATTCGTGAAAGAAGAATTAATTGTATTATCATAAGGGACTTATCAAGACTTGGAAGAGAATATCTTGAGATGGGAAGACTCATAGACAAAGTATTTCCGTTCTTGGGAGTAAGGTTTATTTCTGTTAATGATAAGGTTGATACCGTTAAGGATTTAGACTCTAAGAAGTCATTTGAAATAACTCTTAAGAATATCGTCAATGATATGTATGCTAAAGACATTTCTGTAAAGATAAAGACAAGTAAACATAATAGGGCAAGAAATGGATATTTTATTGGTTCTGTTCCGCCCTATGGATATAAGGTAGTGAAATTAAAAGAGGGACAGAAGTTAGAAGTTGATGAGAATGTTAGGTTTATTGTTGAAGAAATGTTTCGATTAACACTTGAGGGGAAAAGCCAGTATGAGGTTGCAAAGCACTTTAATACAAAGGGCTATGCGACAGGAATGGTCTATTACAAAACAGGCAGAATTTATAGACAGGATGGTGATCCGCAGTGGAGTAAAGGTACTATTTCCAAAATGATTACTAACAGAGCTTATACAGGAACTTTGGTGCAAGGCGTTAAGCAACAAAATCTTGCAAAAGGAATGAAGCAACAATTTGTAGATGAAAGCCAGCATATTGTTTATGAGAAAGCTCATGAACCTATTATCTCAAAAGAGGACTTTGAAAAAGTGTTGAAAGGACGAGCAGATAGATTAAAGAACAATGCTTTTGGTGCAGAAATGCATAACTTTGAAAGAGATTATGAGAATAGATATAAGGGTTTGATTTTCAATAATGCAACAGGTAAGGAACTTTATCGAAGAACCAGAATTTACGGGACAAACCATGATAGGCTTTATTACTCTTTTCAAAACGATACTTGCACAGGCAAGATAGATAACGAAGTAAGAGTATTTATTATGGAAAGAGAGCTTGATAAAGCAATGTCTGAAAAGGTAGCAGAGTTTATTATTAAGGCTACAAGTAAGGCAAAGTTAATAGAAAGAGTATCTGCAAGGTTTTGTGAAAGCATAGGTAAACTAAACGAAGATATTTTAAAGCTTAAAATTAAGACGGAGAAGGAAGAATTCCTAATTCAAAAAGCTTATGAAGAATATAGCTTAGGCAAGATTGATAGGGAAGTATATAGCCTTGAAAGAGAGATTGCTCTTAACCATATTGCAACAATCAATAATGAAGTTATTGATATTGAAAAGGTTGTAAAAGATCTTGAAAGGGATAAGAAAACATCTATTAAGTGGATTAAGGACGTATTTTCGGCAAAAAAGGTTGAAAAATTACCATCTGATTTAATTCATAGCTTAGTGGAAAAGATAATTGTCTATGGCAATCATAACTTTGAAATAATCTTTAAATTTAATATGGATAGTTTGATGGGAGGTGTTAATATTGAGTAAAATTGCACTTTACATTAGATTATCTGTAGAAGATCAGATGAAGAAAGATGAGAGCGAAAGTATCATCAATCAAAGGTATTTCCTGAATGATTTTCTTGATAGAAATGATGAATTTAAAAGTTTCCAAAGAGAAGAATACATTGATGACGGATATACAGGCACAAATGAGAAAAGACCATCTTTTCAAAGAATGCTAGAAGAAGTTAAGAATGGTAAAATCAATGCCATAATTGTAAAAGACTTATCGAGATTTATGAGGGATTATATTTCGCTCGGTGATTATCTGGAGAACATATTTCCTTTTCTTGGTATTAGATTTATTGCGATTAATGATGGCTATGATAGTGATAAGGAAAAAGGAAATGGAACAGACCTTGATATCCAGTTTAAAGGTTTGCTATATGACTTTTATACAAAAGATATTTCACAGAAAGTAAAGACAGTTACCACTGAACTTAAGAAGCAAGGAAAGTTTCTTGCTTGGAGTCCACCATTTGGTTATATGAAAGATTCGGATGATAAGCACAACATCATTATCGATGAAAAGACAGCTTGGATTGTGAGGAAGGTATATGACTTAGCACTTACAGGACTTGCATCAAGAAAGATTGCAGCAGTTATGAATGAAGAGAATATACCAACACCAAACGAGCGTAAAAAAGAACTTACCAATATGGATTACGAATATAACATAGTGTCATCAGATACAAGAGATGCACCAACATGGACAAATGGTACAGTGGTAGATATTTTATCTAATGAAAATTACACAGGCACATATGTTTTCAATATGCAAGAGAAGTCGGTATTGACTCCTGGTAGTTTTAAATTTAATCCTAAAGAAGAATGGGGTAGAGTTTATGACCATCATGAAGCTATTATCTCAAGAGAAGAGTTTGATAAGGTTCAAGAAATTAAAGAAAAGAATAGCTTTTTAAAAGGAAAGAATACAGATTATCCTTGGAGAAAACATTCACCATTACAAGGATTTGCAAGATGTCCTACTTGTAACCATATTCTTGGACTTACTCAATCAAAGTTTAAGAGACCAGATGGAAGTATGAGAATACACAAGTATTTTCATTGTAGGATCTGTAAGTGTAATAATGTAGAACATAAAAATTCAAGGGTAGATAAATTAGAAGAACAGGTGCTTGCACTTATTAAAGAAAAATATGGTGAAGCAGAAGTAAAACCCAAAGAAAAGATAAGTATTAAAGATATAGAGAATAAGATAGAAAAGCTTCAGGCGAAGAAGATGTCTGATTTTGAAAAATATAAACTTGGGAAAATGACGAAAGTTAAGTTTGTAGAAAGTAAAAATCAGATAGATAATGAAATTAGTAAGCTAGAAGAAAAGATAAAACTATCTTCTAATGAAACAGAAGTAGTAACAGATAATGAGCTTACACGAGAACTTATGGAAAAGTATGTTGAGTCAGTTATCTGTGAAGGTAGTATAGTTCAAAAAATCATATGGAAATAGACAATAAATTTTGTGTCAGTCGCTTGACACGAGAGGGTTCGGGCTCGTTGTTGTTAACAACAGCTAGCTATATGAAGAATTCACATAAGCGAGGTATGATTAAATATTTTGGGCAAGAAAAAGATGCCACACCGTATCGCTTATCGCGAATGAACTTAATGATGCATGGTGTAGAGTATAATGATATTAGTATTAATCATGCGGATACACTTGAAAGTGACTGGCCGGATGGCGTAGTAGATGGGAAAGATAATCCAAGAATGTTTGATGCGGTTATGGCAAATCCACCATACTCAGCTCATTGGAATAATAAAGATCGTGAAGATGATCCTCGTTGGCGTGAATATGGTATTGCGCCGAAAACCAAAGCGGATTATGCGTTTTTACTCCATTGTTTATACCATTTAGAAGACAATGGCCGCATGGCGATTATTTTACCTCACGGCGTATTATTTAGAGGAGCCGCAGAAGGTCGTATTCGAAAAGCGTTGATTGACAAACACCAAATTGAAACAGTGATTGGATTTCCAGATAAATTATTCTTGAATACATCTATTCCAGTTTGTGTCTTAATTTTAAGAAAAAATCGTACGGCTTCTGATATTTTATTTGTTGATGCAAGTCGAGAATTTGAAAAATTAAAAAAACAAAATCATTTGCGCCCAGAAGATGTCAATAAAATTGTCGATACTGTGGTTCAGCGTGAAGAAATAGAGAAATATTCACATCTCGCAACGTTAGATGAAATCAAAGAAAATGACTATAATTTGAATATCCCTAGATATGTTGACACATACGAAGAAGAGCCACCTGTTGATTTAGTGGCGCTAAACAACGACATTAAAAATACTAACGAGGAAATAAAAAAAGTAGAAGCTGAGTTATTAGCTATGCTTGATGACCTAGTGGTAACGGAAGAAACCCAAGCGCTGATAGATGCTACGAAAGAGGTGTTTGGAGGATGAGGGACGAGATGAAAAAAGTCCCTCGGCTCCGGTTTCGTGGGTTTAGTGAAGATTGGGAACTGTGTAAGTTTAAAGGTTTATTAGATGAACAAGATGGTATACGACGAGGCCCTTTTGGTAGTGCTTTAAAAAAAGCCTTCTTTGTTGAGAACAGTGAGTATGTTGTTTATGAGCAACAAAATGCAATCTATGATACCTACGAAACTCGATACAAAATATCTAAAGAAAAGTTTAAAGAACTAGAGAAATTTTCGATTAGTGAAGGTGATTTTATTATGAGCGGTGCTGGAACTATTGGTCGAATTTCACGTGTTCCTAAAGGGGTAGCAAAAGGGGTTTTTAATCAAGCGTTAATAAGGTTTAGAACTAACACTGAAGTTACAGATTCTGAGTATTTTATTCAATTTGTTAGAGCTGATAAAATGCAAAAAAAATTAACCGGAGCGAATCCGGGTTCTGCTATTACAAATCTGGTTCCTATGTCAGAAATAAAAAAGTGGGATATCTTGATTCCTAGTAAAAAAGAACAAATACTGGTTGGTCTATTCTTAAAAAAATTAGACAATACTATCACTCTTCATCAGCGTAAGTTGGATCAGTTGAAAGAGCTGAAGAAAGCGTATCTGCAAGTAATGTTTCCTGAAAAAGATGAGATTGTTCCTCGGATGAGATTTGTTGATTTTGAGGGAGAATGGGAACTGTGTAAGTTGGGAGATGTAGCAAATCGATATGACAATTTACGTGTACCAATAACGGCATCTAAGCGTATTTCTGGTAATACCCCTTATTATGGAGCAAATGGAATTCAAGATTTTGTTGAAGGTTATACACATGACGGAGAATTCATTTTAGTGGCAGAAGATGGGGCGAACGATTTGAAGGACTATCCTGTTCAATACGTTAATGGGAAGGTGTGGGTTAATAATCATGCACATGTGCTTCAAGCGAAACAGTCTATAGCTAATAATAAATTTTTAATGAATGCGATAAAAAATATTAATATAGAACTATTCTTAGTTGGTGGAAGTCGTGCAAAATTGAACGCTGATATCATGATGAAATTGGAAATTAATATGCCTGTAAAAAATGAGCAAATTAGAGTTAGTGAATTCTGTACACAACTTGATAATATTACCACTATTTATCAAAATAAACTCAACCAACTAAAATCCCTAAAAAAATCCTACCTTCAAAACATGTTCATCTAAAAAACAACTCCCCGCAATCCGCGAGGAGTTATTTTTTTTACATCAACATCGCCAAATGGCGCATAATTTTATCGTTATCCTGATTCTCTAATTCCTGAATAATATGCAAATAAGTTTCTTGCGTAGTTGTCATACTAGAATGGCCTAATCGAGTCGCCACGCTAGCAATTGAAACACCAGCAAATAATAACAGCGAGGCATGTGTATGACGCAAACTATGGACAGTAATCACTGGAATCTGCGCACGTTTACATAAGACTTTTAAGCGACTATTAATCGTAGAATTAAAGACACGTCCTTTCACAAAAATTGGTTCCATTGGTGGCATATTTCTTATCAATTGAGAAAATTGCATTGCTGTTTGCCAGTCAATTTGTACTTTGCGTTTAGAAGATTCATTTTTTGTTGATTGGAAAAAACCAGTGGGGTTCTTATAATTCCATGTTTTTTCAATAGTTATTTTTTGTTTAGAAAAATCAAAATCTTTTGGCGTTAGTGCCAATGCTTCGGAAAAGCGTAGGCCCGTTTTAACTACCAATAAAATAAACCAATCCCAGTTTAGTTGCTCGCCTAGCTCTAATTCTTTCAAAAGAGCTTGAACTTCAAATTGGTTTAAAAATTTTGATTTTTTAGGACGTGGTGCTTTTCCTTTAATGACAATTTTTCGTGTTGGATTTTTTGAAATAAGTCCTTCATCGACTGCATCTAAAATTGCTCCTTTTAATTGATGATGAAAATCCATGGTTGTCTGCCGTTCGTGGGTTAACGCGTAGTCATTTAATAACTGCTGATACCGTTGCCGATCCAAATGTTTTACTTTTAGACCAGGGGCCAACTCAGCAAGCCGTTGTTCCGCAATATAATATTTTTGCAACGAAATATCCCGAATCGCTCCTACCTTATATAGCTCCACCCATTCACTAAAATACTCATGAAATAACTGCTCTGTTCTCTTTCTCTTAACCAAAATAAAACCTCCTTGATAATTGTTGATGAACGAATCATCTTTTTTATTATCTCGGAGGTAGGAAAGTGTGTAAATATTCAGTTTTATATGAACATATTTTGAAGGTATGCTTTTTTTAGGGATTTTAGTTGGGTTAGTTTATTTTGGTGGAGATTTACAGTTTCGTCTAATTGTTTAAAAAATAATCCTATTTTGTTCTGTTCAAAAATATTCGGGAGTTTAATTGGAACGCTAGTTAATATATCTCTGGTCAATTGTGGTTGAGCCCCGCCAGTAATATATTTTTTTAAAGAATTAGAAGATAAATTAGCATGAAGAAATCGCTTGTTAATATCAAAATCATTAACATTAATAACCATTGAATTTCCAGTTATCCAAACAGGTCCATTAACATAATTAATCGTACCCGTACCTTCTCCACGAGCAGAAATTGTTACTTGATCATTTTCATGATTCATCTCAGAATAAAATCCAATATAACCATTTGCTCCAAATACAGGATATCCACTTGGTAATAATTCAGTTCCGGTTATAGTCTGTGGTTGATACATTTTTGAAATATTACCCAACTTACGCTGTTCCCAATCTCCTTCAAAGTCAGTAAATCTCAACTTAGGAACTTTATTATTTTTAGTATTCATTGAAACGAACATCGCTTTTAGGTACGCTTTTTTCAGCTCTTTCAACTGATCTAACTTACGCTGATGAAGAGTGATAGTATCATCTAGTTGTTTGAAGAAAGCACCAATTTTTTTTTGCTCATGCTTTGAAGGAAGATTAATATCAATATTTAGAAACTCTCCATTACGAATATGGACTTGCGTTGAGCCGTTTTTTTCTGCTGAAATGATCTTTCTATACTTATCGCTATTGGAGAATGAGATAAGAAAATCTCCATCCATGCCTTCAAATAACTCCAATTTATACACACCTTGTGGCATCAAAAATTGTTCTTCATCTCCTTCAATACGAACGATTCTCCCCATATTCGGAGCCGATGGAACTAGGTCTCTTAAAGAAGTTACGAGATTGTTTGTGTGAACGTGGCTAGTTATATTCTTTTCAAAGAAGTCTTCACTAATGTATTTGCTGCCAGATAAATCTGCAATCCCAGTTGCATTAACAGCTCCCTTTGGAATCGTACGAATCCCATCTTCGAGATAGTCTGTTGGTTTGATAGATGCACCACCAGACAATTTCTCAATAACACCAGAAAGCTTACACAGTTCCCAAACACCTATCAGCGTAAATACAATCAACAAATTCAAATAATAATAATGTAAAACGATAACTTTTCATAACCTCAATTTTTTCAAAAAAATAAATCCTTCCCAAAATCTTCAAACACAAACCACTAACTATCTGCTACTATAAAAGAAACAACTATCATTTGGAGGAAGTATGCGTAACAGAAAAATGTGGACAATTATCGTCAGTGGGTTATTTTTAAGTAGTATCATCGCGGGAATTTCAGGAGCGTTTTTAATCATTGAAGGAGAGCTAACGACTCTGCTCTGGGAGGTATTGCCAGCGCAAATGAAGTGGCCAATCCTCTATTATTTTGTCTTGTGTGTGCTAGGAGCGTTGGTATTGAGTTATCTGAAGAAACGCTTCGGACAAGTACCACAAACGGCGCATGAGGCTCTGACAGAATTGAAGGCGAAACAATCGGTCGATTATTCAGGTGTGTTTAGAAATTTATTGGCCGCCTTGGTAATTTTAATTTTCGGGGCTGGTGTCGGTCCTGAAGCCGCATTGTTGGGAGCAATTATTTCGTTGTCAGTCTGGCAATCTGATAAGTTACGGTACCTTTATTTTCATTATGACGAGCAAGAACAGCAAGCATTTAGGACAAAAATTCAGCGCTTGCTACATCCGCAACAGTTTGTTCAGCGCTACGACACGAGGCTCGCTCCTGTAGATAAAAAGAAACTGAAACAAGTGATGAACGGGTTATTTATTGTGAACGGGTTGGTGGTGTTTACCTTTTTAATGAAATTGGTGGGACACCCATCGTTTATTACGAAGTTAGGAACTGGAAAAATTGAAATGGCTTCGTTATGGCTGATTTTACCCGCTTTATTAACTGCTTTTGTGATTGGTAACGCCTATCAATGGTTGAAAGCTGCTCTGGCTAAACTATGCCAACCTTTTGAAGAAAAGCAAAGCATACTGGTAAGCTTTGGTGCAGCCTGTATTTTTCTTTTTGTTATTTTAATGCCAAGATTACTATTTTCAGGACAATCTTTTATGCATTTAGTTCCTAGTTTTGGTAGTCAACAAGCCTGGTATATCTTGGTGGTCGCTGCGATAATGAAACTAGTATTTTTACAAGTTTGTTTACAGACAGGTTGGATAGGTGGCGATATTTTTCCCGTCGTTTTTTCAGCTATTTTAATCGGGTTTGCGGTCGCACAATTTTTCCCAACAATTGACTCGCTTTTTGTTGTCGCAATTTTTGCTACGAGTTTAACAACCCAAATCTTAGGAACGATTCTTGTACCAGGCATTTTTGTGGGGCTCTTTTTCCCAATCACGCTTTGGCCAGTTGTAGTCCTTGTGTTATTTTTACAATGGCTATTGAAAAATAAAATTATTAAGAGTAACTAGAAGATACTAAAAAGAGGGAATAAAATGAACCTAACCCATCAAGACTTCAATCTGTTCAACCGAGAAATCTTCACATTTAAACAACTCAAAGAGCAACAAACATCAGCAGAAATCGATGCCTTAAAGCAAACCTACAAGCAACATTGGGAAAAGTGGAAAGCCTTAAACCTCGCAATCGCCCAAGGTTTACCAGCTGAACTCGGCATCACTAAGCCGAAAATTGAAAGCTGGACCAACGGCTGGAATTTACGCAGTCATTTCTGGGCTGCATATCGCAGTGAGCAACGCCAAGCGGAAAATGCTTGTCTGGCGTTGTTATTAAATAAAAAGCAATTTCAAGTATATTTGATGTTTCAACATTACAAAAGTGAGGAGCGGGCAGGCTCAGTAGTCGCTTACAATCAATTGCTTAATCGTTTAGAAGCTTGGAGCCAAACCATCGACTGTGAAGGCTATTATATTTGGCCGCAGGAGGAGCATGAACTAGTGGACCATTTGCCTTTAAAAGATTATTTAGCAGATGAAAAACAACGGAAAATTCTAGAAGAGCGGATAGGCAATCGCTCATTTCAGATCGGTAAGTTGTGGTTTGCGACGGAAAAGCTTGAAACGATTGAAGAAAAAAGTTGTCAGGCGCTTCAAGAATTAGCGCCATTGTATAACGCATTATCTGAAAAATGAACGAAACAACGTCTCTGACCAATTACCTGGTCAGAGACGTTGTTTGTGTTTTTATTGATTTAAATCTGTTAGTAGTAGCTCGTTAGAAACAGCAAAAGTAGTAACTTCTGTTAAAGCTGGATCCAAAGTGTATTTTGTAAATGAGGTAGTACTTTCTGGTTGGACATACATGGTTAGATTAGTCACATCATATCCTGACCAATAATGTGTGAAATCAGACAGAGAATTACTTTGACCTAAATGGCCAATTCCCCGAGGAATCATCACTGTTTGGAAGGCGCGATAGAGTTGCATAATCCCTTCAGAGCTATCAAATTCTTGGAGATTGTCAGAATAGTATAACGCACGAATGAAGCGTGACGGCGAAGTGAAGTCTCCTGGGATTCCTAATAGTCCGTAAGAAGTCCCACCTTCAATTGGGTCAAGTGTTGCGCCTGATTTTAAAGTGTAAGGTTCCTTAATAGCATAGTTGCGCATCCCGATATAGTTTCGTGCATTGGTTAAATGATAATTGTATTCTGGGCTGTTTGTGACTACGCCAATCGAATCATAAATGACGAACGCTCCGTTATCTGTTGGTTGCAAAACGATACTATTATTATTTTTATCATTAATGGTCCAGTGTAAGGTGAAATGAACTTCCCCCAATGAATCAAGTTGGAATTTTTGATCTAACAGGCCGATTTTTTCAAAAGCTACTTTTACTTCGTCAACGCTTTCAAAATTACTCAAAATATAAGCGAGAACTTCTTCTGCAATATGAGGTGTTAAACCACGATCTGCTAAACTTTCAGCAGGTGCTGTTGAAGATTCCATTAAATATTGAATATCACCAGATAAGCCGGCTTCGTTGATACCATCTGTGATAGCAAGACTGACGGTTTTACCATCGTTTGCTGGTTGATCTGTGCCTGACATTGCTAGTCCCATAAAGGCATATTTTGCCGTCCAAGGATTTAGTTGGCTATTTAGAACTGTACCTTTTGGAAATTGAGCAATTAGAGTAGGGATTTTTGGTGCAATTGGATCTTCGTTGCCAAAAAAGTCAAACGTAAAATCCATCGTACGTCCATAAAAAATATCATTTGTTTTGGAAATAATCTTGATGCCTGTACACATAATAGTTTCCCCCAATTAATGTAAGTTTGTGAAGCCTATTTACTAGTTAAGCATATCATACTCTAGGAAACAGCGGTGGCTAAATTCTTAAAATATTAGACAATTTTGTCTAAATGAGGTGAAAAAAATTTTTTAGCGATTTCCTTCACAAAACACCTTATTATCTTTCCGAAAATATGATATCTTTAGAATGGAAATTTCATGAAAAGAGGATGCGAATGTTTAAAAAGTACACACAAATGATAAGGGATGAATTTAAAGGGTATAATCAAAAAAAATTGAAAAAAGATTTCTTGGCAGGTTTGACTGTCGCAGCCGTCGCGTTGCCGTTAGCGTTAGCGTTTGGGGTCTCTAGCGGCGCCACTGCAGCAGCTGGCATGATCACGGCGATTATCGCTGGAATTGTGATTGGGAGCCTTTCGGGTGGGTTTTATCAAATTTCAGGACCAACAGGTGCGATGGCAGCTATTTTAATGTCAATTGCGGCAGTGCATGGCATGCAAGGGATTTTGTTGGCCACCTTTTTGGCGGGAATTTTCTTGCTTTTGGCAGGGATTTTGCGTTTAGGGAGCTTGACTTCTTTTATTCCGTCACCGGTCATTACCGGGTTTACTTCAGGAATTGCTATTATTATTGCGTTGGGGCAGCTTGATAATTTCTTTGGGGTTCGTTCAGAAGGCCACAATTTAATTGAGAAAATCAGCAGTTATCGTTCATTGGGCTTTGATTTAAGTATACCAACGACGGTTATGTCGATTTTAGTGGTGCTTGGATTAGTATTCTTTCCGAAAAAGTGGAATGCGATGATACCAGCTTCATTGGTGATGATTATTTTAGCTACGTTAGCAACAGTGGTTTTTCAACTGCCAGTGGCCACTGTAGGGAAAATTCCGACAAGTATTTTTAGTGATACACGTTTGGAACTTGGTTCACTTCAATTAAGTGCGTTTCAGGATATTTTGGTGCCTTCGATTAGCATTGCTATGTTAGGTATGATTGAAAGTTTGCTTTGTGGCGCTTCGGCTGGTCGCATGACAGGGAAACCATTAGACAGTAATCAGGAACTAGTGGCACAAGGAATTGGCAACTTAATTTTGCCATTTTTCGGTGGCGTACCTGCAACGGCAGCGATTGCCCGCACGAGCGTAGTGATTAAATCTGGTGCGCAAACACGTTTAGCGGGTATTTTTCATGCAGTCTTTTTATTGTTATCGATGTTGCTTTTATCGCCAGTCATGTCTAAAATTCCCATGCCTGCGTTAGCTGGTGTTTTAGTGGTGACAGCGTGGCGAATGAATGAATGGTCGGTGATTAAAGAATTCTTCCAGAAACGTTTCCACACAGCCTTATGTTTATTCTTTTTAACGATGGTAGCGACCGTTATTTTTGACTTGAGTTTAGCGATTGTTTTAGGGGTCTTAGCTGGTTGCCTGTTTTTCATTGTGAAAAGTGCCGTGATTACGATTAATGTCGAGGAAGTTGATTGGTCAAGAATGGGGCTAGTACCGACCGAGTGTACAGAAAATTGGGTGGTGGTTTATTTGAGTGGCCCGTTATTTTTCATGTCTTCTGAACGATTGAAACAAACGTTACTGCAATTGGAAACAAAAAGTGGTGTAGTATTTTCAATGCGAGGAGTTCCTAGCATTGATAGTACGGCGCTAGATATTTTAGAAGAATTTTGTCTCGCAGCAGAAGGTCGTGGACAACAAGTTCAATTTGCCGCTCTGCAACCAGAAGTTGAAAAAATGATTCGAACCATTCAAGGAAATCAAGAGAAAGAATACCATTTCTCAGTCGCAGAATTTTTACAAACGGTGCATGTTGCAGAACAATAATTCATTTTCAAATGAAATGTTCTATTTTCTATTGCGTGCTTAATGGGTGAAGAAATAAGAAAAATAAGTGGGGACTAAAACGAGTTTCTAGAGGAGTTCCTAAAAAATAATAAAGAGAAAACTTCTAAGTATGAAGTTTTCTCTTTATTATTTTTTTGGTTATTTATTGAATTACTTCTAGCATAACGTCTTTTTGATCATCCGTAACATTGCCTGCGTAGTTAGGAGTGATTAAAGATATCGAACCATTTTTATTGTTGAATAAGTATAAAGTGCCCGATCTATTTTGTTCATCGTTTGAAGAAATATTAGTTCCTAAAATTAATTCTGTATTTACTTTAACGGTGCGAATACTGTTATCGGCCGCTGAAAATATTCTAATCTCTTTTGTAGGAATTGTATTTATAGATAGCTCATATTTATTAATGGCTTCTTTCACTTGATCATTTTCAGCCCCAAACAATTTAGTTCGGAAGGTAGCAGTTGGTGTTGAATTTAAGTTTTCTAACGTAATTGAAGTTGGCACATTCATTCCTTTAAAATTAAATACGAGTGGATTGTTTAAGCTACTAAGATCGACAGCATAAGGTGTTGCTTCTAAAGAATTTGTTTCTTCGACATTTGTAGATACTTCATTTTTAGACTTTGCCGAAGTCTGAGTGGTGCTGGCACTTTCTGAAGTTTCTTTTAGTTTATTACTAGAGCTTGTTTCTGTGCTAGAACTGTAATGATTAGCACTGCTTTTCATTGATGTTGTATGATTGGTAGAATTTTCTTGTTTTTTAGGGTCATTCGCTTTTTGAGAACTACAACCTGTTAAAAAAATAACTAAAATAACACAAAATAATTTTTTCATACTATTCCTCCTATAGACGCTATAACTAATTTTATCTTACTTGTTAATATAACAAAAGGAATAATTATTTTATTTTCACGAATGCTCAAATTGTTTAAATCTGTAGTTTTTATACTTATTTTTGTTGCATTTGCAACAAAAATAAGTTAAAGTAATGACAATCATAAAATATTAGCGAAAGGAAGTGTCCTAGTGACAGATATTTTAAGAGAAATTGGCATGATTGCGCGGGCCTTAGATTCAATCAGTAATATTGAATTTAAGGAATTATCTTTAACACGAGGACAATATCTTTATTTGGTCAGGGTCTGTGAAAATCCTGGAATTATCCAAGAAAAGATCGCCGAACTGATTAAAGTTGATCGAACCACAGCGGCGCGGGCGATTAAGCGTTTGGAAGAACAAGGCTTTATTTATCGTCAAGAAGATGCAAGCAACAAAAAAATTAAGCGGATTTATGCCACAGAAAAAGGGAAAAACGTTTATCCAATCATTGTGCGCGAAAATCAACACTCGAATCAAGTTGCTTTGCAAGGCTTGTCAGAAGTGGAAATTTCACAATTGGCAGATTACTTAGTCCGGATGCGTAAAAATGTCAGCGAAGATTGGGAATTTGTCAAAAAAGGGAACACTCGAAATTATTAAGGAAAGGACGACTGATTGATGGGAGAAATAAAAAAATTAACAATAGAAGATGCACCAGCGTTACAAGAAATCAGCATTGAAACTTATACAGATACTTTCGGACCATATAATACCCCAGAAAATATGCAAGCTTATTTAGTAGAAGCCTACAATTTAGAAAAATTACAAAAGGAATTGGCTAATCCCCACTCTGACTTTTATTTTATCTTTGTCGATAATCAATTAGCTGGCTACATGAAATTAAATCGTGAGACGGCACAAACGGAACCAATGGGGCCAGAAAAGCTTGAGGTTGAGCGATTGTATATTTTGCCTGCGTTTAAAGGAAAGAAGCTGGGAACACAATTGTTAGAACTGGCGGAAGAGAAAGCTCGTGAATTTGGTAAAAACGCACTGTGGCTAGGTGTCTGGGAACACAATGATGCGGCGCGGGCATTTTATAAAACGATTGGCTATCGCTATTATAGTCAACATTCGTTTTTTATGGGAGACGATGAACAGACGGATTTTATTTTGTTAAAGGAATTGTAGTAGAGAAAAGTTAAAAAAGTGAAAATAATCAAAAGATGATTATTTTTACTTTTTTATTTTTATATAAAAAAATTATATTATTTTTTGTTTTTTAGGTTTCATTTGTCTTGGAAAGGCTGTTTAGTTAAGTTTTTTTGTTTATATAACATTTATTTGTTTTTTAAAGTATAATTTTAAACCTTATTAAATTTATTATTAGTGAAAAACATTTTGATTTTATCTATCATTTTATTTATAATTTATTTAGTTTGATGTGGGTAAAAAAATGAAAAGGAGTGATGAGGAAATATGGTAAAAATTGCATCCAATCAAGGCACTGCCCAAAAGGCAATTGCCGGGATCAAGAATGTATCTGTGAATAAAAATCAAACATGTCATTTAGGAGAAAGCAATATTTCAAGCATGAAAAAAGGGGTTAAAGTCAGTAATCAACTGCTCAATCAATTAGCAAAAGTAGTCAATGGTGTCAACGCACAAGCCAATAAATTCCCCAAATTAGCGGCAACGATGGCGGCTAGAGATAGCCAAACAACGTTTAAATAAGGAGAAACGATGGAAAAGGATACGAATGAAAAATTAAGAAGGAACTATGCGGAACAGATTGTCGAAAAAGAACGAGCGATGGATCAATTGTCGAAGGAAAAGAAGCAAATCCAAACCATTTTTGGTACACTAGAGTATGAACTAACCAGAAATTTCCGCGAACTTGAGCAACTCAATGCAGAAGTGATTCATAAAGGCGGTAAGTCGACGCGTTGGGAGCAAGAGGAGCTCTCTGGAAAACAACGCTATTTAAGGGGCTTTTTACAACAACAGACACATGAATTAAGTCAAAGATACACAAAAGCAACCGCACAATCGAATGAAGAACGACTACAGCTCCAAAGAGAAAGGAGTCGGTTGTCATGGGATTAATCTACTCCAGTAGCGATTCTTCAGCAATGATGCGTGCGCTGTCCAAGCAACCTAGCAGTTGCCCGAACAACCACCAGTGAGCTAACAGCTGGTTGTCAGCAACTAATCGCAGCTATCGACGGTCATACATTGTCTGGCGCTGCCTATAATGCGGGAAAAGGGCTATTTTCAGAATTAGTGATTCCGACGATTCATCGAATGACTGCCGTCGTTGATAATGTCCAAAGTGATTTGGCCAAATACAGCGCTGCGGATGCGTTTATTGCCAGTGAAGGTTTTTTAGATGAAGACAAACTCAAATTGAAAATAAAAATCATGAAAGCCAACCAACAATTATTGCACGATTCTGCTAGGGCAGTCGCCACGCTAGCCCATAGTCAGCCGATTCCAGGAATTTATGAACTCTTACAAAATGCCCAACGGACCTTTATTAAGATGGCTGATAGTATGCAACAAGACATTGATAAGCTCCACAAGCAAATACAAAAGCTCAATGAGTTTGATCGACAAACTAAAAACCTGTTCGCCACTAGCTTAGAGGAAATGCAGTTGGCGATGCAAGGCATCTTAGTCCTGAATGAAACAGCTGTCAAAAGCAACGGTCTCTACACCTTGCCAAGTGGTGTGGATAAAAGTTACTTTACGGAAATTAAAAAAGAAGCTTCTACGGTTCTTGAAACAGCCAAACCAAAAATAGAGCTAATCAAGAAAACCGACAGTCTAGAAGAAATCAGCAGAAAAACCATTGCTTGTGCAAATATAGGCATTAATCCTTATACAGGAAAGAAAATTAGTCAAAAAGAAGCAAATAAATTCAAGTATGCGGCGTGGGCAGGCACACTAACAGAAGTTGGTAATGTGGTGCTAGGTGCACGTGCTGGGAAAAAAGCTGCTTCAAGATTGGATGGACTGGATGATGTTGGTAGTATAAAGAAAGGAAGCAGTTATACTAAGAATATCTTAAAAGGAAACAAAGTTGGAAAGAATTATACGTTAGATAAAAATAAAAATGTTGGGAATGTGACGTATAAGAAAGCCAGTGGTTTTGAATTTGGTAACGTAAAAAAATTAGAAATTCATTTTTCAAAACATGGTTCAGAAATGAGGCAAGCTTTAAACAAAAAAGACTATTCAGTAGCTGATTATCTAAGAGATGCAAATCACGTTATTAAAAAAGGTCAATTTGTTCCAGAAATGAATGGATATATAAAACTTGTTGGTGGTGAAGGTAGCGCTAAGTATGCATTTGTAGGGATAGATAGAGCAACAGGTAATATAACAACTTTACATTTGAAGTCTGTAAAAGAACTTGCTAAAAAGGCGCCTAGTTTAGGCGTAAAACCATAGGAGAGTATATAAGATGATTATTGTAAAAAAAGTGAATTGGATAGATGAAAATTATGGAGAAGCAGACATTTTACTTTCAGATGGTACTTATTCTGTAAATTGTTTTTGTAGTGACTGTAATTTTTCAGAAGGTGATACATTTTCAGGTATTCTTTATGGATTTGATGTTAAAAATATTGTGAAAAGTTTCAACGAAGGATATGCAATAGATGAAAAAAAAGATAACTACTATATTCAAGGTAAGGTTGTAGATAGGAAAAGTGAGATTTTACAAATTGGGGAGTTCTTAATAGATTTATCTGATGGTAATATCCCTAAAGACATTAAACAAAGTGACTATGTAGAAGCTAATATTTCAAGAATAGATATCTATTGAATGATAATAAATTGGTACTTTATCGTAAGATTGGGGATTAATAGAAAAACATAACCTAGCGTAGACAAGTTAGTTGTAATTTCAGCATAAGCACTTTAGTTAGAAAATATAAAATTTATAAAAAGGGATTCTAAAAGTGGTTCTGACTTTATCAATAAACAGTTAGAACCACAATGTCTTAAAAATACATGTATTTATCATAAGAAATTGATAAAACTTACTCTACGGAAATTAAAAAAGATACTAAAAATGAAGTGACTGACAAACAATTATTAGAAGGCTGTACGATTATTCGTGTTCATGATAAATCACGCGACTTTGAGTATTGCATGTTAGAAAAAGACGGCTATTCCTACCGAATAGACGAGAAAAAACTATCAGGAAACTTAGCTTCTCTAGTAAAAAAATATGACTTAGATGTAGTAGAACTGACGTCAAAGGAACTGACTACCCGAGTCAATAATCAGCAGAAAAAAGGCTATAATTACTTTGAAAAAGATGACAGAGTTTTTGGATTAGGTCTCCTGTCAAAAGGCCAAGGAGTTATGGATGAAATCCAAGAATCAGGTGTGTGGGATTCCTTGTGGATGTTAGGAATGGGCGTTGCTTCGGCAAGAAATGCGCAGACTTTTTCTAAGAAAGTCAGTGTGGCTAGTGTTCCAAAGAACTCAAGAAATAGTACCCAATATCAACAATATAAAAATGAATTAATGAAAGGTGATATAATCGAAAACTCAAAACCTATTATATCTAGTTCTGATTTAAAAGACACTAAGGTAATTTCTGAACTTACTAAGAACGGGAGTTCCATGTCAGACTGGGCAAAAATGGAATCAACATATAGTTATGAAACGTCAATGGGGAAAGGAAAGGTTCACTATTATCAGAATTTAAAAACTAGTGAAACTAGTTTTTATGATGTGAAAATGAAAGTACCAATTCCTAAAGACCTTAAAATTAGGAATGGACTTATTGATGATTTTTGGATCATAGACTTGGATAATAATTTTATACCGAAGGGGGTTAGATAATATGATTGTAAAAGTAATTTCTAACAAAGAAAATAGGGATATTACTCTTAATAAACTCTATCCAGTTCTTATAAAAAAAGAAAATGAAATTAGAATAGTGGATGATTTTGGAGGGTTATCAATATATGGACTTACAGACTTTCAAGTTTACAAAGAAAATGTTGGTTCGTATATTAAAGATATGAATTTATTAGTTTATGAGCTAGTCGATTATCCCACTTTTTTAGAAAATTATTATAATGATGACAAAAAAGCTAGAGATAATGTAAATAAGAGTCGATTAAACATCTTTGAAGAGGATTTAAATGAAGATGAGCTTGTTGAACTAATTACATCAGAAGCTTATTCAAGTGATGAAAAAATTATATTTATTGAAGCGATGGAAAATAAAATAAATGATACATCAGCCAAAGTATTAGCTAAATATTTTCAAAATAATCACAATATAGAACCAGAAATGTTGTTGCCTATTTGTAAACTTTTATATAAGTATCAGAACCAAGAAGTTTATGATTTATTTTTAAATTTTATTAGCGATGATACAATTAATAATGATTCTATGCAAAATATAATTATTGAGTATTTCAACAATTATAATTAAAAAAGGCGCTTTACTATCTGATTAAGGTCGGATAGTAAAGACTTGACTATTAAGCGTGAACTCACTAATCAAGTTGCCAATAACTAACAAAAGATAACTGTATATTCATTAAAAAGAAATAGAGTGATTGCGGTTTGAATTAACTGTAATCACTCTATTTAAAGTAAATTAAAAATAAAAATCATGAAAGCCAACCAACAATTATTGCACGATTCTGCTAGGGCAAGTCGCCACGCTAGCCCATAGTCAGCCAATTCCAGGAATTTATGAACTCTTACAAAATGCCCAACGGACCTTTATTAAGATGGCTGATAGTATGCAACAAGACATTGACAAGCTCCACAAGCAAATACAAAAGCTCAATGAGTTTGACCGACAAACCAAAAACCTGTTCGCCACTAGCTTAGAGGAAATGCAGTTGGCGATGCAAGGGATCTTAGTCCTGAATGAAACAACTGTCAAAAGTAACGGCCTCTACACCTTACCAAGTGGGGTTGATAAAAGTTACTTTACGGAGATTAAAAAAGATACTAAAAATGAAGTGACTGACAAACAGCTGTTAGCGGGTTGCAGCATTCTTTATGTTCATGATAAAAAGAACGGTTTCAATTATTACATGTTAGAAAAAGACGGCTATTCCTACCGAATAGACGAGAAAAAACTATCAGGAAACTTGGCTTCTCTAGTAAAAAAATATGACTTAGATGTAGTAGAATTGACGCCAAAGGAACTGACTACCCGGGTCAATAACCAACAGAAAAAAGGTTATAATTACTTTGAAAAAGATGACAGAGTTTTGGGATTAGGTCTCCTGTCAAAAGGTCAAGGAGTCATGGATGAAATCCAAGAGTCAGGTGTGTGGGATGCCTTGTGGATGTTAGGCTTAAGTACCGCAGCAATCCGAAGTGCCCAGACATTTTCAAAAGAAACTGGTAGCACGGGTAATGTCTTAAAAGGAAGTAAGAATGGACAGGCTTATACGCTTGATCGGAATAAGAGTGCTGGAAATGTGGTTTATAAGAAAGTTAGTGGAGCTAACTTTGGGAATGTAGAAAAATTAGAAGCTCATTTTTTTAAACATGGCAGAGAATTTGGAAGTGCTTTTTCTGATGCTAACGAGTATTTAGCAGGTGCTAATAATGTTATAAAAAATGGAACAAAGGTTCAGTATAATTATAAAGGTGAACTTAGAACAGGATATGTTAAGTTTATGAAGAATAGTAGCTTAACTAATGCCAATGGCGTTCCAATAAAAAGTTATGCTAAATTTGAGTTTGTAGGAACTAATAATGTAGGAGAAATTACTACGTACCATGTTGAAAGTGGCAAAATATTTTGGAAGATGATGAATAACGGAAAGAATATTCCAGTCATTAATTCTATTGAATAGAGGTTAAATAATGAATAATTTAGTTAAAGTATGTAAAATTGATCCTCTTGTTGAAGAGGAAGTGGAATTTTTGGTTAATAATCAAAAAATAATAGCTTTTAATGTATCATCTCGAGAATTAATTGTAGAAAAGGAATATGAAGCAGAAATAGATATATTTATTAATGATTTTTTAGAAATTAAAGAACAAGAGAATGAAAAAGTAAAAAAAGTAAAACATATTGAAAATTTTAGTTATGTACTGTGGGGAAAATTATTAGAAAATAATGTTTTAGATGCAGGTTTTTTCATTACAAGTGATTTGTTTGAAGATTATAATTATTTAATAGGAAAGTATATCTCTTTAGAAGTGGATAGATTGCAAATATATTGCGAATAATAAAATAAAAAGGCTTTTTGTCACATGAGACGTTACAATTTAAAATCATGAAAGCCAACCAACAATTATTGCACGATTCTGCTAGGGCAGTCGCCGCATTAGCCCATAGTCAGCCGATTCCAGGAATTTATGAACTCTTACAAAATGCCCAACGGACCTTTATTAAGATGGCTGATAGTATGCAACAAGACATTGACAAGCTCCACAAGCAAATACAAAAGCTCAATGAGTTTGACCGACAAACTAAAAACCTATTCGCCACTAGCTTAGAGGAAATGCATTAGAAACAAAGATTTCTGATAAAATCAGAAATCTTTGTTTATTTTTTTGATTAAAATTAAGCATTTTTTTATTTTCAAAATGTTATTTTTAAAAACGTAAAAATTGAAAAAGAAGATTTTGAATCTGTGAAAAGTTGTCGATCTTGTGAGAAAACTCTTTTGTCAGTGTCTTTTTTCAGGATGGGTCTCTTCCTGAAAATCCACTTCAGTTTATCTGATTTGTGTGTGTTTGATTAAAAAATGTTGTGTTGGATTTCATTTAACTGTATAATTTATTTATGTCATTTTTAATAATAAGCGTATTTTAGCATTTGAAAAGAGAAGTTGTACATAATATGTGAATAAAAAGATTTGTTTCTTACTTTCTAGAGTGAGAGGACGATATAAAAAAAGGTTGCTATTTTTTCGTTCAAAGTGAACAAAGAATCGTTTGTTATTTAGTTGGGGTAACTAATGATTGTTGTTATAAAAAGCGCTTACAATTTGTGTGATGAGAGTAGTACGCATGTTTGTGCAAAAGTGACAAAAAAGAGAAGGCAGGGTGTTTTAATAGAAAAAAATTTTTTAATAAAAAGGAGAGTTTGTCGTGGAGAAAAATGTGTCTCAAGTAACAGCTCAAGAAGAAACAGCACTGAAAGCACGTGGCTACAATGAGGATTTGTTGCCAAGTAGCCCGAAACAACGGACAATGGGCGCGCGCAATTTTTTTACATTATGGATGGGTTCGATTCATAATATCCCGAATTATGCAGCAGTGGGCGGCTTTATTTTCTTAGGTTTATCGCCGCTGCAAGTTATGTTGGCAGTTGTGTTAAGCTCATTCATTGTAGCAACTTTCATGAATTTGAATGGCGTGGCTGGCTCTAAATATGGCATTCCTTTTGCGATGCACTTACAGTCTACTTACGGCAGTCTCGGGGCAAAACTGCCAGGGTTCTTAAGAGGTTGTGTGGCCGCGATTGCTTGGTTTGGTCTGCAAACATTTACAGGATCGCTGGCTTTATTAATTATTCTCGGGAAATTTTGGCCGAACTTTTTAGAAATTGGTGGATCATTCCAGTTTTTTGGTCTCAGGCTACCTGAATTAATGGCGTTTACTCTTTTCTGGCTCTTAAATGTGGCAATAGGTTTCGGTGGTAGCAAAATTTTGAACCGTTTTACCGCCATTTTAAGTCCGTTGATTTATGTCGTTATTATTGGATTAACGATTTGGGCCATTCGAGCTGGGGGCGGTTTAACACCAATTTTGTCCTATCAAGTTTCTGGTGCGATTCGTTCAGTCAATCCACTGGTGGCGTATCTGATTATTTTTAACTCGGTTGTGGCCGTTTGGTCAGCGCCTGGTGCGAGTGTGGCGGATTTTACTAAGAATGCGCGCTCGACACGTGCTCAGGTTGTAGGGCAAACAGCAGGTTTAGTTGTTGGTTATGGGATTTTCGCTTTTTCCAGTGTGGTTATTCTGTTAGGTGGTTCGCTGTATTTTGGGATTCAAGAATGGAATATTTTAAACATTATTGATCGTTTAGATAATGTGGCGGTGGTGGTCTTAGCCATGTCGGTTTTCTTATTAACGACTATTTCAACGAATGCAACGGGGAACATCATTCCGGCAGGTTATCAATTGGCGGCGCTATTTCCTAAAAAAATGACGTATAAAAAAGGCGTCATGATTGCCAGTGTTATTAGCTTTCTCATTATGCCTTGGAAACTGATGGAAAACGCCGATAGTATTTTTATTTTTCTGAACGCAATTGGGGCTGTTTTAGGACCAGTCGCTGGCGTGATGATTGCGAATTATTATTTTGTTCAAAAGCAACAAATAGATTTAAATGCTTTATATGTAGATAAACGCAAAAAAGAGGAAGCCAATCCTTTTTACGGATTAAACAAGCCGGCGTATGTCGCTACTATTCTGGCGTTGGTTCTTTCCTTAAGTGGTCAATTTATTCCACAGGTTAAAATCATTGCTGATATTTCGTGGTTTGTGGGCTTTGCCACAGGTTTTGTGCTGTACTTAGTGTTAAAAAAATGGACTTGGGATTCAAAAAAAGTGAAAGAAACAGCTTATCAGGAGGGAAAATAAATGCAAGCAGAGTTAGTGATTAAAAACGGGTTAGTTATTTTAGAAACTGGAGAAGTCATTACGGATGTCGCCGTTCAAGGAGGAAAAATCGTAGCGATTGGGCAAGACTTGTCAGGAGAACGTGTGATTGATGCGACGGGTTTAGTCGTTAGTCCTGGGATGGTGGATGCTCATGTTCATATTACCGATCCTGGTGGTGGTTACCGCGATGAATGGGAAGGGTATGTCACAGGAACGGCCGCTTGTGCCAAAGGGGGCGTGACGACCTTTATGGAAATGCCTTTAAATCAGATTCCAGCAACTGTGGATAAGACCTCTCTTGAGATCAAATACAAGGCAGGAGAAAATAAACTAAAAGTAGATGTAGGGTCATTTGGCGGCGTGGTCCCGACCAATTTGGCTGGTGGGATTCAGGAACTTGATGAAGGAGGCGTTTCCGGCTATAAATGCTTTTTAGGAACGTGTGGCGATCGTTCAATTGAAGGAGACTTTCAAAATGTCGACGATTATTCACTATATGAAGGAATGAAACAAGTCGCCAAGACTGGCAAAGTGCTAGCAATCCATGCAGAAAATGCACCAATTACGGATAAATTAGGCGCGTTAGCTTATCAAAATGGTGAAACGACTTTAGCGGCATATGTAGCTACACGTCCTGTGTTTACCGAAGTTGAAGCGATTCAAAAAGCCATTTTATTTGCCAAAGAAACAGGTTGTCGGATTCATATTTGTCATGTGGCTTGTCAAGAAGGCGTGGAAGAAGTTTTGAAAGCCCAAGCAGAAGGGGTAGATGTGACTTGTGAAACATGTACGCATTATTTATATTTTACTACGGATGAACTTGATGCCATTGGTCCAGTTGTCAAATGTTCGCCGCCGATTCGTGACGCGGATCAACAAGCCGCCTTATGGAACCAAGTGCAAACAGGCGGCATCGCGTTTGTAACCTCTGACCATTCTCCTTGTATGCCAGACTTAAAAGATACAACCAATGCTTTTGAAGCTTGGGGCGGCATTTCTGGTGTTCAAAATAACGTCGATGTGTTATTCGATGAAGCCGTCCAAAAACGTGGTTTATCCTTGAAACAATTCGCGGATATGATTGCAGCAAACCCAGCTGACCGTTATCACTTAGCGCAAAAAGGCCGCATCAGCATTGGTAAGGATGCCGATTTTGTACTAATTAAACCTAATGCGCCGTATATCTTAAAAGCAGAAGATTTAGAATACCGAAATAAAATTAGTCCTTACATTGGTCGTGAAATTGGGGCCCAAGTGATTCAAACAATTTTAAGAGGCGAAACAATTTACGCACAAGAAACTGGAGTAACTGAGGCATTTAACGGCGTATTTATCAAAAATTAAACACCTATTTTAGAAATGGAAAGGGACAGAAGCGTGATTGAATTAGCGCCTCTGTCCACGAGTTAGAGGATGTTCGTTGGCTGTTTTGCACAAAAAAAGGCTTAATTTTGTTTGATAAGTACAATGAAGATAGCTAGGGAAACGTTTACAATCAGAGTGTAATCAGTCAGGAGGTTTTGTGATGGACTTGGAAAAAGTTTTAAAACAAAGAATCGAAGAGTTGTCAGCAATTGGGAGTGATCCTGCAGGAGGGATGACACGCTTACTTTATACAGATTCGTGGTTGGCAGCACAAAAGTATGTGCAAAGCCAAACTGAGGCGTTTGGACTGGAAACGCAATTTGACGAAGTCGGGAATCTGTTTTGTCGAGTGGCAGGAACGGAATTTCCTCAGGAAACGATTTTAACTGGGTCACATATCGACACAGTAGTTAATGGTGGGACCTTAGATGGTCAATATGGTGTTATTGCTTCCATGACGGCTGTTCAATATTTATTAGACAAATATGGGAAACCACGGCGTTCTCTAGAAGTGCTTTCCATGGCTGAAGAAGAAGGGAGTCGTTTTCCAACGGTTTTCTGGGGAAGCAAAAATGTCGTTGGTGAAGCCAAACGTGAAGAAGTAGTCGACATCTCTGACAACGAAGGCAAAAAGTTTGTTGATGAGATGCATCGCCAAGGCTTTGATTTTCGGCAGGAGCAAACAAGACGTGAGGACATTGAAGCATTTGTCGAAATTCATATTGAACAAGGCAATATTTTAGAGAACGAAAAGCTCCAAGTCGGTGTTGTTCATAGTATTGTAGGGCAACGTCGCTACACGGTTACCTTAAAAGGGCAAGCCAATCATGCAGGCACTACGCCAATGAGTTACCGTCATGATGCGGTATATGGCTTTGCTAAAATTTGTGCAGAAGCCATTGATCGTGCGAACGAAATTGGGGATCCGTTAGTTTTAACATTCGGCAAAGTCATTCCGAAACCCAATACAGTCAACGTGGTGCCTGGAGAAGTGGAATTTACAATTGACTGCCGTCATACCGACGCTGCTTTTTTACGACATTTTACAGGTGAATTAGAAGAACGGATGAAGACAATTGCTCAAGAATTAGGCTTGACGATTGCAATTGACCGCTGGATGGATGAAGCCCCTGTACCGATGAATCAAGCAATTGTAGAAGTTATTGAACAAAAAGCCAAAGAAGGCAAGTATCAGTATCGTATGATGCATAGTGGTGCTGGGCATGATTCGCAAATTATTGCGCCCCATTACCCGACAGCGATGATATTTGTGCCAAGTATTGGTGGGATTAGTCATAATCCAGCAGAAGCAACGGCATTTCCAGATTTGGTTGAAGGCGTCAAGCTTTTAGCAGATACCTTATATGAATTAGCGTATAAATAAGATAGAAAAGGAAGAATTGTGATGGGTTATAAAAATAATCGAGTTGGTTACCAAAAAGAATTGTTAACATCAAGAGCTGTGATAAAAAAAGACAATTACGCCATTATTCCCCATGATGGTTTGGTGCAAAATGCAGTACCTGGTTTTGAAAATGTCGATATTTCCATTTTGGGATCACCTAAATTAGGTGCGACATTTGTGGATTACATTGCTACGTTTCATAAAAATGGTCAACAAACAACTGGTTTTGGTGGCGACGGGATTCAAACGTTGGTTTATGTCATTGACGGTCGTTTGCGCGTTTCAGATGGTCAAGAAACCCATGAGCTTGAAGCCGGGGGCTACGCCTACTTTACGCCTGAAATGAAAATGTATTTAGCGAACGCACAGGAAGCGGACACAGAAGTTTTCTTATATAAAAAACGCTATCAGCCGTTGGCGGGCCATCAACCTTATAAAGTGGTTGGGTCAATTCATGACCAACACCCCGAAGAATATGAAGGAATGACAGACGTTTTACTTTGGAGTTTATTGCCGAAAGAGTTTGACTTTGATATGAATATGCATATCTTATCTTTTGAACCAGGCGCTAGTCATGCCTATATTGAAACGCATGTCCAAGAGCATGGTGCGTATTTAATTAGTGGCCAAGGGATGTACAATTTGGACAATGAATGGTATCCAGTGGAAAAAGGGGACTATATTTTCATGAGTGCCTATGTGCCACAAGCAGCCTATGCGGTTGGCCGTAAAGAACCGCTAATGTACGTTTATTCCAAAGATGCCAATCGTGAACCAGAATTATAACGAAAAGCCGAATGTAAAGTAATGACCTCGGAACAATAGGATTTGAACACGCAGTGGTGAACGGTAGAGTCCTTTTTCTTGGTAGACGTTACTTTTATTCGGCTATTTTCCTGTTAATTATTTTTCTGAAAGCTCTAGCGCTACCCGTAAGAGTAAACTCGTCTCAGGCTCTTGAATAGAGGTGTCTAATAATTTTTCACATTGATTCATGCGATATTTAATGGTGTTTCTGTGAAGGTAAAGAGCGTTGGCCGTTTTAGTAATTTCGCAATTGAAATCTAAAAAAACTTTCAAGGTTTTTCGTAATTCTTGTAACGTCGGTTCCGTCGGATAGGCCAACTCTTTCAATTGTTGCTGGCAAAAGTATTCAACATCTTCAGTGCCAATCTTTTCAAAAAGTCCAGCTAGGCCTTTGGGATGGAACAATTGCACAGTTGCTGGTTTTTGAGCGTGTAAAGAAGCCTCTAATGTCGAGGAAGCTTCAATATAAGAATTAGGCAAATCTTCTAGGTTTTCATAAGCATTGCCTAAAGCAAAGCGAATGGTAATAGGCAAAGCCTGTTGCAAACGTTCAGCGAGGTTTTGCAAAATCATCAAATGGTCATTTTTCTTAGATTGAAAAATCAAGATACTTTTATTTTGATTTTTTAATTTAAACAAGGCGACATCTGGCAGGATTTCCGGCAATTGTTCTTTGAGCCATTGGAAAATTAGTTGCCCTTCCGCTTGCTGATAACGAATATGGGTTTCATTTTCTGGTTTAGTCACGCCGTAGACAATCGCTAATTGATAATAATCACTGTTGATTAAACGATAATTTTTCCAAAGTTCCAACCAATTTTGATGTTTACTCAGTGCTTCTTGATGTGTATCAAGCAAGCGGTCCAAAAAGTCTGTTTTGAGATGTTCAAAAGATTCAGCAATTTTCTGGTTTTTAAATAACATAAAAGTCAAAACTAAAATGGCCTGATCAATGGCAAATTCAGAAATAGGATAAGGAATCTGTTCAGGAGATAAGACCAATAAATAATAGGGAAAATAATCGTTCACACGAATTGGAAAGCCAGCTACTTGAATGTTTTCTTGTCGCTCATCCTGTAAACGAAAGATTTTCTTTTCTTGTGCCAATTGTTGAAAGTGGTCTTTTGATAATTGTTCGATGAAAAACTCCGCCGATTTTTGATTGCCATAAAAATAATTCGAGTGGGCAATCACCTGTTGCCAAGGACTTAATAAAATAATTGGCGCATTTAAAATTTTCGCAAATTCAGCGATGAAGCGCGTAGCATCAACATCTTGCATTAATAATGTTGAAAAACGCTTTTGTATGTCAAATGCTACAGACATCTGTTCGGTTTTGCTATCACGAAGATAGCCTACAATTTCATGCAACAACCCGCCTAGTGGCTGTGTGCTAGGAATTTTAATCAGGGGCAAATCAACGGCACTGGCATAGGCAACAATTTCTGGTGAAATTTCGTCAAGGAACCGCCCAACTTTGATTCCTAAAGCCGTACACTCTGCTTGTTTTAGCGAGTCAATAAAAGGTTTCAATTTTTCTTGATCATCTTTATAAATCATTGCCGTTGTTAAAATCATGACATTTTTAGGGATAAATTCAGCCACATCAGGTGTTTCCGTGATTTCTACACTTTCCAAGGGCTGTGTTAAGTTTGAGTGAGACGATAATAATTGTAAGTCAGAAAATCTTGGTAAAGCCAAGACCTCAGCTAATATTTTCATCACAACAACCTCCTTTTTTTATAGTATAGCGAAGAATAAAAAGGAGTACAAAAGATAGTTATTGAATATGTCTAAAAAACAAAGTCAAAATAGTGCAAATTGAACAATGAATTTCTGGGTTTTTCCAAAGATAATAAAAGAGAAGAATTAAAAATGAAGTGAGGGATTACTATGTATCAACAACCAAATTTTGTACGGCGAACAATCATGACGCCGGGACCAGTCGAAGCCCATCCATCGGTACTTCGTCAAATGGGTCAACCAATTTTAGGGCAATTTGATCCAGAATTTCTACAGATTATGGACGAAGTTCGGGAAATGATTAAAGTACCTTTTGCCACAAAGAATCAACAAGCCTTTGCCATTGATGGCACGTCACGTTCAGGCTTAGAAGCGGGGTTATTTGCATTGATTGAGCCAGGTGACAAAGTGCTTGTGCCTGCGTATGGCCGGTTTGCTTATTTATTAGGTGAAATTTGCGAACGCGCCCGGGCCGAAGTCATTTATTTAGAAAAGGACTGGCTCGCACCGTTTGAACAAACAACGGTGATTGAAGCGATTAAAGAACATCAACCAAAAATTGTTGCGATGGTCCACGGCGAAACGGCGAATGCACAAATGCAACCGCTGGATCAAATTGGCGCCTTTTGTCGGGAAAATGAAATTTTCTTCGTAGTAGATATGGTGGCGACTTACGGCGGTGTCGAAACAAAGGTCGATGATTGGAAGATTGATATTGCGGTAGCAGGCACTCAAAAATGTGTCAGTGTACCTTCAGGCCTTTCTTTGATTACTTACAACCAACGTGTGGCCGATTATCTGGCGGGCCGTTACCAAAAAGAGTTAGGACTTGGTGCGGATGCGCGGAATGAACGGTTCATTCAAAGTAACTACTTGGATTTATCGCAATTAGAAAAATATTGGGGACCAGAGCGCTTAAATCACCATACAGAAGCGACTACAATGATTTATGGGCTACATGAAGGGTTGCGCTTGTTACTTCAAGAAGGCATGGAAAATGTCTACGCACGCCATCGGAAAAACGATCGTATTTTAGTTGAAAGTCTGCAAAAAATGGGCTTAGAAATTTTCGGGAAGTTAGACACAAAAACACCAACAGTCATTCCTGTGGTCATTCCAGAAGGAATTGATGGTGAAAAAGTGCGGAGCTTATTACTGGATCATTTTAAAGTTGAAATTGCCTCTTCCTTCGGTGATTTAAAAGGAAAAATTTGGCGGGTCGGTAATATGGGTTACAGCAGTCGCGAAGACAATGTGTTGCATTTCTTAAGTGCCTTTGAGACTGTACTGAAACACCAAGGCTATCAATTTGAAGGCGGTAGCGGTAGTACTCATGCATTGGCTGAGTATTTAAACTAAAAAAGAAGGTAGGACAAAGGTCACTACGTAAAAAAGCGTAGTGCTTTTGTTCCTTGTGAAACGTTAACCAAAAAAATGATTGGTGGAGGAAAAGAAAATGACAGACAAGACAAAAAGTTCGTTGGCTTATTGGAAAAAAATCGTTATTTTACTATGTATGGGCTGGGTAACAATCTGGATTTATCGTTCCGCGCTTTCTCCCGTTTATCCACAAATTCGTGCGTCTCTAAATGGTAACGCTTCCGATACGGCCCTAGGGTCCATTTCTAGCTTTTATTTTCTCGGTTACGTAGTCATGCAGATTCCTGCAGGCTTCTTGGTAGACAAGATTGGGAAAAAACGTGTATTAATTCTAGGCTTTATCTTGTTTGCGCTGGCAGCATTACTGATTGCCCAAGCCCAAACGATTGGAACAATTTACTTAGGTAGCTTATTGGCAGGCTTAGGATGTGGTTCTTTCTATGGCTCGGCTTACTCGTTGACGTCGCAAAACATTCCTCAAGCCAAAAAAAGTTTTGCAACAGCTATTGTCAACAGTGGTTCAGCCGTTGGTTCAGGTTTAGGGATGATTTTATCTAGTTATTTAGTTGCCCAAAAAGGATTGCCTTGGCAAGTGATGATGTACATTTCCGCCTTTATGATTATTTGTATGTTAGTGGCTTTTCAAGTGATTATTCGCAATCATAAAGAAGACATGGCCTTGATTCAGCCAACCGTTGTTGATGAAAAAGATAACGGAGCGGTAAAAGAAAAAGTGCCCTTTAAAAAACTGTTTGCGCCACATATGCTATTTGCGTATATTTTATATTTTGGCACTTGTTATGCATATTATATGATTGTGACTTGGTTACCTAATTTTTTAAGTACCGAACGTGGTTTCCAAGGAGCGGCGATAGGATTATCCTCTTCGCTGGTCGCATTTGCCTCTATTCCAGGAGCGTTATTTTTTAGTCGGTTGGCGGATAAGTACATGCATAAAAAAGTTCAATTCATCGTTGTTTTAGAATTTTTAGCAACAGCCATGCTTTTGTTAACTGTACAAGTAAGTAATGCGACGTTGTTATTAATTGCTTTAATTATGTATGGGTTCTTAGGAAAATTAGCTGTAGAACCGATTATTATTTCTTGGCTAGGTGAAAATGCACCAAAAATTGGAATTGGCACTACTTTGGGCGTGTTTAACTTTTTCGGCATGATGTCATCTGTGATCGCCCCAGCTTTGACTGGGAAAATTTCTGACACAACGGGTTCGAAAGTCATGGGCTTTTATATCGCCGTCGTGATTTTACTAATTGGCACGATTCTTTTTATGCTTGTCAATTTAAAAAAACGCGGGGCAGATTCGTCTAATAAATAAAAAAAACAACGCAAACTTATCTTTCATTGAATAAGTTTGCGTTGTTTTACTTTTTGACAATCATATTGATTGCTTGTGCTAATCGCTCTTCTTGTTCTTTAGGATCTTTTTCAGGATTTTCAAAGCAATGCTTTAAATTCTCCGCAACAATCATCCCCATCACGCGATCAATACTAGAACGGACCGCACTCAACTGAGTGATAACATCGATACATTCTTTTTCTTCATCAATCATTTTTTGAATCCCGCGAATTTGACCTTCTGTGCGGCGTAAACGATTCAGCACTTTCTTTTTTTCTTCAGTCATTTTGCCCCTCCTTAAGAGTAGTGATTGGTTTAAAATATACCTATACGAGGTATTTTTGTCAACTATCTTTTCTTTGAATCTAAAAATGGCAGAAATCTCTTCAGTTGACAAGTCTAACTTTTTCATGTTAAATATACCCCATAAGGTATATAAGAGAAGGAGAAAAAGATGTTATTTCAATTGTTTAAAAAAACGCCAAGTATTTCAACAAAGGAATTGCAGTCACGTTTATCTAAAGAGATAACGTTATTAGATGTCCGAACACCTAGCGAATACCGAGCAGGGCATATTCCACAAGCGATTAATGTCCCACTTAACAAAATTCCCGCCTACAACAAACCCGCTAACGAAGTCTATGTGATTTGCCAGTCCGGCATGCGCAGCAAAAATGCGGCCAAAATTTTAGCGAGAAAAAACTATCACGTGATTAACGTTCGTGGTGGGATATCCCAATGGTCTGGTCAAATTAAAGGAGGAAAATAAATGAAAATTGTAATTATCGGAGGCGTGGCTGGTGGTATGTCAGCAGCGACACGTTTACGTCGCTTAATGGAAGATGCTGAAATTGTTGTCATGGAAAAAGGCCCTTTTGTTTCATTTGCAAACTGTGGTTTGCCTTACTACGTTTCTGGCGAAATCGCAGAAAGAGAACAACTGCTTGTTCAAACACCCGAAGCGTTAAAGGCACGGTTTAATTTAGATGTTCGTCCTCACCATGAAGTGGTGGCGATTGATCCAATAGAAAAAGTGATCACAGTGAAACATGAAACAGAAATTTTAACAGAACACTATGACAAATTAATTTTATCACCAGGGGCGAAACCTTTTGTGCCACCAATTACAGGATTGGCAGAAGCCAAAAATGTTTTTTCATTAAGAAATGTTCCTGATTTAGATCAAATTATGACAGCCTTGACACCAGAAACAAAACGAGCCGTCGTGATTGGCGCAGGCTTCATTGGCTTGGAAATGGCAGAAAACTTACAAAAACGCGGATTAGAAGTCACTCTCGTGGAAAAGGCACCCCATGTTTTACCGCCATTAGACGAAGAAATGGCCGCTTTTGTCAAAGCTGAATTAAGCAAAAACAATGTTCAAGTAATTACGGGACAATCTGCGGTTGCTTTTGAAGAAGAAGGGCAAGTGATTCGCTTAGAAGACGGTCAAACATTAGATTCTGATTTAACCATTTTGTCGGTGGGGGTCCAACCAGAAAATACCTTAGCAGTTGAAGCAGGTGTAGCAACTGGTTTACGTGGCGGTATTGTTGTTGATGAACACTATCAAACGAATCAACCCGATATTTATGCGGTTGGGGATGCTATTGTAGTGAAACAACAAATCACTCAAGAAGATGCGCTGATTTCTTTAGCTTCTCCTGCCAATCGCCAAGGACGTCAAGTAGCGGATGTGATTGCTGGGTTAGAGAGAAAAAATCAAGGAAGCATTGGGACCGCCATTGTGCGAGTCTTTGATTTAACCGCCGCTTCAACTGGTTTAAGCGAACGAGCTGCTAAAGCTGCTGGACTAACAACAGCTGTTGTGCATATCAGTGGAAAAGACCATGCGGGGTATTATCCTGGCGCAACAGATATTCAGTTAAAATTAGTTTTCCATCCTACGACAGGGGAAATTTATGGCGCACAAGGAATTGGGGCCAAGGGCGTAGATAAGCGGATTGATATTCTTGCGACCGCTATTAAAGGACAGTTAACTATTTTTGATTTGCCTGAATTAGAGTTTACCTATGCGCCGCCGTTTGGTTCAGCGAAAGATCCTGTGAACATGTTAGGCTATGCAGCGATGAACCTTGTAGAAGGATTGAGTGAAAACGTTCAATGGCATGAGTTATCCAACGAATTAGCTAAGGGGGCTGTTTTATTAGATGTCCGTAATCCCGCCGAACGAGCCAATGGTCAATTTAAAAATGCTGTCTCTATTCCTTTAAATGAGTTAAGAGAACGTTTGGAGGAATTAGACAAGTCAACGGAGTACATTGTTAGTTGTCACAGCGGTTTGCGTAGTTATATTGCAGAACGGATGCTAAAACAAGCAGGCATCTCAGCCAAAAATTTAGATGGTGCTTTTGCGCTATATCGAATGGTAAAACCGGAGGAACTAGAAAATGTATAACACGATTGGCATGCCTGAATTTTATCAGGAAGCAAAACGAAAAAAATTACCGATTATTGATGTACGAGAAGAAATGGAATACCAACTGGGGCATGTCCCCCAGGCCATCAACTTACCTTTAAGTACTTTAACCGAAAATTATCAGCAATTAGATAAAAACCAGCCCTATTATCTGATTTGTCAAATGGGATCGCGCTCCGCACAAGCGTGTGCGTTTCTCAGTCAACAAGGGTATCAAGTAACCAATGTTCTAGGTGGTACATCTGGCTGGTTGGGTCAATTAGAACAATAAAATAACAAAAAACGTTTATCCTTTTACACAGGATAAACGTTTTTTTGTTAGATAAAGATGTGTCAAAACTGTAAGAGGAATGATAGGAAGATGAAGGGACCAGTTTTTTTATTCATTATATACTAAATAAAATGACAAACTCGTCAACAGAAATCAAGGAGGAACAAATAAATGAAAAAGTCAGGCCAGAAGAAGCGAAATAAAAAAGTGTGGTTCGGTATTGGTGCCGCAGTGGTCGTCGTCGGATTTATCGGAGCAAAAACAGTTTTTTCTTCAAAAGAAGTTGAACCTGAATACACAACGTATACCATTACAGAAATGGCCTCATTAAAATTAGATGGTCAAGTGAGTTTTCTAGATACTCGGGATATTTTCTTTGATCCTTCTTTAGGAAAAATTGCCGAAATAAATGTTGAAAATGGTAAAGAAGTCAAGAAAGATAGTCCATTGTTAACGTACAATAACTCAGACATCCAAGCCACAGAAACAGAACAAGCGAATGCCGTTAATCGGAACAATCTTCAAGTTCAACAAGCACAAGAGAACGTTAACTTAGCCACTCAAAAATACAATGAAGCGTTAAACAAAGTTGCTGCAGCCAAGCAAAAATTAAACACCGCAAAAGAGGCTGAAGAGAAAGAAACACTAAATGCGGAAATTCAGCAATTGAATGAAGCTGTTAGTGCTGCGAATAGTGAAGTCGCCCAAGCTAACCAAGCCCTTCAATTAGCCAACAGTGATGCCGTCGGAGCAGCAAACACGCTTGAACAAACACGTGGCAAAGTCAACACAGTCGTTACAGCACCAATTGATGGCCAAGTCACTGTCGATGCTAGTGCCATGAGTAGTACTGACAAACCAGTCATTAAAATTGCAACACAAAAGAAAAATATTCAAGGAAAAGTAACAGAGTATGATTACGATAAATTACAGACAGGGGAAGAAGTAACAGTGACGACCGTTGGTTCAGGCAAAACAGCGCCAGGAAAAATTGTTTCCATTGCGCAAACCCCAATAGCTAAAAATGAAGGCAATCCAGTAGTGAGTTATCAATTTACAGTAGAAGGTGATTTTCCTTGGGCAGAAGGCTTGTCTACTAGCATCGCTGTGCCGCAAAAACAAATGATTATACCGACAGCAGCAATCCAAAAAGAAGGCCAAAAAGAATTTGTCTATGTTTACAAAGCGGGCAAAGCGAAAAAAACACCGATTGAAACAGAAACAAATTTAGGTCGTAAAGTTGTCAAAAGTGGCTTGAATTGGAAAGACCAAGTGATTGCCAATCCCAATAAAGAATTAAAAGATAATCAAGATGTTCAGGTAGCTGCCAATGATTAAGCTAGCCCATATTCATAAATATTATTATTCCGAAGAAGAAACACTGCATGTGTTAGATGATATTAACCTCCAAGTAGACGCTGGAGAATTTTTAGCGATTATGGGTCCTTCTGGTTCTGGGAAATCGACTTTGATTAATTTGCTAGGCTTTATTGATAAAAAGTTTGAAGGAACGTATTTATTTGAAGACCGTGAAATTGGCGACTTTTCTGATAAGGAACTATCCCGAATTAGAAATGAAGCAGTCGGCTTTGTCTTTCAGAATTTTAGTTTAATTGAAACACTAACAGTTGAAGAAAACATTGAATTGCCTCTTTTATATAGTGGGTTAACCCCAAAAGAAGCCAAAGATCGTGTCCACGAAGTTCTGACAAAAGTCGGCTTGCCAGATAAAGGCAAGAAGCATCCAAAACAACTTTCGGGCGGACAACAACAACGTGTGGCCATTGCACGTGCGATTGTTAATCGGCCAAGTTTTATTATTGCAGATGAACCAACTGGGGCTTTAGATAGTAAAACATCGGAAGAAATTTTAACGCTCTTTCAGCAATTAAACAATGAAGGTGTCACCATTATTTTAGTGACACATGATGAAGAAACAATTGAATACTGCAATCGTTTGATTAAAGTTCGTGATGGAAAGATTTTAGAGGAGGTGCTGACATGAAACGTTCAATTATTTGGAAAACCGCCTTCCGTTCCATTTTGAAAAATAAGCGACGCAGCTTGTTAACGATGCTAGGGATTGTCATCGGGATCGCTTCGGTGATTACCATCGTGGCTATCGGTAACGGCTTTAAAGAAGACATGGTCGATAAATTATCCGCTGAAAAACAAAAAGAAAATGTGAAAAAGATTTCTTTTTCGGCCTACAACACTTCGGATATGTTTAGTGACCAAGCGATGTTTACCGACAATGATTTAGGGGTCGTGCGCATGGTTCCTGGCGTAGAAAAAATTGATTTTGATCAAAGAGAAGTTGATGGCGCCCAAAAAGGTACACTGAATTTTCAAGCAGGACCGAAAAATCTTTCTGTAACCTATGAACTTGCCGACAAAACCACCAAAGAATTGTTGGCGGGACGCCAACTGAATGATGGAGACAATGGAAAACTGGATAAAACAGTGGTGGTGGATGAACTGGTTGCCAAAGAACTCTACCAAGACCCAACTGCAGCAGTTAATCGAACTTTTCCGTATAAAGAGCAACTTTTTACCATTGTTGGCGTGACAACCAATACCAGCGGTGCCATTGGTCCAGGTAATGATGACTCATTGCTTTATTTTCCCAAAAAGACCTATGAACATTATTTCGGCAAGCTAAAAGATACATCTACGTTGAAGCTAACAGTAGCACCTGGCTATCAACCAGATCAAGTATTGAAAGAAACAATAAAAACTCTCTCTCAACAAGGAACCATGAAAAACAGCGGGACGTATCAAGAATATAATGTTAAAGATACCATCAAAGAAATGGGCTCTTTATTAAATAATTTAACCTTGTTTATTTCCGCAATTGCGGCTATTTCACTGGTAATTGCTGGGGTCGGCGTTATGAATATGATGTACATTTCGGTCTCAGAACGGATTAAGGAAATTGGTATCCGACGTGCATTGGGCGGGACAGCCAGTGATATTAAAAAGCAATTCTTAACAGAAGGGATTGCCTTGACCTTAATCGGCGGAATTACTGGTTATCTTTTAGGAATGATTATTGCCTACTTAGCCTCAATGGCACTACCGTTTTCTGTTCGACCAGATTTAATGACCGTTTCATTAGCCATTGGGATTTCTGTCTTTATCGGGGTTGTATTTAGCTATTTCCCTGCCTCGGCAGCTTCGAAAAAAGACTTGATCGATATTATGAAATAAATATAAACAGCAAAAAACCAGCCACTTTTGGCTGTTTTTTTTAGTGAAAGTAGAAAAAAATCCAAAGATTTCAAGAGAAAATAGCTAACAAACGTCAAAAGGTTGGTAGCTAATACCAACCTTTTGACGTTTGTTAGCTAAATAAAAAAAGAAAAAATTAAAAAAATAGCATGTTGAGGATTAAATAACAAATATTTTTTAAATAAGACTATTGGAAATCCTTTATAAATCGGGGATTACAGGAATGACTGTTAATGACTGATTTGCTTGTAAATTTCTAAATTTTAATTCGAAAAAATTCCAGTATACTAAATATATCAAAACAAAACACGAAAATTGAGAAAATTTTGAACTAAAAAAGAATTAAGGAGGAATCAAGAATGAAAATAATGGTCATCACAAAAAATATCTTAGCAGAAACTGCTTTTCAAAACCGCTTACAGCATTTAGATCACCAAGTTTTTTGTACGACGTGTCTGATTGGTGAAATTAAGGAAAGTCATTTGTTTTATCGAAAATTTGATGCCATCATTCTCAGCGAAACGATTCCTCGCAAAGAACAATATTTATATCTAAAGGAATTAGCCAGAGTTAAAACGCCGTTGTTTCTTCGCTCGGAAGACATTCCTACCTCGGAAGAATTGAGCATTAGCTATCAATATGGCATTCTCAATTGGTTACGATTGGATGCGACTTTGGATACATTAAGAGAAAATCTCCTTTTGGCAGAATTAAATAAACCCATCCAACGAGAAGATGAAAAGTTAGATGTAGAGGGAATAAAGCTAACAGCCACAGAACGTGCACTACTGGCTGTCTTGTATAGTACGCCAAAAGAACACTTACCAATGGAACGCCTTTGTAAATTAATATATGACACAGAAGAAACAGCCAATAATCGAAAAAAAATGACCAAACAGCTGACAAAATTAAATAAAAAAATTCAAGTAGGGGGCTTTAAAAAACAAGGTATCCAAAATACACGGTATAAAGGCTACAAACTGCATCCGCAGTTGCTTCCTTACATTGGCGAATTATTTACTTAAAATAAAGAAACTCTTGACGAATGAAAATCACCATCACAGGATGACCCCTAAAAACCATGCTATACTAATAAGGAATAGTATAGGAGGTGGGTCTGTATGAAAGACGGACTATATTGGGTACAACAATTAAAAGAACAGAAAGTAAGTCACACAGAACTCTTAAAGGATATTGAGAAAAAAGTCCAAAAGTTAAATCCAAAGATCAATGGCTTTGTAACCTTTGACAGCCAAGAAGCAGAAGCAACTTATCAAAAAAATAAACAGCAGGACACACTATTTGCTGGTTTGCCATTTCCTTTGAAAATGTTAGGCCAAGAAAAAGCGGGGTGGTCGGCAACGGCCGGCTCGCAACTTTTTAAAAATAGTACTGCAACAACGACCTCTAACTTTGTCAAACAAGCAGAAACGATTGGTTTGATGCCCTTAGGACAAACCAACGCCCCAGAGTTTGGCTTTAAAAATATTACGGATCCTGCGCTTTACGGGCCAGCCCGCAATCCTTGGAACCTGGAACATTCGCCAGGCGGTTCCAGTGGCGGCGCTGCCGCAGTTGTCGCTAGCGGGATTGTACCTATCGTCGGCGCTAGTGATGGCGGTGGCTCCATCCGAATTCCCGCCTCTTTTAGTGGCTTAATTGGCTTAAAACCTAGCCGTGGCTCCATGCCTGTCGGCCCAGAAGGCTGGCGGGGCTGGCAAGGTGCCTCGATTGACTTTGCGTTGACTATTTCTATGAGAGACACCAAAGCATTATTTTATGGCCTACGTGGTAGCCACAGTGGCGCCCCCTACCAAGCGCCCTTGGCAGAATGGCAAACACACCCTAAAAAACAACGGCTAAAAATTGCTCTGTGTACCGCTTCGCCTATCGGCTCACTGATTTCGCCAGAAGCAACACAAGCGGCGAAACAAGCGGCTGATTTTCTGGCAGCAGCTGGTCATGAAATCATTGAGATTCCTTATCCAGTCGATGGTGCAGCGCTGATTCGCTCCTATTATCAAATGAACGGCGCAGAAACTACAGCGATGATGAATAGCATTCAACAGGGGCTCGGGCGCCCAATTCGTAAAGAAGAAATCGAACCTTTTTCATGGACCATGCATCAATTTGGCCAAAAGATTCCAGCAGCCACCTATGTTCATTCATTACAGTTGTGGGATCAAGCAGCAGTAACGATGGAAGAACTTTTTCAAAAATTTGATCTGTTTTTATCCCCAACAACGGCTTTTTCAGCACCAAAAATTAACGAAGATTTGCAAAGTGAGCACATTCGTCAACGAATGGCGCAAGCAGCAGAATTAACAGAAGCAGAGCTAGCTGAATTAATCTATGATTATTTTGATAAAAGTTTACAGCTAACACCGTATACTCAACTAGCTAACTTGACAGGACAACCAGCCATCAGCTTGCCCACACATGTGACAGCAACGGGGTTACCCTTAGGTATTCAATTGTTGGCTGCTCGTGGACGTGAAGATCTCTTGTTCCAAGTAGGTGAACAGTTTGAGCAAGAAGGCAAATTTAAATTACCAGAAAGTTACCGCTAAATAGGGTGTTATTGTGACCAAATTTCAGATAAAATAGACACAAGACAAAAAACTGAGGTGGAAAAATGCTGTACGTAGTGAGACATGGTGAAACAGATTATAATGTGGCCCGTAGAATTTGTGGTCATGCGGAAGCGCAATTGACCGAAAAAGGCTATCAACAAGCGGAATTGGTAGCTGAAAAAATTGCCAAACAAGGAATTCAAATCGACCGTTTACTGGCATCCCCTTTAAAACGGGCGCAAGAAACAGCCCGTAAAATTGCGGAACGAAATCAATTGACGATTGAAACAGAACCTCGTTTAATTGAGATGAATTTTGGCATTTATGATGGTGAACCGATTGAAACAACGGCTTTCCAAGAAAATCGTTCTGAGATTTCCTTGCCGTTTCCAGAAGGGGAATCAGTCCTAGATGTCGCGGGTCGAATTTATCCCTTGATTGAGGAAGCCTTGGCTTCAGAGGAAACTTACCTATTTGTTTGCCACAATGCGGTTATGCGAGTCATTGATAACTACTTCAATGGCAAAAAAATCCAAGATTTCTTGGACTTTCATTGTGAAAATACACAACTTGTACAATACGGAGAATAAAAATCAAGTCTTTAATCTTTTGGTTAAAGACTTGATTTTTTTATGGTAAATAAGAAACCGCTTCCGTTTTAATGTATAATAAATTAACTTTTGGATCAAAAAAGAAATGGAGAAAAGACTATGAGAATTGATAATATTCATCAAGCGTTAAAACAGTTTCACGTACAAAATCCAAGTAGCAAAGCAACCTTGTTGCCCGCAACGGCTTCGCAATTAAGTCAGGCCTCTGGCTATACCCGAACCGCTGTTAGTGAAGAGCTTTCAGAATTAGTGAGAAAAGACCAAGTCGTTAAAGTTAAATCAAGACCGGTGTTATTTTTTGATAAAGACTACTTAGAGGAACAGTTTCCTTTTTTTAAAAGTAGCACGTGCTACGATTCCCTCGCTTCGCTGCAAGAGGACATTTATCAACAGGCAGAACAGATACATAAGAAAAAGCAGCTACTGAAAATGAATCCATTTGCGAACGTAATTGGTTTTGATGGGAGCTTAGCAGACGCCATCAAGAAGTTGAAAGCCGCTATTTTATATCCGCCTAATGGCTTGAATATTTTACTTACTGGAGAATCTGGGGTGGGGAAAACCTTAATTGCAGAACAATTACACCAATTTTATCAAGTTAAAATGAACCAAGAAGTCCCGTTTATTTATTTTAATTGTGCAGAATATTTCAACAATCCAGAATTATTAACTTCGCATCTGTTTGGCTATAAAAAAGGCAGTTTTACTGGTGCCGTCAATGACCAAAAAGGCTTAGTGGAGTTGGCAGATGGCGGTTTTTTATTTTTAGATGAAGTCCATCGATTAACGAGCGAAGGCCAAGAAAAATTGTTTACAGTTTTGGATAAAGGGTATTTTACACGGATGGGCGAAGCCGAAAAACAAAGAAATGTATCGATAAAATTTATTTTTGCAACAAACGAAGCAGTCAATCAACATTTTTTGAAAACGTTTTTAAGAAGGATCCCTGTAACATTAGCCATTCCAGCTTTAGCCGAGCGCTCTATGAAAGAAAAAATTCAATTGATTTTGTCCTTTTTCTTAGAAGAAAGTCAACGGATTCAAAAGAATATCCATATTCGTTATGAGGCGTTGAAACAATTAACGTTTACTCATTTTGAAGCCAACGTTGGCGAATTGAAAGCGGCGATTCAATTTATGAGCGCACAAGCCTATTTAGAAGTGTTCGATCAATTAACGGAAACTATTTGCATTGAAGCAAACGAGGGGACAGTCAAAGAGCAACCTGATGTAGAAAGTCTGCTGGCTTTTAATGAGTGGATACCTAACGATGGCCTCACGATTCAATACAACCATTTTTATTTAAGCAGTCAAGAGTTACTCAAATCGGAAAGTCTGAAAAATGATCGTTTTTATAATTTTCTATTGAAAGAATATGCGGATTTGAAAAAATTAACTCTTTCGACAGAGGATGCGCTAGCAATCATGCAAAACAAAGTCGAGCAACTTTATGATATGGATATTTTTGCTCAAGAACCGCTAGCCATAGAGGCCATTGACGAAACATTGCAGCCAAAAATTCAAGAAGCCATTGTCTTTTTTGAACAATTAATCCAAGAAAAATTGACAGAGGATTTCCAGAATATTTTAATTGTCCACCTTTATTCTGCTGTTTTTTATTCTGCACAAATGAATGAAACATTTTATTCAGATACCAAAAATATCTATTCTGGCAAAGTAACCCAGTATCAAGCTGCTAAGACCATGGTAGACTTTCTACAAACATTGTTTGGGATTTCTTTTGCTGATACGGAAATCCTCTTTTTTGATCTATTTATTCGTAAAGTCACAGCTAAAAAAAGAGCGCACTCAGTTGAAGAAAACTGTGGCGTTATCGTCGTTGCACATGGTGCCGCGACGGCCAGTAGCATGGTTGAGTACACCAACCTTCTGTTTTCAACAACTGTCATGCGTGCAGTTGATATGCCGATTAATCAATCAGTGGAAGAAACATTAGAAAAAGTCCGTACAATTGTAAAGCAAAATCAGTATAAAAAAATTATTTTAATGGTGGACATCGGTTCCTTGGTTTACTTTGGTAATGCTATCAGTCAAACGTTTCAAATGGAAGTGCTGCTAATTAGCAATATCAATCTCTTAACATTGCTAGAAGTGGCCCGAGAAGTCATTTATGAATCGACGGCGTTTGAGTATCTATTACCAGTCTTAAAAGAAAAAAATCATCGCGCCTTGATTTGCAGTAAAGGTCGCTTCAACGAGGCAAAAGTTCTCATTATTTCCTGTCTAACTGGCATGGGGACTGCTATTAAAATTGAACAGTTGTTACTAAAAACTTTTCCTAATGAATTACTAACGAATGTACGCATCATTACTTTAGAGAAAAGAGAAGTGGAAGACATTGATCGTTTGCATTCTTTTGTTCGGAAAGAAGAGAAAATCGTTGGTATCATTGGCACCGTAAAGACAGAAGTGCCAGATATTCCGTTTATTTCTTTACAAGATTTACTATCGAAGCGGGGCATTCAGCTAGTTTTCGAATTATTAGGCCATCATTTAGAAGAAAAACAAAACCAAGAGTTACTAAAAAAAGTTTCAGCTAAATATATTCAAGGATTATCAATCGAAGCTATTACAGACTTACTAACGGTTTTGAATCCTACAACCATTTCAATCGAATTAGCTAAGATTTATTCAGACATTTGCTTGCAAACTAAAATAAAAAGTGACGAAAAGATTTTACTTCGTTTTATCATTCATTGTGCCTGTATGTTAGAGCGGCAATTATTGAATCCAGAATATGACCCGACAGCTTATGAAGTGTCATACCGAGAGTTGCCAGAAGCAGTATCTGTCATAAAAATGGCGTTTCGACCGATTGAAGTGTCCTATAATTTGTTGATTCCACCTTTGGAAGTGCGTTATATTTATGAATTGCTCTTTGAAAAGGCTTAATTCAAACGAAAATGAAAGTTGGCACACTTATTGCTTTTAATAAAATGATTAATTAGCAAAGGAGTTTGTTTATGGAAAATGAACCAATTTTACTTTTAACACACAATGGTTGGGGCTTGGAATTAGTCAAAAGCGTCCAGATGATTGTTGGAGAAGTCACAAATGTACATGAAGTTGCATTACAAGCAGAGGATTCACTGGGGGATTATTTAGAACGAGTCACAGAAAAAATTGACCAATTAACGTGGCACAACCAGTTGCTAATTTTAACAGATGTTAAAGGCGGCACACCTAGTAACGTTGCATTACGTTTATCAAAAGATTATGACCTCCTGATTGTGTCCGGATTATGCACATCGTTATTATTAGAATCCGTCATGAAACAAAGTGGTCCTGGGTTTCGTTTACAAGACGCAGAAATGATTCAACAAGCAGCAGTAGACAGTTGTCAAATTTTAGAAATTCCAAAATAAGAAAGTACAGGTGAACAGAATGTCAAAAATCGTATTAACAAGAGTCGATAGTCGTTTAATCCATGGACAAGTAGTGACTAAATGGTTACAACAATCAGGTGCAAATGAAATTTTGGTAGTGAGTGATGAACTAGAGCAAGATGAATTTTTACAAAGTATTTATTTAATGGCGGCGCCTCCAGGGGTTTCTGTAGTAATTAAAGGGATTGAAAGTGCCAAAGAATATTGGGAATCGCAAGAAAAGGAAGAGAAAAAGGTGTTATTTTTAGTGCCAGATTTAACGACCTTAAAAGCGATGGTGGACCAAGAAATTATTAAAGAGGAGATTCAAGTTGGTGGCTTAGGTGGCGGACCAAATCGGAAAAATGTTTTAAAAAATATCAATTTATCTGAAGAAGATGTTGCAATTTTGACTGAACTTTTAACGAAGGGCATCCATGTTTTCTTCCAAGCGATTCCCGAAGAAAATCCCCTACCAATTCAAAAATTAATTGAAAAATATCAATCACTATAATCAGAGAAAAAGGAGAGAATCATATGGGCGTTTTAGGTGTTTCAATTATTATGGGACTTTATTATTGGTTTGCACGTTTGCGTTTTGGGTACACATTTTCAGGCATGCTGTCTCAGCCATTAGGTGCAGCGTTGGTGGCTGGTTTAGCAACAGGAAAACTTAGTGAAGCAATGGTTGTAGGTGCGGGGATTCAACTTGTTTATCTAGGAGTCACCTCCACACCGGGCGGCAATGTGCCTAGTGATCCGGCTTTAGCTTCAGCAATTGCGATTCCAATTGCTTTAGGTGTGGGAATGAATGCCGAGGCGGCTGTTGCACTAGCTGTTCCTTTTGGTGTGTTAGGCGTCTTTATGGATCAATTACGGCGGACCATCAATGCGACGTGGGTGCATATGGCTGATAAATATGCAGAAGAGTTAAATTATGGGGGGATTTACCGAGCTGCGTTTGTTTATCCAGCTTTAGCGGGATTTTTAATTCGCTTTCCGTTGGTTTTTGCGGCGAACTTTTTTGGTCAATCCGTGGTGAATAAAGTCTTAGAAGTTATCCCAGCATGGTTGATGCACGGCTTTGAAGTAATGGGTGGTATTTTACCAGCGTTAGGATTCGCCTTAACAATTATGGTAATTGGCAAGAAAAATTTGATTCCTTATTTTTTAATCGGTTTTGTTGCAGTAGTATATTTTGGCGCAGAAGTTATGGCCGTCGCTATTTTAGGAATCTGTATTGCCTTTTTAGTTAGAAACAAGGCATTGAGTGAGGAGGCAGCATAATGGAACAAATGACACAAGCAAATGAACAACAATTGGAACAGAAAAAAATTACTAAAAAAGAATTATCCAAAGCCTTTTGGATTTATCAACTAGGCTGTGAATTATCAAATTCTTATGAACGTCTTCAAAGTTTAGTTTTTTGTGCATCGATGATTCCTGCAATTAAAAAACTTTACGCAGACGATGAAGAACAACAAAGAGAAGCTCTGAAACGTCATTTGAATTTTTTTAATACTGAAGGAACAGTAGGGGCTTCAATTCAAGGGATTGCAATTGCTATGGAGGAAGAAAAATCCAATGGCGCAGCGATCTCTGATACGGCGATCACATCGATTAAAACTGGGCTGATGGGTCCGCTGGCTGGGATTGGCGATTCAATTATTTGGGCAGCATTAATGCCGTTAATCATTTCCATTTTTATTCCAATGGCTAAAGGAGGTAACGTGATTGGAAGTATCGGTCCGTTGGTTCTGTACACAGCCATTACGTTATACATCAGTTGGACGTTAGTGAATAAGTCCTATACATTAGGGCGTAATTCAATCTTAAGTTTGTTAAAAGACGGCAAAATTAAGCAAGTCATTTATTCAGCAAATGTTTTAGGAATGATGATGATGGGCGCTTTAAGTGCGAGTTATGTTAAAATTGCTAGCCCGATGACGTTTAAAGTTACTGGCGGTGCCACGATTGTTTTACAAGATATCCTAGATCAAATTATGAAAGGGTTGCTTCCTTTAGCAGCAGTCATGGCTATTTATTTCTTCATGGTAAAAAAAGGCCCACGTTACGGTATCATTATCGGCACGATTGTCTTAGTTAGTTTGGTCACTTCATTCTTTGGTTTGTTATAAAGGAGAAAATAATGAATAGTTACGAAAAATTCCACTTAAAAGAAGTCATCAACGCTTCTGGGAAAATGACCATTCTAGGTGTCTCCAAAGTTTCGGAGGCAGTCCTCGCGGCGCAACGATTCGGCGGCGAACATTTCTTTGAAATGAGTGAACTTAGTGTGCAAACAG